>Ga0182030_10001993_pt1 | contig 43063 bp, 48 predicted proteins | sample 812S3MmetaG_FD_121299 | JGI IMG/M metagenome (GOLD analysis project Ga0182030, IMG submission 121299) | Permafrost microbial communities from Stordalen Mire, Sweden - 812S3M metaG (Illumina Assembly) | ecosystem: Environmental > Terrestrial > Soil > Wetlands > Permafrost | place: Sweden... | reverse complement strand
GCTCGGTCTGACCGAAGCGAAGTCGTTCGTCGAGAGCGCCCCCAAGGCGATCAAGACCGGCATCACCAAAGACGAAGCCGAAACGATCAAGAAAAAGGTCGAAGAAGCCGGCGCCAAGGTCGATATCAAGTAGTCGCTCCGGCGTCCTACGGATAGCCGAAGGGCACCTCGCTTGCGCCGGGTGCCCTTCGTTTTGCCCGCTCGCTTGGTTTGGCCACTGTCATCTCGGCAGGCCGCTTCGGCGTTGTACTTCAGACGGCGTTCAGACACAGGGGCATCCAAGGCGAGCCGCCTATCCTGGCCGTTGACTCTCATGGGACTTTGGTAGTCCGAGGAACGTTATCTCCAGGACATGATCAGCGCGCGTGGCCGCGCGCGTACGCGGCGTTTTCTGCTCATCGGACTCATGCTCTCGTTAATGGTCCACCTTGCCGGTGGTTCGTTGTACGGGCTATTAGCGCGCGCCGTCAACCGCATCACGCCGTGGGCCAGCAAGCAAAGCCAAACGGTGGCGAAGTCCGACATCATCCGGCTCGAGAAGGCCCAGCCGAAGCCCGCGGTCATCGCGGTCGCACCGAAAAAACCCCAAGTGAAGCCGCCGCCGCCCCCGCCGCCTTCCCCGCACGTCTTGCCGCAGCCGGTGATCGCCCCGGTCGAAAACCACCACGAGATCGCCCACATCACCGTCCACGCGCCGCGGCAGACGGCGCCTTCGCGGGGCGAGGGCGTGGCCGAGATGCCGCACGTGGTCAAGCCCGCTGCCGCGCCCAAAACGCCAAAACAGCAATACTATTCGGAAAATCAGATCGCGCAGCTCAACGGCCAATTTCAGCAAGCCATCGATTCATCGCACCAAACGGCGCAGCAGGCAAATCAGGCGATGGCGACCGCGCCGCAAGTGACCACGCGCCACTACCAGATGAACTTCAACGGCATCCACGAGGGCATGAATCCGGGCGACGGCATCATCAGCGTCATCGGCGTCGGCGACCGCCGCGGCGATACGATATGGTACTTCACGCATTACGAATATATGTACGGCGACGGCCACGTTGAGGAGGATGATATTCCGTGGCCGTTCCACTATCCGGTTCGCGACGATCCGTTCGCGCGTCACGATCGCCGCATTCCGCTGCAGGCGCCGCCGGCAGACTTTAAACTCACCCGTCAGCTCAAACCGATTCTCATGCAGTTCTTCGGCGGACCGCAGGTCGGCTAAGGAGTTCCGCGTATGCCCGCAACCTTCGTTCTCGTTCACGGTGCGTGGCATGGCGGCTGGTGTTATGCGCGCGTCGCGGAGTTGTTGCGGGCGCGCGGATATCGCGTGTTCACGCCCACGCTGACGGGCCTCGGCGAGCGCGCGCACCTCGCCGATCTGGATATTTCGCTCCATACGCACATCACCGACATCGTCAACGTGTTGAAGTATGAAGATCTGCACGACGTCGTCTTGTGCGGGCACTCGTATGGCGGCATGGTGATTTCGGGCGCGGTCGAGGTGGTGCCGGAGCGCATCGCGGCGCTCGTGTATCTCGATGCGTTCGTGCCCGAAGATGGGCAGTCGCTGCACGATCTCGTCCCGGAGGCTCAGCGCACGCGGCAGATCGATGCGGCCGGCGGCAGCCGGTTTATTCCGCCGATTCCTTCGGCGGTGTTTCGGGTGAACGAGGCGGATCAGGCGTATGTGGATGCGCAGTGCGTGCCGCATCCGTTCGCTACGATGCGCGATCGGTTGGCGCAGACCGGCGCGCGCGAACGGGTCGCGCACAAGACGTATCTGCGGGCGGGAGCGTATCCGTCGGTGCCGTTTGATGCGGCTCGCGAGCGGTTCATCGGAAAGCCGGGGTGGGTTGTTGAGGCGATTCCCGCCGGCCACGACGTGATGCTCGATGCGCCTGAAGATCTGACCGTGGAGCTGGTGGCGGCGGCGGCCCGAGCGGGGCTGGCCTGAGGGCTAGTTGGGTGGGGAGCCTGTCCTGAGCGTAGTCGAAGGGCTCTGGGTGACAAATAACGGGGCGGCGTGCCCCTTTTCCCATAACGGGGGCGGCGTGGCCCCTTTTTCCGGTGCGGGGCATTGACGTTGGGGAAAGAAGTTATTATCATAACGAAGCCGGCTCGGCCCGGGCTTGCCGCTTAGGAGAGATGCATGGGAACGTTTGTCATTCACACGCACGGTCGTCTTCAGGAATGGGTCGCGGAAGAGAAGGGCTACTACGCGGCTGAGGGGCTGACGGACTACGTCCTCAAGAAAAACGACCTCGGCAAGCCCGATCCGGCTAAGGTCATGACCGCCGAGGGTAAAAAGCACGGCGCGTACGAGTCGTACGAAGAGGGCCGCGATGCCACGGTGAGCTGTGCTTGCCACTGGACCGTGAACATGGCCGCGTCGGCCGACCACGGCACCCTCTGGGGTGAGTGCTACTCGATCTCGCCCGGCGCGATCATGGTGCCGCCTGAATCGACGATCACGAAGCCCGAGCAACTGGCGGGCGTCGAAGTGTACGTCGGCTACCACTCCGGCAGCCACTACGCCACGATCCAATCGCTCGAAGAGTATCTGCCGGGCGATCAGATCAAACTGCGGTTCGGCGGATTGCCGGACGAGCGTGTCGATGCGATGATTTCGCGCGAAGCAAAGGCTGCCAACGTCTTCGGCATGCAGCGCTATATTCTCGAACAGCTCGGTTTCCGCGTGATCACGGATACGACGTTCATGATCGCCGGCATGGTTGCCAAAGACGCGAACCTCGACGACGTGCGGAAGTACTATGCGGCGCTGCGCCGCGCGCAAGCCGATATCGACGTGCGCCATCAGCGGTACGTGCACTACTATCAGAACGAGTTAGCGGATCGTTTCAAGGGTCTCGTCGATGTGAAGCGCTTCGGCCCGGGCGAACGGCTCGTGTTCGAACCGTATTCGAAGACGATGTACGAAGAGACGCATCTTTGGGTTGAAGAACGCGGCATTTTCGATGGCGACAAAGTCGGCGCCGGCGCGTTCGAAGAAGCCGTCGCCTTGGCGCGCTGAAGATCAACCCCGAACTCGACTTCGCGGCAGAGCATCGTGTTGGGCACTTGCTCCGCCGCGCCTACTATCGCGCGAAGAGCAACACCACGCGGATGCTCAAGGGTCTGGGGATCACGCCGATGCAGGCGGCGACCATCATGACCCTGCATCAGCAGGGTTCGCTTTCGCAAGCCGACTTGGGCCGCGCGATCGGGATGGAGCCGGCGAACGTCCACGGCCTCGTGGAGCGCTTGAAGAAGCGCTCGCTGATCAGCGTCGAGGCGCATCCGACCGATCAGCGTCAGGTGCGCGTCGCGCTTTCCGTTGAGGGCGAGCGCCACGCTGCTGAGATCGCGCGGGTCAGCGGACTCTCGGCGGAAGAAACGCTCGAACCGCTTACACCTGCGGAGCGCGATCACTTCATGAAGTTGTTGGGGCGGATCGCGCTGGACTAAGGCGAAGTTCAGCGCGATGTTCGCCGGACTTTTCGGGAAGAAGAAGCCCGTTGTTGTGCCCGACAAACCGGTTGCCGGGCCGATGACGCTCGAGAGCGGCCTGGTGAGTTTCGTGCCCGGATTTACCACACGTCGCGCGATCGAGCGGCGCATGGGGCCGGCGATCGAGTATCCTGCGCCGGGCTGGCGCACGTGGGCTGCAGCGGGGTTGCGCAATCAGCGTTGGGTGTTATCGGCGATCTATCGCGGCCAAGTGTTGATCGGGATCGAGCACTATCTCGCGAAGACGGAGAACTTGCCGCGCGATACGCCGCCGGCGAACGGGATCTTCAAGATCATGCCGGGCGAGATCGGAATCGGCAATCGCATCACGTCGCTGCCGGAGTATTTCATATCGCAAGCCGGGCGCGAGGGCGGTGCGCGCTCGATCGTGTACCAGCACGCGTATCAGGCGCGCTGGCAGCACGGGATCGCGATCATCAGCGGCAACGATGGACGGATCGAGCGCATGGCGCTCTACGCCAACCACGAGATGCCGACGATCCCAGCGGTCCCCGACCCGCCGCCCGAACCGGGCGACCGGCTAGTTTAGCGCGAGGACGCGCTCGGGAACAAGCACGACCTTGCCGGTGACCACGCGTTCGTTCACGAGCCGATGTGCTTCGGCAACTTCCGAGAGCGGCAGCACGCGATCGATCGCCGCGCGTAGCTTTCCGCTCGCCGCGCCTTTCGTCGTCGCCTCGACATCGCGCGGATCGGAACCCGCGCCACCGATGAGCTGCAGCTTGCGACGGTAGAGCCGCTTCACATCGAGCGTTACCGTACCGCCGCCATGCGCGCCCGCGGTGACGAGACGTCCGCCACCGCCGAGACTGTTAAACGCGGCCGGCCACAGATCGGGCGCGCCGATGTTCTCGAACACGATGTTCACGCCGCGGTTGTGCGTGATCTCGTTCACGCGCGCTTCGAGATTTTCGGTGCGATAGTTGATCGCTTCGTCGGCGCCGAGGTCGCGCGCGAGCGCCGTGCCCGCATCGGTTCCAGCGGCTGCAATCACCGTCGCGCCGCGATACTTCGCAACTTGAATGCCGGCGTTGCCGAGGCCGCCGGCGGCGCCCATGATCAGCACGGTCTCGCCCTTGGTGAGTCCGGCTTTGCATTCGAGTAAATGAAATGCCGTCGGGAAGTGGCGGAAGATCACGCTCGCTTCGGGGAAGGCCAGATTGTCGGGGATGGGCGTGGTATTTTCCGCCGGCACGCGCACGTACTCGGCGTAGCCGCCCCAGCGGTGAATTCCGAGATGCACCGGTGTGATGCAGTCAGCGGGATTGCCGTTCTTGCACGGCGTGCAGATGCCGCAGCGCAGTGGTGAGATGACCGCGACGCGTTCGCCGATACGCGATTGCGGAACGTTGGCGCCTACAGCAACGATGATCCCGGTCGGGTCGACGCCGAGCACCAGCGGCAGCACGGGGTGGCGGCCGTCGCCGGTTTCGCGCACGTGGATATCGAGCGCGCGATTCACGGTAACCGCGTGCACTTCCACCAGCACGTCATCCGGACCGCACTCGGGCGTCGGCACGTCACGGTACTCCATCACTTCGGGGCCGCCGAAGCGTTCGATGATCACGGCCTTCATCGGTTTACCAGCTCTCGGGCAGCGGTTGTGCGAGCGCGTCTTCGAGCGTCGTAACGCGATTGAATTGTTCCGCCGGCCGGGTGTGGCCGTCGGGACCGACTTGATCCATCTTGGCGTAGATCTCGAACATATAGCCGTCGGGATCCATGAACTCGACGCCGACGTTGCCGCCCGGTCCGCGCCGGCCTTCGAAATCGATCGGAATGCCGCGTTCTTGCAAGAAGTCGCGCGCGCGAAAGAGCACGTCCATGTCATCGACTTCCATCGCGAGATGGTGGAAGCGCAAACCGGCATCGGCGGCCGGCCGAGCGTGCTTCTTTGACGGTACCAGTGCGATCGAATGATGGTCGCCGGCGCAGCGCAGGAAGACCATGCCGAACTCGTTGCGATCGGAGACGGTGAAGCCGAGGATCTCCGTCCAAAACGCGGTCGTTCGTTCGATGTCGCTGACTTCATAAACGAGATGACCGAGTTTGCGAACGTTGATCGGCGTCGTCTTGGCAACCGCGGCGGTGTCGGGCATCGAGATCTCCCTATGCGACGTCGCGCCAGGCGGCGAGACGCAGTTCGAACGAGCGAAGAATACCGGTAAGGATCACGCCGGCCAGCGCCAGCGTGACGACGGCGACGAAGAGCGTCGGCATGTCGAAGACGCTGCTGGCGGTCGTAATGATGTTCCCAAGACCCGCTTTGGCGCCGAAGAGTTCGCCGACGACGACGCCGACGAGTCCGCGGCCCACCGACTGCCGCATGCCCGAGACGATGAACGGCGCGGCCGACGGAAGCGCGACGGTGACGAACGTTTTCCAGCGCGAACCGCAGAACGATCGTGCCACGAGTAACAGGCGCCGGTCGACCGACTCGAGGCCCGCTTGCGTGCTGATGATCATCGGGAAGACGACCATGATGAAGACGACCGCAACTTTCGACGCCGTGCCGAATCCGAACCAGATGATCAGGATCGGCGCGAGCGCAACGATGGGCGCGGCGTAGAGGGCGGAGATCCACACTTCGAGCGCATGGTCGACCGGCTTCCACTGCACCATTGCGGCGCCGATGGCAATGCCGACGACGACGCCGAGCACGAAGCCGATGATCAGTTCTTGAAAACTGATCCAGCCGTTATACAACAGTGTGCCGTCGAGCAGCATTTGCCAAGCGCGCACGGCTACGAGCGAGGGCGGCGCGAGAAAGGCCGTGTTATGAATGGCAAAGCGCGCGGCGAGTTCCCACAACGCGAGCCCGCCGATAATCGACGTGAGCTCGGTGATGCGGCGCGTCGAAAAAAGACCGGTGCGCTCGGTCTTCGCCCGGCGCGGAAGGGCGATGTCGTCGGTAACGAGCCCGCTCGTCGTTTGGGTGAGCTGCGTCATACGGTCACGATCTCGGTGTGCGCGCCTTCGATCAGCGCCGCGACGTCGTTTTCGAGTGCGTGCATCTGCGGATCGCGCCGGGCGCTGGCGGGGCGCGGCCGCGGAATCGGTACGGGAACGATCGCTTTGACGCGGCCGGGGCGCGCCGACATCACCACGACGCGGTCGGCGAGATACACCGCCTCGCTGATCTGATGCGTGATGAACACCGCGGTCTTTTTCGTCGCGTCCCACACGCGCAGCAGTTCGGTCTGCATCAGTTCGCGCGTCTGCGCGTCGAGCGCCGCAAACGGTTCGTCGAGCAGGATCACCTCGGGATCGATCACGAGCGCGCGCGCGAGGTTGACGCGCTGCTGCATGCCGCCGGAGAGTTCGCCCGGATGACGGTCTTCGAAGCCGGCTAACCCGACGAGTTCGATCATCGCTTGCGCGCGGGGAATCGCCACTCGCAAAGGCACGCCTTGCAGCTCGAGGCCGTAGGTGACGTTCCGCACGACCGTCCGCCACGGCATCAGCGAGGCGCTTTGAAACACCATCGCGCGGTCGCGGCCGGGCGCCGTGATCTCGCGCCCGTCGATGAGGATGCTGCCGCTCGTCGGCGCGTGCAAGCCGTCGAGGCAATGCAGCAGCGTCGTCTTGCCGCAGCCGCTGGGGCCGACGATGCAGATGAACTCACCCGGCGCGATCGTCAGCGACGTTCGCTCGAGTGCGACGGTTTCTCCGCCGCCGCGGCGCTGGTAGCACACGCCGACATCGACGAACTCGATCAGGGCCAATGGGTACCTCGGTGGGACTTTCTTTCGCCTCGTACGGTACGGCGGGGGGAAGCGGGTTCCTCGCGCAAAATTCGGTCGGCGTGATGCAACTGAGATTCCCCGTCCGCGCGCTAGCGCTCGTGTTGCTGGCGGCAATGGTGTCGTTCGTGGTCCCCGGCCCCGCGGGCGCCCAAACCGCCCCGGCCGAAATCACCTTCGGAATCCTGACCCCGACGTCGGCCGAGTGGCCGCTCTTTATCGCCGAGGCCCAAGGCTTCTATAAAGAGGAGGGCATCTCGGTGACGATCGTTCAGGGATCGTCGCCGCCGAACGTGATAAACATGGTGTCGACAAACGGCGCGAACATGGTCGACAACGGCTGCGACTCGGAGTTCGTGGCGATCGCGCACGGGCTGCCGATCAAGATCGTCAGCTCGATGTTCAACGTGAACCCGTATTCGCTGGTCGTCGGGCCGGGCATCAAGAGCTGGACCGACCTCAAGGGCAAGTCGGTCATGCTGGGCACCAAGCAAGACGTCACGGCGATCGCCCTGAATTCAATGGCGTCCGCGCACAACCTCAAGCTCGACGATTTCCAGATCGTTATCGGGGGCAACAGCACCGCTCGGTTCGCCGGTCTTCAGAGCGGGAACGTGCAGGGAGCGATGCTCGCCCAGCCGTTCGACCTCATCGCCGAGTCCAAGGGCGACATGATTTTGGGAACCGCCAGCGACACGATCAAGGACTGGGCGTTCACGTGCGTCGCCGTTAACAACGATTGGGCGGCAAAGAATCGCCCGCTCGTGGTCAAGTTCTTGCGTGCGATGCATAAGGGTATTCAATACGGTTACACGCACAAAGACGCGGCCGTGGCGGCACTAGTGGCACAGACGCACGCCGATCCGGCGATCGCCGCCCGCGCGTGGGACATCGATTTCGGCAAGTGGAAAGCCTTCGATCCCAACCTCAAACTCTCGCCGACGGGCGTTGCGACCATTGGGAAGTATCAGGTGGGCTTCGGCATCATACCGGCCTTGCCGCCGATGAAAGATCTCTACGACCCATCCTTTGCAGCCGAAGCCCTGAAATAGCGGAGAGACGAGCATGATCGAATCGACGACGGCCACCTACGACGTGGGCGGCGTGCTGCTCGAACGGCCGTTCAAAATTCGACGCTTGGGCCATTACGGCTTGAACGCGATGCGGATGGAAGAGTGCCTGCGCTTCTACACCGAGGATCTCGGGTTTCGCATCTCCGACCGGTTGGACTTCGGCGCGCGTGCCGAGCGCAAAGAAGATATCGCGGGCTTCGGCGACGCGGGCGGCTACTTCATGCGCCACGGCTCCGACCACCACAGCTTCGTGCTCTTCAACAAACGCGTGCGCGAGCATCTGGACAAACTGCGACGCTTTGCGCCGGGCGTCACGATGAATCAAATTTCGTGGCAAGTCGGCAGTCTCGAAGAAGTCGTGCGCGGCGGCGAGTGGCAAGCCTCCCAAGGAATGGAGATCCAGCGCAGCGGCCGCGATATGCCCGGCTCGAATTGGCACACCTATTTCTACGATCCCGACGGTCACACGAACGAACTGTACTACGGGATGGAGCAGATCGGCTGGGACGGGAAGAGCAAGCCGTTCTCGATGCACGACCGCGGTTTCCATCAGAAGCCGCAACTGCCGCAGATTCCCGAAGACGAAGAAGTGCGAAGCTCGGCCCAGCGCGGCGACGACCTCGTCTCCGGTTCGGCGCTGCGCGACGCGCTCTCCGGCGCCGAGTACGACGTCGAAGGCATCATGCTGCCGCGACCGTTCAAGATCATCAAGTGCGGCCCGATCAGTTTGTTCGTGCGCGACCTCGATGCGGCAACGCGCTTCTACACCCACCAGCTCGGCTTACGTGTTTCCGAAGAGACGGTTTGGCGGGGTCATCGGTGCGTGTTCTTGCGCGCCAATACGGAACATCACACGATCGTGCTGTGCCCGATCGAACTGCGCGAAACGCTCGGCCTGCGCGACGACTCCAGCACGCTCGCCGCCGGCTTCCAAGTCGGCTCGTACCGCCAGCTGCGCGAAGCGCGCGAGTTTTTCAAGAGCCGCGGCGCGAAGTTCGTCGAACTCCCGAGCGAGCTGCATCCGGGCATCGACTACGCATTTCACGTGCTCGATCCGGACGGGCAAGCCGTGCAGATCTATTTTTCGATGGAGCAGATCGGCTGGGACGGACAGACGCGCCCGGCCGCGCAGCGTCCGGACGTGCGCGCGGATGCGTGGCCGGCGGCGCTCGCGGAACAGCCGGACGTTTACGGTGGAGAGTCGCTCCTCGGCCCGCTCGGCTAAGGCATGACTCTTCGTCCACCGTTGGACGGCGTGCGCGTGCTCGAGTTAGGCAGTACGGTCGCCGGTCCGGCGGCGTGCCGTTTGCTGGCCGATCTCGGTGCGTCGGTCTACAAGATCGAACCGGGCGACGGCGACCAGTTGCGCACGTGGGGCGCGATCGCGCCCGACGGCACCGGCTGGTGGTTCAAGTCGCACAACCGCGACAAGCAATTGCTGACGTTCGATCTGCGCAACGCCGACGACGTCGCGACGGTCGTTTCGATGGCGCTCGCATGCGACGTGGTCGTCGAGAATTTCCGTCCCGGGTACCTCGCGCGGTTGGGTCTCGATGCCGCGACGCTGCGCGAGAAGAAGCCGGAACTGATCTATCTGTCGATCAGCGGTTACGGTCAGACCGGTCCGTACGCGGATCGTCCCGGCTACGGCAGCATTGCCGAATCGATGGGCGGCCTGCGCTACATCACGGGCGAGAGCGACGGGCCGCCGATGCGCATGGGGATCAGCATCGGCGATGAAATCGCCGCGCTCTACGCCGTCGTCGGCGTGCTGGCCGCGCTCCACGGACGCGCCCGCGATCGCATCGGCGAAACGATCGACGTGTCGTTGATCGAGAGCGCGTTCAGTTTGCTGCAAGGGGCGTTGCCGGAGTACGCGCATGCGGGCCACGTTGCGCGCCGGACGGGGAACACGCTCAACAGCGCGGCGCCGAGCAACGTCTATCCCACCCGCGACGGTGAGTGGCTGGCGATCGGCGGTAACGGACAGGGCATCTTCCGGCGATTGGTCACGGCGATGGGCCAACCCGAACTCGCCGACGACGCGCGCTTTGCCAGTAACCAAGGCCGCCGCCGGCACGTTGCGTTGCTCGATGAGTTGATCGGCGCGTGGACGAAAACGCTCGACTTGGCCGACGCCGACGCGATCCTCGCACAAGCAGGCGTGCCCGCGGGTCCGGTGATGTCGGTGGCGCAGATCGTGGCCAACCCGCAATTCCGCGCCCGCAACGCGGTCGTGTACGCGCGCGACGACGACGGAACGCCGATCGCAACGTACGCATCGCCGGTCCGCTTCACCGAACGTCCGTTGAAGGTCGAACGCGCCGCCGGTGCGATCGGCCGCGACCAAGCCGCCGCGCTCGAGGAGCTCGGCCTACGTCAGCAGTGAGAGCTGCGCATCGTTGCGCCGTTTCGGTTCCTCGCGCAAGCGCACGCCTTCGTGTTCCAAGAGCCAGCGCTTGCGCTCGAGGCCGCCCGCATAGCCCGTGAGCGTTGCGTCGGCGCCGATCACGCGATGACACGGCACGACGATCGCCACCGGGTTGAGGGAGTTCGCGTGGCCGACCGCGCGGCTGGCGCTGATCCCGCCGGTGACGCGAATGGCGAGCTCGCCGTAAGTGATCGTCGTGCCCACCGGAATGCGGCGCAGCTCCGCCCACACGCGTTCTTGGAACGGCGTGCCGCCGGTGTCTACCGCGAGCGTATCGAGCGCCCGCAAGTCGCCGCCGAGGTAGGCGCGTACGGCCGAGGTCGCGCCGCCGGGATCTTCGGCGTCATGCAGGTCGTATGCGCCGTAGCGCGCGGCAAGAAAAGCGTTCATCCGGTGGTCGTAGCCGCGATAATCGAGCGCGCACAATCGCGTGCCGTCGGAGATGATGAGGATGGTCCCGATCGGCGACTCGATCCGGTCCGCGTAGAGCTCCTGGGCCATCCCCATAGGTTCGCCCCAAGCCGCCGTGGTACCCCATGAACATGGCCGTTTCGCTTCCGATCAATTTTATGCGGTGGATCGACGAGCATCAAGAGCTGCTCCGTCCGCCGGTCGGCAACGCGCAGATTTGGAGCGATGCCGATTTCATCGTCACGGTCGTCGGCGGCCCCAACGTGCGCACCGATTATCACGACGATCCGTTTGAAGAATTCTTCTATCAGATTCGCGGCAACATCGTGTTGCGCATCATGGAAGACGGCAAACCGCGCGACGTGCCGATCAACGAAGGCGACATCTTCTTGCTGCCGCCGCACGTGCGGCACTCACCGCAGCGGCCGATTCCCGGCAGCGTGGGGCTGGTGATCGAACGTCGGCGCCCGCTCGGTACGATCGATGCGTTCGAGTGGTACTGCCCGGCGTGTCATCAGCGCATTCATCGGGCGGAGATCCAACTCCAGAGCATCGTCGATGACTTGCCGCCCGTCTTCGATCAGTTCTACGCCAGCGTCGAGCAGCGCACGTGCGGGAACTGCGGGACGGTCCATCCGGGGAAGGCCGCCTGATCATCCGTCGACCTACCCGGTTTGCGCTCTTCGTCCTCGGCATCTGGCTTGCGCTCGTTCCGCTCGCGGCGAGCGCGCATGCGCGCTTTGAAGGCAGCACGCCGGCGTCCGGCGCGGAGGTCCAGCAAGCGCCGGCGCTCGTGACGCTGCGCTTCGATGACGACGTAGAAATATCGCTCGGCTCGCTGCATGTCCTTGACGCCGGCGGCGTGGATCGCGCGCTGGGCGCGCCCTACCATCCCGGCGGAAATACGCACAACGTTGAAGTTCGCACGCCCACGCTCGCGCCGGGAGGGTACACGGTCGTGTGGCAAGTCGTCGCCGACGACGGGCACATCGGCAACGGCCGGTTTGCCTTCGGCATCGGCGTTCCCGCAGCAATTCTTCCGGCAACCGGGGAGACGGCGCTCGGACCGGGTACGACGGCCGTAATCGCGGTGCTGCGCTTTGCCCTGCTGGCGGCCTTACTGATCGGCGCCGGTCTCGCGCTCGGCGCGATGCTCGTCGTTCGTGCGCCGGCGACGGCACCGGTCTCGATGTTGGAGTTTGGGTCGTGGCTCGTCGTCGCGTTCGTTGCATTCGTCGACATCCGCGTGCAAAGCGTCATTACCGGCGGCAGCCTCGTCGCGGCGCTCAACACGCGGTACGGCGTTTTGCACCTCACGCTGACGTTCGGGGCGCTCCTGGCCGCAATTGCGGTGAGTGGTGGCCGCCGCCGCTGGGAACTGCTCATCACGGCGGCCATCGTAGCTTTGCTCAGCGAATCGCTGGGTGGCCACGCGGCCGGCGGCGCGCAGCCGGTGGTGGGCGTGATCTTTGATGCCGTGCATCTCTTGGCCGCAGCAACGTGGATCGGCGTGCTGCTAACGACGCTGATGGTAACCGACATCGTCGACGTGCGCCGCACCTCAAACGTTGCGACCTTTGCCGTCGTGGCCCTGGTGCTCACGGCCGTCAAGCAAGTCCTCCAGAACGTGTCATCGCTGGGCGCGCTCTGGACCTCGGCGTACGGCCTCGAGGTCTGCGCAAAGATCGTGCTGCTCGCAATCGTCGTTGCGATCGCCTTTCAGTCGCGCCGGCGCGTAAGCGAGGGTGCCGTTGCGGTTGCCGGAACGGTTCGCCTCGAGGTGCTGCTGTTAACCGTGGTGATTGCCGTTACGGCCGTACTGGTCGACAGCCACCCGCCGCACTAGCTTTCGGGCGGCGGAGCTGCGCTGCGGCCGGCGTCGCGTTCGCTGCGCGTGCGGAACGGGAGGACGTCCGCGAGGACTTCGGGAGCGCCGCAGTCGCAGGTTCCGGGCATCCGTTCCATCGTGCCGGGGACGCGTTCCGTGCAGCCGATGCCGGGTTCGTGCGAAGCGAGGAGATGGCCGCACTTCGTACAGCGCTCGTGTGTATCACCCATCCGCCAATCATACGCGAAATTGCGCCATTGCGACACGGGAGCCGTTGTCGACAATCGGGTAGGAGAGAGCGATGTCCGAATCCCAACGACCCGTCGAGCCCGTCCGGGTCGCAATCCTGGACGACTACCAAGGCGTAGCGCTGCGCATGGCGGATTGGTCGCCGCTGGAAGGCCGTGCCGATATCGCCGTGTTTCGCGACCACCTCGGCGATGCGGATGCGCTGGTCGAGCGGCTCGCGCCGTTCGACGTGGTGTGCGTGATGCGCGAACGCACGCCGCTAACGCGAGAGATTCTCGAACGCCTCCCACGGCTGCGCCTGATCGCTTCGACCGGTGCGATGAACGCGTCGATTGACCTCCAAGCGGCGCGCGAGCGCGGGATCACCGTCGCGCATACCGGCTACACCTCGCACGGTGCCATCGAACTGACGTGGGCGCTCATCCTTGCCGCCGTTCGCCGCATTCCCGACGAGGCCACGTCGTTTCGCCTCGGCGGCTGGCAAGTTGCCGTCGGCGGCGATCTCCAGCGCCGCACGATCGGGATGCTCGGCCTTGGCCGCATCGGGTCGGCCGGGGCGCGGATCGCCGCTGCGTTTGGGATGCACGTGATCGCCTGGAGTCCGAACCTCACGCAAGAGCGGGCCGAAGCGGCCGGCGCGCGGCTCGTCACCAAAGACGAACTCTTCGCTCAAGCCGATATCGTCTCGGTGCACATGGTGCTGGGCAAGAGTTCGCGCGGCATCGTCGGCGCAGCCGAACTCGCGCTGATGAAACCGACGGCCTGGCTCGTCAACACGTCGCGCGGGCCGCTCGTCGACGAAGCGGCACTCATCGAGGTGCTCGATCATCAGCGCATTGCGGGCGTCGCGCTCGACGTGTTCGCGGTCGAGCCGTTACCGGCGGATCATCCGTTCCGCACGCTCCCCAATGTCGTCGCGACATCGCACGTCGGCTTCGTCACGCAAGAGACGTACGAAATCTTCTACGGCGATACGGTGAAGAATATCGTTGCGTGGCTCGATGGTGGCGGTCCCTCGACAAGCTCGGGATGACAGAGTTTACGCCGGGTCGTCCACGCGGTGTTTTGACGGTAGGGCCAGGGTTAGGAGAAAGATGGTCAGGCCGAGCAGGCCGGCGACGATGTAGATGGCGTGGAGCGATGCGGCGATGGCCGTTGCGTAACGCGCGACGTCGAACGCCGGCATTTGGCTGCGCGCGGCGGGATCCATCATTTTGGTGACCACGTCGCCGGCGTCGGGAATGCGGGTGTAGAGGCCGAGGTTGAAAACCGCGCCGAAAGCGGCCGTCCCGATCGCTTGGCCGAGTTGACGCATGAACAGATTCGAGGCCGTCACGGCGCCGCGCTGTTCCCAGCCGACGGCGGCCTGCGTCGTAATGATAAAGACGAGGTTGGCATACCCGAACCCGAAGCCGATGACCGCGGCACCCGCGATCGCTAGCCAAATGCTGCTTGCCGGCGTGAGCATGATGAGAAACGCGCTGCCGGCGACGAGCATCACGCCGCCCGAAAGCGCCGTAGCGCGAAACGTCATCCACGCCAGCGTGCGCGAAGCGACGAGCGCGCCGACGGTCCACGCCGCCGAGGTGGCGCCGAGCGTTGCACCGGCCAAAACGGCCGAGAGTCCCATCGCTCCTTGCACGTACGTCGGCAAGAACGCGGTGATGCCCATTGCGAGCGCGCCGATCGCGAAGTTAGCGGCGTTGGCAACGCCGATCACGCGAATGCGGAACAAGCGCAGCGGCATCATCGGCTCGGCGGTATGCAATTCGTGCGCGATCAGTGCTGCGATGAGGATCGCGGCGACCACCGAGAGCGCGACGGCTAGCGTGCCGGGCAAATTGCCGGCCATGACGAGAACGAACATCAGCGTGCCGATGCCGGCGGCGAGCAACACGGAACCCGCGTAGTCGATGCGGTGCGCTTGCCGCTCGATGCGCTCGTCAAAAAAACGCGCGATGATGATGATGCAGAGAATGCCGAACGGCACGTTGACCCAGAAGATCGCCGGCCAGCCGACGTGCTGCACGATGAATGCGCCCAGCAGCGGGCCGGCGACGGCCGAGATGCCCCACGTGCTCGACATGTAGCCTTGAACGCGCGCGCGTTCTTTGCCCGTGTAGAGATCGCCGACGATCGTCGAGGCCAATGGCTGCACGCCGCCGCCGCCTAGGCCCTGCAGACCGCGATAGACGATCAGCATGAGCATGTTGTGGGCGAAACCGCTCAGGATCGAACCGGCCAGGAACAGGATCACCGCGACGATCATGAGGTTCTTGCGGCCGTAGATGTCGGCTAGGCGCCCATACACCGGTATTCCAACGGCCTGCGTGAGAAAATAGATCCCGAACACCCAGCTGAAGAGCCGTAAGCCGCCGAGATCGCCGACGATGGTCGGAATGGCCGTCGCGACGATCGTCGCTTCGACCGAGACCATGAAAATCGCTAGACATGCCGCAAGGAAAACCATACGGCGGGGCTCGACGCTACCCACCGGCGCTGCGCGCACACCGCTGCTCATCTCCGAAGCCTTCGTCCCGGCCCGTGCACGCTACTTCAGATCGATATCGAGGGTCACATCGACGATATTTCCGATCACCGGATCGAGCCGCGTCACGGACATATGGAAGGCTTTGCGATCGATATGGCCGACGGCATGATACGTGCGGTGTGCGGCGGCGCCGCGGATCGTCGCGTCGAGATGCTCGGGGACCGTCACGCCGTGCATCGTCAACGTTCCGTCGATACCGAACGACGTTGCGCTCACGGGCGTAATCTTGGTGCTCGTGAAGGTCCACGACGGATCCGCTTTTGCGTCGAAGAAATCCGGACCGGTCAGCGCCGCATCGCGATCGTGGTCGCCGCTGGAAATTTTGCTCGGATCGAGTTCGGCCGTTAGACTCACCGGTATCTCGGAGTCGGGCGCAAGAACGACCGTACCGCCGACGATGGGTACCGTTCCGGTCACGCGTTCGACGAACACGTGCGGTACGCTGAAGGCCGCCTTGGATTTTGCTGCGTCAATCGCGTGCGAATCACCGTCCGCACGCGTGACCGAAGCGAGCGCGAAGAAGAGAGCGAACGCGATGACCGGAATGCGCATCAATACGCGATCGTGTATTGGATGTTCATGGTGTGCGTCGTCTGCGGCGTGTGCGCGATGACGTCTTCGATCGTGATGCGCGAGCGTTCGCTCGGGCCATAGCCCAAGAGCAGTACGCCGTCGCGCGTGAAACCGTTCACCGGATCCATCGTCCCCTCGTACCGGCCAAGGGCGAAAAGCCGGCGCGTGATCGCGTACCGCAGTTGGGTGAAGCCGCCGCTCGATTGGCACGCGCCGCCGATGCCGCAATCGGTATCGTTGCCGTTGATCAGCACGTTCTCAAGCGACAGCCGGCCCCACTGATCGAACACCACGCCGTACCCGGTGCGCTGGAACGAGTCAAGTTCCCCCGCCGCTACGGGGCGCGTACCGGAATAACGAAACGCGGTGAGCGCGAGCGGCCCGATGTTGTCCTGGGCCGAAAACATCACATCGGTGCCGATTGTGGTCAAGCCGCTTTGCCGATCGTGACCCTGGCCGCCGAAGAACTGCACGTTGAGGCCTTTGAGCGGGTCGCCGATCTGCAGCCGCGCGCCGATCTTCGGATCGAAGAACGTGAACGGGTTCGTGCCGACCGGCGTCGTGTACGCGGTATAGCCGGCGTAGGTCTCGCGGAACGTTTCCGGATCGACGGGCAGCGGCAGGGTGAACGAGCCGGCCTGGACCTGCAGCGGGATCTTCGCGTCCCAGGGGTTCAGCCGGTCGATGACCCAGCCGTCGCGCAGCAGCCCGTGTTGGCCGCCGTCGACCGCGTACTGCTCGACGAGGTAGCTGGCCCGGCTGCCGAGCCCGCCGGCGGTAAACAACTCGACCTCATCCACGATCGCCTTGGGCAGCCCGGCGCCGTTCTCGCCGTCGCCCTGATTCTCGCTGGAGTCGACCAGGTTGGCCTTGGCCGAGATGGGGAACGCCGGGCCCGGCTTCACGCCCGGGATGCGATAGCCGCTAGCCATGAAGGCCGCGCCGAACTCGTTGAGATGCGGGATGACGGCGTGGCACTTCGAGCACGAGACGTCGTACTGGTGGCTGAAAATCGGAATGGCGGTCCCGGGGCTGGGGCGCCAGCTCACCAGCAGAACGAGGACGGCGCCGGCAACGGCCGCAAATTTAAGCACGCCTCAGATTATTGTGAGGCACACCTATGTTCCTTGTTCTCTGGGCCTAACTCCGTTCAGGCGTTCCACAGGACGAATGCCATCCCGCAGCCGGTTCCCGACGGCGTCCGATAGCACGGCGCATAGTCGATGCTTGCGACCTCGGCCGCTTCCATCGTTGCGGAAACCGCGATCCAGTTGCGAATCTCCGAACTGCCGCTGTTGAGTTTGGCCGCTGGTATCGAGGTGATCAGGTCGCTGCGCTTTTCGGCGATGCCGCGCAAGAGCTGCCGGTCCATCTCTTCGTCGATCACAAAATGCGAGAGACCGCCCGACGCGACCACCGCCACGCGCAAATCGCCGCGCCAGCCCTCGATCGCACGCCGGAGCGCCTGGCCGAATGCGAAGCAGCGCGCGGGCGAGGGTTGGTTCGGCGGATAGTAACAGTTGATGAAGACCGGCACGATCGGAATCACCGCGTCGCCGAGCAAACGCAGGCGGACGAACGTGTAGGCGTGACCGATGCTGCGTCCGGCGAATTGCCTCGAAGCCGTTGCGATATCGAAGTCCTCGCCCGACATCGAGGCGGCGAGGTGCAGCCCGAAATCGGCGTAGGCGGGATACGTCTCGAGGGCGCTAGCGTGGCGCGACCACAGCGCCACTTGGTGCGACGGCAAGACCGTCGCCGGATCGGGCGGGATATCGAGCATCGAGGCGCCGGTGAAGAGTGCGAACGCCGGACTGCACTCATCGAGAAAGAGTTCGCGCTGATCGTCACCGACCACGACGACGACGTCGGGCTTGGCGGCGATCAACTCGGCGGAGAGCCGCGCGATCGCACGTTGGCACTCGTCGTGCTTCTTGCGATAGACCTCAACTGCGAGCTGTTCTGCGATACCGGCCGGGGCCGTTTTTTCCAGCGCCGGCATGTCGAGCTGCGGGTTGCTGTAGTCGCGCTCGGCGTGCAGATACCATTGTTCCGGCTGCGTGCTCACTTGCGGACTATGCGAGGTTCCCAATCCCAAAACGATCCGTGCCATGCCGTTGTCCTTACTTGGAAAGTTGACGAATGAGCCACGCGCGCCGATCGTTCACGGCGGCGGCCACGTGCAGCGCGTGATCGCTTGCATAGCTGACGAAGGTGCGATTGCGAGCCGGCACCGCGTTGAGGAATGCCGCCGCCGTCGCGCTCGACACATAGCCGTCGTTCTTTGCGAACTGCAGCAGGGTCGCCGTCGCATGCGTGCGTCCGAGCCACGCCGGGAGATCGTAGCGCGACATCGCGCGGAGGTAGGCGTTCATGTCGGCCGGCTGCGCGCCGAGCAGAAACCATTCCCAGAAACTCAACGCCGGCGTCATCAGCACGGCGCGCGACGGCCGCGGATCCACGGCCAGTAAGAGCGCGCCGTACATCGCACCGAAGTCGTGCCCCACGTAGGCGATGCGCGTTGGATCGACGCCTTGCGCAACGAGCAGATCGAGCGCCCGGCGCAGCGCGATCACCTGGCGCGGAACATCGCAGGCATCGGTTGCCGGACTGCGTCCGGTCTCGAACCAATTCGGCTGCGCCCACATCGCATCGACGAGCACCGACGTGGCGCCGCGTTCGGCGAGCGCGCGCGCGTCGGCGGCAAACTCGGTGTGGTTCGTCGTGGCCGGATCGCCGAGCCAGTGCACCCAGAGAATCCCCGCGCCGTGCAGCGTTCCCGTCGCCGCACGCGGACGGACGATCGTCGTCCCCGCCGCCGAATGCATGCCGGGCGTCCGGGCGTCGTACCGGAACGCCGCGTCGCCGGCGGGGGGCATGCAGGCGGCCGATGCGAGCACGGGTGCTGCGAGCGCGAACAGCGCGCCGGCAAAGAGCGTGCGGAGAAGCATGCGGCACACCTTTGCCAACGTGGGACGTTCCGCCCGCGGCGTCCAACTCGAGCGCTGATGCGCGTCGTCTATCGAGGTCAGGTCTTCGAGTCCGAGTTGATCGACGCCGCCCGGCGGAAGGGGTTCGATTTGGTCGTCGCTCGCGACGAGCAAGAGTTGCTGCAAGAACTGCCCGGCGCCGACGCGTTGTGGATTACGCCGACGTATTATTTGCCGGCCGTGCCCCAGGCGGTGAAGGCCGAACGCGGGCGGCTGAAGTGGATCGGACTTACGAGCGCGGGTTACGACGTGCTGCTGCGCGCCGGCGTGCCGCCCGGCGTAACGATGACCTACGCCGTCACGGTGCACGGACCGGCCGTCGCAGAACATGCCATCGCGCTGCTGCTGGGGCTGCTGCGCCAACTGCCGCGCGCGATTCTCGCGCAAGTCAATGCCGACTGGAATTCGCCCGCCATGATGAACAGCTTGCGATCGCTGGAAGATCTCACCGTGGCGATCGTCGGCTTCGGCTCGATCGGCGGCTCGGTCGCCGAGCGCCTCCGGCCGCTCGCGAAACGGATCGTCGGCGTATCGCGCGCCGGGAACCCCGATCCGCGGGCCAACGAAATGTTCTCCAGCGCGCGTTTGCACGACGCGCTCGCCCAAAGCGACGTCGTCATCCTCACGGTCTCGTTCAGTGAAGAGACGCGGCACTTGATCGATGCGGCGGCGCTGGCCGCGATGCCGGCGAACGCCCTGCTGGTGAACGTCTCGCGCGGCCCGGTCGTCGATGGAGCCGCACTGCACCACGCGCTCGCCGCCGGGCACCTCGCGGGGGCAGGGCTCGACGTCACCGATCCCGAGCCGCTGCCCGCAACCGACCCGCTCTGGCACATGCCGGGCGTCATCATCACCCCGCACATCTCGACGTTCGGCAGCCGCGCAACCGGCCGGCGCTTGGCCGAACAATTTGAGCGCAATGTCGAACGCTTTGCCCGGGGCGAAGAACTCGAAGGCACGATCGTGCTGCCCACGCTCTAGAAGGCGCCCCCGTGCCCGTCTGCTGAAAGGTCGATGATGCCGCATTCCGCTTCCAACCGCCGCGCCGACGTGCTCGGGGTTCACTCGCTCGATCACTTCAGTCTCACCGTGCCGGATCTCGCGCAAGCGCAGAAATTCTACACGTCGTTTGGACTCGACGTGCGAAATGCGCGGAGCGGCTTCGACCTGCACACGACCGGTCACAAACATCGTTGGGGCACGTTCCGCGAGGGTCCGCAGAAGAAGCTCAATCATCTCTCGTTCGGCGCCTTTGCCGACGACATGCCGGCGTTTCGCGAACGTCTCGAACGCCTCGGCATCGCGCTCGTTTCCGCGCCGGCGGGCTCCGACGGCGCCGGACTCTGGTTTCGCGACTTCGACGGCGCGCTAGTAGAGATTCGCGCTGCGGAAAAATCGTCGCCGGATGCCAAGGCGACGACGAACAACATCGTGGCCCCGGCCGGCGTCGCGGCGATGCCGTTGCGCGATGCGGCCCCGTTCATTCGGCCGCGCCGCATGTCGCACGCGCTGGTGTTCACCAGCGACGTTGCGAAGGCCATCGACTTCTACATGGGCGCACTCGGCCTCGGTCTCTCGGATACCGCCGGCGACGGCATCGCCTTCTTGCACGGCCTGCACGGCAGCGATCATCACCTGGTGGCGTTCGCGAAGTCGGATGCGACGGGTTTCCATCATTGCAGTTGGGATGTCGAATCGTTCAACGATGTCGGCCAAGGCGCGATGCAGATGGCCGACGCCGGTCATATAGCCGGTTGGGGCCTCGGACGTCACGTGCTCGGCTCGAATTACTTTCACTACGTGCGCGATCCGTGGGGCAGCTACTGCGAATACTCGCACGATATCGATTACGTGCCGATCAACTCGACCTGGAAGTCGGGCGCGCACGCGCCGGAAAACGGCTTCTATATGTGGGGCCCGATGCCGCCCGAAGACTTCGCCATGAACTACGAGTCGCCGTCAAACAGCTTGACGCGCGACCTCGTGAGCAGCGAGCCCGGCTAACGTCGCGGTACGGCCGCGCGCGCAAGCGCGATGGCCGCCGCGTCTTCCAGCAGCGCAGCGAGAACGTCGGGCACGTGACGGCGCGCCGCTTCGGCGCGGAATGCGCGGCCGGCAAAGGCCGACCCCATCGCTCCGGCAATGCCGAGTGCGGCGCACGTCCACCGCTCCTCATCGAACTCGGCCACCGACGCTGCGGCAAAACCTGCCGCAATTGCGCGCGCGGCAAGACCGGCCGGGCGGGTGCGGGGCGGCGTGGCCGGTAGTTTGTCGATGATGTATTCGCCGAGGGCGCCGAGCAGCACGGGCCAGTTCCAGTTGCCGTTTTTACGCACGGCAAAAGCCGCCGCGGGACCGGTCATGGTCCGTAGACCGGTTGCGGCCCCCACGGCGAACGAACGTACGATACGTTCAGGGGACATCGTTAGACGTGGAGATTGCCCGTGAAGAGCAAGATCAGCAGCACGATGACGAGCAGACCGGCAATGCTGAAGCCGCCGCCGCGGTACGCGCCGTTGTTGTAATAGTGACCACCGCCCCCGAAGAGGATGATCAGTACGATGATGATGATGAGAAGCGTCATGAGTCCGGCCTTTCGAGTGGGTTGCTCGTCAAGGTGTCCCCTCGAGCAAGCAATTGCAAACGTGCCGGTCCGTGACGCCGCTTATTGGTAGCGGGGGGTCTTGTGCAGGTAGTACTTGCTCATGGCGGGCCGGTACTTGGACATCGTCGCTTTGTTCATGTCGACCTGCGGTTGCGCATCCGGCGGCAGCAGCGAGAAATACCCGGCATCTTTGGTGACTTGCAGCCACTCCGTACGCGCCGCGGCCAGCACGTCGGGTTCGGTCATGAAGTCGAGAATCGTATCGGCGAGCGCTTTTGCGCCCACGATTTCACCCTTGTGCGCGATGCTGCTCACCGGCGTTACACCGGCTTGCCAGTTGTGATACTGGATGCCGGGCACGCTGGCCGGAAACGTGTACGTTACCGCCGGCACGACCCACGATATATCGCCGCTATCGTTGGATGCGGCGACCTGCACGCGGTCGCCGTACGGCGTGGGTTTCGTGTAGAGGCCGACTTCCTTGACGTTGAGCGCCTTTTGCAAACCCTTCGCGTAGGTTTGTTCCGTGTCGGTCCACGCCGGCATGCCGACGGCATCGAAGTTCTTTTGCACCACGAGCGAAAGTGCTTTGTTCGAGAGCTGCGGCCAGCCGGACGCGTCGTAGGTGATGTCGACCGTCGTGCCGGTCATCAGCGCTGCGCCCTTAGCGATGTTGACGATTTTGTCTTGGGTTTGCTTGGCTAATTGCATCGTCCGATCGCGCACGAAATACCAGACTTCGGTGAGCTCCGGAATGATGTTCGGTTGCAAACCGCCGTTGGTGATGGCGCGGTGGACGCGAGCCGAGGGTAGGAGCTGCTCCCGTAAAAACGCAACGCCGCTATCCATGAGCTCGGCGGCGTCGAGCGCGTTCTTACCGTCCCACGGATCGATGGCGGCGTGCGCCGTTTTGCCGTGGAACGCAAACCGGGTGCTGATCGCGGCGTAGTCTTGCAGGCCGGCGCCGGTCGTGAAGTTATCGCCGATGTGCAAGTAGATGACGGCGTCGACGTCTTTGAAATAGCCGGCGCGTACGACGAACGGCCGGCTGCCCAAGGACTCTTCGGCGGGACCGAAGTGTACCGCGATCGTGCCCGGCAGATGGTATTTCTCGAGCGTTTGCTTTACCGCAAACGCGGCAGCCGTAGAGACGCCGGAGTGCGTGTTGTGGCCCTCCATGTGGCCCGGAGCACCATCGACGAGCGGCTTGTGCGTGAACACGTCGGGCGTTTGCGAACCGCCGGGCAGGGCGTCGACTTCGGTTTCGATCACGATGTAGGGTTTGCCCGAGCCCCACTTGGCCCAAAAGTTGGTGGGCATGCCGGCGCCGCCGAGTTCTACGGTGAACCCGGCCGCCGTCATCGTGTCCCGGACGAGCTTCGTGCTCTCGAATTCTTGCATGCCGAGTTCGCCAAAGAAGTACAGCGAATCGGCCATGTCGTTGATCGCTTGCGTGTTGCGGTCGACGACGCTATTGGCGAACGTCTTCTGATCGTCGCTCGCCGCGCGCGCCGTCAACGGCGCGAGGGCGGTCAGCAGAAGCGCGGCGAGGAGGGTTCGAAGAAATGGGACCATCGCTCGCCGCACGGCCGTTACTTCAGGTTCTTGGCGAAGAAATCGAGCGTGCGCTTTTGCGCCAGTTCGAACGCTTCGGGATTCCAGCTATCGCGTTCGTCGCAGCCGAAGCCGTGGCCGGCGCCCGGATAGACGTAGACTTCCACGCCCGGTTGCGCGGCCTTGATCGCCTCGATGTCGGTTAGCGGAATGCTGCCGTCGGTTTCGCCGAAGTGCATTTGCACCGGGCAATTCGGTTTCTCGTCCTTGGTCGCGGCGATGCCGCCGCCGTACCAGCACGATGCGGCCGCAAAGAGCTTCGTGCGCGTCGCGCCGAGCCACGAGAGCGAACCACCCCAGCAATAGCCGACGATGGCGGTCTTGGCGGTGCCGAGCGCTTTCGCCGCCGCCGTGATGTCCTCGATCGATTGCGCGTCGGTCACTTGACCGCGCAAGCCGAAGCCTTCTTTGCGATCGTCCGGTCCGTAGCCGAGGTCGACGCCGCGCTTGGCGCGGTCGAACATTGCGGGTGCGATCGCTTTGTAGCCGGCGGCGCCAAACTTGTCGGCCATGTCCCGGATGTGGTGGTTCACGCCGAAGATTTCTTGAACGACGACGACACCGCGCGTCGCATTGTCCGGTCCGGCCACGTAAGCCGAGAGGGTGTGGCCGTCGGCCGTCTTCAATTCAATCGTTTTGCCCATGTCTCTCATTCCTCGACGAAGTGCTGTTCGCAGGTTCCGGCTTGATAATGCGCTCCGCACGGTTCATTACCTCCGGGGGCGAAGAGCGGTCGATCATGACCAGCGAAGAACGCCCGCCGGCCGGGACCGGTGTCGTGCTCGTCGGCGTCCCACCCGGGGATCGTGGCGCAATCGGACGCTTCGCGACCCACGGTTACGACGTGGTCCTGGCGGACGTCGACGAGGCCGCGGGGCCGGCGGACGCGCTCGCGGCCGTGCGTGCCGCGATGGACGCGCTGGCGCCGCGCGTGGAAAAGATCGCCGTCGTCGGGTACGGCTTTGGGGGGCGGTATGCGTTCCTAGCCGTCACGCGGCTCGGCGCCGATGCGGCGGGCGCGGTCGGGGGCGCAAACATCGGCGCGCATCTCGATGAATCCGCGCGCGTTAAAAAGCCGTTGACCTTTCACTTCGCCGACGACGACGAAGCGGTGCCGTTTGCGGAAGTGCGCGCGATCAAAGGTGCTCTCGAGGGCTTCGGGACGACCGAGATCTACCGCTATCCAACCTTGGATGCGGCGGGCCTGCTGCAAGCGGAACGCCGCGTCTTCGCCTTCCTGGATGGCCTGCGCTAGTTTATGTAGCCGGTGAGGTGTTCGGTGATCGTGCGAACGATTCGCGTCACGCTCAGCGGGCTCGCCGCAAAGATGCGTTCGTGCACGACACGCTCACCCGAGAGGAGAGCAACCGCAATACCGGTCGTTCCGGAGGGCGTTACGCGCGCGGCAACGGCATCCCGCATCCAGACGCGCTCGTCGTCGGCCTCCGATGAATGACTGCCTGCGAGTTGTGAATTGGTCTTGAGTTGGGCATCGATGAGGTCGAAGAGACTCGCGAAGTTCATGAACTGCCATCATAGCAAGTAGCGCAGCGTTCGGCGAGGAGCGTTTGATTGGCCGTCCTAAGGGTATCCTAGCAAGGACGCGCTTGCGTCGTACACTAGGGGGATATTCATGGCTGGAATCATTTGGGCGATCATCGTGGTGCTTTTCGTCTTCTGGCTGCTGGGGTTTACGCTCCACATCGCCGGCGGACTCATTCATTTGCTGCTGGTCATCGCCGTCATACTGCTGGTCTTCAACCTCGTCACCGGGCGCGGCGCTCGACTCTAGACCACGGTCGTCATGTCGTCGAGAGCGTGGCCATTCGCCGCCGCGCTCTCGAACGCAGCGAGGGCGGCAGCAAATATCGGCGCCGGAGCCGCGACGTCCGCGTACGCAGCCGCTCCGAGCCGCAGGTCCTTCAAGACCCGCGCAAGTTGAAATCCGGGCGTGCGATCGCCGCTGAGCAGCCGTTCTTCCCAGTTGGTTGAGAGCGGCGCGCCGCCGACGGAATGACGCAGGATTTCGATCAAATCGGCGCGGGGAATGCCGTAGGCATCTGCGGCGGCCGTCGCTTCGCAGAACAGCGCGACGTAGCCGAGATAGACAACTTGGTTGATCAACTTGGTGAAGTGCCCCGCGCCGGCCGCGCCGGCGTGCACGATGCGTTCGGCCATACTCGCAAGCACGGGCCGCGCGGCTTCGAGGGTTGCGGCATCGCCGCCGGCCATAACCGTCAGCGTTCCGGCTTCCGCGCCGGCAACGGCGCCGCTGATCGGCGCATCGAGATAGCGCAGACCGCGTTCCACGCACGCCGCGCCGATGCGCCGGCTAAGCGCAACATCGATCGTACTCATCTCGATGAAAATCGTTGCGGCACGCGCGCATTCGAGGAGTCCGCCGACTGCAAAATAGAGCGTTTCCACTTCAGCCGGGCCCGGAACGCAGGTGATGATGACCTCGGCATCCGCAACGAGTGCCGCGGCATCGGATGCGACGGCGGCGCCGGCGCTGCGCGGCGCGCTGGTGTTGGCAGCGATCGGGTCCATAACGGTGAGCGGGAAGCCGGCGGCAAGGATGCGCCGCGCCATCGGTTGCCCCATGCGGCCCATCCCGGCGAAGCCGACGCGCGTCAAGCGATTTGCCGGTCGGCTTCTTCGCGCAGCAGTCGGCGCATGCGGCCGACCGCGATGTCGGACTGCGCGAGTTTTTCGCGATTGCGCGCTTCGAGCGAGATCGCCTCGAGCAGCACGCGGTCTTGCTCGACGACCGTCTGCGCGCGGGCTTCGAGCCGGTTGAGATAAAGAAAGCGCCACATGTCGCGCCGCCAGCCCGAGATCTTGCGCGAACGGTAGAACCAGACGAAGGTGGTATCGTCGTCGATCGGCGTCGGATGACCGTTGATGCGGAACGAGCCGCCGCCGGCGCTGGCCGGATACGGAATCTCGGTCCGCACCCAGAGGATGTTGCCGGGACGGAATTCGACCTCGTGCCAATCGATGTTCACGCCGCGCTGGTTGTTGCGCACGGTCGAGAATCCGTGCGGTGCCGGTTCGACCTTGAGTTCGGAATCTTGGCGGCCGTACCCGAGCGTGAACGTGCCGCTGTGCAAGAAGCTGCCGTGCAACGGGTCGACCCGATTGTCGAGCGCCACTTGCCAGTTGCACTTCCACTCCGTAGTGAACAAGAAGCTCGACCACTCCGGCGAGGTCAATTCTTCGGGCAGTGACGGTTCGGGCGGTGTAATCCCGAGCTTATCGCTGAAATACACGTAGATGGCGCCGGCAATTTCGCGCACCGGATAGACGCGCACCGCCGCTTGCCCGACGAGCGGACAATCCGGCGTTGCGGGAACGGCGACGATCGTGCCGGCGGCGTCGATCTCGAAGCCGTGATACGCGCAGCTGACGTTGCCTTCGATGATGCGGCCGAGCGAGAGCGGCGCGCCGCGGTGCGGACAATAGTCCTCGAGTGCGCGCACGGCGCCGGCAGCGTCGCGCCACAGTACGAGGTTGCGGCCGAGCCGCTTAAGGCCGATCGGCCGGTCGGTGACATCGTTTGCGCTCGCGACGAGATACCAGAGATCGAGCAATCCGCCGCGCAGCAGATCTTCGGACGACGCGCTTGCGGCCGTAAACGGACGCCCGACCACGGGATGAAGCGGCGCGCGCGCGCTGACGCCTTCGCCCGCACTGAGCCGAAGGAGTTCGTCCGTCAACATCGCCGCGGTCCAGCGCGCTCCGCGCGGGCTTTGCACGCCGAGTTCGTTGAGGCCGGAAACGTAGGCGTCGAGTTCGCCGGCGCCCTTCGCGGTGAGCGCTTCGATGCCGTCGGCGAGCAGATCGTCGTAGGATTTCGTCGGTGTCAGTCCCATTGCCGGAAGCCTCTATTGGACCGCGTTGGGATCGATGAGATCCGCAGCGGGGAATGATTTAGCGAGCAGACCGTAGCGCGCTCCGATATCGATGATCGGCTGGAGATGCCGCGCGGTGATCGTTTCATCGAAGCGCGAACGCGTCATCCCGCCCACGACCGCCAGCGGCAGCTTGGTGATGCCGGACAGGATCTGCGCGCTCTCAGCATCGTGACCGTTGGCCCATGCCGACGTTTGGCGGAAGACGGCGCTCAGCCGGCGCACTAGCGCCGGGTTCGCCTTCGACCAGCTGCCCGCCACGAACCACACGCTGATCGTGAATTCGGGCGCGATCGCATCGTAGGGCGTGCCGATGTTGCGCGCAACGCCGCTGCGCAGCGCGCTCGAGACGATGGGTTCGCTCACGAACGCGGCATCGACGCGATGCGCCGCGAGGGCAGCGGGCATTTCCGGAAAGCCCATCTCGACAAAATTCAGGCTCTTGGCGTTGCCGCCGTTCTGATCGCTCCAGGCCATCGTTGCCAACTGCGTGATGTTCTTGATGCCGTTCACGGCCACGATCTTGCCGTTGAGATCTTTGGCAGTCCGGGCCGGCGAATCGGCCGGCACCATCAGGGTCGAGATCGGCGCCTTCGAGAGATAGCTTCCGGCCGGCGCGATCACGCTGATCGGAACGCCCTTCTCGTGCGCGACGGCGAGCGTGAGCAGCGCGGAGTACCCGACGTCGATCGCGCCGCCGACGACGCCGGCGGTAATCGCGCTGCCGTTGGAAATCGAGTCGATCGTCGGCGTGATGCCCGCGGCGGCAAAATAGCCGAGCGACTGCGCATACCACGCTTGCGCGCCGCCGTCGATCGGAATCGTTGCAAACCGCACCGCGTCGGCCGCCGACGCGCGGCCTCCCATGAGACCGGCACCGGCGGCCGTGCCGAGAAGTCCGATGGCTTCCGAACGCTTCATGTCACCTTTCGGGTCGTCAGAGTCCCTTTGAGACGAGCCAGTTCGCCATCACGTTCGAGATTGCTGCGCTGTTCTTCTCGAGCATCATATCGTGTGCGTTGCCTTTGATGCCGAGCGTGGCTAGGCGAATCCAATCGTGCTTCACGCCGGCTTGGGTGAGGAAGTGCGAGGTGCAGTGATCGTAGGGCGCGTGATAGGATGCCTCGGTCGTCACCATGAGGATGGTTACGGTCTGCAGCATCGGGAGCGTGCGGGCCGGCGGCGCTTGCATCCAGCATTTCACGAGGTCGGGGCGATCGGCTTGTGCCTGCTGCACGAACGTGAGCTCCGCGGGATCGGCGACGGCCGGGGAATACTGCAGCGGTCCGTTGGTGAGGCCCCACGGGCGGCCGACCTTTTCCGGACCGAAGTAGTCCGGCGGTCCGACGTACGATGTTTCTTTATACGGCGGTCCGTTCGGTTCGACTTGGATCAGCGCTTTGACGAGCTTGGGCCGCGCGTCGGCGATGCGCCAGCCGGTGGTGCCGGATTGCGAGTGCGTTTCGACGATCGCGGGCCCGATGCGGTCGAGCAATGCGATCAGCGCGTGCGTGGTGAGCGCTTCCATCGTGGCGTTGTCGGCGAGCGTCATCGAGCGCGTCGCGATGAAGGCATCGAAGTATTTGTCGCCGGGCTTACCGGTGCCGGGCCATTGGTTGTGCAGCTTTGCCTGCGGCCACAGATCGAAGGCCTCGGGAATGGTCAGCCGCTGTTCGAGCGACTTCACGGAATCGCGCACGAGCGGGCCGTCGACCGACGCGTCGGTGATCGAACGGGCCCGGGCGGGCTGATCGACCACATAGACCTTGAAGCCGCGGCCGGCGTAATCGTAGGCCCAGCCGGGCCGGCCGTCGGCGGTCTTTTCGTAGGTGGCGCCCGTGCCGCCGCCGCCGTGGATCAGCACGATCGGGTAGCGGTGGGTCACTTTTACCGGCGTGAAGACCTGAGTGTACATCGTGCCGGTGAGCACCTGGCCTTCCGGCGTCTCGATGTAATGGCCGCCGATGTAGAACCAATCTTGAGTGACCACGGGCCTGCTTGCGGCGAAGGCGGAGCCGGCCAACGTAAAGCTCACCGCGGCTATAAGCGCGGTGAAGATCATATTTTTACAAATCCGCATGGGCGGGAATTGAAATTCACCTCGGGTTTTCCCGCCGGTTGTCGAAGAAGATGATGTGAGCAACGTGAATCAGGTCGGCCTTCCGGCCACCGGAGTTACCCCCGGAGGGGCCGCACCCAGCGGAACCGCCCCGCGGCTGCCCCGTTTTCAGGCCCCGCCGACCGCCTCGCAGGACGCGTTTCCCTCAACCGAAGGGACCGCGATTCTCAACCTGACCAGCGAGCAGTTCACCGGCATCCGCAAGCTGCTGATCGGTCTGCGTCTCGGCCGCAGCATCGCCGACGACGTGCGCGCCGAAATTTTCGGCATGCTCACCAAAGGTCAGCGCCGCGTGCTCGGCGCCGCCTGGTTCATCCTCTCCGTTCGCGTCTAGTCACTTCGCCCGGGCGCGCGCGGCAATCATCGCCGCGTACATCGAGAGCATATCGGGCTTGCCTTTCATCACTTCGGCTGCGATCGGCTCGAAGCTCGTGAGGAGTGCTTGTTCCTCACTCGGCGGCAGCGCGATCAATTCGCCGCCGCCCGCCGTCCATGCGGCGCGTTGTTCTTTGAGAAAAACGTTCACGTACCCGAGCATGTCGCGCCCGGTCTTGGTGCCGTCATCGGTGAGAATCTTTTGCAGATCGGGCGGAAGCTTATCGAACCACGTCTTGCTCAAGACGCAAATGCTGAAGATGTACGGTTGTCCGATTTCGGTCGCGTACGGTGCGCTCGTGTAGTACTTCAGCGGCGCGCCGGTGCTGACGTTCGTGATGATGCCGTCGATCGCACCTTGCTGCAGTGCCGGCGCAACCTGGTCGAGCGGCATCGGAATGCCGGTCGCGCCCATGACGTGCATGACCGCCTCTTGGAGCGGGCCCGCGAGGATGCGAATCTTGAGGTCTTTGGCGTCGGCGAGCCGGCGCACCGGCTTGCGCGTCATCAGTGCGTTCGTGCCGGAAATCCAAACGGTCACGCCTTTGAGGCCCTTATCCGCACCGAGCCCGAGGAAGAGTTTGTTGAAGACGGGATCTTGCGCGGTGCGTTGCGCTTGCTCGAGCGAGGTGAAGACGGCGGGCGCGCTCAGCACTTGGTAGCGTTCGTCGACGCCGTTGAGAAATTCCGGCGGGCCCATCCAGCCTTGGATCGCACCGAATTGCGTTCCCTCGATCTCGCGCGGAATCGATCCGAGTTGGCTGGCCGGATACAACTGCACTTCGATGCGGCCCTTGCTATCGCGTTCGACGGCCGCCTTGTAGCGTTTCATCCACTCGTGCTGCGTGTCGTTGAGCGTTGCGGTACCGATCTTCATCACGATCGGATCGGCCGAAGCGCGCTGCGGAGGAGCGACGAAGAGTCCTGCGACGATAATGGCGGCGATAAAACCGAAGAGGCGCATGCGGTGCATCCTTGTCTCGAGGTTAGCCGGAAATTGATGTTCCTTATGGAACACGTTGGCCAGTCTTCCCTCCGGAGCGTGTTGTGGCGATCGTCATCTCGTGAAGCGAATCGATCTCGAAGTCAGCGGCGTGCGGCTGAGCGCTCAGACTGCCGGGAGCGGGAAGCCGGTGATCTTCTTGCACGGTGCGGGTGGCGCGATGCACCCGCTGCCCTACTACGACGCGCTGGCCGGCGCCTACGCCTTGATGCTGCCCGATCATCCGGGGTTCGGCTATTCGGATAATCCGGATTGGATACGGACGGTCGACGACATCGCAATGCTCTACCTCGATGCGCTCGAAGCCTTGGACCTGCGCGGCGTACACCTGATCGGATACTCGCTCGGCGGCTGGATCGCCGCCGAACTCGCGATTCGCGACCGCTCGCGCATCGCGAGCCTAACGTTGATCGATCCGGCGGGCGTGCGCGTGAAAGGCCTAGCGATCGCCGACAACTTCATTTGGACGCCCGAAGAAGCCGCCTACGCCCTGTACTACGACCGCGCACAGGCGGAGCGCGTGCTGGCTTGGGTTCCGACCGATGACGAAGCGGATATCGTTGTGGCGAACCGCTTTGCGGCGGCGAAGCTCGCCTGGCAGCCACGCTGGTACGATCCGAATTTACCGAAGTGGCTGCATCGCGCGCGCGTCCCGGCACACGTGATTTGGGGCGCCCACGATAACCTGTTTCCGCCCGCCTATGCCGATGCGTGGTGCGAACTGCTCCCGGATGCGCGCCGGCTGGTCGTCGAAGAGGCCGGCCACGCGCCGCACGTCGAGCAGTGCGCGCGCGTGGCTGCGGCGACGCTGGCGTTTTTGCGCGAGCACGACGCATGAAGTTCGTCTGTTTCGATCTCATGCCGTATCGCGGGCTCGATTTTGCCGAGCGCGACAAGTACCGCTCGGCGTGGGTGGTGCTGCCGAACAGCCTCTACGATCCGGTGCGCGGCGCCGACGATTATGCCGGGCACATCGAAAACATGGTGTACGCGGAAGAACTTGGGTTCGACGGCATATCGGTCAACGAGCACCATCAGACGGCCTATGGCTTGATGCCCGCCCCGAACCTCATCGCGGCCATGCTGATCGCGCGGACGAAGCGGGTAAAGATCTGCGTGCTCGGGCGAGCGCTCCCCATCACCGAGAACCCGTTGACGATCGCGGAAGAGTTTGCGATGCTCGACAACCTCTCGCGCGGCCGGCTCATCACCGGCTTCGTGCGCGGCATCGGCACGGAGTATCACGCGACCGGCGTCAATCCGGTGTTCTCGCACGAGCGATTTCACGAAGCCCACGATCTCATCGTGCAAGCGTGGACGCGCGAGGGACCGTTCGCGTTCGAGGGCGAGCACTATAACTTCCGCTACGTCAACACGTGGCCGCGTCCGTATCAGTCGCCGCATCCGCCGATCTGGATTCCCTCGCAAGGTTCCACGGAAACGATCGAATGGGCGGCCGACCCGGCGCGCAAATACCCGATGCTGATCACGTTCGCGGCCTCGGAACTCGTCGCGCGCTATCACCTCGAGTATACCGAAACCGCGCACCGTTTCGGTTACGAAGCCAGCGGCGATCAACTGGGCTGGGCGGTGCCGATCTATGTTGCCGATACCGACGAGCGAGCCCAGGCCGAGGCGGGAGCGGCGATCGAATCGCTGTTCAACGTCTATCTGCCCAACCCGTGGGAAATGCTCGTGCCGCCGGGGTATACGTCGATCGCCTCGATGAAGAAGATGTTACGGATGCGCAAGTCGATCGGTACGCGGGCGCGCAATCAAACGGCGGCCGATCTCATTGCGAGCGGTACTGCGATTATCGGCAGCCGCAAGACGGTGATCGAGAAGCTGGACATGATGCGCGAGAAAACGGGCGTCAACATCGTGGTCGGAATGTTCCAATTCGGCACCCTGAGCGACGAACTGACGCGGCGCAACATGGAAACCTTTGCCGCCGACGTCATGCCGCGGTTCCAGGGATGAAGGTCGCGCTCGATCGCAAGCGCTGCGAAGGTCACGGCATGTGCGAGACCGCGGCGCCGGAACTGTTCACGCTCGACGAAGCTGGTGAACTGATCGCTCACTTCGACGGCCGCACGATACCGGCAGAACTGGAAGAAGCCGCTCGCGATGCGGTCCGCGTGTGCCCGGTAGCGGCACTGACGATTGAGGAGGAAGCATGACAGCGACGATCGGCTCGAACGTGCCGCGTTTCGAACTCGACCTCTTCAGCGATGAGAACCTGACCGATCCGTATCCGATTTACGCGCGCTTCCGGGCTGCCGGGCCGGTGGTGTACCTGCCCGCGATCGATGCCTACGTACTCTCGCGTTATGATGACGTTCGCGCCGGTCTCGGGGATCACGAAACGTTTATCTCCGGTCGCGGAATCGGCCTGAGCGATGAAGGCAACGCGACACGCAAAGGCGTGATCATTGCGAGCGACAACCCGCTGCACGACCAGCTGCGTTCGGTGCTGTCGGAACGCTTGTCGCCGAAGGCGATGAACGTCATTCGCGCCGAGATCAGCGAGAAGGCCGAAGCGCTCGTGGCCGGCGTCGTGGCGCGGACGTCGTTCGACGCGGTGACCGATCTCGCGCAAGCGTTCCCGCTGACGATCGTGGCCGACCTGATCGGCTTACCCGCAGCCGACCGCCTGCGGCTCCTGGAATGGGCCGACGCGGGGTTCAACCTCTGGGGCCCGCGTAACGAGCGCAACATCCGCTCGCTGCCGGTATGGGCCGGGTTGATCGACTACATCGTCACCCAAGCGACGCGCGATAAGCTCACGCCCGGCAGCATGGGCGCGGCGATCTATGAGGCCGCGGATCGCGGCGTCATCTCGCACGATCAATGCCCGGCGCTGTTCGTGAGCTATCTCGTTGCCGGCGTCGATACGACGATCAATGCAATCGGCAACGCCGTCGCCTACTTCGCAGAATTTCCGGATCAGTGGGACATGTTGCGCGAAAAACCCAACCTGATCCCGAGCGCCTTCGAGGAAATCTTGCGGATCGATGCTCCGCTGCAACTCGTGCGCCGCTACTGCGTGCGCGACGTCGAGGTCGGCGGCTCGCCGATCCCGGCCGATTCCAACGTCGTCTTGATCTACGCTTCAGGCAATCACGACGAGCGCAAGTTCCCCGACCCGACGCGCTTCGACGTCACGCGCAATCCGGTCGATCACCTTACCTTCGGCTACGGCCTTCACGGCTGCGCCGGCCAAGCGCTCGCGCGCCTCGAAGCGCACGCGATCTTCCGCGCGCTGGCAAAGCGGGTCGAACGCTTCACCACCGGCATCCCCGTACGCCGCCTCAACAACGTCATGCGCGGCCTGGAGCACCTGCCTGTAACGGTACGCTAATCCTTGTCGGGCGCCGGCACTAGGGGCTGCGCTCCGCATTTGTATTGAACGACTCGGCGTTGGGCTAAAGCCCTCCGCGGTTTTCGCAAATGCGACGGCGGGTTTGTTTCAAAATGAAAATCGGCGCTGCGCTCTTGACAAATGAAAATCGGCGCTTTGCCCTTGGTTCGATACCGGTGCTCGCTTGAGTGGCAAGCGCGAAGGCGCGCGGCGTTTACTCCGTACCTTTTCTTAGGTGCGTGCTTCAGCTTTCGGTTTGTACTCGCCGGCGTAGGCGCCGACGCTTTGCCAGGGTTGTTCGACTGGGACGACGAGCTGTTCGCTGCGGATCTTGTCGTAGGGCATGCCGGGATCGAGGCCGATGAGCGGCTTGCCGTCTTGGAAGCGGCGGACGGCTTCGAGCATGCGTTTGCGCATGCGGATGATCGCGATGTCCGACGTACCGAGATGTTCGGCCGTGCGATCGACGATCGGGCCCATCGATTCCTGACAGGCCATGTCTTGGTTCGAGAAACCGTTGATACCGGTAAAACTGCCGTTCTTCATCGCTGCGCGATCCTGGTTGAACCAGTTCTCGACGTTCGCGAACTTGTTCCAGTTGCGATCGAGATCGACGCCGGGAACCGTATGGTGGTCGCGGCGTATTTCGTCTTCGTCCACCACGCTGCCGTCTTGGCTGAAGAAGATGCCGTAGAACGTGCTGTGCTCGTTATCGACGGGCACGAAGATCTGCACGTGCGCCGTCTTCGATTTTTCGAGCGGACGCGGAATGAACGCCGTGTAGGGCACGAGGAAGAGCGTCACGCGGATGTAGCGCTCGGTGTCGGGATTCTGCACCGGCACGCGGATGGCGGCATAGCGGAAACCGTAGTCGGTGTCCTCGGCTTCCATTTTCGGCGAGGTGTCCATCGACGTTTCGGCGCGCTTCTTCCAATCCCAGATGATGCCCTGATGGAGGAACCACGAGTGCGATGAGTCGATCGCGCCTTCGATCGCTTGCGCGTAGTTGACGGGCTCGCCGACTTTGATGACCGCGTACTGATTACGCGGAAGCTTCATCCAGTCGTACTCGGGAAAGGTCGGCATGTCGGCCGCCGGCCCCATGTAGGTCCACACCATGCCGCCGGCTTCGTGCGTCGGATAGCTGGTGAGTTTCATGCGGTCGCGGAAACCGAACGCGCCGGGTTCCGTCGGCATGTCGACGCATGCGCCGGCGGTGTTGAACTTCCACCCATGATAGATGCAGCGCAAGCCGCCCTCTTCGTTGCGTCCAAGCGCGAGGGAGGCTAGCCGATGTGGACAGCGCTCGTCGACCACGGCCAACGTGCCGTTGGTGTCGCGAAACACGACGAGGCGTTCGCCCAAGATCGTCGTGCGCACGGGCGTGCAGTCCGGCTCGGCGACTTCTTCGCTCAAACACGCCGGCACCCAATAGCGACGCATCATCTGTCCCATCGGCGCATCGCCGGTGACGTGCGTGAGGAGTTGGTTTTCTTCAGCGGAGAGCATGCGGGCGATCCTCGTTGGTGAGAGTGACGACGCGCCGTTCGCGCGCGCTTTGAAGCAAGGCGATGGCGGCGGCCATCGTGTCGGTTCCCCAGCGGCCGTCGTGCAGCGGCGGCTCGCCGCTCACGATGGCATCATAGAATTCATCGATCACGCCGTCCTTGTTCGGGTAGGTGCGCGGCGGCGGGGCGATCAGTTCGCGGACGCCGGCTTCCTCGTACACGAGAACACCGTCGGGCGAGGGGCGCAAGTCGGCCTGCTCGCAACTGACGATGACGAGGCCGAAGTGCGGATGGTGCATCGGGCCGCTCGGCCGCGCGATGCCGCGGCCCGCGAAGCCGCTGGCCGTGCGGCCGCGCGCTTCCTCGGCGGACGTGGCAAACGCGCGCAGTTCGCGGCGCAGTTTTCCATAGGATGGCTTACGTTCGGCGCCGCCTTCACCGACCCACTGATGAAACTCGTCGGTGTCGAAGTGATCGTAGCCGCTGTAGGTGAGCGATGCGGCGACGCCGTCGGTAAACTGAAGCAGCGCGGTCATCGCGCCTTCGGTCGGCCGCGCGCGATCCCAAATGCCGGTGATCGCGTAGGCGCTCTCGAGCGGACCGCCGTCGATTACGCGGATGATGTCGAGTTGATGGGGGATCTGATTGAACATGATCCCGCCGCCCTGCGCCGTGTCCAATTCTTCGGGGCGCCGCGGACGATATAAGAAGTTGGTGTACACGAGGTTGGTGATCATGCGCAGCGGTCCGACCTCGCCGCTCGCGATCAACTCGCGGATCAGCTTGATCGTCGGGTTGAAGCCGTGACTGTGCCCGACGACGAGTACCACGCCGTTGCGCTCGGCGGCATCGGTCATCGCGCGGCATTCTTCAACCGTGAGCGCCATGGGCTTCTCGACGATGGCGTGCTTGCCGTTGCCGGCAGCCGCAAAGACATCGGCTGCGTGAAACTGATGCGGTGAGGCAATATAGACGGCGTCGACATCCGGGGATGCGCACAATTCTGCGGACGTCGCGTAGGCGCGCCCGCCGAAGTCGGCCTCGAAGCGTGCGCGGGCCTCGGGATTGGGGTCGGCTGCTGCCGTGAGGCGTACGTTCGGATGCGCGATCAGGCTGGGCAGCATCGTAGCAGCCGCCCGTCCCAAGCCGATGGCCCCGAGGCGTAGGAGTTTCTCCGGCATTTATCCCATAGTACACCAAATCATTCGATAAGCAAAGTACCAGTCGCCCTCTTCCGGAGACCGATCATATGTTCACTCGCTCCTTGCGTCACGCCGGCGCCATGACCGTCGCTATCGCATTGGTCACCGCCGCGGCCGCGCCGCCGGCGACCGCTGCCGACCCGCTCGACATTCCGGTCATCATGCCGCTCACCGGGGGCGGTGCGTTTCTCGGAACCTCAGAGCTGCAGTCGCTCCAGATCATCGAGAAGCTAGTCAACAAGCAGGGTGGCATCAAGGGCCGGCCGATCCACTTTGCGGTCCAGGACGACCAGTCCAATCCGCAAGTCGCGGTCCAGCTCACCAACGGCGCGGTGGCCAAGAAGCCGCCGGTCATCCTCGGCAGCAGCGTGGTCGCGATGTGCAACGCCATGGCGGCTATCGTCCGGGCGACGGGTCCGGTGCAGTTTTGCTTTTCGCCCGGCATTCATCCGGTTGCCAACAGCTACACGTTCTCATCGAGCGTCAGCACGGACGATCTGGCGACCGCATCGCTGCGCTATTTTCACGGGAAGCGCTGGAACCGCGTCGCGATCATTACGTCGACCGATGCGAGCGGTCAGGACGCCGAGCGCGCGTTCGTCGAGGCCGCGCACCGGAGTGAGAATGCGGGCCTTTCGCTGATCATTCAAGAGCACTTCAATCCGACCGACGTCACGGTCAGCGCGCAAATCGCGCGCATCCAATCGACGCATCCCGATGCCATCATCGCCTGGTCGACCGGTACGCCGTTCGGTACGCTCTTGCGCGGCATCAGCGATGCGGGCATCGACATCCCGGTATTGGGCGGCAACGGCAACCTGACGTATCCGCAGCTCGCGCAGTACAAGAACTTCACGCCCAAGCAAATGTATTTCCCGAGTCCGCGCTTCTTCGCGCGCGAGCAAGTGCGTCCAGGCCCGATCCGCTCGGCCCAGGATCTGTTCTTCAGCTCCTTTGGTGCGATCGGCGTGAAGCCCGACGTCGCGCATTCGTTCTCGTGGGATCCTGCGCTGATCGTCGTCGACGCGCTGCGACACGTGGGCCCGGACGCGACACCGGATGCCGTGCGCGCCTATCTCGAAGGCCTGCATGGTTGGGCGGGCATCAACGGACTCTACGATTTCCGCGACGGCAGTCAGCGCGGTCTAGCAGAAAATACGGCGATCGTCATTCACTGGAACGGATCGAATGCGACGTTCGAGGGCGTGAGCAAACCGGGCGGCGCTCCGCTGAAATGACCGGTCGCGGCTTCGACGCGGATACGGACAAGAGCATCGGGTATTTGCTGCGCGATACGGCGCGGCGCATCCTCAACGATCTCACCGCCCGCTTGGAGACGCACGATATCACCCTGCCGCAGTATTTCGTCTTGCGCGAATTGTGGCAAGAAGAAGGGCTTACGCAGCGTGAGGTGGCGAATCGGGTCGGGGTGCTCGAACCGACGATGGTGACCACGCTCGATGCCCTCGAACGCCGCGGCGTGATCGTCCGCGTGCGCAGCACGACCGACCGTCGCAAGACGCACGTGCAGCTCACGCCTGAAGGGCGGACGCTGCGTGATACGCTGCACGGTTATTCAGCCGACGTCCTCGACCGCGCCCTCACCGGTATCTCGGTGGACGACGTTGCAACGTTGCGGCGTCTGCTGCAACAGGTGAAGGGCAACCTCGCATGACCTACGCCTGGGATCGCATACCGGTCGTGCTGGCGTTCTCCGAAACGCTGAAGATGACCGAGACGTACGGGTTCAGCGGCAGTCAAGGAAAAACGGTTCTCGAGGGCCAGCGCCTCGTTCCGCGCGACCGGCCCTCGGATACGGTGTTCCTGTTCATGCACCCGGCGTCCACGCTGCAACTCTTGCCGATGCCCACCGCGCTCGCGGCCGCCGGGTATCACGTGCTCTGCTGCGGCAGCCGCTACGCCAAGAACGATAGCGCGCTGATCATGGAAAAAGTCGTCTATGATTTGGGCGCGTATATTCGCCACGCGCGTGAGGAACTGCACTACCGTACCGTCGTGCTCGTCGGCTGGTCGGGCGGCGGTTCGCTTGCGCTCTTCTATCAGGCGCAGTCGGAAAAGCCGACGATCACGCACACGCCGGCCGGCGATCCCTACGATCTCACCGCGGCGGCGTTGCCGCAAGCGGACGGCGTTATCTTCATCGCCGCGCATTTGAGCCGCGCGGAGACGCTGACGGAGTGGCTCGATCCCTCCATCGTCGACGAACTCGATCCCGACCGGCGTGATGAAGATTTCGACATCTACGCCGCCGGCTGCCCGAACAAGCCGCCGTTCACGCCCGCTTTCGTCGCGCGCTTTCGCGAACGGCAGCTGGAACGCAATCGGCGCATCACGGGCTGGGTGCGCGACACGCTGGATTTTCTCGCGCGGCGCAACGACTCGGAAACCGAGCGCGCGTTCGTCACCCACCGCACGATGTGCGACGTCCGCTGGATCGATCCTCACATCGATCCCAACGGCCGTAAACCGAATTGGTGCTATCTCGGCGATCCGAAGACGGTGAACGTCGGGCCGGTTGGCCTCGCGCGCTTCTCGACGCTGCGATCGTGGCTCTCGCAGTGGTCGTTCGACGATTCGAACGCCAAGGGGCCGCTCAATGCGGCCAACGTCCGTCACGTGCCCGTGCTGCAGATCGAAAACATGGCCGACGATGCCGTGCCGGCGACGCACAACCCGATCATTCGCGACGCGCTCGCTACCAGCGATAAAGAATACGTCCGCATCGAGGGCGCGACGCACTACTATCTCAACCAGCCCGAACAGTTGCGGCAGTGCATCGAGACGCTCGTCGACTGGAGCCGGCGCAAGGGCTTTCTACAGCACGAGGCATAGGTGAAGCCGTGAGCCAACGCGCCGCGGTTTGCAGCGTCGTCTTTTCGTTTGCGGCGGCGTTCGCGGCGTACGCCTATTCCGCGCCGCTGGGTCCGGGGACGTGGGACACCGCCGAATTGCAGACCGTGCCGTACATCCTCGGCATCGCCCACCCGACCGGTTTCCCGTTCTACACGCTCGCGGGTTGGCTGTTCACGCACGTGTTTGCAGTGGGCAGCATCGCTTGGCGGATGAACGTGCTCTCGGGATTGTGCGTGGGCGTCGCGGCGGCGGCCACTTCGTTGATCGCCCTATTGCTCGGCGCTGGTGCTGTTGAGGCGTGCCTTGGATCGCTGCTGTTCGCGTGGTGTTCGGCGGTGTGGAACAAGGGATCGCATGCCGACCCACACGCGATGTCGCTGATGTTCGTCATGCTGGTGCTTGCGTTCGCCGTGCTCTACGTGCGGCGCGGAGCGCCGCGCTATCTGCTCGCTGCATGTGCGTGCGGCGGCCTCGGCCTTGCCACGCATCCCGAAGTACTCTACAGCCTGCCGGCAATTGCCGTTGCCGTTTGCGTCCGCCGTTGGCCGCGCTGGAATGTCATTGCGTTCGCCGCTGCCGTGCTCGTGCTGCCGCTGGCGTTCTACGCGTATTTGCCGCTGCGGTCGGCTTACGTCGTCGCGCATCACCTCGATCCGAACGCCGCGCCGCCGATCTTCGGCACGGTGCCGAGCGAATTGGACGCGAACCACGCGAGCACACCGGCCGGGTTTATCGACGAAGTTTCGGGGCGGCAGTTCGGCGCATCGAATGCCGCGCTCACGCTTTTCGACGTGCGCAAGTACCCGGCCGCATTTGCGTACTGGTGGCAGCAGTCGTACGCGCAGATCCCGCCGTTCGCGATTATCCTCGGCGGTATCGGCGCCATCGGTTTGCTGGTGCGTGACTGGCGGCTAGCGGCCGTCGTGTTCGCCGGGACGTTCGGTGTCGTGCCGTTCGTCTACGCCTTCAAGGCGGTCGAAGGCGACCCGAATCGCTACTTCTTACCATCGTTCGCGTTGATGGCGGCGTTGGCGGCGGCGAGTTCGCGGCTGGCGATTCCACGCACGGAGCAAGGCGCTCGGTCGATCTTTGTCTCGATCGTGCTCTTCGGAGCGGTCGCGCTGCAGTGGATGGACAACAGCAGCTCGCTGAACGGGCGGTACGACAGTGGCGGGCAAGGCACGATCGACACGGTCCGGCGCGACATTCCCGACGGCGCGATCGTCGTCGCGATTTGGGTCGACGCGACACCGCTCGAATACGCGGAATTCGTCGACCAGTCACTCGGAACACGTCTGATCGTGCCTGGCTGGCCCGGCGAGTTCATCGACCGCTATGCGGCGTGGGAGAAGGTGAAGCCGGTGTACATCTTTGCCGACCCGCACGCGATGGACAACATCCACGCCAACTTTTCACCGAAGTCGATCAGCGACGTCGTCAGTTCGGACGGCTACCATCACATCGTGCGCGTCCTAAGTACGGCCGGAGCTTTGCATTAACCAGGCTACGACGAGCAAACCGTCGCCGGGACATCAATACACTCTAGACGCTGACAAACGGTTTGCCGGGCGCCGCGCGCAGTGCTTCGGCCGCACCTTCGGCAAACGGCACGCCCTTCGGAATCAGGATCGACGCCGAGCGCACGTATTGCGATTCGGGATCGAGCGCAATCGGCGGCTGGCCGCCGTCGGCGAGTGCTTCGGCCGCGCGCAACAGCGTGCGACGCGCGGCGATGATCGCCGCGTCGCTGGTACCGAGGCGTTCGTTCGTGCGGTCGACGATGCGGCCCATGCTCTCTTGGAGTGAGGCGTCTTGCATCGAGATGCCCTTCACGCCGCTAAACGATTTCTTGGCGCGCTGCGCCGAGCGGTCGATGAGGAAATGGTTGTCGCGATTAGCTTTCGGACGGAACGTGCCGGGAATGTACTCGACGTGGATCCCCATGCCGTCGTCCATCGCGGCGACCTCTTCGGTCGATAGCGGACGTGAGGGTTCGTAATTGATGCTCCACGTCCAGCAATTCTCATCATCCATCGGCACGAAGGCGTGCGCGCCGATCACGTTGGCCCCGAACGGCGGGATGATCGTATACCACGGCATGATGAAGGGCGTGATGCGCCAGTAGTCGTTCGCGTCGTCCGCATCGCGGCGCGCGCCGATCAAGAGTCCGCTCTTGGAATCCTGAATTTCGAACTTCGGCCGCGTATCGGCTTTGAGGTACACGTTGCCGTGCGCGCCTTCGTGCATCGGATCGTCATCGAGGTTGAAGCGATGCAGCGTCGAGACGTGGCTCGAGTCGATGCCGCCTTCGAGCGCTTGTAGATAGTTGCACTCTTGAATGCGCTTCGATACATAGCGGTTCGCTTCGGGCAGCAGCGCCCACTCGAGTTCCGGCGCGGGCGGTTCGAATTCGGGCGGCCCCATGTAGGCCCACAGCACGCCGCCGCGTTCGATCATCTTGTAGGCCGCGACGCGAACCTTGTCTTTGAAGTTGCTCTCGTCGGGCTCTGAGGGCATGTCGACGCACTTGCCGTTGATGTCGAACTTCCAGCCGTGATAGGCGCAGCGGATGCCGCACTCTTCGTTGCGCCCGTAAAAGAGCGACACGCCGCGGTGCGGGCAGAATTCTTGGATGAGACCAAAGTCGCCGTTGGAATCGCGGAAACCGAGCAGCTCCTCACCGAGCAATTTGATCTGCACCGGATCGCAATCCGGGCCCGGCAATTCGCGTGAGAGCATCGCCGGAATCCAATAACGGCGGAACAACTCGCCCATGGGCGTGCCGCGGTCGGTTTCGATCAGGGTTTGTTGCTGGGTTTGGGTCAGGGCCATCCCCGGTACTTTGACGGGCTAAGGGCCGTTCCTTACCCGGCGACGGCGGCCTTGATCTGGGGAACGACCTGGCTGCCGAGCAGGCGGATGTTGTTCATCGTGAGGTCGTGCGGGAGCGTGCCGAACTGGATCGTCATCAGCAAGTTGCCGAAGCCGATTTGGCGCTGCGCGTCGATCAGCTTTTCGCGCACGGTCTTCGGGCTACCGACGATGAACGCGCCGCTGTCCAGCAGTTCCTCGAGCGTGCGGTCTTTGGCGAGGCCGGCTTTGGCCTGCATCACG
>Ga0182030_10001991_pt1 | contig 43085 bp, 36 predicted proteins | sample 812S3MmetaG_FD_121299 | JGI IMG/M metagenome (GOLD analysis project Ga0182030, IMG submission 121299) | Permafrost microbial communities from Stordalen Mire, Sweden - 812S3M metaG (Illumina Assembly) | ecosystem: Environmental > Terrestrial > Soil > Wetlands > Permafrost | place: Sweden... | reverse complement strand
CCGGCGGTTCGTCTGCCAAGAGCCGCATATGACAGAGGAAAATCTCCAGGCTGGGTCCCGCTGCGTTCTGTTGATGGCTTTGTCCAACAAATTCTGCAGGATGGTTCTGACCACCGGCAACAAATCCGAAATGTCGGTCGGTTACGCAACGCTCTATGGCGATATGTGCGGCGGCTATTCGGTCCTGAAGGACGTCTATAAGACGACGGTATTCGCGCTGTCATCCTGGCGCAATCGCGCCAGGCCGGATGGGGCAGTGGGCCCCGCGGGACTGGTGATTCCGGAAGCGATCATCGTCAAACCGCCAACTGCCGAGCTGCGTCCCAATCAGACCGATCAGGATTCGTTGCCGCCGTACGACGTGCTGGACGGCATATTGCTGGGGCTGATCGAACGCGAGGAGCCGGCCACGAGCATTGCCGAAGCCGGCTTTGCGATCGCCACAGTGCGTCGGGTTCAACACATGCTCTATTTGGCCGAATATAAGCGCAGACAGGCGCCCCCCGGGGTCAAAATCTCCCGCCGGAACCTGAGCCGCGATCGCAGATACCCAATCACAAACGCATTTCGCGATAGTTAAGGGCGCGATGGGCGCAATATCAATCCCGAGGCGCGGCATGTTATGCTGTGGCATAGCGAGTTTGAGGGCGTCTAAGCCATGAACGCGATCGCCGACCCCGGAACAATCGTGAGCCCGCTCGGGAACCCGACCCGACGCCTGTCGGTCACGATACCCTGCTATAACGAAGCGGCAGGCCTTCCCGAGCTATATCGGCGGCTGACCGCGGCCTGTCGTGAGGCGGTTGGAGACGATTACGAGGTCATACTGGTCAACGACGGGTCGCGCGACGCCACCTGGGAGGCGATAACATCCCTGTCGGCCAAGGACGATCACATCATCGGTGTCGATCTGTCCCGCAATTTCGGCCACCAAGCGGCTCTGACCGCAGCCCTGACTCTAAGCAACGGCGAACGTATCTTCATTCTGGATGCCGACCTGCAGGATCCTCCGGAACTGTTGGGCGCGATGATGGCGGCGATGGATGCCGGGGCGGACGTTGTCTATGGAAAACGCCGCAAGCGTGAAGGCGAAAGCAAGCGCAAGAAGATTACCGCCAAGCTGTTTTATCGGCTGCTCGCCCAGCTGATCGATTTCGAGATACCGACCGACGCGGGCGATTTCCGCCTGATGAACCGGCGTGTGCTGGAAGCGCTCCTCAGCATGCCGGAGGCACACCGTTTCATTCGCGGTATGGTGAGCTGGATCGGCTTTACCCAAGTCCCGCTCGAATATGACCGTCAATCGCGTTTTGCCGGCGAGACCGGGTACACATTTGCCAAAATGATCAATTTCGCGCTGGATGCGATCACCGCCTTTTCGGCCCGACCTCTGCGCATCGGGCTTTACGCCGGCGTCGGACTTTTGGGCCTGTCATGGCTGGGTATCGTCTATTCGCTGATCTCATGGGCTTTTTTCTCAACCCAACCAGGTTGGACCAGCTTGATCATCGCAGTCATGTTCCTTGGCGGCGCGCAGATTTTCATGCTGGCGATGATCGGCGAATATGTGAGCCGAACCTTCGTTCAGACTAAGGGGCGGCCGCTTTACTTCCTGCGCGAAATCGTCGGCAGCCCGCACAAAACGGCCTCCAAGCCAGCGCCGACTAAACGACGGGCGACGTCGAAGGCTGAAGTGTAAGCTCGACAGTCAGTATCTCGGCCGGTGCGATATTGAGAAGCCCGGCGATAGCGGTTTTCCAACTGTCGGCATCGCTCGCATCTCCGATTACCCACACAGATCGGCGTCTGCCCAACCAGTACAGAGTATCGGCCCCATTTACTGTCAGCGTTGAAGCCAGGACTGCCGGCTCGATCATGTGCAAGTGGCCCCCTGCGGGCGTCGCGACGCCCGCATCGAGATCATCAACGACCAATAGTTCGCATTCGCGCCAGGGCCACAGGACCCGCCCGTCGGCATATTCCATCTGATTGATCGGACCGGAGGACGCGGCGACAATCTGGACCAGATCCGTTGCCGACAAATAGCGACCCAAGCCGAGTCCAAAAGCGAACTCAGTACCGATGCCGACAGCCAGGCTCGTCTTGCCGGCGCCCATAGGACCGGTGATCAGAAGATGACGGATCGAAGCCTGTCGGCTGGGCACCTTGTCGAGTCCAAACAGAACCCGCCACATCACGACCTTCCGTTCCTTAAGGTTCGCCAGGTCGGCAATCGCCCGTTCGGTTGAGGCGCCGAGTGCGGTCTTGAAATTGGCCAGCCGATATAGATAGGGCAAACCGGCCTGCTGAAAGGCGAGCTTGCGCTGCAGCCACCAGAAGGCCACGAACACTCCCGGCCAGACGGCGACAATTATCGTGAGAAGAAGATATCCAGGGCCGGTGAATGCCGCAACGGCCCAGGTTCCGCCGATTCCGAAATAGAGCAGCGCGGTTTTGACGTTCCACCAAATGTCGCTCGAATCGAATGGAAATACTCCGCCGCGGCGCGCGAATGTATCGTGATAGTCAGTTATTTCCTTCGATACCCAATAGCCGAACATTGCCAGCGCCAAGATGATCGTCAGCGTTTCACGCAGCCACGAAATGGGAATCAGTATGCAAAGCCAGGCGAGTAGCAAGGTTGGCACGAGACCGAGGAAAATGTGGCCGATCTGATCGGCCATCCAGACATAACTTGCGGTAATGATGTCCTGGACATCCTTGGTGCCATAAAGATCGTGCGCCACTTGAGTAAAGACACGGCGAACACCCAAGGGGTCGGCATTAACCCGGTCTAAGCTGTTCGCCAGGCGGCTAGAACGTGTCTGGTTGCTGGCCGGGTGAAATGGAATGAGGAGCGGTCTTTTTCGGGGCAGCAGGCTTGCGCTTGTATCGCTCGGCATATCGGCATTCTCCCCATGGAACAGAATCAACCAACCTACAGTTACCTATAGGACAATGTATCGCGGAGGGATGCTATGCGTGCAATCGCCTGGATTGGCGTTCTGCTGGTAATTTTAGGCGTAACCGGTCTCGCGGTGCGCACATTTACCTATACGACGACTGAAAAAGTGATGGATCTAGGACCGATCCACGCGACCGCCGATAAGGAACACGATGTCTTCATCTACCCGGCAGCCGGTATCGCGGCTATCTTGATCGGCGGGCTACTGGTCGTTGTCGGCCGACGAAGAGCGTAACGCCGATCTAGAGACACGGTCGGACCTAACGCTTCAGGCCGTTACCGCCTCGCCGTAAAGCCGGTGAAAATACTCGAGCGAGAGCGTTCTTTGCTCTTCCTCGCTTATCCGCGGCCCGGAAATCTTAAGGTTGAAATGGACGTGAACGATTCCGGCGGCATCGGGTGACACGGCAATAACCTTCGCCGTTTCGATGAGGTCACCGTCCCGCCGCCTGAGATAGCTTGAGCCGTGATTAACGTCAGGTACCGGCGACCTGCGGGACCAAAACCGCATGCTATCCCCTTCTCTACCGAAAATTGAGTATAGGTTGACAGATTTTGTGGAGCAGCGTCAGCCTAAAATTTTAGGCAATTCAGTGGTGCGTCAGAATGACACATTTATCAGCGGCGACTCGCCTTAAGCCCAGCGAGTACCCGGGGCACGAGATCGGGAATATCTCCCGCCAGAAGGCCGGGGCCGAACAAGGATGCGGCACTGCCGTGGACCCAGCAGGCGATCATGCCCGCAAGCATCGGCGGCAGCGCATTCGCCAGTAAACCGACGACCAGACCGGCCAATACGTCACCGCTGCCGGCGGTCGCCAGTTCAGGCGGTGCGCCGCTGTTGATCACAGCTGTCCCGTCGGGTCCGGCGATCACCGTGTCGGATCCCTTCAGAACGATCGTAGCGTCCGTGGATCGAGCGGCGTCGATTGCAGCTTTCAGTCGCGGATGAGGCGACCCGAAAACGCGGGCGAACTCGCCCTCATGCGGCGTCATTATGACCCGCTCGTTCAGACGCCCTAAGAGGCCGTTGGTGCGGTCCGCCAGGATACGAAAACAGTCGGCGTCAAGCGCCAGCCCGACATCGGCATCCAGTGCCGCCGCAATCGCGGCCTCCAGCCTGGTATCGGCACCGGCCCCCGGCCCCAACAGCACGGCGTTCAACCGCCGATCGGTGAGTAATTCGCGAAAGTCGTCCGGCGTCGTGATCTTGCTGACCAGCAGATCGGCCCGCCAAGCCGCATAAAGCAATAACACCGACGGGTCGGCAGCAATGGTCACCAGGCCCGCGCCAATTCGCTGAGCTGAGTGCGCGGCCAGTCGTGCTGCACCCGTCATTGCTGTCCCGCCCAGTACAACCGCGTGGCCGCGAGTGTATTTATGGCTTTCCGGAGTCGTCCAGGGGAAAGCATCGATCCAAAGCTCTGGCGCATTGGCGAAGAGCGATACCGGGATGGCGGCGTAGACGTTATCCGCCACGGCCAGCGTCGAGACGACAAGCTCGCCTGAGAATAACCGCCCGGGCAGCAGCAGATGACCGGGCTTACGGCGAAAAAAAGTGACGGTCAGGTGGGCCTTTACCGCCGCACCCAAAATTGCGCCGCTGTCCGATTCGATACCGCTGGCGATATCGACAGCAACGACCGGCACTGCGCATGCGTTCAAGGCTTCGACCGTTGCCCTCAGTTCGCCCTCAAGCGCACGCGCCAGCCCAGTACCGAAAATAGCGTCGACCACCAGTTCTGCTCCGCTGAGCGCATCGGGTTCGAGCGGCGACACACTCCCGGACCAACGGTCGGCGGCAACCCGCGCCGACCCCGAGAGGCGTTCAACAGGACAGACGCCGGCGACGCGCACCTGCCATCCGGCTTCGTGCAGCAGGCGCGCGATGACGAAACCATCGCCGCCGTTATTTCCCGGGCCAGTTAGCACGACGGTCGAAACGGGCTTCCAGCGAGCGCAAATCGCGGCGAAGGTAGCCGCGCCCGCCCTTTCCATAAGTTCGATTTCCGGCGTACCGGCAGCGATGGCGGCCTTATCGATCGCCCGCGCCGACGCAACATCCAGCAAAGCCTGCGGAGAACGCGCATCGCGCGGCAGAGCCCAAGCCACGGTCATAGGAGTCGATTAGGTGAGATGGGGCGACTGATGGGACTCGAACCCACGACAACTCGGACCACAACCGAGGGCTCTACCAACTGAGCTACAGCCGCCATGGGTCGGGTGGTATCCCGTGCAGCGGTCCCGCGTCAAGCCGGGTACCACCCGATTCACATATTGCCATGCTTGCAACGCATAGCGGGATTCCGGGCAAAGTCCGGCCAGTTGCCTTGCGCGGGCCACATTATCGCGCTACGCGATTTCGTTCTGATAAACTTTAGGATCCTCAGGGAGAATTCCCAAGGGTCGGAATGCGCTATTACCATGATCAAAATTGCGAGCCGGATGGACCGGCTTGGAACGGAATCTGCGTTCGAAATCCTTGCGAAGGCGCAGGCTCTCGCGGCCACCGGCAAATCGATCGTCAATTTGTGCATCGGTCAGCCCGATTTTCCGCCGCCCGCCCATGTCATCGAAGCAGGACAGCGCGCAATCGCGGAAGGCCATCACGGCTATAGTGCAGCCCCGGGCATCCTGCCGCTTCGCGAAGCGATCTCCGCCGATCTACACCGCCGATTCGATGTCGCGATCGATCCGTCGAACATCACCGTAACGCCGGGCAGCAAAGTCGCCCTGTTTTTCGCCTTGCAGATGCTGGGAGAGATCGGCAGCGAGATCATCTATCCCAACCCGGCCTATCCCGGATATGAGTCGATTATCGCATTCTCAGGCGCGACCCCGGTTGCCTACCCACTGAGCGAGGCCACGGGCTTTTCGTTCGACGCTGACGATGTACTGTCGCGCATCACGCCGAAAACCCGCGCCATCATTCTGAACAGTCCAGCGAACCCGACCAGCGGTATACTCGACCGCGGCGAGTTAGACCGACTGGTCAAAGGTCTCGAGCAACACCCCAACATTGCGGTGGTCAGCGACGAGATCTACAGCCGCATCATCTATGACGGCCATGCCCATTTCAGTCTTCTATCCTACGAATCTCTGCGCGACCGCCTGATTCTGCTAGACGGCTGGTCGAAAAGCTTTTCCATGACCGGTTGGCGCCTGGGCTATGCCGTTTGGCCGAAAGCCTTGGTCGAACATGCAGTCAAGCTGGCGATCAATTGCCATTCATGCGTCAACAACGCGACGCAATTTGCCGGCATCGCTGCGCTGGAAGGTCCGCAGGACACGGTGCAGGCGATGGTTACCGCCTGGAGCGAGCGCAGGAACATCATTGTCAAAGGCCTGCGAGAATTGCCCGGCGTGCGCTGTACCATGCCGGCCGGGGCCTTCTATGCATTTCCCAATATATCCGGCACCGGATTTTCATCCGCCAATCTGCAATCACGGCTGCTGAACGAAGAAGGCGTCGCATTGCTGTCGGGAACCAGCTTCGGCTCTCTGGGCGAAGGCTATATCCGTCTGTCCTATGCGACGAGCACCGAGCAGATCGAGGAAGCGCTTCATCGGATCAACCGGTTTCTTGTCGATAATATGGAAACCAGACGCGCGGCTGCCGTCGCCTAATTAATAGGCAGATTATTCGGGATCATCGCTGCGATGCCTCGGCCGCAGGCCGCCATATAACCATGTCCTGCTTTTAGCGATGGCAAGGTGCGGGACGAGAGTGGCCTGCGACCCTGAAAATCCAGGAATCCCGCCAAAGTCCGCCAATCATCACGCCGAAGGAACGTTTACGCACGATCTTCGTGAATCCTGCGCGGAACTGGCACACAGTTTGCTTCATTCAAGCAAAGCATGTTGTAACAGAGGGGAACCTGGATGAAGAAGGTCGAGGCCATAATAAAGCCGTTCAAGCTCGATGACGTTAAGGAAGCGCTCCACGATTTGGGAATCCGCGGACTGACGGTCACCGAGGCGAAGGGCTTTGGCCGGCAGAAAGGCCACACCGAGCTATATCGCGGCGCGGAATATGTCGTCGATTTCCTGCCCAAAGTGAAAGTGGAAGTGGTCGTCGATGATTCACTTCTGGAGCGAGCGATCGCAGCCATCCAGAACGCAGCGCATACCGGCCGCATCGGTGACGGGAAAATTTTCGTCGGGGCAATAGACGAAGCTATTCGAATCCGGACGGGAGAAACCGGCTCACTGGCGATATGAACCCCATCCGATAAAGCCCGGCGCGGCGCTTGTCGCCGGGCGTCTGTCTCAATAGCCGAAACTTGCCTGCGCCTGTACGCATTATTGCCTTCGGAACAATTACTCCCCTTCCCAGTGCAAGCCCCCTATAATCTGCACTAAATTCCTGTCCATCTTCCATTGGGCGACCGAGGTCGTATCCACGTGACTACATCGCGCCCAGCCGCCAACACGCATCAGGCCGAGCGACTACACGCAGAGCTCATCCGGCTATGGCTGCACTCGCAGTGGTCGCTTATGACCACCACTGCCTTCAATCTGATCATCGCCTGGGCATTAAGGAACTCGATCGATCACAAGACATTGGCGGTTTGGGCAACGGCGATCGTCGGCTGGAGCGTCGTGCGCTACTGCATATGGGCGCTATACAAACGACGCGTGCGCTCAGACGCCGAGATATTGAGCTGGGGAAGACTTTTTCTAGCCATGCTGGCGCTGACAGGCCTGCTGACAGCTTATATGGCGTTTCAAGCCTTCGTGCCGAACGATATCGAGCATCAAATATTCATCGTCATGTGGGTCGCGGGTCTCACAGCCGGCGCCACGGCCACCTACGGCGCCTATCCGCCAGCGGTCGCGGCTTTCGTCAGCTTTCCGCTTTTGGCGTTTGCCAGCGCCATTTTTCTTCGCCAAACGACCGACTCGGCCCTACTCGGAACGATTGTCCTTATCTATCTGGCCCTGTTGATCGCCAGTGCGCGGACGCTCAACCGCTGGATCGTCGACATTTTCGGCTTACGCGTGCGAAATGAGGCTTTGACCCGACAACTGATAGAAGCCAAGGAGGCCGCCGAATCGGCAAATGACGCGAAATCGGTATTCATGGCGAATATGAGCCACGAGCTTAGAACGCCGCTGAATGCCATTATCGGTTTCGCCGAGATGCTGGAAAAAGAGGTCCTCGGGCCGATCGGCAATGCTCGCTACGTCGACTACGCACATGACGTGCATATGAGCGGCAAGCATCTCCTGTCGATTATCAATACAATTCTCGATCTCGCCAAGACCAAGGCTGCCCATCTTGAGCTCGACCGCAGGCACACCGATGTCTGCGGCCTGCTGAAAGAATGTTTCAATGTGATGCAGCTGCAGGCCGACAAATCCAAGCTTAAATTCGCAATCGACCTGCCGGATCAGTCGCTTTACGGATCGTTCGACGAAACCCGCTTGCGGCAAGTCGTTTATAACCTTCTGTCAAATGCCCTTAAATTCACCGACCCCGGCGGATCGGTCACCCTAGTTGGACAGGCGATTGCAGCGGGCGGCGTCGAAATCCGCGTGACCGACACCGGCATCGGAATGGATCGAGACGATATCGACCTCGCGCTTCAGCCGTTCATGCAAATCAAAAATCCCAACCGCCACACTTCCGCAGGGACGGGACTGGGGCTACCCTTCGCAAAGACGATCGTCGAACTTCACGGCGGAACGCTTGAGATCGAGAGCGCAAAAGGAACAGGCACTTCAGTCAGGATCACTTTGCCCGGCGCCTGATATCAAACAAAAATTTCAGGAGTCCGCCGCCAAGAATGCAAAGCGGTCGCCGGAGTGGAATCGATTGCTTTTCGGCCGCTTCCGCCGATAGGTTCGGATCGGGAAAACTGGGCTTACAAGGGGCCAAGCCAGGTGAAAGTTATGGCACAACCGGCACCAGATAGCCGCATGTCCGAGAGGATCGAGGCCGAAGCAATTCGGCTTTGGCTCAAATCGCCGGTGACGATGATCGCAACAATCATCCTTCATCTGGCGACCGTATGGGCACTATGGAACACTCTATCGCGCACGATGCTGACGATTTGGGCTTCTACCGGAATCGCTTGGTGCGCGCTGCGCTTTGGCGTGTGGCTAGTCTATCGGCGCCACAGATGGAGCGACCACGCGACATTGCACTGGGGCAGAATATTCGCCGGGATGCTGGGGGTGACGGCACTTATCATCGCCTTCATGGCGCCCCAGGTGCTGACGCCGCCGGACGTCGAGGATCGGATGTTCCTGGTCATGGGGATTGGTGGCCTCGCCGCCGGAGCGACGGCTATCTACGGAGTTTACTATCCTGCGGTCATCGTCATGACTGTCCCGTTGCTCGGCACGCTCGCAATGACATTCTTTCTGCAACACACGATTAACGCACGCTTTCTGGGCAGCATGACCGTTGTCTATTTGCTGTTACTATTGATGAGCGCGCGAATTCTAAATAGGTGGGTTTGGGACATATTCAGCCTGCGCATTCGCAACGAGAGCCTCACGGTCGAACTGATCGAAGCGAAGAACGCGGCCGAGGAAGCCAATGAGGGGAAATCCATCATCATGGCCAACATGAGCCATGAGTTGCGCACCCCGCTAAACGCGATCATCGGCTTCGCCGAGATGCTCGAGAAGCAGGTTTTGGGTCCGCTGGGCAGCCCCCGCTATATCGACTATGCCCATGATGTGCATATGAGCGGCAAACATCTTCTGTCGCTCATCAACACAATCCTCGATCTTGCCAAAACCCGCGCATCGAGGCTGGAGATGGACCTGCAGCAAACCGATATTCGCGATCTGCTCCGCGAATGTTTCAGCGTTATGCGTCTCCAGGCCGATTCGGCGAAATTGAGATTCCAACTCGAAGCCGACGACGCCCCCCTGATCGGGCTAGTCGACGACACACGTCTACGGCAGGTCATCTACAATCTTCTTTCCAATGCGATCAAATTCACCGACTCGGGCGGTACGATCACGCTCGCCGGCAGGCAGGCAGCAAACGGCGATATCGAGATCGAAGTCGCCGACACCGGAATCGGGATGGACCCGGATGACATCGAACTCGCCCTTCAACCCTTCATGCAGGTCAAACATGCCAACCGCCGGATATCCGCCGGGACGGGTCTGGGCCTCCCGTTTGCAAAGACAATCGTGGAATTGCACGGCGGCCGGCTCGAGATCACGAGCGCGCGAGGCAAAGGCACTGTCGCGATGGTCACGCTTCGCGCCGCCCCAAAATCGACAGGACCGGTCCTCCACTAACTGTTGTGTGTCGTGCAGATAAGAACCGGTACCGCTTGCGTTAAGCGCGTCCTCTCACCATAATTCGGCACTATGAGCGACCTCTTCCACTCCACTGCCAGACAGCCCAAAAATCAGCCAGGAGACTCATACTCCGCGCAGGACATCGAGGTTCTCGAGGGGCTTGAACCGGTACGCCGCAGACCGGGCATGTATATCGGCGGGACAGACGAACGGGCGCTGCATCATCTGGTCGCCGAGCTGCTCGACAATGGCATGGACGAAGCCGTGGCCGGTCATGCGAGTTGGATCGAGCTTGAGCTTGCAGCCGACGGAACGGTGACCGTCCGCGACAACGGGCGCGGCATACCGGTCGACGAACATCCGGGCTATCCCGGCAAGTCGGCGCTGGAAGTCATCCTGACGACGCTACATTCGGGTGGCAAATTTTCCGGCAAGGTCTATGCGACGTCGGGCGGGCTACATGGCGTCGGCCTGTCGGTCGTGAACGCGCTGTCGGACAATCTGGTCGTCGAGGTGGCGCGCGATCGGCAGCTGTTCCGGCAGCGCTATGCGCGAGGGGCGCCGCTGGAAAAACTGCAAACACTCGGGTCGATCCAAAACCGTCGGGGAACCTCGATCAGTTTTCATCCCGACCCGGAGATATTCGGGCCCGATGCCCATATGATTCCGGCCCGCCTCTATCGGATGGCGCGCTCGAAGGCCTATCTACAGCGTGGCGTCGAAATCCGCTGGACCTGCGATTCCGGCTTGCTGTCCCCCGACGGGAATATTCCCCCGTCGGAAACTTTCAAGTTCCCCAACGGGCTGATCGACTTCCTCGACAGTGACCTGGACGGCCGTTCCTGCCTGACGCCGATACCCTTCACCGGGTTGGTCGATCTGCCGAGCGGACAGGGCAAAGTCGAATGGGCCGTCGCTTGGCCGGAGGACGAAGAAGGGTTCATCCATTCCTATTGCAATACGATCCCGACGCTGCAGGGTGGCACCCACGAGCAGGGACTGCGCAGCGTTCTGACGCGCGGGCTGAAGGCCTATGGCGAATTGGTTGCAAACAAACGCGCCCAACAACTGACCGCCGACGATGTGACCGCCGGTGTCGCTGCGCTGTTGTCGATTTTTATCCGGGAGCCGCAGTTTCAGGGACAGACCAAGGAACGTCTGGCCTCGGCGGAAGCGACGCGGCTGGTCGAACAGGCTATCAAAGACCATTTCGACCACTGGCTGACCGGCAACCCGGCGGCGAGCCGCGCCCTGCTGGACCGGCTGATCGACAAGGCCGAGGACCGGCTGCGCAAGAAGGACAATAAAGACCTTCTGCGCAAAAGCGCGACCCGAAAGCTGCGCCTTCCCGGGAAATTGGCCGATTGCGCCAAGTCCACCCCGGAAGGGACCGAGCTGTTCATCGTCGAAGGCGACTCCGCCGGTGGATCGGCCAAGCAAGCACGAAATCGTGAAACCCAGGCGATCCTGCCGCTGCGCGGGAAGATCCTGAACGTCGCAAGCGCCAGTTTGGACAAGATGCGGGCCAACCAGGAGATACAGGATCTGATCCTGGCCTTGGGCGGCGGGAGCGGACGAGACTTCTCATCCGACCGGTTGCGCTATGAGCGCGTGATCATCATGACAGACGCCGACGTGGATGGCGCCCATATCGCCTCGTTGCTGATTACTTTCTTCTATCGCGAGATGCTGCCGATGCTGAAGGACGGCCGGCTGTTCCTGGCGATGCCGCCGCTTTATCGCATCGTGCAGGGCAACAACGCCGTTTATGCCCGCGACGATGCCGACAAGGAACGGATCTTGGCCGAAGCCGAGGGCAAACGCGGCAAAATCGAGATCAGCCGTTTCAAAGGCCTGGGTGAAATGCCGGCGGCACAATTGCGCGACACGACCATGGACCCGAAAAAGCGCACGCTGATCAAGGTGGCTCTGGCAGACACCGAAGACGGCCGTGCCGATGCCGCAGGTCTCGTCGACCGGCTGATGGGCCGCAACGCCGAACCGCGTTTCCGTTTCATCCAGGAAAACGCCCGCTTCGTCCGCGACCTCGACCTCGACGTCTAATGCTGCCCCGTCGGGTTCTTGGCGTGGTCTTCGATATGGACGGCCTACTGATCGACAGCGAGGTCGTCTATCGCGAGGCGATGATGCATGTCGCCAAGACACAGGGGCACTACCTGCCCTCTTCGGTACATCTGCGCATGGTCGGGCTTCCGGGACCGGCGTGGCAGGCCGTGGCAATGGAGCATTTCGGCGAAAACTTCCCGATCGATGCCTATAACGAAGCTGTCTGGGCCCATGCGCGCAGTCAGCACGAAGCCGGCGTGCCGCTAAAGCCCGGGGCGCTGGAACTGCTCGATTATCTTGAGAGTGTAGGCCTACCCAAAGCTATCGCCACTTCATCGAGCCACGCAGCAGTCAAATTGCAACTGAGCCCCAGCGGGGTCCTCTCGCGATTTCAAACTGTGATCGCGGCCGGCGACTATGCACGCGGCAAACCCAACCCCGACCCGTTCCTGAAGGCCGCCGAACGGCTGGGCCTGGACCCAGTGGACTGTCTCGCCCTGGAAGATTCCCACAACGGCGTCCGCGCAGCCCACGCCGCCGGCATGATGACAGTAATGGTGCCCGACCTGCTTGAGGCGACCGACGAAATGAGGACGCTGAGCGTCGCCGTCGCCGACGATCTTCATGAGGTGAAGGTCTTGCTGGCAAAAAGCTCTATCCTCTCAGCCAGTCGCGCACCAGCCGGTTGACGCTTTCGGGCTGTTCGATCGGCGCGAGGTGGCCGCAGACATCCAAAATCTCGAGCCGTGCACCGGAAATGCCCGCCGCAATTTCATCCTGCAAAATCGGCGGTGTAACACGATCCTGCCGACCGCCAATCACTAGTGTCGGGCAGCCGACGCCAGGCAGTAGAGCCAGGCTGTCGGGCCGCGTGATCGCCGCATGTTGCTGTTTCTCGAAGGCGACGCGGCCGACACGTTCGGTCATCTCCAGCACGATCTTCGCCATCGCCGGGTCGGCGGCGTGGACGGGGTGGATGATGGTGGGCAGGAAGCGCGGGGTTACGCCTTTGAAGGTTCCGATCTGGATGGCGCGCAGACTCCGTTCCCGGCGGCGGGCCTGTTCCTCGGCGTCGGCGCGGGCGGAGGTGTTCATCAGCGCCAGATGGGTCACCCGGCTCTGTGCGCGGCGGAGAAGTTCGAAGGCGACATAGCCACCCAGCGACAGGCCGCAAAGGGCGAAACGCGGGGGAGCGGCGGCAAGCACACGCTCGGCCATTGCCTCCACCGTATCGTCCAGCGTCAGGTCGCCGACGACCATGTCGGCGACGTCTCTCAAGGAGCCGAGCTGCGCGGTCCACAACGCGGCATCGCAAAGTTGCCCCGGCAGAAGGATCAGAGTCGGTTTTGTTCCCATAATGCCTCGTTACCCGCGCGACCAGGCCTGTGCCACCGATTTTTTTCCAAGTGTTGCGATAATATCGTCACGCTTTTCGGCCAACCCGGCATTGGCATTTGACTTCGGGCGCCTGATCCCCAATTGTCCGCGCACGAAGCGCCATCCGGCGTGGATCGGCATGGACTCCAGGGACCGCCTATGCGGCCCAAAGAGAATCCGGTCATATCTTCCGCTCAGCGGAAAACAGGAGCAATGCGTCCCTGATGTTGTTTTCGGAATTGGGGCTACATCCCGAGACGCTTCGCGCGCTTGTGGAGGCCGGCTATGAAAGCCCGACTCCTATCCAGGAAAAGGCGATTCCGCATGTCTTGGCGGGACGCGATGTGCTTGGAATTGCGCAGACCGGGACGGGCAAGACCGCCAGCTTTACGCTGCCGATGATCAACGCGTTGGCGGCTGGTCGAGCGAAGGCACGGATGCCGCGTTCACTGATCCTGGAGCCGACCCGTGAGCTTGCGGCGCAGGTCGAACAAAGCTTCGCCGTCTATGGAAAATATCACAAGCTGAACACGGTGCTGCTGATCGGCGGCGAATCGATGTCGGACCAGACAAAAAAGCTGGACCGCGGGGTCGATGTGCTGATCGCAACGCCAGGCCGACTTCTCGATCAGATCGAGCGCGGCAATATTCTGCCGACCGACATTCGATTCCTGATCATCGACGAATGCGACCGGATGTTGGATATGGGTTTCATCCCGGACATCGAGAAGATCGTCTCGAAGCTGCGCCCATCGCGGCAGACATTGATGTTTTCGGCCACCCTACCGCCCGAAATTCGCCGCTTATCCGACCAGTTCCTGAACAATCCGGTCGAGGTTTCGGTGTCGCCGCCCGCATCCGCAGCGACCACCGTAACCCAAGCGATCGTTCGCGTAACGCATGCCGAAAAGCGTAATGCTCTGCGGTTCCTGATCAAATCGGAAGACGTCAAAAACGCGCTGATTTTCTGCAACCGCAAACGCGATGTGGCGATCGTCCATAAATCGCTCGTCAGCCACGGTTTCGACGCCGGCGCGCTGCATGGCGATATGGCGCAATCGGCCCGCACCGAGACTCTGGCGAAGTTCAAGGCGAACGAGCTTAGGTTGATGGTATGCAGCGACGTGGCCGCCCGTGGTCTGGACATTAAAGGCCTGAGCCACGTGTTCAATTTCGACGTTCCGACCCATTCGGAGGATTACGTCCATCGCATCGGCCGCACAGGCCGCGCCGGAATGTCAGGGCGGGCCTTCATGCTGGTGACCGGCGACGATGCGAAGTTGCTGGCAGGCATCGAAAAACTGATCGGGACGACGATTCCGGAAGTCGCACTCGATGGCTTTGCGGTTGACACATCTGACAATGAAGATCAGGAGCCACCCGCCAGGGCTCGCAGGCCGTCAGGCCGCAAAACCCGCGAAGCGGCAGCAGAAGCACCTTCGCCGGAGCCGGATGAGATGGCGACGAGCACCGCGGCGCCGCCGCCAAGACATCGCTCAAACCGCCCAACTGCCCCCAAGTCGGAGCCAATCCGCAGATCGGCCAACGAAAGTCGGCGTCGGCAGCGCGCGGATGAGGACCAGGATGAGCCGGAGACTGTCGTTGGTTTCGGAAATCGCATCCCGGCCTTCCTTCAAGCAGTACCCCGCCCCCGCCGCGACTGACTTGCGTCATCAAAATTGCAACAGTCGCCATTGACTCGGTTGCGCTTTCGCGGGACAGCTTTTGCCGTTCATAGGTCCTACTGAGTTGATCCGGTTCATGCCGCATCGTATTCCCCGTGCCACGACTCGCTTGGCCTCTCTCGGCCTTACCACCTTGGCGCTTGCCCTGCCTGGGATGCCGGTCGACGCACAAGTCCAACACGCTGCCGGCGTCGATAAATCCGACAAGAATGTCGTCCTCTCAGCCGATACGGTGACCAAGGACGATGTGAACAACACCGTTTCCGCCAACGGGCATGTCGAACTCGTGCAAGGGGCCAGCATGCTGCTTGCCGAGCATGTGATCTGGAATCAGTCGACCGACATTGTGATCGCCACCGGCGACGTGAAATTGGTCGATGATGTGGGCAATATCTATTTTGGCGACTACCTTGAGATTACCGACGATATGCGCCAAGCCTTCATGCGCAATGTCTCAGGACTTCTGGCCGACAACTCCCGTTTGGTTGGACAGCAAGCAGATAAAGACGGGGATGTAATGACGATAAACCGCGGCGTTTATTCGTCATGCGAACTTTGCAAGAACGATCCGACACAGCCGCCGACCTGGCAAATCAAAGCCGTTAAGGTCATTCACGACAGCGACAACAAACGGCTTTATTATCACGACGCGACCTTTGAGCTCGACGGCTTACCGATTGCCTGGACACCCTATTTTTCTACCTACGATCCCAGCGTCAAACGAGCCGACGGCCTTCTCTATTCAGAGATCGGGTATCGCAGCCAGCTCGGCATATTCAGTCTCAGCGCCTATTACTTCGACATTGCGCCCGACATGGATCTGCAGCTCGACGGCGGATACTACAGTGAGCAGGGACCGTTGCTGGGTGGGATATTCCGCGAGAGGTTCGACACTGGACAGATCCAACTGTCGGGAAGTCTGGCGGAATCGAACATCAGGCAATATCCCCAAAACTCGCCCAATCCGGACGATAAAACAATTCGAGGTCATATCTTCGCAGAAGGTGAATTCGACCTTTCCGATAATTGGCGGGCGGGATTCAATTTTGCTCGCACGGAAGATGACATCTACGTCCTCAAGTATCAGTACTCATCCCTACAGGTACTTCCTTCGACGGCATATGTTGAAGGTTTTTTTGATCGAGATTACATAATAGCCAGCGTTTACTCATTTCAAGATTTGCGCGCCAATATAAATTCCGACCAGCCACACGCCCTGCCCTATGTTTCTTATTCGTTTCTCGGCGATCCAGGCGATACCTTGGGTGGTCGTTGGGCCGATAGCGGCAGTATTCTCGATCTCCAGAGATTGCCCGGCATCATCCCAGGGGAAAGCGTCGAGCGTTTCACCAACAATGCCAGTTGGAGCCGCAAGCTGATCGGTGATAGTGGCCTGGTGACCGTTCTGAACGCTTCCGCCGAGACCGATTATTACTGGACTCAGAACGCACAGCCAGACCCGATTACGGATCAGACCACGGCAAAGCCGAGCGTGGGCCGCGTTTTCCCGCAAGCCTACGCCGTACTGAGCTATCCCCTAGAGCGACCGGTCGGCTACGCAAATATGATTGTCGAGCCGATCGTCTCGTTCGTCGTCGCACCTGCCTACGCCAACAACAAGGCCATTCCGAACGAGGATAGCAACGACATTCAAATAGAAGAGTCGAATATCTTTTCCGGCAATCGCTTTCCCGGCGTCGATCGGATCGAGGGAGGTTCGCGCGTGACCTATGGCGTGCGGACGGGCCTTTATAATTTGGGCACCGGCTACACGAACTTCTTTCTTGGTGAGAGCTACCGCATTTCCGGCGACACGTTGTATCCGACCGATTCCGGCCTCGTGACCCGGTTTTCGGACATTGTCGGAGAGCTCGAAATCGCTCCCGGAAAACTGATAGACATCGATTATCGTTTCCAACTCGCAAATGATTTAAAGAGCGACCATCTGCAAGAGATTAATTTCAAAGTCGGGCCCGACGATTACGGCTTTACCGGAACCTATCTCTTTGGAGGCGCGATAAAAACCTATCTCTTTGGAGGCGCGATAAAAGAGCCTAATTTCCTTGCACCGGAAACCAACGAAATATCGCTGGGAACCTTTTACAAATTCAACGCCCACTGGTCTATTTCGGGCACAGAAACAGCCGAACTCACCCAGCCGCGCACCGTACTGCGTTACGGTATTAGCGGGGGCTACGCGGACGACTGCTCCTCCTTCACTCTTCTTATAAGCCACGACCAAACGCGCATCAGCGGCGGCACTTCTGGCACGGCGGTTCTGCTCACCTTCAGCCTGAAGGACCTTGGAATTTTCAAGACTCCGAGCGTACACTAAGAAATAAATTCATCCCAAACGCGTCGTCCAACACGCGCTGGTAGAAACACAAGACGGAAGGAAACAATCATGCGCCTCCTAACGCTCACCCTGATTTCTGCCACAGCAATCGCTGCGGCGGGGGCAGTCAAGGCCGCGGATGTCGGCAACGCCCATCAGTTCAGTTTCACCTCGATCGACGGCAAGCCGATGTCGATGGCCGACTTCAAGGGCAAGACCGTCCTCGTGGTCAACACGGCATCGCAGTGCGGCTTCACCCCGCAATATTCGGCCCTTGAGGCCGTCTATAAGAAATATAAGGATAAGGGCCTAGTCGTTCTGGGCGTGCCCTCCAACGATTTCGGCGGCCAGGAACCAGGCAGCAATGCGGAAATCAAGAAGTTCTGCGAAGGCAATTACGATGTCGATTTCCCGCTGACGACCAAGTACGACGTCAAGGGCGACGAAGCGCACCCGTTCTACAAATGGGCCGCGGCCACCGGCGGCGACGCAGCCGTTCCGAAGTGGAATTTTCACAAACTGTTGATCGACGCCAATGGCAATCTGATCGCGGAATTCCCGACCAAGACAAAGCCTGATGCCCCCGACGTCGAGAAAGCTATCGAGACATCGCTCGGAGCCAAGGGCTGAGCGTTCCGTACTAAAATCGCGCGGACCGGTGAAAGTCGGTCCGCGCGATTTCTTTTTCAGGGCCGCCGAGACGCCGTGTAGGCAGCGATGTCGACTAAATCTTCGGGGGTCAGGTCGCGAACCACGCCGACCATTAGCGGGCTCCACAAACCGGCCCGGTTGCCGTGCTGCATGTCATAAAGCTGGCGCACGACATAGCTGGGCGAACGTCCGGCCAGGGGCGGCACCGGACCCAGCCCTTTCAGATCTATGCCATGGCAAGTCCCGCAGGGCATCGACTTGCCGGCCCCGCCCTTCATTACAAGGCGTTCGCCCCTCTTGATGCTGCCCGGGGGAACATAGGCGATGAAGCCCGAGCCGGAATCCCGAAGCTCGGTCTCAGCCAGATTTTCCGGAGTCTCGACGATGCGCTGGCCGATGGGCTCAGACCCGCCCGCGGCATCGGGCGCCAGCATGTAGCCGGCGACATGGGTTTTAGGGACGGTCGCGGCCTCGACTACCCTGATCCAGGGCGTAAAACTCAGTCCGGAAAAATACTCCGCGGCTTGTTTGATATCATCGTCGGTGGCGGCTTTGGCGATACCGACCATGAGTTTCGCTGGCACCAGATCGGGGATCGCGCTATTGCGGGCGCCGTTGCGGAAATCGGCGATCTGCTGGGTTATATAGGCGGCAGGTAATCCGGCGAGGGCGGCATTCTCAGGCCGGCCAAGCCCGTTCGGCAGATGACAATAGCCGCAGCCCAGAACACCGGGCTTTCGTCCGTGGGTAACGATGTCTGGCGCCGCTGGATGATTGTCGGGATGCCACTCCGGGATGTTGAACGGGTCCTTGATCTGCGACAGGGTTAGACCGACCGAACTGTTCGCAACATGCTTTTGCGTTCCGTCATCAGCCACGGGCGCCGCAGGCTGGGGCGCCAGCGGATTGGCCGCGAAGGCCCAGGGCGGTGGTCCATTCTCGGCGGCATAACCGACGGCGCCGATCGCCAAGACCGCAGCAAAAGCCAATGTAGCGAATCCACGACGCACTGCGCCCTCCCCCATTAAGTTGCAAGCCTTGGCCGAATTATGCCATTGCCAAGGTCAGATGAACGAAACGAATCTCTCCGCCCTCATAAAATCGATGAAACCGCGGCTGAATGCCGGCGTCTTCGTCTTCGTCACCATTCCGCCCGGCACTGCGATCCCCGGGGGGATTGCCCCGATCATGATGTTTCAGGAGGCCGAAGGCCTGACCCTGATCGCGCCGCGCGACCAGGCTGAGGGGGTGGGCCTGCCTTACAGCTTCTCATCCCGCATGATAGCGCTGGATGTTCATTCCAGCCTGGAGGCGGTCGGTTTCCTGGCGGCGATCGCAGCACGATTGGCGGAGGCCGGGATCGCGGTCAACGCCGTGTCGGCGTTCCATCACGACCATCTCTTCGTGCCTGAGATGCGGGCGGAGGAAGTGATGGAGATTTTGGAGACGATGGCGGCTGGAAGGGCACCGCGCAAGAAATAAGATAAAAATGAAATCGAAATACCAAGACACCAAGAAAGCAGTTCCTACCTTGGTGCCTTGGTAATTAATTCTTAGATACCGCCTCTAAGAAAACCGCGTCTCGGTCCCTTCCGTTTTGATCCGTCCGTAAATCTCGATCCCGGTCGGCGCCGCGGCGTCGTATAGGCCGCAGCTATCGCCCCAGCCGTAGAGTACGGCGGTGAAATTCGGGAACGGACGGCCTTCAAAGGGTACGACCGTGTCCATCGTCACCCGTAGCAGCCTCCCTTGCGCGCCGGCGCACAGCGCCTTGCCCCAGGCGACAGCGCCGCCGACGAAATCCGCCTGGGCGACGCCCGCCGCGGGCCGGATCAGCAGTATTTCCTTATGCGTAATCCCGTCATCGACAATCCGCGCCGGACCAGCGATGTGGATCTCCTCCGCCACCGCAGGACCGATATTGGGTTGGTCGGTAAAGCGCAGCTCGTCCTCGCGCATGATGTCGCCGATTGGGCCGACCATAATTTTGTAGATTTCCTCGACCCGCTCGACCCAGAATTCCGACAGACAGTCGAAGCCGATCGGGTCAGGGTCGCAGGCAACTACATGGTTGCGAACATATTTCTCGAACGGGAACTTGCCTAGCGCCAGAGGCGCATGGCGGTTTTCGTAATGGTCGCGGAAGGCGGCGCGGGAAATATCCGTCCGCTTCGGCATCAGCCCGATGGTTTTCATAACGACTCTCCTCCCTAATTCTTATGCCTTGGGCGGCACATATCCGTCGCGCTCGATGATGGGCAAATGGGTCCAGCCACCCTCAGGTAGCTGCAGCCAGGCCCCGGCCGCCAGCGCCCCGCCGTCGACATGGATCGTGCTGCCGCTCACCCAGCCCGACAGCACCTCCGAGGCCAGAAACACAGCCGCGCCAGCGCAATCCTCTGGCTCGCCGAAGCGGCCGATAGGAAACCAGCGGGCGATATAATCCTTGTTCGCCGGCGGCACACGCGGCGTCGCCTTGACCTGTTCGGTGTTCGTCGTCTCGGGCGCGATGGCGTTCACCCGGATATGGTCTGGCCCCAGTTCCACCGCCAGGCTTTGGGTAAAGCCGGTGATCGCCGCCTTGAAAGCGCCATAGACGGTCAAACGGGGAATGCCGCGGAAAGCCTCGATGGTCGAGACATTGATGATGCTGGCGACCCCGGCCTTGCGGAGCAGCGGAATGGCAGCCCGGGTGACGACGAACATATTGCGCAGATTGACGCGATAGAGCGCGTCCCACTGGTCTTCGGTCGAGTTGCCGAACGGGCCGCCCATTTTCAGGAAATCACCGACATTATTGACCAGCACGTCCAGCCTGCCGAAACGCTCCCCGATCCGCGCCATCGCCGCAGTGACCTGCGGAATGTTATCGGCGTCGCCTTCGATCACCAGAGCATCGGCGCCAGCGACTTGAAGGGAGGCTCGTACAGCCTCGGCGCGCTGCGGGTCGATCTCGATGACCGCGATCTTCATGCCTAAGGCGGCGTATGTCTCGGCGATCGAGCGGCCGATCCCGGCGCCGCCGCCGGTCACTAGGGCAACCTTGCCAGTCAACCCGACCAGCGCGACCTCATTCGTCTTTGTCATATTGTTTTTCCCCGAACCTGTTTGCGACATGTTAAAGCACAATTCTTCGGGGAGGGATCATGAAAGTCAGTAAAGTTGCATTGGTGGGAACCGGCGTCATCGGCGCGAGCTGGGCCACTTTGTTTTTAGCAAAAGGGCTGGATGTCGTCGCGACCGACCCTGCCCCCGAGGCAGAAAAAACGCTACGCGCCATTGTCGCTCGCCAATGGGCCGCAATGGAGACGCTGGGCCTGTCGGCGGGGGCATCGCAATCGCGCCTCACCTTCACATCATCGCTGGAAGAGGCGGTTCGCGACGCCGATTTCATTCAGGAAAGCGGCCCGGAACGGCTGGAGATCAAGCGTGAGCTTTATCGCCGCATGGACGCCGCCGCGCGCCCGGATGTCGTCATTGCCACGAGTTCGTCCGGCATATTGATCAGCGAGGTTCAAACCGCCTGTTCGCGGCCTGAGCGCGTGCTGGTCGGCCATCCGTTCAACCCGCCGCATCTGATCCCGCTGGTCGAGGTCGTCGGTGGGGCTGCAGCGTCCGCCGCGGCGATTGAGACCGCAATGGCATTCTATGCTGCAGTGGGCAAGCGGCCGATCCATCTGAAGAAAGAGGTGAAGGGCCATGTCGCCAACCGCCTGCAGGCGGCGCTGTGGCGCGAGGCCTTCTCTCTCGTGAAAGAAGGCGTCGCTTCGGTTGCGGATATCGACACGGCGATTGCAGAGGGACCGGGACTGCGCTGGGCGCTGCTGGGTCCGTTCCTCAACCTGCATCTCTCCGGTGGAGCGGGCGGTCTCAAACATGTACTGGACCATCTGGGACCGCCGATCGAGAGTTGGTGGGCAGACATGCACGACATCACGATCGACGAACCACTGAAAGCCAAGCTGGTGGCTGGAGGGGACGACGAGTTGTCCGGACGATCGATCGAAATCGTGACCCAAGACCGCGACCGCGTTTTACTGGAACTTTTGCGGCTGAAATCGGAAGCGAAGAATCTGCCGTAAACAGACGCGTCGCCTGAGGAGTCTTCAATCATGCAGTTATCGCTCGACCATCTGTCGATCTTCGATGCGTCCGCACCCGAACTAATCACGATCGCGGCGGAGCTGGGTTACCCATTTGTCAGCCTGTGGACGCAGCTTCCGCTCAAGGCGGAATTGCCGCTGGTGACCCAGCAGAACCGGGCCGAAACCCAGAGCCGGATGCGCGAAACCGGTGTTAGGCTCGGCAATATGGAATGTTTCAACTTGACACCCGAAGCGGTGGTTGCGGATTTTCGTCCTGCTGTGGCGCTCGGAGCAGAACTGGGTGCGAGTTCGCTGGTGGCGATCAACGCCTGGGACCCGGAGGCGGCGCGCGCGCTGGATAAATTCGGCGCTCTGTGCCGGATGGGGGCGGAATACGGGTTGAAGGTCAATGTCGAGTTCATTTCCATGGGTCAGGTCCGCACCCTGGCTGATGCGGTCGCCTTCGTCACCGGAACCGGGCAAAGCAACGCCGGTATCACAGTCGACATCATGCATCTGATCCGCACCGGGGACACGCCCGCCGCGCTCAAGGCCATCGACCCGAAGCTGATCGGCTATGCCCAGATCTGCGACGGACCGATGGACCTGCCGCAGGAGGAATGGACCAACGAAGGTTTCGAGCAGCGGCAGATCCCCGGCGAGGGCGAGTTCCCGCTGGCGGACTTCGTTGCGGCAATTCCACAGGGCGTCACGATGGGCGTCGAAGTGCCATTGAAATCTCTGCGCGACGCCGGGGTAACGCCGCTGGAACGGGCAAGACGGACTCTGGAAGGCGCGCTGAGGTTCGTGTTGGCTTAACGTGATCAAGACTGTTTTGCTGGGCGGCCTGCTGGCCGCAATTTCCGTCATCGCCACGGCAGCGGAACTGCCGGTCGAGCGGGTGTTCGCACCGCCGTCGTTAAACGGGCCGGCCCCGCGCGGGGTACAACTGTCGCCCGACGGCAGCGCCGTCACCTATTTGAAGGCCGAGCCGGACGACCAGACCACATTCGATCTTTGGATCAGGCCGATCTCAGGCGGCGAAGCAAGGCGGCTGATCGAGGGATCTGTGGTCGAGCCCAAGGGCGCGCGCTTAAGCGAAGCAGAAAAGGGCCGGCGCGAGAGGCAGCGCATCGCCGGCGACCATGGCGTCACCGACTACATTTGGGATGAGGCAGGCAGGGCGATCCTGATCCCCGCGGCGGGCGAACTCTATCTCGCCGACGCACAGACGGGCGCGGTCAAAAAGCTGGGTAACACGGGCGGCGGCGCGACCGATGCCAAGATCAGCCCAAAGGGCGGCTTCGTTACTTATGTGCGCGACCAAAATCTGCGTCTGATCGACCTTAAATCGGGCCAGGACACGGCACTGACCACCGACGGCAAGGATGCAGTTTCTTACGGCGTGGCGGAGTTCGTCGCGCAAGAGGAAATGAACCGCTTCACCGGCTATTGGACATCGCCGGACGACCAGCGGATCGCATTTACCCGTGTCGATGAATCCGGTGTCGATATCGTGCCGCGGTTCGATATCGGGGCGGAGGGCGTCAGCGTCGTCAGTCAGCGCTATCCCCGCGCCGGTCGGCCGAACGCGCTCGTCGAGCTTTATGTGACGGCGACCGGCGGAGGCCCGAGGGTCAAGGTGGACCTTGGACAAGACGCAGATATCTATCTCTCACGCGTCGATTGGTCGAAGGATTCCAAGACGCTGTATGTCCAGCGTGAAAGCCGAGACCAGACCGGTCTCGACCTGCTGGCGGTCGATCCGCTAACCGGGGCGGCCAAGATCATCGTCAGCGAACAGCAAAACCCGTGGATCAATCTCAACGACGATTTCACGCCGCTGAAGAACGGCGATTTCGTCTGGGGGTCCGAGCGCACCGGCTTTCACCACCTGTATCTCTATAAGGCAGACGGCACTCTGATCCGCCCGATCACGCACGGCGACTGGCCTTTGGCCGAGGGAAGCGGGGCCGGACTTCATGCACGAGCGGTCGCAGGAATCGATGAAGAAAGCGGCATTCTCTATTTCATCGCCTCAAAGGACAGCCCATTGGAGCGGCATCTTTACGCCGTCAACTATCGTGAGGCGGGCGAGCCCAAAAAAATGACCACCGGCCATGGCTGGTGGACCATTGAGCTTGCCAAGGACTGCGGCAGCTTTGTCGGCGCCTATAGCGACCCGCACACGCCGCGGCAGACCGCGCTCTATGGCATCGACGGGAAGCGTCTGTCGTGGATCGATGAGAACAGGCTGGATTCCAGCCACCCCTATTTCGCCTATCTGGATCACAAGACCTATCCGGAGTTCGGCACGCTGATCGCCGAGGACGGCCAGGTTCTGCATTATGCGATCACCAAGCCTTATGGGTTCGACCCCAAGCGGCGCTACCCCGCGATCGTCAGCGTATATGGCGGGCCGCTGGCATCAGAGGTCAGCGAAAGCTGGGCCGACGGGCGGGATCAGCTGCTGACCCAGGCGGGGTTTGTGCTGTTCAGGCTGGACAATCGGGGTTCATCGAATCGGGGTCTGAAATTCGAAGCGCCGATCCACAAGCAGTTGGGCGGGCCTGAGGTGAAGGATCAGATATTGGGCGAGCGATTCCTCGCCGCCCTGCCCTATGTCGATCCCAAGCGGATCGGCATCATGGGCTGGTCCTATGGCGGGTTCATGACAATTCGCCTGCTGACCGAGCCCGGTTCAGGCTTTCGCGCTGGAGCAGCGGGCGGGCCACCGTCTGACTGGCGGCTGTACGACACGCATTACACAGAACGCTATATGGGCGACCCACGGCAGGACGGAGCCGCCTACGACGCGGCAGCTCTGCTGCCCCGGTTGGCGGAACTCGGCAAGCCGAGCGCGCCGCGCCTGCTGTTGTTGCACGGCATGGCAGACGACAATGTCGTCTTCGAGAACTCGACCCGGATCATGGCCGAGCTGCAAAGCAAATCGATCCCGTTTGACCTGATGCTCTATCCGGGCGAGCGGCACGGCGTCAGGACGCCGGCCAAGGCGGTCCAGTTGTGGAAGACCTATCTGGCGTTTTTCAAACGCACGCTGGCCGGGAATTAGGGAACAAGGCTGCCGAGCAAGCGCAGCCGCCATGACGATTTAATCTCACGACGGGTCGGATGGCTGTTTTTCTGCCCAGAAGGTTCCCCCTGGGGTACGCGGCTCGGGCCGGTAGGCGAATCTGTTCTTGTATGTGCCGTGGAGAACGTTGTCGGGGCCGATCGTTCCGTCGAACGAGGCACGCCGGAGCGTGAATGCCGGGTTGTCGTTGGGGTGCAATCCCAACCAGTATATCCAATCGAAATGAACAGTCCGGCCTGTCACCGAACCGGTCACCGCGTTTTCGAAAAAGTTATTCTTGCAGGTGCCGCTGAGCGTGTTACCGGTTTGCCGGAAGGAGCAGTAGGAAGGCCGCAAGGGCGGCCCCACGTCGCTGCGCAATCTCTGGTTCGGCGGGATTCCGAATATGCTCCAGGTTCCGGTCATATTTGCCGGTTGGATTCCGTCAGCGGCGACGGGGCGCGCGGCAGGTTCCTGAACAGCGGCCGATTGCGCCGGCAGTGTCGGTATCGCGGATACCGGAGCAACGGCGTGTTTCGCCATAAAATATCGCCCGGGTGGCCGCGGGATAAGAATTGAAGTTTTGTAATCGAAGCTGGGATGGAATTTGTCGTAAGTGTTGTAGACGTAATATCCGCCTTCCAGGCGGTTGTCCGGAAGCAAGGTAGCCTTATATTCCGCAACCTTGAAATCGTGGATAATACCGACTTTCCCGCCGTTAAAGAGCCATCGCCACTCGACTTTTCGGCCATCGATCAAGCCCTTTACAGGACCTTCTTGTGAGAGCGTCTTACAAGTTCCAGCCAGTGTGTTGCCGGTCTGCTGAAAGGTGCATGATACGCCGAGGCCCCCCGAGACCATGGTCCATGTCCCACTCATATCCACGGGCTTGGCGCCATCCGACGCCGGGGGCTGAGAGGATGCGTCTGTCGTATCTGAGGATGCCACGGCAGGAATCGTTGCCGGCATCGGGGCGACAGTTACCTGAGCTTTTATAGCAACCGGCAAAACTCTGTATTGCATGCGCGGCGGTGCAAGCAAGTTTGGCGCCAGGTTCCCCAGTGAAACGGGAGCGAGTTCGACGGCGCTGAGCGCAGGCATCCCTTCGGCAAAGGACTGGAGGGACTCTGTCGGCATTGATTGCGTAATCGTTACTGCTGCCATAGCGGTTACCGGCAATAGGGTCGCGGCCACAAGCGCCCGCCCCTGCCATCCGAGCTTCACCGGAAGCGTGTTTTCGCGCAGGATTCGTGCGACACGGCCAGCTACAGTCGACGCTCGAGCCATCGCGACACCGGCGGGCGGGCGGCCTCCGCACGAAGCGATGTCGAGCAGGACTTCGGCATAAGAGAAACGGTCGCGCAAAGCCGCTACCGCCGCATCGTCGCTGGCGGATTCCATCAATACGGCTAGGCGATTGAGCAGCCACCAGGATAGCGGATTGAACCAGAACAGCGCGCGGTGAAGAGTGGCCAGCAGCAACACAAGGTAGTCGCCGCGCGCGACATGGGATCGCTCATGCGACAGCACTGCCTGCCGCTTGAGCGCGGACCATTCAGCGCAGTCGGCGGGCAGCAGGATGACCCACCCGAAGGTGACCGGCATACCGATTTCATTGCAGATCCGAACGTCAGCGTTGCCTGCCCAATCCTCCCGAACCGGCCGGGCGGTGCGTGACAGGCGCCAGGTCATCGCGACGCCGATCGACAGTCTGAGCAGCAGCACGCCGGTGATCAGCAGATAGCCCACCCAGGCCCATGCCGCCCAATCGAACGGCTGCGGCGTCACCGCTTGCGACGGTGGCGGCATGATGGGATCGACCCAAGACGAAGGCGCCTCGAAGGACACGGGCGCAGGTTGTGCCGTCATGACACTGGCGACCGATGCCGGCACTGACATGCGAGGCGGGATCGAAACCGTCGCGACTTGCAGCAGAAGCGGCATCGCCAGGGCGGTGGCGAGGACAACAGTCCAGGCCATGAGCTCAACTTGAGGATTTCGTACTCGAAAGGTTTTCAGGCCAAGCCACATGACGACACCGAGCACGAGCGAGCGAAGCGCGGATTCCAGAAACAGGCAGAGCGTCATGTCTTCCTCCCCTTGGCATCGGCGATCTTGTCGGCGAGCGCCTGCAACTCCCCCCGGTCCAGTATCTTGCTGTCGACCATGCCCAACAGCACCTCTTCGAGCGACCCGTTGCAGAACCAGTCGACGATCTGCTTCACTGCCTTGGCGGCCACCCGCTCCCGCGCCTCGGCCGCCTTGTAGATATAGGTACGCCCGTCGACCCTGTGAGTGACGTAACCCTTTTCTTCCAGGCGCCGTAGAACCGTCCGGACAGTGGATTCCTTAAGCGGGCGGTCCAGCCGCTCCCGCACGGTCTCTGCGCTCACGGGACCATGCTCCCAGACCAAATGCATAATCTCACGCTGAACATCGCCGAGATCGGGAAGGCTGTCGTCCATGAGTCCGCTATCCATAGTAGTGTTACTTATGATAACACTTAGGGTGCAACTAGCAACTGAAAATATTAATCATAGCTAAAACCAGATTACGCGAGCTTCCTCAGCCTTACTTCCCGTCCACCGTGAAGGCCAGGAGCGCGTTGCCCGGTGGGCCGAAATAGCCGCCGCCGGAGTTCACATAGACCATGCCGCCGGCGATGGTCTGTCCATAGCCTGAAATTGCGCCGCCGTTGACCTTGGCGCCGTTGACACCGTCGAAGCCGTGGGCGGTGTCGTAATCCCAAACGATTGCGCCGGTATCGGACGCATAGGCGCGGATATGCCCGTCGAGGGCGCTGGAGAAGACGATGCCGGGAATTACCGCGGCCGAAGCCGCCTGCGCGGCGGAACAGTTCTCAGTTCCCCAGGCGCAACCCGGTTCGGGCGATGGGGTGCGCCAAAGCTGTTTGCCGGTTGTGATGTCGAGTGCCAACAGACCGCCCGCCTTATGCGGCACCAACTGATCGGCCGGGACAGCGATGGTCGGGGTGAAATCCGACACAGGGACATAGAGCTTGTCGCCTTCGGCGGCGACACCATGCTCGATCCCGCCGAAGGCCCCGCCAAGGCCAGCCTTGACCCGCCAAAGGATCTTGCCGTCTTCGGGATCAAATCCGTAGACCGCGCCACTTTTCTGCCCCGCCAGCAGCACCTGCCTGCCGTTCGAGGCGGTGCGTAGCGCGACCGAACTGCCGAAATCGAAGTCGGGGCCGATTTTCGCGGGGCAGTTCCCCGTTCCCGGCTCCGTGCAGATGACCCAGGTATCGTGCTGGGTCGCCTGGGTAAACCATATGCGCTTGCCGGTATCGAGATCGAAGGCCATGACGGAATCGGTCGCAGGATTGTCGAGCCGGCTGTAGGAATTGCCCGTGCCGACATAGATCCGCCGCCGCTCAGCGTCGATGGTCGGCGAATTCCATACCGAAGCGCCGGCCGGGCCGTAAATCTGAGTTCCAGCGGGATTTTTGCCGATTTTCCTGGGCTTCTCAGTAATCGTGTGGGCCCGCCAGACAATCTTTCCCGTCGCGTCATCAATCGCGACGACACCGCCGCGGAAAGTGCAGCAGGGATAGGCTGGGTCGGCGCTGGCATTCTCCTCACCCGAGGAGATAGGGACATAAAGCCGTCCGCGATAGAGCTTTACTGAGCCGCGGATCTGAGCCATCGGGTGTGGATCGCCCTTGACCTTCCAGATCAATTTCCCGGTTTCGGCGTCGATCGCATAGATGAATGCATCCATGTCGGCGAAATAGGCTGCAGCTGCAGGCCCTTTCCCGATACGCGCGCCGATGGTGATCGCCCCCTTGACCGGGGCCTCGGCCTTGAAGCTCCAATAGGTGCAGCCGGTCTTGGCGTCGAGGGAAAAGATGCGGCCATTGACGCTGCTGACGAACAGCCTGTCGCCGACGATCACCGGCTGGCCCACCGTCTCGCCGCCCGGATAGGCGAAGGCCCATTTGACCTTGAGCCGCGGCACGTCCTGGGCGGCAATGCCCGGGTCGGGCTGGAAGCGGGTATTCTCGATGTCGCGGCCCCAACCGTTCCAGCGCGGCCCGTCCAGGTCGATCGGCCCGGCAGGCGTTGTGCAGAGATTGGCATTGGGATCGGGCTCGGCGCCGCCGGCCTGCTTGCGAGTCAGGAAGAAGACCAGTGCGCCGATATCGTCCTGGCTGAGGCCCGCTGCCTGCTGCTTCATCGGCCCGGCGGTCAGGGCGGTCACAACCTGATCGGGCCACAGGCGGTTCAGAATATAGCGTGGCGGAATGCGACCCTGGGGATGATCGTGGCAGGCGGCGCAGCGGTCGGCGAAGAGCTTCGCACCGTCCGGCGCGTTAGCGGCATGGGCTGCCGATATTGCGAGACATAGTCCAACCGTCGCCAGCAATCTCATTGCCCTGCCCTCCCCAATATTTCCCGCAAAGTCGCGCTGCCTTTTTAGCACGAAACCATTCGAGCGCTTGGTTGGCAAGGATTCCCTTAAGAGCGCGCCGCGTGTCTTCCACCTCGCCGACCGAAGAAGGAAGCTTCGCCGATACAGGTACCACTGGCATAGCCGCGGCTGTCCTGAGCGATGTTGGAGGCGCAGGCGCCGGCGGCGTAGAGGCCGGGCACCGGCTTGCCTTCAGGGGTCAGCACCTCCGCATCGACCGAGACCGCGAGTCCGCCCAGGGTGAAGCCGGTGTATACCGCCTTTCCGACGGACAGATCGAAGGCCGCGTACGGCCCGTTGGTCAGCGGCGCGACCCAATCGGGGTATTTATGGAATTCGGGGTCCTGACCGCTTTGGGCATGGAAGTTATAGTCGCCCATGGTTTTCACTAGAGAGCCCGGAGGCAGGCCGAGGCCCGCCTCCATCTCGGCGATCGACTCCCAGCCGTCGACAAGCTGCTGGTTCATCATCTCGGCAAAGCGCGGATAGGCAAATATGGAGGCGTCGACGATCAGGTAACAGATACCGTCGGGCTGCTCGCGGGAGATCACGGCGCTGCGGCTGTGATAGCTGTCTTCGGCGACGAACCGCTTGCCTAACTTGTTCACCAAGATGCCCTTCAGCAACTGCTCCGGCGGGTAGAAAGGGCAGGTTATGAAGGGCTTTTCCATATTGCGGACATCGCCACCCGCGGACATACCGAGCAAGATGCTGGTCCCATCATCGTTCGGGCCGCCCTGAACGAATGTCGGCGGCGACAGGTCGGGCACATAATGCGCGACCATCTCCAGATTCATGCCGAATCCGCCTGCGGCCAGGATCACGGCGCGGCGGGCCTTGATAAACAATACCTCATCGAAATGGGTGGCACGGACGCCGACGATGCGGCCGCTCTCGTCGGCGATCAATTCACGCGCACGAACATCAAACAGGGCGCGCACGCCCAATTCCTGCGCCTTTGCGGCAAGCGTCTGAACTGCTAGGGCACCACCGCCCTCTTCACCGTCAAAGGCGACCTTATGGCCGCGCGGAGCCGGTTTCGCCTGTTCGCGATAGGGCCAGACCTTCTCATTTCCAGTCCAGATCAGGCATTCGCGGGTCGGCTGGACCACGCTTTTATATGGATAGTAGGACCGGTCGAAGGGAACGCCATGAGCTTCCAACCAATGGAAGTGACTGACGCTTTCATCGCAGTAGAGGCGGATCTTTGCGGGTGCCGGGTCTGGTGTCACCGCAGTCAGGTAATCGTACATATCCTGCGCGGTATCTTCGAAGCCGCAGGCGACCTGCACCGGCGTGCCGCCGCCCAGATAGAAATGGCCGGCAGCATTGGTTGTTGTGCCGCTGACGCCACTACCGCGCTCAAGCACCAGCACGTCTGCACCGGCAGCCTTGGCCTCGATCGCCGCGCAGGCACCGGCGATGCCCATCCCGACCACGACTACGTCCGCCTCCTCGGTCCAGGTGACGACGGCCGACGCCTTCAGCAGCGCCGGCTTAGCAAATCCGCTCATGATTCAGAACGCCGAGAAATCGATGACCTGGGCGATATGCTCGCGGCCGTCCCAGTTGCGCGAAGCAATGACGCCCTGATCAAACGCATCCTGAATCACCGGGTTCACCTGGATGAATTCGAACAGGATGCCAGGCTCCAACGGGGATTCGAAATAGGCGACTTTGGAGGCCGCATTGGACGCGGAGAAACAGTGGATCATGCCGCGCGCCTTGGCCTTGGCGACATCTTCATCGAAAGTTTCGGTCATCCAGGCCATATGGTGCATGCCAACCATTATGCTGCCATCTGCACGCTGATAAGGCGACACCGTCTTGCTGACCGGTTGGATGATCTCGATCTGCAGCTCGTCCTGATAGGATAGGCCGACATGCATCGTGATGGTCGTGTCCTGGCCCCGAACCCAGCCGTTCATGGTGACATTCTTATAGATCGTCCAGGGACCGATGCCGGAAAAGCGGCTCCAATGCTCGAGGGTGGCCTCCAGATCTTCGACCATATAGGCGACCTGTTTGATCGAACCGAAAGAGTGCGCGTTCATCGTGCTTGCGTTCCCTGCCCTATGGATCGCGGTCTAAAGCCGCCAGAAGCGGCTATGTAGCAGCTAGATGCTTGCGCGTCCCGGAGTTTTGTTGCGAGGCGGACATGGAAACGCCCCTGCAGTTTCCCACAGGGGCGTTTAGAACTGTGCTTGACGGATCAGGCGATCAGACGTGCAAATCCTCGGTCGCGATCGAGGTCTGCCGCACCGGGCGCGGGCCGCGGAAATCTGTGCCAAGCACGGCGCGAAGAGCGGCGTCGGCGCGGTTGACGCGGCTTTTGATCGTACCGAGCTTGCAGCCCATGATAACGGCCGCTTCTTCGTAGGAAAGGCCGCCTGCGCGGACCAAGGTGATGACCTCGCGCTGCGCTTTGGGCAGAGTCTCCAGGGCGCAAATAACCTCTTTCAATTCAATGCAGTCTTCCTGGTTGGCCTTGACCGACATTGTCGCCATGGTCGCGTCATCCAATTCCTCGAACCGGCGCTTACGATAGGAATTGATCCTGATGTTGCGCAGGATGGTGAAGGTCCAGGCCTTGATATTGGTGGTGAGGTCGAAATGCTCATAGGCATTAAGCGCGCGCACGACTGTATCCTGCACCAGATCGTCGGCTTCAGTCGGGTTACCGGCCAGAAAGCGGGCAAAGGCGCGAAGGTCGGGAATGATGTTCAGCAGCTGCTTCTCGAAAGCGCGACGCTCCCAAAGTGACTTGGAGGCGGTGCTGACGGCCGAATTTGGGGTCGGGGCTTGCATTTGGATTAGCCTCTATATTTTTGTCCGGACACGGATAAAATTTCCGTAGTGCTGTAAGAACAGCCGCCGGGCGATCTAGTTCCCCGAATTCTCACAACTGGCTATAAATTGTTGCGATTTGCCTCTGGACCGCCATGGCGTCGTGGGCTTAGTCAGTTGTTCTTTCAAGCGCAGGCCCTAAGGACCGGGACCGGCCGCAATCCGACGTGCAAATTTGGGGAAACCATGAAATTCGTTCTTTCCGGCTCATTCACACCGGTCGCACATTTGCCGGCATTGGCCATTGCGGCAGACCAGACCGGATGGGACATGATCACGCTGTCGGACCACACGGTGAACCCCGAGACGCTGACCGTCCCCTATCCCTACACTGAGGACGGTTCGCGGCGCTGGCCCGAATATACCGATTGGCCCGACCAGATCGTCATGATGGGCGCCTTTGCGACGGTGACCAAGCGGCTGCGCTTTACCACCAATGCCTTCGTTCTGCCGGCGCGCAACCCGTTCTTGGTCGCCAAAGCGGTTTCGACCGCCGCGGTCATTTCGGACAACCGGGTCGTGCTGACCATCGGCGTAGGCTGGTCGAAAGACGAGTTCGAACTTTTGGGGCAGGAATTCTCAACTCGCGGCAAACGTGCGGACGAGATGATCGAGATCATGAAGCTGCTGTGGACCGGCGAATATGTCGAGTATCACGGCAAGCATTATAATTTCGACCGTATTGAGATGAACCCGCCTCCGACTAAGCCGATTCCGATCTGGGTGGGCGGCATTTCGGAAGCCGCGCTGCGCCGCACAGCGCGCATCGCCGACGGCTGGCTGACAGATCTGCAATCGGCGGCCGATATCGTCGAGAGCATCAAGAAGATCCGCGAATATCGCAAGGAATACGGCCGCGAGCCGAACGATTTCGATGTGCTGGCAACGCCGATGGACGTGTTCGACATCGACGGCTACAGGCGCCTGGAGGACCAGGGCGTGACACGCATCATGACCCAGCCATGGCAAATCTATAGCCCCGGTACGAAGGACCTGCAGCTCGAGACCGACGCCATCAGGCGCTATGCGGACGACGTAATTTCCAAGTTTGCCTGACGACGACGCCTTAAGGCCGGTACATCGCCTCGGCCCGGGCTTTGAGCGCCTGCGCCGTGGCGTCGAAGGCGGTCTTCACCCAATCGCCGCAGAAGCGCTTTACGTGCACACCGGTGTCGCCGAAGAAGGCATTGATAGACTGGTATGAGCAGCGGCTTGGCCCCAGCGCCACGAGTACCTGGTCGCGGCGCGCGGCGTAGGGCCATTCGGGCGTATATGGGAGCTGCCAGGACAACATTTTTTCGCGGTCCGCAGCACACACATACTCCACGTTGACTGCCAATTCGCTGTTCCAATAGTTGGTGAGTGTCATCTCGATCGGCGCGCCTATCTGCAGCGTCGAGACCGCTTTCACGCAAAAAGGGTTCCATTCGCCGTATCGCGGCAGGTCCGTCAGGATTTCCCAGACGACCGAGGCCGGGGCTTGGATCTCAACGATTTCGGAGCGCACGACATTGGCCGGATCGTAACCGGGGTTTTGTTCGATCCTCATTACAGCGCCCCCGCCAGCGCGCGCGACACCGGTACCGGGAATTCCAACAGCTGCTGGGCCATTCCCTTAGCGGCGGCGTCCAGACGCGGGGAATTGTTGATGCCGCCCGCAAGCGATTCGTCGACGACGAAATTGAGCGCGTTGAAGCCGGGAAGGTCGAAGCGGTCGACCCGTGTCGCACCGAAATGGGCGTACCAGTCCCTCACCGCCTCAGGCGTCAGTGCGGCACGAATATAGGGCAAATATTCCGGTTTGCGGGCGATAACGCCGACATTGAACAGGTCCCCCTTGTCGCCACTGCGCGCCCAAGCCAGCGAAATCAGCGGCACAGTGGACACGGTGTCGGCGTCTTGCGGTTCAGGCGGCGCCGGTGGTCGTTCGACCATAGACGGCCGGAACACATCCGCCCTGCCCGCACGGAACGGAACTTCGCGCCCGTCGACCAGCACGTTGGCGTACAACTTCTCCTTGTGCAACAGGAAGGAAAACATCCTGGTCACCGGCCCGGGCCCGCGGCCGAAACCTGCCAGACTGCCGATGGTGCTACCGACAGACATATTCATCATCGCGGAGAACTGTTCCCGCCAGAAGATATCGACAGCGCGTTTGTCGTCATGCTCGACCGCGACCTTGGAGATCGCCTCGCGCGCCATCCCACCGCCGCGGCGGTGAGCGCCGTAGCTGCCCTCCCCGTCCAGAATCTCGACATGGGTCATGCGGAAATCGCCCAGGTTGCGGTCGCGCAACATCTCTCGGGTTCGCTCCAGGATCGCGCCGGCCTGACGCTCGGCCTTAGCGGCGGCGTCGATGCCGACGATCGGCATCACCGAAGTCGCGCGCCAGCCGTCTTCATAGATGACGCAGACCTTGTAGGTCGCTGTCGGGGCATAGCCTTTTACGCCGGTGACCTTAACGCGGTCTGGACCGATCTGCTCCAGCCTAACGCCGCTGAAGTCGCAGACGACATCGGGCACGATATAGGCCTGCGGGTCGCTGACCTCGTAAAGTAGCTGCTCGGCCACCGTGCCGACGGAGCAGAGGCCGCCGGAGCCCTCGGGCTTAGTCATCACAATGGTGCCGTCGGCATGGCATTCGCCGACCGGATAGCCGGCGTGGGCCCAATCGGGGACGTCGCGCCAATCGGTGAATGTGCCGCCGGTCGATTGCGCGCCGCATTCCAGCAGGTGGCCGGCAGCGGTGCCGGCGGCGAGCAACTGGTAATCCGTCGGCTTCCAGCCGAATTCATGGATCAAAGGACCCAAGATCAGCGCGCTGTCGACAACACGGCCGGTGACGACAATATCTGCCCCTTCGGCCAGCGCCGCAGCGATGGGAAAGCCGCCGAGATAGGCGTTGATGCTGAGCACCGTGTCGGGAAAGGCTGCGCCCGAGAACATGTCGCGATGGCGCTCGGCGCGCAGTTCTTCCACGCGGCCGCGCAGATCGTCGCCGTCGACCACGCCGATCTTGAGCAACACGCCCTGTTCTGCCGCACGTTTGGCCAGAGCCGCCGCAAGCCCGCGCGGGTTCAGCGCCCCGGCATTGGCCACGAACTTAACGCCCTTGGCCTTCAGCTCGCTCATGTAAGGCGCGACATGGACGTCGATGAAATCGGTCATATAGCCCGAGTTCGGGTCCATCTGCTGCAGCTTGGCGAACAGGCCCATTGCGCCTTCGCCCAGATAGTCGAAGATCAGGTAATTCATGCCAGGCACGGCGAGCAGCTGCGGCACTGCAATGGCGCTGTCGATCGAGGCGCCGGCCGCGCCGCCGATCTTGACGATTTTGTCCGTCATTGTTGACGCTCCCCTCGCACCGTCATTGCGAGAAGCGCAGCGACGAAGCAATCCAGAGCCGCTTGCCCAGTTTCAGCGCGGTAGGGCTCTGGATTGCTTCGCTGTGCTCGCAATGACGGAGAATGTTATGCCGCTCGCGCCGACGCGTTGACCCGGGAGGCCACCGCTTCCGGCACCGGGATCGGAAACTCCAGGAGCTGCTGGGCCATGCCCTTGGCGCCGGAATCCAGCCGCGGGGACTTGTTGATGCCGCCGGCCATGGATTCATCTACCACGAAATTGAGCGCGTCGATGCCCGGAACTTCATAGGACTGGATCTTGGGCGCATTGCTGTCGGCCAGGAAATGCCGGTACCAGTCGGCTATAGCCGCCGGGGTCATGGCCTGGCGGATGTATCCCAGATAGTCCGGACGCCGCGCGATGACGGCGACATTGAACAGATCGCCCTTCTCCCCGCTGCGCGCCCAGGCGAGCGACACCAGCGGGACGGTCGTGTTGGCTGCCTCATGCGGCGCTGCCGGCACCGGCGGGCGCACCGTGCTGTCTTTCCGGTAACCGCCGGCGGTCGGCACCTTTACAATCCGGGCTTCGCCTTCCACCGTCACGCGGGCTTCGAGTTCGGTCTTGTCGATCAGGAAGGAGTAATGCTGAGTGATCGGCATGCTGACCCCGCCTAGCCCGATCGAGGAGCCGACCGACATATTCATGATCGCCGAGTTCTGCTCGCGCCAAAACAGGTCGGCCGCCTTCTTGTCTTCATGTTCGACCACCAGCTTCATCAGCACTTCGCGGCTGCCCTGCTGGCGGGCGCGGTGACCATAGCCGGCCTCATTGCCCAGGATTTCCGTATGGCTGATACGCCAATCGGCAAGATTGCGGTCGCGCAGCATCTCGCGCGTGCGTTCCAGGATCGCTGCAGCCTGCCGCTCGGCCCGCTTTACCGCGTCGACGCCGATAATCGGCGTCACCGCCACAGAGCGCCAGCCGTCGTCATAGGTGACGCTGACCTTATAGGTGGGCGTCGGCGCATAACCTGTGGCGCCTGAGACGCGGACCCGGTTCGGCCCCTCTTGTTTCAGATTCACCGTGGTGAAATCGACGACCACGTCGGGGACGATATATTCCTGTGGGTCGGTCACTTCGTACATCAGTTGCTCGGCGACCGTGCCGACCGAGACAAGACCGCCGGTGCCATCCGGCTTGGTGATGACGCAACTGCCGTCGGCCCGGCATTCGCCGACGGGATAACCGGTGTGGGCCCAATCCGGCACGTCGGCCCAATCGGTGAAGGTGCCACCCGAAACCTGAGCGCCGCATTCCAATAGATGGCCGGCAACGGTTCCGGCCGACAGAAGATCATAATCCTCAGGTTTCCAGCCGAACTCGTGGATCAGCGGCCCAAGTATGAGCGCGCTGTCGACCACGCGGCCGGTCAGCACGACATCCGCCCCGCGCGCCAGCGCGTCGGCAATCGGGAAGCCGCCGAAATAGGCATTGGCGGTGAGGATCTTGTCCGGTAGCGGGGCGCCGGTGAACATTTCCTTAACGCCGCGCTTGCGCAGTTCATCGAGGCGCGACCGCAGATCGTCGCCGTCAACGGTGGCGATGGTGAGCTTGACACCCATCTCGTCGGCCCGGCGCCGCAATGCATCGGCCAACCCTTGCGGGTTGAGGCCGCCCGCATTGGAGACGATCTTGACTCCCTTGGCCTTTATCTCCTGCAGATAGGGGCCAACATGGACATCGACAAAATCCGGCAAATAGCCGGAAGCCGGGTTAGCGGCCTGCATCCGGCCGAACACACCCATCGACCCTTCGGCCAGATAGTCAAAGATCAGATAGTTGATCCCCGGTACGGTCAAAAGCTGCGGGACAGCCATGGCGCTGTCGACGAACGCACCCGAAGCGCCGCCGATACGGACGATTTTTTCTGACATGACGAATTGGCCTCGAAAAAGGGACGTTAATTCAGATCGACTTTGTAAAGTTCGGCAGCGTTATCGAACAGTATCCGGCGCTTCACGGATTCGGGTTTGTCGCCGATACCGGCTTCGATCGACTCGTCGACATTGCCGTAAAGGCAGGTGACGTGCGGGAAGTCGGTTTCGAACATGATCTTGTCGATGCCGACCTTGTCCAACAACTCGTCCGATACGCCCTTTTCGAACCAGTAACAGCCATAGACCTGACGGTGGAAATACTCGCTGGGCAGCATCTTGAACTCGGGCCGGGCGCCGCGCACATCGGCCGCCTTGAAATGATAATCGGTCGATTCCAGCAGGAAGGGGATCCAGCCGATGCCGCTTTCCACCGAGACGAATTTCAGCGTGGGATAGCGCGCCAATACGCCAGACAACAGCAGATCGCCGAGCTGCATCGCATTGGCCAAAAGCAGATTGGTCGTCGTCCGTGCATAGGTGACGGCCCAGCCGTCGGCCTTCAGCCGTTTCTGCGTGTAGTTATCCTTCGATTCCTCGAGGAAATCGCCGCTGCCGATATGGAAGCTGATCGGCAGATCATGCGCCTGCGCTGCAGCCCACAGCGGGTCCCAGTGACGGTCCGCCAGAACCGGCAAGCCGTAATCCTGGGGCGCGGCGGTGAACAGAACGCCCTTGTGTCCCTTCTTCGCCGAACGCTCGATCTCCTTGACCGCCTGTTCGACATTCCAGAACGGCAGGGCGATCATGGTGACGAAGCGGCGCGGGTCGGGCTCGGCCCAATCGCGCTGAAAATCGTTATAGGCCTGGACGCAGGCCAACATGAGTTCGGAGTCCCCCATCTTGAGGAATTCCTGACTGCCGAACCCGCCGACATTGGGATAGACCACCTGGGCCCAGCAGCCGATGCTGTCCATATATTCGAGCCGCGCCTTAGCGTCGTAAGACGCGGGATGGGCCGTCGCATAGGTCGGCGGATGGCTGGGAAAGGGTTCCGGCCAGCCCGCGTTGGCGCTGGAGCCGACATCGTACATCTGCTTGTCGCCGACGAACCAGCATTGCGACTTGCCGTCGTTCACCCAGCGGACGTTGGGAACCTTGTCCTTCCACTTCGCGGGCACCCGGCTGGTCCAGACATCCGCCGGCTCGGTCAGATGGGTGTCGCTGTCGATGAAACGATAGGCTGCGGATGCGGTCATGGTTTTGCTCCTCGTCGATTCTAAACGCCGTCATTGCGAGCGCAGCGAAGCAATCCAGAAGCCGAGGTGCCTGCAGCTCTGGATTTCTTCGTCGCTGTGCTTCTCGCAATGACCCCTAAATTGCCTGCGCGCCGCGCACCAGCTTGCCCGGCAGTTCGCCGGTGGGTTGGCCGCCGCGATAGACGACCTTGCCGGCGACGATCATCATGTCATAGCCGCGCGCGGTCTGGTCCAGGCGACGTCCGCCGGCCGGCAGATCGTAGACAACGGTCGGCTGGTTGAGCGCCAGCTTGTCGTAATCGATGACATTGATGTCGGCCTTATAACCGGGAGCCAGAATGCCGCGATCGTTGAGCCCGACGGCGCGGGCCGGATCATTGGCCAAGGCTTTGACCGCCCAGGCGATCGGCAGACGCCCCTCGGGCCGGTCGCGGGTCCAGTGCGACAACATGAAGGTCGGATAGCTGGCATCGCAGATCATGCCGTAATGCGCACCGCCGTCGCCCAGCCCCAGCACGGTATTGTCGTGCTGCAGCATCTCGCGGACGGAATCGAGCTTTGCGTTATAGAAATTGCCCAAGGCGACATAGACCATCGCCTTGCCGTTATCCTTGAGAAGCCAATCATAGATGACTTCCTCTGGGGGGACACCGAGCCTGCGGGCGGTGGCGCCGACGCTGGTTTCGGCCGGCGGCTCGTAATCCGGCGGGTCGGAGAGCGGGAACATCCAGTCGTAATTGCGCGCCAGCATCGCAAGCATGGTGCCCTCACCGGGCTTTTCGGTCAGCAGCTTGGCGCGAACCTCGGGCTTGTGCAGCTCGGCGATCTTGGCCTCGAAAGACAGGCCCGACATCGCCTTATAGGTCGGGCATTCGCTGAAGGAATTGATCGAGAGATTATGTCCCTGGACCAGGCCGATCGGGCGCGGAAAAACCTGCGCCGTGATCGGCACGCCGTGACTGTTGGCGTCCTCGACCCGCTTCAAGCCTTCGCGCCAGCCTTCCGGGCCGGCATTGCCGGAGCCCATAGTGAAGGTGGCCGGGCGACCCGACTGTTCAGCCAGACGGCGCAGCATCGCCAGATTGGCCCACTGCTCATCTGGGAAATCCATCACCATCTGGATGACACCCTTGCCGGCCTGCTTCATGCCGGAGGTGATGGCCTGAAGTTCAGCCTCGGACGAGGAGAAGCTGGGAATCGCTTCGCCTTCGGCAGTGCGGTGGATATGGAGTCGGGAGGTGGCAAAGCCCAGCGCCCCGGCCTCAACAGCCTCACGCGCCAATTCGCGCATGCGGGCCAGATCCTCAGGGGTCGCCGGCTCGCGGTTGGCCCCGCGTTCGCCCATGGCATAGACGCGCAGCGGCGAGTGCGGCAGATAGGCGGCGGTGTCGATATCGCGCGGACGGGCGTCCAGAGCATCGAGATATTGCGGGAAGGTTTCCCAGTCCCAGGACAGGCCTTCGGACATGACGGCGCCGGGAATATCCTCAACCCCTTCCATGACATTGATCAGCATGTCGTGATCGGCTTTGCGGCAGGGCGCGAAGCCGACACCGCAATTGCCCATCACCACCGTCGTCACGCCATGGGAGGACGAGGGGTTCATCCGCGTCGACCAGATCGCCTGACCGTCATAATGGGTGTGAATATCGATGAAGCCGGGCGTCACCAGCCGGCCGGAAGCGTCGATTTCCTGCGTGCCCTTGCCGGCGATCTTGCCGACCGCGGCGATCTTGCCGTCACGAATGGCGACATCCGCCACAACCGGATCATGCCCGGTCCCGTCGACGACGGTTCCACCCCGAATCACGCAATCAAATTCCGCGGCCATTACTGCCTCCCCAAACGACGGCCGCTAGATCGGCCGGTTGCGCGGATCATACCACTGCCGGATGCCGGGCGGGAAGCGGGTTGCAGAGGGTGGGTTACGCTTCGCCAACCTGCCTTATGGCTTCAGCGGCTTGATTGTCACCGATGCGATGCACAGCGAGTCCAGGACGATGTTCGACGCCTGAGTGTCCGAGGGCTGGATGGTGTCGCTGAAGCCTTGCGGCCAATATTTATCCGGCGCCCAGATGTTCAGATAGAAATTCATCGGGCGGGTCGGGATGTTGCTGGTCGTCGTGCGGACGACTTCGCCGTCGATCAGCCAGGAGACCCGGTTGGGCTGCCACTTGATTTCGTAGCTGTGTTCGTTGGCGATCGAACCCAGCCGGTAGGGGACCATTTCCGAATGGCCGATACCCAGCGCCTCGTTGCCGTAGATATTTGTCTGGATCTTGTCCGGCACGTTGGTCAGCATCTCGAAATCGATCTCGTCGTGGATCGTGTTGCTGCCGGTGCTCAGCGAATAGAGGAATAGACCGCCAACGATGCCGCGATAATCGGCATTTTTCATCCGGGCCCGAACGGTAATGTCCAGCCCCTTCCCGACCGAGAACGCCTGGTTGGAAATCAGCTCGGTCCCGTAGAACGACGATTGTCTGCGGTTGAAGCTCTGAATATCGAGACAGACGTTACCATCGGCGACAGGCGGAAGCGCGGCTTTGTCGCCTCCCCGAAACTGCGTCCGCCCGACGAAGGTGCCGTCTGCCGAAGTCTCGGACTTGGGAAGGCGCCACAGGGTCTTGTCAACGGACATGCCTCCGAAGTCGTCGCTGAGCAGGGCCGCGGCATGCACCGGAAGCGTGAGCGCCGCAACGACGGCTGCCAAAACGGCGAAGGCAGGAATTCGTTTCAGAATATCGGGCATCGTTGCGGGGACATTCATAGAATTTTCGAGTGCGAATGGGCGGACTTTCTAGCATGGCTTTGATCGAATTGCGATTTCACGCCCACCGCATAGAATGCGCAGTCGCAAGATCTTTTTGCCATAATCATGCTTTGTTCTTTTTATACTGTCATGATCCTCGCCGAGCAACATGAGACGATCACCGTCCAACCGACCGAGGCGGAAACGGCCGAGCTTGACGCCGCAACGCGGCCGCCGCGCCAGAAACCTCCTATGGAGCAGGCCGGGCCGTCGCTCAGGGCAGCGTTTCTTGCCATCCGAGCAATGCCCGACCGGGTTTTCCGCATTCCACCGAAGACAGCGCAATCCCCGGGCGCACCATCCCGGCCGAAGAAGCGCCGGGGCAATCGCGGCCCGCCGAAATAACCGTTCGCGGCCCGGTTTCGATCGCTGTTTCCGTAATCCCTAACCCAACCCATCGCCAACTCGCGTCCCAATGCCGGACGCGAGGCAATGTCACTTGTTCGGGCTGGATTTAGTCATTTGCGATTGCCGTAGCGTCGAAACAATCCAGACTTCAATGCTTGAGGCTCTGGATTGCTTGGCTACGCCGGCAATGACGAAGAGTGAAGACGTCAACCGGCGAAGAGGACGACCAGAACGATGATGACGAGAATACTGAAACCGCCGGTCGGGTAATAACCCCAATGGGCGCTATAGGGCCAAACCGGAAACGAGCCGACCAACAAAAGGACGAGCAGAATAATCAGGATCAACCGCATTTCGACACTCCCTTGGAATTCAAACGGTGGCTTAGGGAATTAACAGCGTCGGACGAGTTTTTTGTTCCCGGCATGACCCATGCGCGGATTAGTCATGAGGTGCAGGCCTTAACATCTTCCCCCGGCTGAAGCCGGAGGATTTTCGGGAGGTTTGAGGCTCCGTTCAGTTCGCACTCCGGAGAGCTTATGTTCTTCCTTGTTGATGCGCATAGACGCCGTGTTCCGGCGCAGAATATTGACCGCAGCATTTGTATCGGCGTGGATATGGAAGCCGCAATGCCGACAGACAAAGACCGCTTGGCT
>Ga0182030_10001990_pt1 | contig 43092 bp, 32 predicted proteins | sample 812S3MmetaG_FD_121299 | JGI IMG/M metagenome (GOLD analysis project Ga0182030, IMG submission 121299) | Permafrost microbial communities from Stordalen Mire, Sweden - 812S3M metaG (Illumina Assembly) | ecosystem: Environmental > Terrestrial > Soil > Wetlands > Permafrost | place: Sweden... | reverse complement strand
GAAAGAGAGCGCACGGGAACACCGAGACCCCGGACACGGTCCCAATAGACGCCCCTGCCGGACATCGTTGCGACCTCCAACTCGAACAACGATCGGTCGGCGAAGCGGACCAGATTGAACAATACGGATTGCGCGCCTCCAAGGCCGAGCGAGTCGATGACATGCAGGACGCGATAACGGCGGTTCAAGGCGGCACCCCGTCTACAGGGAGGGTCATTCATGATCGGCGCTACTCTGCCACGCGGCACTTCAAGCTACAATGAAACAACGTTAGTCGCGGAAAATACAGGACATATCACCCAAATTCCGCGTATTTCGACACCCCGGCGACCGCGGGCGCCGGAGTCAAGTGTGGAGCGGGTCAGGGTTCAAATTGGCGAATCTCGTTCGGAGGCTGACGACCGCCAGATAGCTTCCGCCGGCTGCCAGCAAAGCCCAGGCACTGCCGACCCCGTATAGAATGCCGAGCAGCCCGTAGCGCGCGCCGATGACCATCGCCCCCGCTGCAGTCGCGAGGCAAACCCATGCCAATACGCTGATGGCCGCCATTGACCGCGGTGACCCGCACGACACCGTGATAGCAGTCGAGAAGCTCTCCCAGATCTTGACGAGCCCCACCACAATGGTTGCGCCAATCAGGCCCGCACCTATCGCATATTTACCCTTCAACAGCGTATCGAACACCAAGGGCGCCACCAGTGCGATCATCGCGCTCGATGCCGCCGCCATCAACAACGCCGTGAGTGACTCACGAACGATCACGGCGCGCGCCTCGGCTGCGCTGGCGGCGGCGCGAAGGCGGGGCACGACGCTAAAGGAGGTTGCGATCCTGATCATTCGGAAAGGCGAGCCCGCAACCGCCGCAAGGACCGCGTAAGTGCCCAGCATCTCCACGGAGCCCACTTTCGGTATTGCCAATCGCTCGAACTGCGAGAGTATCTCCACGCCGACTCCAATCCCGAGGGCCGCCGCGCCTTCTCTGAGAGCCACGGCGAACTCTATCTCCTGACGTCCATTATTGACGGTTCGGTACGCCACCCACCAGCCCACCGCGGAGGTGATGACGTAGCCCAAAGCCATCAAAATCAAAACGAAGCCCTCGGAGTTCAGCGACAAGCCGAGCGCTAATATCGCGATGAACAATAGGATGTAGTTGGATGCCTGGGACGAGATCATCGCCAGTTTGAATCGGTGCTCACCCTGAAACAGGGCGGAGCATACCCGGCCCGTTGCGCTTCCCATCACCATCGGCAGCAGCAGCGCGACGATGCCGGCAGGCAGGCCGTAGTACAAAAACGCGATCACCGCGGCGATGGCCCCGGTCGCCGTGGCGAACGCCAGGGCCAAGGATCCCAGTCTGCGTCCCACGCGTGGACGGTGGCGATTGGCCACGATCTCCATGCCGAAGGGACCGAATGTCACCCCAAATTGATTCAACGCCAAAACCAAGGCCACCACGCCGAAGCTCTCGGGGGACATTACCCTCGCCAGCAGGATGTTGCCGACCGCGAAGCCGGCGCCACCGGCCGCGAAGCCGATGGCGGAGCGCAACGAATCGGACCTCAGCAGTCGGGCGATCAACAATAGCTCGCCTAGGCGGCCTGCCGGATGCCGGTTGCCGCTATCTTCTTTCCGAAGAGCTTGTTGTTCTTGCCATAAAGGATGTAGCACATTCGAAAGAAGAGCTTCAACATGGCCGCGGCTGCCATCGCCACATAATTGAACGGATTGGAGTAGAAAACATAGAGATTGAGATCGAACACACTGATCTCCTTGAAGCCCGAGTGCTCGAGTACCTGATTAAACGTATATTCCGTAAACGTATTTTGGTGATCGAAATTCTGTGCCAGCGCCTCGGCGCCCGTGATCGGATTGGCTCCGTTCAGCGCAAAACAGATCAACCGCCCGCCGGGCTTGAGTTTTTGCCTGCATAGAGCAAGAAACTCGAGAATTTCCGGCTTCGTGAGATGATTGAGCTCCTGTTCCACGAAAATCAAATCGAAAGCCGCATCCGCGCTGTCTTCGAGAAAATCAAATGCATAGGCCGTGCGGCAATTGAGGTGCCGCTTTTCGGCGTAGGCTATTTTGTCAGCGAAAGAATCGATGCCGAGGACTTTCGTAAACCCGAGGTCCGACAAGAGGTTCACCCCATAGCCGGGTCCGCACGATACGCACAAGATGTTCGCTTGGCGATCGGCCGGGAACCATTTGGCGTAATTGTCCTTGTAGAATAGATAAAAACTGCGATAGCCCTTTTCTATGTCGTCGGGTGCTTCCCAAAATGAATCGAAGGGCTCGATTTGGGCGGTAACTGGGTGGCGTCGCATAGCGTATCCATTCTCCTGCGCAATTTCGCGCTTTTGCGTGGGCAAGTAATTCATCGGGCGGAGGCGTTGTCCTGATGGCTGTCGTTGGAAGCCCGCACGCCGGCTTCCATGAAAATATCATCGAGATAACGCACATGATCGCGCACGAAGTTCGGGTTCAAGTGATTGCCATCCCTGAAGATCGGCAACCCGTCCGCCGTCGTCAACGGACATCGCTCGCGATCGCACAATTGGGGGACGGGATCGATCAGTTGGGCGCCGGTACGCGCCGCGATGGCCCGCAGTCGATTCACGATGGGACTGATTGTCTCGATGAATTGCGGTGACGAAACGTATGGCTCGTGGATGCGGAAGCTCCAATCGGTGGAGGTACGCTCGATCATTTTAATTGGTGAAAAAATTCTCCCGGTCGGGCTCGGAAGCACGATGACGACTCTCTTTCCCATCGCCTCGAAGTGCGCGACCATTGCCTCGAAGCCGGCGAGCGCCTCCTCGGTCGCCTTCGATCCCAACCGTCCCCGCAGATTACCCCGTGTCTCGCCGTGCTCATAGTAATAAGTCCAGATCTCGTCGGGGTCCATCGCGATGAAATATCCGGTCCAATCCGCTGCGATGACGATGGTATCGATCGTCGGATCTTCGGCCAGCTTGATATTGCGCTCAACGAGGCCGTTGCACCAGGGAAGGTGATTTTCGCGCACGAATGGTATCGGTGGGCAGCCCCCGTGAGTCGCGTAGACGATCCGTTTCGTCTGTAACGGATGATTCGTCAACAGCCAATCGATTCGCGGATAATATTGCTCCATCTCACTGTCGCCCAAAAGCAAGACGGCCGGATCGTTCTTGCCCTGCACCCGGATCGGAGCTTCCCCGCCGGTCAGCTGCGTAAGATTCGGGCCAGGATAGGCCATCGCGCCGTGCGCCGTGATGATCTTTTCGAGTCCGTAAGACCCGGAGCGCGGTGCGATTTCGCCCGAAAATCCGAGTAAGCCGACGATCCCGATCACCGAGACGCCCGCCACCAGCGCCAGAGAGGGGCGCAGCCGTGCGCGGCTGGTGCGGATCGGCCGTTCTACGTATCGATACGTAATCCAAGCCAGGACCACCGCAACGGCCAAGGTAAGCAGGGTTCTCGCTGCCGAAAGTGGCGCCGGACTCAAGATTCGTTGAAAGGACAGCAGCGGCCAGTGCCAAAGATAGAGCGGGTAGCTGATGAGTCCGACCCAAACCATCAGCGGATTCCCTAGCAGTCGAGAATTGATCCAGCTCCGATCACCCGCCGCGATGAGCAAGCACGTACCGAGCGTCGGCAATGCCGCCAACCAGCCCGGAAACTGATCGTCCTTGGCCAGCACGACGAGCGCCACGACGAGCAGCGCCAGTCCGCAGAAAGCCATCCGATTTTGACTCGAGGGCGACGCGCCGCCGGCCAATAAGCCCGAGATCCGGCTGATCACCCCGCTGGATCGCTTGATGCCAAGCACCTGGGCATAAGCCAGCAGAGAGCCCAAGGAAAGCTCCCAAAACCTCGTGACCGGCAGGTAGAACGTTCTGACTTCATAGTCCCTGACCCAGTAGACGTTCAGCGCGAAGGACCCCACGGTGATCGCGCCGATTGCCGCCAGCGGACTTCTCCGTGCCTTGACGAGGAGAAAGAACAGCAGCGGCCAAATCAAGTAGAACTGCTCTTCGATACCCAGCGACCACAAATGCAGCAAAGGCTTTAATTCACTTGCGGGGTCGAAGTAGCCGGCTTCCTTCCAAAGAACGATGTTGGAGAGAAATGCCGCCCCGGCGGCCACGTGCTTCCCGAGGCGCGCGTATTCGTCGGTGAACAACGAAAACCAGCCGACCACGCTGACCGTGAGCAACACCACCAGCAGTGCCGGAAAGATACGCTTGACTCTCCGGGCGTAGAAGTCTGCGAAGCGGAACGTGCCTCGGTCGATGCCGCCGAGAATGATGCTCGAGATCAAAAAACCGGAAATGACGAAAAAAATATCGACGCCGATGAAGCCGCCGGGCAGCCATGCGGAATTTCCGTGATAGAAAAGCACCGACGTGACCGCGATCGCTCGCAGTCCGTCGATGTCGTTGCGATGGTTCATGGACACGCCGGCGACCGCGGCCATTCCTGAACGCACCGGTGAATTCCGTTAGACCGAGGTAGCCGGAGCTCCGGAAAGCAGCGGTGCAGCCACCGTAGACTCGGCGGCCTGCAGCCGCTTGAATACCGCGAACGCCAAGGCATACAGACCGAGAGCGAACGTGATCGCCACATTGAAACCGAAAGCCATGCTGATCAGCATGCTGAGGAAGCCGCCCACAACCGTGAACAGACCATTCATCCCCCAGGCCCAGGCGACGACCGGGCGCGGCTTTTTCTCGATTGCCAAAATACCGAGTGGGAACGGCATACCCAGGAAGAAGGCGACAGGGAACATCATCGCCGCCGCGGCCATGATGCGGCCGATCGTCGGCAATTCGAGCGCCAAACGCGAAAGCGCCGGATATGCAAGCATCAGGGTGGCGCCCAACAAGAGAATCATGATGAACGGAATCATCCAGCGCCTTTGCGCCGTGATGCCGAACTTCTCGGACGCCGCGCTACCGATACCCGCGCCGATCAGCATCGTGAACAGCACGGTCGAGTAGGTGTACAGCGGACTGCCGATCAAGTGGGTGAACTTTTGAATGAAGACGATTTCAACCGTGATGAATCCCGCGCCCAGACACGAGAAGTAGGTAATCAGAGATCCCGCGCCGATGTGTTGCTTGCCGACGCTCGAGAAACGCAGCGGGATGAGCACGAAGACCACGATGTAGAACAAAGACGCAATACCCGTGAGAATCAGGTGAATCACGTCCATCGGAATCCCTTTGGTCGCCAGGGAATGAGCATTCATGGTATAGGCTGATCCCTCGTCGAGAAAACGGGACGGATCCGGTGTCAGCATGTTGAAGGATTTGCGATCCATCGAAAAATACGGCTTGTCGTCCGTGCGCGGCGTGTCGGCAACCAGGGTCCTCTCCGCGACTGCGTCCGGAAAATCGCCAGAGTAAAAATCGGGCGACAAGAAATCCTTGCTCGGGTCGAGCGGATTCTCGACCATTTTCATTTGATCCTTGGGTGGTGCATCCGGCCTGATCAGAAATGAATTCAAGTCGTCGATTTCCGCAGCCGTCCACGGCTGCATCTTGATCAACATGGTCGGGAGCGTGGGCTGGGACGGCATTGAATAGACGACCACGTGGCGCGCGAAATCGGTGCGTCCCATCCGCTTCCAGGCAAGTGCCGCCGTCGTGATCATGCGCGGATAGGAGTAGTGATTGATGTGCAGCACACCGTTCGCGCTCAGATGACTGAAGTAGTCCTCGTAGGCTTCGGCGGTCTGCAGGTACACCGGACTGATCGCTCCCGTGCCCTGTTCGATGCTCGAATTCGTGTGGTTGCTGTAGATCTGGATGATGTCGTACAGCTTGTGGCTGCGACGCACGAAGCTGCGGCCCTCGCCCGCTTCAACATGGACCGCCGGGTTGTGGAAAATGTTGCCGATATAGCTCGAATATCCTCCGGTCGCGAGATTCACGACCGTGGGTACGAGTTCGACGGCATCGACGTGCGCCGCGCCGTACATCAATGCCGCCTTGGTCTCCTGGCCGCCGGCACTGCCGATGATCATGACGTTCTGGCCGGAATCACGTTTTAAATAATGCGAAGCCAATACGCCGAGCTGCCAGAAGTTCTCGTTGACACGCGATTGGTCGCGCTCGACGAGCGCCCGTAGTGCAGGCAGATTGCCATCGAACTTGTAGAAGTAGCTCGTCTGATTGCCGCCATCGTACTGAATCGCTTTGCGATCGCCGGAAAGATGCCAGGGTACCGAAATTTCCGGGGACCAAGTCTCATCGATCACGTTGATTTTTGAAATCGGATCCCAGCGTTGGAATTCATTCCGCGTGGTGTCGAGAGTCTCCTTGACCCCCCGTTTGGCGACCTGCGGCGGGAATTCGATGTAATGCGGCAGCATGACGAGAGGCACTAAAGCAACGGTCGCCGCGCCCGCCAGGAGTCCATAGCGCATACGTGCGGTGCCCGCGAACATCGTTGCGGCGAGCAGACCACAGGCGGCCGCGAGCAGCATGAGACCGCTCGGCGAGATCGGGGCCATCAAGGGGATGGCCACGATGCTCCCCACCCCGGCTCCCACCAGATCCCAGAAATACAGCCGTTGAATGCGCAGAGCGTACTTCGAGAACATCGCGATCAAGACGGTGCCTGCCAGGAAGAATGGCAGCACCAAAGCCGTGTACAGCGCCAAGAACCCAAACAAAGTCTTGACTGGATGCTTACCAAGTTGCGCATAATCCAGCGGTAGATAGATGATCATCGGAATCAACAGCAGGGTCGCCAGCGCGAAGCCGACGCTACGCGTCACCAGGATATGCGTGATGTCGTGTTCGACCGGAATGGGGCGCAGGGTAGCGTAGACGCCGGCGAGTCCAAACGCGAACACGGCGGACGTGACCACGAAATATCCGAGGTTCGGAATCAGCACGACGTCGAATATGCGGGTAAGGGTCAGCTCCAGAATCAGCGTCGAGAGGGCAATGAGTAAAACCCCGAAAGATAACCTGCGCATTGAGACTGAGACTCCGTTGGGAACGATATGATTGACTATAAGCGCCAGTATGCAACTTACCGTGTTTGGTCCGGCTTCACGCTGATCGCAATCACATTAAGATGACCGAGACCAATATTAAGGTCACCAATGAATGCGTCCGGGTCGGCCTGCTGGTTTTCAAGCGTGAAAACAGAGTGCCGACGGATATCGCTGCGGGAATGGCAGATCGATCGCGATACAACGCCTCGCAAGCGGATCCCTGCCATTACTTAGGGGCAACAACACACCTGAGCCGAAAAAACTGGCGCAAAGTGTACCATAGAGTCTCTGTCTCGCGGCCGCTCACGTTTGGGCGCAATCGGCATGGTGAGAACGTGCACTTTTCCTCGCTAGACACGGGAGTAAAAGCCTAAAATACGCGGTCACGGCCATGAAACTGTGAACTAAGTCACACCGGTTCGAAGGACCGCCAAGATGCGTCTTATTTTATCCGCGTTCATCCTGTTGTTGGTATTTAGCCACATCTTTTCCTGGGACCTGAGTCTTGCACCAGGATTGAGCGCCAAGAACGCAGTCCTCTATATTGCCATGTCGATCATCGGTTTTCGATTGATCGTTTCCGGCAATCTCAAGATGGAAATGAGCGGCTTTGTCGGCTGTTACGCCGCGCTGATCGCCTACGCGATCGCGACCTGGCTGATCGCCGGCTTGTTCATCGAATATAAAGGTTACGCGATGCTGGCTACGGGCATCACGCTCAAAAACAGCCTCGTCGATCCCTTGATTTTCTTCTTGACGTTCCTGTTCGGCGTCCGAAATTCCGATGACGCGATCAAATTGGTGAAGGTTCTCTTAGTTGGCGGAATCCTAATTAATCTCGCCACCCTCGGCGATGCATTCCACATCTATAGTCTGGGTAACTATGAAGAACCGGGAGGTCGCGGCCGGATGGCCGGCCCCCTTGGAGAGGCCAATCAATACGCGGCGTTCATCGCAATGTTCCTACCCGCTCTCTGTGTCGCGATGGCCGGTTCGCGCGGAATCGGACGGGCGCTGTGGGCATTAGGGGTCGCAATTTCTTTTGGTGCGCTGCTCACGACCGCGTCGCGCGGCGCGTTCGTGGCGCTCCCATTGTCTGTGATTCTAGGGGCGTACACGTTTCGCAATTACCTCGCGGCCGATAAAATTCGGCCATGGTTGGTTAAGGGCGCCCTTTCCGGAATCGTCATCATCGGAGTGATCAGCCTGAAATTCGGACAACTACTAACTGACCGTATCGTTGGCGAGTCGAAGTCCGCGGCGGGTTTGGGTGACTTTTCATCAGGACGTACCGAATTCTGGATAGAGCCCATTAGTCGAATGATGTCACATCCCATTACGTTGATTACCGGCTTCGGGTGGGATACTTACGACAGCATGGGATTCCTCTTCGCACCGCACAATCAATATTTGTACCTCTGGTTTACTTTGGGGATCCCGGGCGTGATATTGGGATCCATCATTTACTTGATTCCAATGTCCACCGCGAGGAATGCAGTGAGCACGGCAGATGCTAACGCACGGCCTTATCTCATCGCCTTTTGGCTCAGCGTCGCTGCAACGATGATTGCCATATTCTTCGCGCAGATATTCACACCATGGCCTTATTTCTGGTCGTACGCCGGACTCACCATGAGGCTGGCCATCAATGCGCGAGCCAAACAGTCACCGGTTTCAGACGACGAACTTGAGGGCAGATCGCCAAATGCCGCGGTCGGTCGCGACCCGCGATCGAGTCCTGCGCGGATTTAACCCCGTCCCATTGAGATTCGTTCCGCCTCAGTAATAAGGGCTATCGTTGGATTCTGACGATTGATTCAGAACCACGCCAATGACATTGGTGTTGCCAATCAGCTGTTTGGTTTTCTGCATATTGGCGCGGGCAGAGACACCTTCGGCCAGTACGACCAATAGGCCATCGACTTGCGGAGCAAACGCAAGCATGTCATCCGAGGCCAGCAATGGCGGCATATCGTAAATAACGATGCGTCGCGGCGCTTCGTTCAACAAGGTCCTGTTCAACTCAATCATTCGAGGAGAGACCAAAAGCTCGGAGGAATTGGCGATCGAGCGAGAGTTTGGGATAACCGCCAGCCGATCGATACCGATTGGGTTATACAAGATCTCATCAATATTCGCCTCGCCGACCAAATAGTCACCCACGCCACGGCCGAATTCCATTCCCAAGTAGTTCCCAACTTCCGGTCGCTGCAAATCCAAGTCGACCAGAAACACCCAGGTGTTCACGTCTTGCGCCAATGCAATCGCCAGATTGATCGCCGTGAGCGTCTTGCCTTCACCTTTCGTCGATCCCGTTACCGCGACGCTGTACCAATTATTCGCCACCATTCGTTGTAGAACGCGGGTGCGGAGGATCTTATAGGCTCGTAGCGCCCTTTCGTCGGAAATTTGCGGCAGAATGCAATTGCGCTCCATAACTTGCGCATCGAGCGAAGCTTCCTTGAACTTCCGCGCCCGAGCCGCGGCCGCGAGCCCCGCAGGAGAGGTATCCGGCGCCCTGACGGTTTCCCTCGTGCGTGGCCGGACTTGAGGAGCGGAGGCGCCCCGGCGTTGAACTTTATTTAGCGCACTTTCGATGATACTCATAGCGACATATACCCCGCTCTCAACGGACGACTAAACGGACCAAAACGAACAGCACGGGAACGGCAACGAGTAGCGAAACTACGACCATAGCCGTCTGCCGGGAACGGAGGCGAGTCGAAGCCGCGTTGTGGATCTTCGGAATTACGCTCAACGGCATTTCATGCAGCGCGAGTCGTATATCGCGCGCGCCGCGTACGGATGGATCAACCGCCTCGGCGAACGTCACAGCCATGAAGCCGACCACGATGGAAGCGATAAGGCCAAGCAAGCCAATGGCAATACGCGAGGGTTTCGCCGGCTTTTCCGCCAAACTTGGCGGTTGGATCAGTGAAAATTTATCGGACTCGCCGGCAACGATGGACGCACTCTTGACATCCGATTCCATGCGATGATTCATGAGCTGATCGTATTGCGCGCGCGCAGTCCCCAGATCGCGCGTGATCGACTGATAGTCACGCTCGACCTCGGGCGTGGATGCCATGTGAGAGTCGAGCTGCATGCGTCGTGATCGCAGTTCTGCGCCCCGAGACTGAAGCGCTGCGATCTGCGTATCGAGTGCGTGTACCTGGACTCGCAACTGCGCGACCATCGGCGATAACTCAGTATCGCTCGTGTCGGCCTTTTCGCCCCTTGCGATCCGCGCTTGGAGCGTGGCGATGTTCTTGACGACGCGCTTCACGTCCGGATGATCTTCGCTGTAGTGTTGCCTCATTTCCGTGAGCATCGCCTGCTGCGCCTGAAGCTGGGACTGCAAGGAGCCGTCGGTACCGATCGCCCGACCGTGTTTTAGCGCGTCGATCTGATGACGCAACGCGATCATGTCGGGATGATCCGTCGCGTATGTTTCCGCCTTCGTGTCGTACTCGCTCTGCAGTTGTGCGAGGCTGGCTCCGTTATTGGTCAACTGCGCCTCCTGCAGTTGTTGCGCCGCAAAAATTCGGTTCTGTTCCACCGTCGCAAGTTCGCGTTCAGAAGCCGCCAATTCCTGCTCGACCTGACTGCGGACGTTTAGGTTGGCTTGAGCCGTCTCCGGGAGCTGATCAAAGTTCTTACGCTTGAAATCCGCCAGCTTCGCCTCATAAGCCGCGATGCGGTCGCGCACGCTATCCGCCTCGTTTGCAAAGAACTTGGACTCTCCGGTCGATTGCGACAGTGCATACTCGCGGCTCGCGCGCACGAATGCGTCCGCCGCCAAAGTGGCCGCGTGCCACGCGAAGTTGGGATCGCGGCTATCCACGGACACCGTGAATCCGCTGTTGATGACCCGCTCTCTCCCGGATTCCGGATCGAGAATCTTTTCGGTCACCATGTCGACCTTGATTCCCTTTGCCAGTTCCTTCATCGCCGCGCTGGGGTCAACGCCTTCCGGCGCTGGTACCTTGTCCAAGATCGCCTTGAGGTAATCGGAGCGCTTGACGATTTCAGTCAACCCGCTGATGTAGCGGTCGGCATAGGAATCGCCGCCATGGGCTTGCTGCTCCTGAGCGTCCGCGGAGTCTTTCAGCTTGAACACGCCGGTGGACCGGTACACGTTCGGCAGGGCAACAGCGACAATCGCTGCGCAAATAAAAATTGGCAACCCAATGCCAACTGCCAGACGCTGCCGGCGTCGCAACGCGGAAACATAGTCCGCAAGCCCTTCTGATTCCTTAGATTCCATGAATCTGACGCTCCATCAACTGAATCGTCCAAGTAACACAATTCCCGACTTAACGGCTTCCAACTGCATCACATCTTAAGACAGCCACAATAGCTAATATCCAATTCTCACTCCGCTCTCCTGGGTTCGCCGATGCGGTTGATAATCCAAGGAGATCGTCACGGAATTCGATCCGGCGGCTTGCGGGACATTGGCGTCCTTAAGCGTAGTGTAGGCGTACTGGGAGATGACGGAGAACTGCCTAAAAATGCGCCATTCGACGCCTAGCGCAGCTTGCCCGTAACGCTGGGCGGTGAAACCGACGGAATTGCCCAATGCCGTTTGGTTGATGCCCCTCAAACCGACATACCCCGAAGTTCGCTCGCTAAACTTATGTTCGAGGCGCACGCGTAAATCGTCGCGAGCAACTACCGCACCCACCGAGTCGGGGCTGACGCTTCGCGCAAAATCCGCAAACAAATCATAGGCCACGAATTTACGAGAAATCCCGAAGCCGCCGGACACGCTCGTCACCGGGGGGCCACCGGATGTAGTTGTCACCGAAGTACCGCCGGATTTACCTGGAACTGAAGAAAGGTATTGGACGGAACCGAATGTAGTGTGTTCCAGGCCGAGCCTCGCATAGGCCTGCATGACTTCTGATAGATGCGTCCTCCATTCGCCTTCGCCGCCGTAGGTGTTTGCCGTGGAACCGCTCTCCGGTTTGAGGTCCAAGTCGTTCACTCGCACCGTGACGGTCGATTGGGCCGTAACCGCGAATCCCAGCCCAACACCACCGCTGTAATTCTTGAAGTTCTCGACTTGATTGACTACTGCTTGCGAGTAGTCCACGCTGAGATAACCTGCTTGGATCTCCAAAGTTTCCCGCGGCGACAAGTCGAAAGTCGCAGTGGGCGAGAGCACCAGCAAATTCTGGCGAATCCGCTCGTCGACTACAGCGAGATCGCCCCCGGGACTATTCTGGCCCAGCGGGGTGCCGATGTTGGTCGTCGGCAAGAAGCTTTGCAGCACATCTTGCGACCAGAACAGTTCATTCAAACTGAAGTTGGCTCTCTGCCAGGTCTGCTGGAATTGCGAATTGACATATGCATCGTTAGCGTCGAACTCTGTCTCTCCAGGATAATAGACGGCGCGCACTCGCGGCGTGATGTCGAATTGCGTAGTCGGATCCAACACGCTTGCGTGCAGCGACGCGTCCACACTTGTGCCGGCGACGCTGACGTTTTGCGCATTGAGGGATTCCAATCCGTAATTGGTATTGTAATTGCCACTCAAGATCACCTCTGGATCCCACTGCCAGTCGGCGGCGTTGGCGCCGCCGATGCAAAGACCAGCCAATGGAACCAGGCTGGAGGCGAGGATTGTCGGTGCTGCAATACGCTTCATGGTTACGGAACAACGACCACGTCGCCGCTCTGTAGTTGAATATCGTCGTCGAGTTTCCTGCCTTTCGCGACGTCCGAGTAGTCAAAATGCAACGCCGTTTTCGTAGTTCCGTTGTGGCGCAAAATGATGATGTTGCTCGACGACGCAAACGCCGTCATGCCGCCCGCCATGCTCAGCGCCTGCATCACATCCACCGACGGATTGACGATGAACTCGCCCGGCTTCGCGACTTGTCCGATGACATACACCTTGTTGCCATGGATCTCGGTAACCGACACGGAGACGACGGGATCCGAAATATACTTCGACAACCGCTGCGTCACGATAGCCTGAAGCTCGGCGACGGTCTTGCCGCGGCCATCGACCTCGCCAACCAAAGGAAAGGAAAATCCGCCGTCGGGTCTGACGAGTATCGGACCTTGCAGCTCCGGTTCCTTCCAGACCGAGACTTTCAATATATCGCCTGGACGTACGGTGTACGATGCATCTTGTGCCGACGCCAAGCTGGTTCGCAGTACGCAGAGAATTCCGATGAAGATAAGCCTTGACCACGATGACATGTCCGAGAACCTCTAACCGACAAACACTGTGGCGATTGTGGCATGTCTTCGGCTTCAACATCGCAAATTTTCGACCCAGTTCGCTAATTCTATAGGCAAATTAACGTATTATCCGGTGTTTGGTCATAATCCTCGCGAGGCACCTTTGGCCTTACCGCACACTCCTGAAGTTTCCGTCATTGTTCCTTTTTACAACGAGGAAGAGAGCATTAGGGGAATGTACTCAGCGATCGTCGCCGCCATTGAGCCTATCGGGGTGACATTCGAAATGGTGTTCGTGGACGACGGCAGCCGTGACAGGACCGTGGAGATCGCCACGGAGCTCGCGCAAGCCGATCGCCGCGTGCGCATCGTCAAGTTTCGCCGCAACTATGGTCAAACGCCGGCCATGGCCGCCGGTATCGAATATGCGTGCGGCAAGATACTAATCACCATGGATGGCGACCTGCAGAACGACCCGGGCGACATCAGGGACTTTCTGGACAAGATGAACGAGGGCTACGACATTGTCGTCGGATGGAGACACAATCGTCAGGACAAGCTCATTTCGCGCAAAATACCCTCCAAGATCGCCAACTGGCTGATCGGCAGGGTCACCGGCGTGCCCATTCGCGACAACGGGTGCTCGCTCAAGGCCTATCGGGCTTCCTTGATCAAGGCGGTGCCGCTGTATTCCGAGATGCACCGCTTCATCCCGGCGATGGCGTCGATCGCCGGTCCGCGCATCGCGGAAATCAAGGTACGGCACCACGCACGGCAATTCGGCAAATCCAAGTACGGATTGTCCCGAATCTACAAAGTGCTGCTTGATCTGATGGTCATCAAAACGGTTGCCTCGTTCACCTCCCGGCCGCTGCGCTGGTTCAGCCTGCTGTCCGTGCCCTTGCTGCTCATCGGGACATTCGCCATCGGCTATAGCTTGTACTGCGCTTTGCAAAATCGTGGTGTGATTCCGATTCCCATCGCCGGCTCTGGCGTAATATTTTTCGGGGGCGCCCTTATCATGATCGCGAACGGCGCCTTGGCGGAATTCGTCTACCACTTGGGCGATATGCGAGAGAGTGAGTTTTCACGGCTCACACAGCGGGTTGTCAATGGTTCAGTGGCCGGCGAATGAGGTCTAGCGAATGTCTCAATTAAACTCTCGGACGCAGCTTTCGGTCATCGTTCCGGTCGGAATCCGGCATTCGGAAATCGAGTCGCTCTACGCTGAATATCATGATGCGGTCGCACGGATCGGCCTTCGCAGCGAATTCATTTTCGTGTTGGATGGCCGATTTCCAAATGTCGAGGAAAAGTTGCGGGCGTGCGCCGTGGGCGCAGTGAGAATCACAATCGTCAGTCTGACGCGATCATTTGGCGAGGCGACCGCGCTGATGGCCGGTTTCGAGCATGCGTCCGGGGAGCTTATTGTTACGCTACCGGCTTATCATCAGATCGTCGCATCGGAAATCGAGAAGCTAGTGGCGGCATTGAATTCGACCGACATCGCGATCGGCGTGCGCGAACCGCGCGTGGAGGCTTGGTACGAGGGCATTCGCCGCCGCGCTTTCCACGGTATTGTCGGCTCCGTTACGGGCATGCGCCTTCGGGACCTCGGCTGCGGCGCGCGCGCGATGCGCCGGCAAGTGCTCGAGGAGCTTGCGCTTTATGGCGATCAACACCGGTTTTTGCCGATTCTGGCGTATCGACAGGGATTCAGGGTAACCGAAGTCGACGTTGCCCAATCCAAACAAGACCGCTTCGATGGCGTGTATCAGCCGCGGGAATACATCCACCGGATCCTCGACATCGTCACGGTATTTTTTTTGGTACGGTTCACCAAAAAGCCGTTGCGCTTCTTCGGCATGGTCGGAGTAACCATCTTCAGCATCGGCACGCTGCTCACCCTGTGGCTTGTCATCGAGCGCCTTTTTCTTGGACACGCGCTGTCGGACCGGCCCGCACTACTGCTAACGTCCCTCATGATCGTTCTGGGCCTGCAGTTGTTTGCACTCGGTCTGCTCGGAGAGTTGATCATTTTTACCCATGCGCGCGCCATCAAGGACTATCAGGTCGAGAAGGTGATTCAGTCCAGCGACGACGGCCCCTCGCCGAACGTCGAGACCTTGAGCCGCCGAGTCGCGGGAGAATGATCTCCGACCGCTGCGTGATGTAGCCGTCCGGCACTCTGCGATTCCGGGTAAAGAGATGCCCGCCGCGGCTCACTCCAAAATAAACCCACTGTACAGGCCGGACATCGACGGGTTGCGCGCCGTCGCGATCCTGGGCGTGGTAGCGTATCACCTGGGGTTGCCGTTCATTTCCGGCGGCTTTACCGGCGTGGATGTGTTCTTCGTCATCTCAGGGTATCTGATCACCCAACTCCTGGTCCGCCAGATCGCCAAGACTGGCCGGCTGTCGCTCACGGAATTCTACGCACGTCGAATGCGCCGCTTGTTGCCGGCCCTGTCGGTCGTGATCCTGACGACGCTGATCCTCGGCGCGTTTCTGACACCTCCGGCGGGAGATCGAAAACAGCTCGCCCAATCCGCGTTGAGCGCGCTCGGCTTTTTCGCCAATCAATATTTTCTGGCCCACACGTTCGGATATTTCGACGGGCCTTCTGAATTGAAACCGCTGCTCCATCTGTGGAGTTTATCCGTCGAAGAGCAGTTCTACATTGTCTGGCCGATCGCTCTCATCCTCGTGACCCGGCTCGCCTCGCATTCGGATCGTGTTCATTGGTTTCGCATCACTATCGCCGCTATAACCGTGCCTTCGTTCGCCCTGAGCGTGTGGTTGGTCCATACCGACATGTCGGCGGCCTTCTTCATATCCCCGTCGCGAGCCTGGGAACTCGGTATTGGTGCGCTGCTCTCACTGTGGACACCGCGGTTCGGTGACTCGGCTGTGCCGGTGGGCCGTGCGGCCTCTTGGGCGGGAACTGCACTGGTCGGGGCGGCGTACACGCTGATTGAGCCATCGACTGGATTTCCAGGCACGGCGGCCCTGCTTCCCGTACTAGGGACCGCGCTACTGATCTTCGGTAATGCGCTGGCACCGGGATCGGGGCCGGCGCGCCTCTTGACGACGAAACCCATGGTCAGCCTCGGCATGTTGTCGTATGCCTGGTATTTGTGGCATTGGCCGCTGATCTCCTTCGCACGAACCCAGCGTCTGATGGCGCCGAACATGCCCATTGATACGGCATGTGCCCTAGCCGCCCTTGGTCTCGCTGCTCTCACGTTACGGTTTGTTGAAAATCCGATTCGTTATGGGCCAGCGTTGCGCGGACGAACGAACGCGGCGGTGGTGCGCTTGGGTGCGACGGGCATATCGTTGCTCGGCGCCGTGGCCTTGGGGCTTTTGTTGTGGGATGAATACGGTGCGAAATCGGCCCGCGATCAGTTGGCGCTTCGGGTCGATCAAGATCGCCCTGCCGCCCAGTTCGAGCACTGCTTGTTCGACCGCGAGGAACCGCTGCATCACCTTTCGTCCAGCGATTGCCGATTCGGCGACCCGAACCATCCAATTTCTTTGGCGTTGTGGGGCGATTCCCACGCCATGGCATGGGCTCCCATGTTGAGTTCCTTGCAGGCGAACGGCGAACCAGTATTTAAACTATTCTCCTTGTCTAGCTGTCCGCCGCTACTTGGACCCCAGCCGTCCGATATGTCGCACGATAACTGCGCCGAATTCAACAAGAATACATATAAAGAGATCATCTCCCTTAAGGCTCAGGGGCTTAAGGGTGTAGTGTTGAGCGGCCGGTGGGTCGTGTTGTTGCACGCGAGCATTTCTCGTTACGACACACCACCAGAACATTTCGGTATCAGAGAACTAATTCGGCGAGTCCGCCGAAAATCCGGCGATCAACCCACGACGCAGCCAAAGGATTTCCTGACGGAAGAACTTCTAAGCACGCTGCAGGCGATTCAGAACGCCGGCTTGCGAGTCGTAGTGCTGCTCGATCCGCCGGAGGTGCGCCAGCCCATACCCGACTGCGCTTTCATCCACTATTCGTCGCTGAACGATTGCGGGATCGCGCGCGCGGATTATGACCGCTATTCCGCCGATGCGACCGAAACAATTGAGAAGATAGCTGGTGAATTTCCATCCGTGCGAGTCCTCGATCCCGTAAAGTATTTCTGCGACGACAAGGAATGCCCAGCATTCGTCGATAAGAATCCCACGTTGTTCGATGACGATCACATCTCCAAGTCGGCAGCCGTCCGAATGGGAACAATCTACCGGCAGGACATCGACTGGCTACTCGCGAGCTCAAGAGTCAATGAGGGGATGCACCATTCCGAGCGTTGATGTACCGCGCAACCTCTTCGGCCGCCAAACGATGGGCAACACCATTCCAATGCCCATCAATCGGCAAATAATCGAAGCGTTCGCCAGTTTCCAGGTAGTGAGTCCGGAACACTCCTTCCAGATTGATAACCTTTATGCCGTAGGTTGCAGCCTCCTGCTCCAGAAGCCGTCTCACCAGCGAATCGCGCGTTGAACACAGTGCAAATTCGGGGTTGTAGATTGCTTCACGATCGGGATCAAAAACCAGAATAACCCGCGAGGGTGATAATTTGAATCGCACGGGCAGCTGTTCGACCATAAAATGCACTAGAGCCTTGTCGGTAACTGAAAGTGACTCTGGAGGACCGCAGCCACCGGTGATTTCGCTGCCTCGATCCGCCAGAAGTCGGCCAACGTCCGCCCGGAGATTGCTGCGCACGTACTGAACCAACGCAAGATCGCGAACAAATCGGGCCAACACCCCGTGCCGTCGCGGAGCATTGAGTTGAACGTCCGGGCGAGGCACAGAAACCCATCGGAAATAACCGGGCGTATGGCCAAAGCCATTGACGAAATTTCCTCGGGTAACCAACACGACCGCCCAACTCGGCCTGAAATGCTCTCCAATGAGCGCAGCGACGCCCAAGTCTTGCGCAAGGTTACCCCCTACAGTGCCGAATCCGAGCACGGGCGTCTTCGTTGACAGCATGGCCTGCAAGGAGTCCTGGAACCCATCCGAATAGCTGTTCATCATGTTGACAACGAAGCTATCTCCGACGACAAACAACCCCTCTGTTCCGAAATGGTAGTCAAATGGCGCGACATAGCCCATGTTATTGATGTGTCCGCGATGCACATTCTCGAAATCCCAACCCGCAGAGAACGTATAGGTGCTGTTTGGTATTAGGTGCTGCGCGGGCCAACTTGCATCCGGTTCGGCGCCGTACTCACCCTTAAACACGGGTAACGTGCGGAGCAACAATTCCAGGACCGTCAGGGCCGTCAGAACCCCGGCGAGCAGTCCAGCGGTCACCTTGATGCATTTTCTCAGCATTGCTCTCAAAAATTAAAGTAAATAAATTCGGTTGAGTTACGCCGCGCCGCGATAAGGGCGCATAAGACAATGGCAACGATCTCAATGCCCACGAGGAATGCCAGAAACACATCTAACAGCACCCACTTTTGCAATCGACCCACCTGCTCACGCAAACGACCGTCGATCAACGACTGCGAGTTGGGGAATAAGAACACCAATAAACCCAATGCGACGAGCCATGGCACTACGCTCCAGTCTCCAGCCGCCATGTGCGCACTCGGGGACCGCGAAAACATGGCCCCCAACATATTCAGAGCGCCGCCGATAGTCTTTGCGCGAAAGAAGACCCAAGCGACCAGCACGCAAAACATTGTCAATGCGGCTGCGAGCGCCTCGGCAGCCGCGGAGGATACCGAGCCCTTGAATGCTGCGACCCGGTAACCGAACCGTTCGGACACAAAGCGCCACGCGTGATTCAACGCAAGGAATATGCCGTGGAGCCCGCCCCAGATCACGAATGTCCAGGAGGCGCCGTGCCAAAGCCCGCCAAGCAACATTGTGGCCAGTAGGTTCAAGTGCCTCCGAAAGCGGCCCTTGCGGTTGCCACCCAGAGCAAAATACAGATAATCTCTCAAGAAACGAGACAATGTGATGTGCCAGCGGCGCCAGAAGTCGATGATGCTCCGTGCCTTATAGGGAGAGTTGAAGTTGTACGGCAGCCGAACGCCAACGAGCAAAGACAGTCCTACCGCCATGTCTGAATAGCCCGAAAAATCGAAATATATTTGGTACGCATAGGCGAGAACACCGACCCACGCGTGTCCAGCACTCATGCGCAGGCCAACATTGCCATCAAATGCGTTGTTGGCGACCGGGGCTACGCTGTCCGCGATGATAACCTTCTTGATCAGTCCCACGACCAGGAAAGCCAGGCCGACGGCAAAATTCTCCAACCTTGGCAGGTAATTCTCCGCCTTCTTGAATTGCGGCATCATTTCCGCGTGATGCAGCACCGGCCCCGCGATGAGGTGCGGGAAATAAGTGACAAAAAGCAGATAATGGATTGGGTTGCGCTCTTCCACCTTGCCGGCATGTACGTCTGCCAGATAAGCAATTTGTGTGAAGGTGAAGAACGAAATACCTAGGGGCAGTATGATCGGCAACAATGCGAAATGTGTGCCCACTACGGCATTAGCGGTCTGCAGCAAGAAATTCGCATACTTGAAGTACGCGAGGAGAACAAGATTGGTGGCAACCGCCGCGATAAGCCAAGCACGTCGTGTGCCCGACTGAGATTTTAGAATAAAGCCGCCAAATGCATAGTTGACGGCCACGGACGCAAGTAACAACAGCGTATACTTGGGCAGCCAATAGCCGTAAAAGTAAACGGAGGCCAGTGCAAGCCAAGCGGCGGCGGCAGCGCGCCCCGTCAATCGCGCCGCGATGAAAAACCCCGCCACCGTCGCCGGGAGATATAGAAACAAGAACGCGCCGGTTGTGAAGAGCACGCTGAAACTCAATAGGTCGTTAGTCGCCGGTCGGGCCGACGATTTTCAATTGACGAGGTCAGAATTGTCCCGCTTGATCGGTGTGTGAAGACCATTCACGGTGACAGGATCGATGCAATACACTATGTCCACCACCAGCAGAAGAGAGAGGAACGCAATGGCAAATTGCCTGGGGATCAATCGACCCGCAAGAAGTGCGAAGAACGGCACAAACTGTAGAGACCGATAATTCAAGCCATACCCAAATACCAATCCGTATGGCAGTGACATCAGGAGAAACATGAAACACAACCGCATAAGAGCGTCTTGACGCATCGAGAAAAACGTAAATACGGCGACCGCCAGAAAGAAAAAGTCATTGCTGTCCAAGCGCAGCAACATATGCAGCAGTCGGACTGCGGGCCTCTCCACGCCGGCGACATGGCTTTCCCGTGAACCAAGTCTTCCCGACAGCGTGGATTGCTCGACATTTTCTCCTCGCAGATCCGTTTCACGATGCGTCACCGGCGTCAATGTTTCGCTGACATAGGAAATTGGATTGGCGAACGGCAGCAACACTAAAGAGCTGATTGCAAGCGCCTTAGCAGGACCGGCGAGTTTTCGCGACATGACGCTCCAACCGAACTTCGGCGAGCAGCGTCGGTCTTCCATCAAGCTGATCAAGACTTGCGCGGCAAAGACAGGCAGCATGAAGATGGCCACGTTCTTTGTAGCTAGAGCCAATCCAAAGAACAAGCCCGCCCTCTTGTAATGCCCCTTGAAGAAAAGATACAACGATAGCGCCAGGAATGGTGCCAAAATCGAATCGTGGTGCAGGTTGGGAAAATATTCTATCGCCGCCGGAAAGAACCCGACGGTCGCCGCACCGATGAGCGCACGTGTGTGGTTGTATTCTCGCTCTAGAACCCAGTACACAATCAAAATCGTCGCTAGGCCTGCAAGAATTTGCGCCAAGCGTGCGACGATGAAAATCGGATGATAATTATATCGATACTGATAATCGAGCAGATTTTTATCAGCGGGTGCAATCAATTTCAACAGAGCCAGTTGCGGAATAGAGGCAATTGCGCTGAGCAGCGGTTTCCCCGCACCATGGGCATAGAAACGATCCGGTTCGGGGACGATTAGACGCTTGCCATATTTCGTCAGTGCTTGCGGATCGTCGCTGGAAACGCGATCCGGCTTTGTATAGCCGAACTCGCGCTCCTCAGCATTGAACAATATCTTGTCTTTTTCCCGTATGAGCGGTGAATACAACGGCCGGTAAGTCCAATAAAAATAGTAGGACTTGAGCGCCGTTGAGGCTGCGTCGGCGAACCGGTGTTGCTTCAGATAGCCGACGGTATAGTCGCCCCCCAGCAACTCGTAGGGGTCGCGAATGAAGCCAAATTCATCGATATCGAGATTGGCCGATGCAAAGATACAGGCCATGACGAGATACAGGATGCAAACGACAGGAAGACCGTGTCTCAACGCAAATTGATTCACGCCGCCTTCTGAGTTCGCGTCGCCGGATAGCATGTTCGGTCGACAATTCTAACCCATCTTTAAGTGCCGGATGGGCTTATCGCGAATCGGCCGCCAGAGACGGCGAGGGTCTAGCAGACCAACGCCGTCAACGGCGGCAATGGACTCTCACTACTGTACTGTGATCTTGCTCGGTGGCGAAGGCACAGACGGCGCAACCGCCGGCGGCGAATTGCGCAGGAGAATGATCCCGTCGCGATCCTGAAGCGTTAGAGTTCGAACGCTCTGCCCATTGTTGATGGAAGGAGCCTGCGATCCCGTAATACGCGTGTAGTTGGTTTCGAGTGTGACGGTCTGCGCTCCATTTCCCTTCGGATTGACCAACGCTATACCATTTGCGAAGTCGCGCCGATAGACACCATTTTGCCAGGCAGTCATTGATGGGCCGCTGAGGGCCGCGCCAAACTTGTGCTGGTAGTTATATTCGTCGAACCAAGGAAAATCGCCTCCTTGAGCGGCAATCGAGTTGAACTGGTAGTAGCCGTCGTCCATCAGCGCCGAGGCAAAGCCATATCGGAACGACTGATAATTCGTCGGGTCGTCTTCGACCGAGAAAATGCCCAGCTTTGGACCACCCAATGCAGCCATCGCCTGGTGATATCCATGCATCATCGTCTGCCAGCCGCCCCAAGTCTCGATTGACCAGGTTTGGCCAATCATGGCTTCCATAACACCTCCGTCGAGGACACCCTGGTATTGCGTCAATACTGCATTCGGCTGAACCCAATCAGCAATGTTGCCGATCTGAAATTTACCGGGCATCGAGGAATGCAGCGTGTTGAAAAAGGTTACGTACCCTTGCTGTTGCCACTGCGCGGCTTGGGCCGAGTTCATGGAGATCGTAACGCCGGTGCGTTGCCAATCACCGTTGACGCGAGGCTGGAGGAACACGTTGTCGACCGAGAAGCCGTCGAAAGACGGGCTCGAAGAGTATGTTGTTATGGCCCATTTCGCGAACCAACTCAGCCAATTATCACCGTTGGAATCCTGAGGCGTAAATACCGTATTGTTTAGAGATGTGGCGCCTGGCCACGTTGAAGGTACCGGAGTCCCGCTGCCGCCTGATGGATACAAATACCAATTCATCGCACCCAGCTTGGCGAATAGCGCGCTATATGCCCCGTTTGTGGCCTGGGTCCCGTCGATTTCATTATTTTTGATGTATTCGAAAATCAGGACGTTGGGGTTGATGGCCTTCATGCTCTGGAGCACTGGTTGGATGCCCGCACCATTCGATTGCCAACCCGGATACGCAAGGATGATCGCGATATCGGCACGAGCAAGTTGCCCGTAAACTGCGGGATTCCCATAAATCTGATTCGAGATCCAGTTTGCCGACAACCGAGGGAAGGGGGGGCTTGTGTATGCCGACGCCGCGCCCGATATGAGTACGGCCATACACGCCAAGCAAGTTCTCAGACTGAGCATTTCACTACCTCACCATTGCGGAAATCAAAGTTGATGTTATGGCGGTTACTTTCCCGCACGTTCACAACTCGTGCGAGGACAAAATTCGCACCTTCGATACCGTTCACTCGATCGGCATCGGCCAAAGGTCGCTTTTTTGTCCCGCCAATTAGAGGGACTTGCCCTCAATGGGCTTTAAGTTAGACAAGAGATCCCAGCTCTGCAAAAGTCGTTAACCGGCGACAGGGGGGATCCACGCAGTCTCTATGACAATTCCCTGTACAGTGGGTCGTAGCGGTCAGCCAGCCGACGCCAGATGAATTCGTTACGAACACGCGCCGCCGCGGCGATTCCCATGCGCCTACGCAGTGAAGAATCCTCGATCAATCGTTCAATCGCGCCGGCAAGCATGTCAACATGTTGTTCCGGAGTGCTTCCCAAAACTTTGAACCCGGTCACACCATCAACTATTAAATCCCTCGGCCCTCCCCAATCCGTGGCAACGACGGGCTTCCACGCTGCCATGGCCTCCAGATTGACATGGCCGAACGCTTCACGAAGAGCCGGAAACACGCAGAACAGGGATTTGCTCATGAGCCGCTGGTTCTCTTCCTGCGATACACGGCCTAGAAGCTGAATCCGCTCTCCGAGCCCAAGAGCCGCGATCAAGGCAGATAGCTCCATTCTTTTTGGGCCATCGCCTGTGATGACAACCCTCAATCCGCTATCCCGTACTCGGGCGAAGGCGCGGATCAATAAATCCATCGCCTTATACTCGATTAGGCGACCACTCGAAAAAATGTAGGGCTCCTCGTTCGGGCATGACGGTAAAACCTTGCTTTCTGGAATGCCCTCGGGGATTACGACGGTCTTCTCCCGATGCGCATCCGGAATGAGTTCCGCACTCATCGAAGTCGTGACTACAATTCGATCCGCGCTTCGCATCGTCAAGCGCATCATCGGATCCAGATGCAGCCGCGGACGGTCCAACAGCCGCAACGCATTCACGAGACTGTAACGCCGGCCATAACGCTCGAATCCGGGCGGGTAAGGCACGCTGCCTCCGATCGGGCCCCAAATAAACGGCCTTCCCAGTGCACCGAAAGCACTCGGAACGCGCATGACGATGGGCGACACATGATGCACGAGGGCAAACCGCTTCCGTAAGCGTCGTACAGTCAGCATCGAGCGCGCCGAATATTCCATGTAGTTAACGGGCGAAAAATAGGCAATCTCAGTATTCGTGGAGCAATGGACGCCCAGCACTCCAAACCGATAAGTTAGTCGCTTCAACGCAGCCGTGAGCACGGTTACGCGATGACCGATTTCGCGCATCGCGGCGACTAGTTGCGCGGCGGTAAATCCCTCCGAAACCCCGTCCGGTTGATAGGTGTGCGCCGAAACCAAGACGCGGCCCATACCCGATCTTTGGACGCCATCCGAGCCCCTCACGCCGGCACGCGTTGACCAGTGAGCCTTCGAAATGTATCGAGATATGGCGCGAGAATTCGATCCTCATTGAATTCCCGGTACATAAATGCGACGCACCGCGCGCTGGTCGCCAGCCACCGCTCTCGGTCGAAAGTCAACTCGATAATGGCTTGGCGCATCTCTTCCATGTCGCCCACCGCGACGCCGAGTCCCTCTCGGGCGATTAGTCCGTCGGGATCGAAGAAGGCGACCACGGGTGTGCCGCGAGACCAGGCCTGAAGATAGGAATTCGGAAAGCCCTCGATATCGGAGGTATTGACGAACACGCGCGAAATCGCGAAGTAATCGTTGACGTCGTGATACGGAATTTGGCCGTGAAACGTGACATTGGGCAGCATGCTTGCGCGTTGACGAATCGCGTCGAAAAGATCCGCAGAATCGGCGATGCGGCCGCCGATCATGTGCACTGCAATCTCAGGACTGCCGGCGGCGAATTCCAGGACCAGGTCGGGACGCTTCAGCTGTCGCACATTGCTGACCCACAGCGCGGGAATGACGCGCGCCTCGAATGTCAAAACGTCGCGTGGTTGGTCCACGAGCATCGAGGCCCGCGTGCTTGACATGCCGTAGTTGCGATTCATCATTTCCTGCTGATGCACGCTCTGCGCGAGAATGGCATCTGCCCGACGCAAACCATATTCGTAAATCCGCCGATCGCGCCAGTAGTTGTATTCGATGAGCAGCTTTTCCGGCTCACAATCCGTATCGCTGGCTATGCGAAAGACGAACTTGCGGCGGTTCATGCCCGAAAACAGAGAGACCAACCCGACCCGGAGGCTAGCGCAGCTCAAATAGTAGATATCTGCGTCCGCACGTTTCAATGCCGCCCACACCCGCGTCCAGCGCGGGTGAAAGAATCGAAGCACCGGCAGCCCATCTTCCGCCCGGTACGTCTTGTAGGTCTTGATACCCTCCCACACGGCGCCATCGGCTTGACCATAATCCATCACAACCATCGACACCTCATAGCCGCGCGCCACCATTGCACGGGCGAGTAACGTATGCTGCACCTCTTCGCCGCCTATCCCGTGCGAATTGTATTCGCGCGCGAGCACCGGAAGATTGCGCAATCCAAGGAAACAGACGCGCGTCTTCATGCAGATACCATCGCAAGGATGCGTCCGCGTTGGTCGTTCACGTTCGAAGAGTCGGCATACTGGTCACGAAACGCCCGCGCACACGCTCAAAAAGAGCATGGGCCTCGCGAACATGGAAAAGGCGCAAGAGCAGTGCGTAGGCTGGGAGGTACAACATCGAGCCCATAATGACCCCGACCAATTTGAAGCGGGCGGTCATGTAGGTGCCGTACGTGAGAACCAGCGGCAATGCCGCGGCCAGAGCCACCTTGGACATTTCCGTCCAGGGAATGAATCTGCGTACCGGAATGCCGTAAAACTGCGTCGTGCACCAACCCAAATAGATGCCTTGCAGCCAGCTCGATATCACGTAAGAACTCGTGACACCGACCAACCCCCAAGTCGGCACAAGCGCCGCCAATAGCGCTAAATTGACCACAATCGCCCCGACGTCGCCATAAAGAAAATATCGGGTTTTATTGATGGCTTTCAATGCCATTGGAAAATCGAAGCACTCTCGAATGAGTACGATCAGGAAAATACGCAGCACTGGAACGGCAGGTTCATACGTGCTGGAAAACGCCGTCACGATCAACGTATCTGCGTACCGCTCGATCAGACAACCGATCGGCAACAGAAGTATTGCGGCGATCACCGTTCCCCGCTGCCAGAGGGTAACGGCCTCGCCCTGGGAGCGATTGCCGCGATTCACGATAGCCGGCAGCAATGCATCGGACAGAGAGTTGCGCAATGTGATGATGATGGGTTCAACATAGGTTCCGATCGTGTAGTGCGCGAGCGCCACTGGACCCATTGCTTTAGCGACGAATATCGACGCCGCGTAACGATTCGACATGCTTAGAAGATTAGAGCCGCCCATCGGCAGGCAGAAATGCAGCATCCGCCGCCAGTCCCCATGTCGGGTAGGTTGTGCCCCCGCCTTGGGCGCGGCATATTTCCAAGCCACTGCCGATCCTACGAGCCGGACGCTCTCCAGCACGATCAAACCCCACAGCACAATCTTAACTTGATGAAAAAAATACGCCAAGGTGATGACTACCACCATGCGCGACACCAGTCGACCACTGGTGTACGCGAACACGGCCATCGGTCGCTGGGTAGCCAACCATAGGTATTCCCAGAAGTCGATATTGGTGAACACCAGCACGTACATTGCCACCGGCCACAATTGCGTACCAATGACGACACCGCTAGTCGCAAGGTCAGCCAAGACAATGCAGAGCACTACAGTAAAGCTCGTGAGCGCTGTAAGTTGAACGGTCTGGCGTATATATTGCCAAGTACGCGCCGGACTTTGCGGCACGAAATATAAAAGACTGTTAGGAATGCCGAATGCTGCGATTGACGCGAGCACGCTCGAATAGACCAGAAACTCGCGGTATCGGCCGAATTCCCCGACGGTGAGCAGCCGGACAAGAACTATCGGGCTGATGAGCAGGAGCCCGTAGTTGGCGAAGCGGGACAACGAGACGACCGCTGCTTGTTTTGCTATTCCAGCCATGCGCGAGGGTTGCTACGAGTCCGGTGCGGGCGCCGGCGTATGGATCACTAACGGTGCGTCTACTTTCAGGATTTCAGTGAGACCGTCCCTGCCCAGATAAATACGCTTGAATGCCCCTGAACGCAGCAGGTCGTGGATTTCCGGACCGCGCATGAAGCGGCGACCGTCCTCCTGGTTCTCTCCGCTGCCGATGACATAGATCGCGCCCCTATTCGGCTTGTCGATGAGCGCCCGAAACTCGTCCGCGGAATCCATCATGGGTGTGTGGGTATAAATATCGACGAACCGACCCTGCCAATCCTGCCCGAATTCATTGGCGACATCCGGTCCTATCAGCCAATAGTCCACGTGCCCCAAATAGTAGGTTTGTTCGATGACATCCTCGGCGAGCACGATGTCGTTGGGCGCCAATTTCAAGGACCTCATGAACTCGGCGGCGCCCTTGTGGTCCGGGTGAATCGAATAGCCGGCATTGACTACTTTCGCGACGCTGAACGGGTTGACGAATAGGATGCAAAACAGGCAGGCGGCGAGTGCCGACCAATTCTTCGAGGCGCCGACTGCCGCGTTTGGCTGCTTCGAGCGCGCGGCGGAGACCCAGGCGAACCCGCACAAGAGCAGCGGCGGCAACGCGAACTCGGTGTATCGAGCTTCGGGATACCAGGTAAAGAGGCCGAGCCCGAGCAACGGCAGCCAGACACTCAGCATGAAGAGCAGCCAAATATCGCCGATCCGCTTCCCCATGAACAATCGCCACAGGCTGCCGGCGATGCCGATCGCAACGACGAGGGACGCCCCTGGCGAGTAGGCCGCCAGATTGAGAAACGACCACACGCTCGGCAGACCCATCATCGCTCCGAGGATCTTTCGTGGCGAGCCGACACCCAGCGCATGCAAATACGCAAACTGCGCGACGGCCAACAGGGCAGAGACCGCCACCAGGACACCGAAGCGGCGCACGATGCTTTTATCTTGTCGATAAGCAACCATGGCCCCCGCGACCAGCAGCATGAGCGCGAGGTGATAGAGGAGGACGATCTGACATACCAATCCTGCGAACAACAAGGCTCCCGAGAGTAGCGCCTTCCACAGCACCGGAACGGACTTTACGACATACGCCGAGATTGCCGCGGCGCCGGCCGCCGCAACCAGGAGGATGGGTACCGACACTCGCAGTTTATCCAGTCCCCAGCCGCGTTCGGAGATGATCTTCCCGACTCCGTGTACCTGCGGGTGGGGTGGATAGAAGCTTGACACCCACCGGCTGATCAGCGCGTAGCCGAGCACGATCACCATGAATGCCGCCGCACCCGCGAAAAGCTTGCGCCGATCGGCATGCAGCAGGCCGGGAAAGAATACGATGAACGCCCCAAATACCGCCAAGGTGTGAAACACAAGCCCGATGATCATCACGGCCACCGCGGCAAGCAGCATTCCAATCCGATCCGTTCGCTCCCATTCGAACACCAGGATCGTATACCCGACCAGCGAAGCGAGCAGAAAGATGTACATGCGCGCTTCCTGCGAATCGGCGATGGACGCCGGCAGAAACGCCACGGCGGCGACGAATGCCACATTCCAGACCGGCGCGAGGAAGCGCCTTCCGTAGAAGTACGCGAGAGCGACCAGCAGCAGTCCGCAAATCACCGACGGAAAACGCATCGCCCACTCGGATTCTCCGAACGCGGCCATGGAACCGGCCATCATGTACAGCTGTGCGATGCCGCGGGCATAGAACATGCCGCTCGGTAGAACGGACGTGCCGTGCCGCAGAATGTGCGCCGCAGGCAAGGCCATCGTATCCTCGTCGCCCTCCAGCCCCCAGCCGCCCAAACCGAAGAATCGCACCCACGCTGCGCCCGACAATATCGCAAGAACGGCAAACAGCTCCCACGACCGGCGGCTCCCAGCCTGCGGCGTGATCTCGAAGACATCAGCGAATCCGGCGAGCAGCCGATCCACCACTTGATTGGTTCTTGTGGGCATCATCCTCGACGTCGAGTTGGGATGGCATGAAGCCGGAGGCCGTTGAATTTTAACATGCCGGTATCGGCTCTGCGCGCACACAAAACGTGACGGACTACATAATCGCCGCACTCATTCGTGAGCATGGAGACACCGTTCACGCGACGCAGCGCCCGGGATGCTATATTGAGCACCATTTTTTGAGTGCATAGGGAGCCATCTGGATGGGAACATATCTAGTCACGGGGGGGTGCGGTTTCATCGGCTCAGCCGTCGTCAACTGCCTGCTGGACCGGGGGAAGGACGTCGTCGTGATGGACAACCTCAGCGTCGGTAAAGATCGATGGCTTGGGAGCGTGCGAAAGCCGACGCTGCTGGTCGAAGACATTCGGGACCCGGCCGCTTGCGATCGCGTGATTCGCGAGACCAAGCCGCATACGGTGATCCATTTGGCCGCCCATCATTTTATACCGTTGTGCGAAGACAATGCGTACGACGCGTACGAATTGAACGTGTATGGAACGCTCAACGTTCTCGAACACGCGCGCCGGCACGGCGTGACGGATTTTTTTCTCGCTTCTTCCGGGGACGTCTATCCCCCAAACTTCGTGCCCCATCGAGAGATCGATCAAGTAAGCCCGGTCTACATTTACGGTCACACCAAGATGTTGGCCGAACAGATTTGCATCCGCTATTTTGAATCGAAGACCTGTTTTCGGGCCCTGCTGATCGGACGCCTGTTCAACGCCGCCGGGCCGCGCGAAACCAACCCGCATTTGCTCGCTGAAGTCACCAAACAGATTGCGCTGGACGGCAAACGTCTGGTGGAGGTCGGCAACCTGTGGCCCCTTCGCGACTATGTGGACGTCGATTCGATGGCGTCCGCCATCGTCGATGCGACCGCCAAGATCGACGGCCTTGAGATCTTGAATTTCGGTTCGGGACGGGCCGTCGAGGTGCGTGAAGCGCTGCGGATTCTGACGTCCGTCCTGCCTTTCACCGTCGAAGTAAAATCGGTGATCGAGCGCCAACGTGCCAATGATCGGCCTTTTCTGTGCCCGGAAACGTCTCGATTGCGGCGGACCATCGGGCGCAGCGCCGACTCATTCAACGAACAAACTGCACGCAAGATTTTTGCCGAGTATCCCGGCATGCTGAAAACCTGACGTGAGTGCATCCAGGGCAGCTCTTGACTCTGCGGTGAGCCGGCTTCGCGTTGCCTTGGTCGGAGAATATCCGATCAGCGAAGAGTCGATACAAGAAGGCGGCATTCAGTCGGTAACCTACGCGTTGGCGCACGCGCTGGCGCGCAGGCAGGATATCGAGTGTCATGTGATCGCGGCGATGAACGGCGCGACCACGGCGTACCGCCGCGTCGGCGCGTTGCACGTGCACTACATTCGCCGGCTGAATTTGCCTCGGCTGCTTACTCAGCGAATTCATGACGTGCCGGCGCTCGTCAAGCTCATCCGATCGATCGAGCCCGACATCGTCCACGGCGAGGGCCAGGATCGGCACGCGCTGGCCGCACTGGGCGCCGGATTTCCGACGGTGATCACGCCCCACGGTGTGCTGTTTATCGAAAGCCGTATGATGCGGCGGCACTCGCTGGACGCCGCGGGCGCGCTCAAACAATACCTCATCAACAGCATGGAGCGCGAGGTATTCGAGCGTGCGAGCGACATGATCATCATCTCGAGCTACCTGCCGCAGATTTATGGAACGATGCTCCGGGCGCGCAGCCTTTTCATAGAGAATCCCATAGGCCATGAATTTTTTGGAGTGCCGCGCTCACCTGAGCCTGGACGGCTTTTGTTTGTCGGCACGGTTGTACCGCGCAAGCGTGTCCAAGACATCGTGTCGGCCGTCGCGCAAGTCCTGAGTATGGCGGACGCAGCAACTGCGGATTGCCGCTGGAGGAGCGAGCTGCAGCTACGTATCGCTGGTCCGCTGGTGGACGCCGGGAGTGAGGCGCTTTTGCGCCGCACGATCGAGTCGACTGGCCTACAACGGCAGGTCACCTTGCTTGGACCGATCGGCCAATCGCAGTTGCTCGACGAATATGCGCGCGCCCAGATGCTCGTACTGGCCTCTAAGGAAGAAACCGCGCCTCAGGTCATTGCTCAGGCTATGGCGTGCGGGCTCACGACCGTCGCTTCGGAGGTTGGCGGAATACCCGCCATGGTGCGCGACGGGGAGACCGGGTTACTATTTCCAGTCTCCGACACGGGGGCCTTTGCGAAGCAAATCCTCAGACTGCTGAGCGACGACAGCATGCGTACGGCGATGGAAAAACGCATCGTGCTGGAGGGACGCGAAAGGTTTCATCCGGACTCAGTGGCGGCCCAGACCGTTGCGGCGTACCGCGAGATCCTCTCCCGCCGCTGACAACTCGAAGCGATTCAAGCGCCGGTGCGGCGAGCCAGTTGGCGCAAGGCCTTGAACAGAAAAATAGAATTGGTCTGGAAATAGCGCCCGCTCAGGCGGCCGGGCTCCGATGCCATGCGGTGCAGCCACTCCAGTCCGTTATTTTGCATCCACAATGGCGCGCGATCGATGGTGCCCGCGTGATAGTCGAATGCCGCGCCGACGCCAATCATCACCGCTTGAATCCGATCGCGGTGCGCGGCCATCCATTTTTCCTGCTTGGGACAGCCGAGGCTTACCCACACCGTCCCTGCCTTGGATGCATTGATGGTCTCGATCACTTCGGCATCTTCGGCCGGCGTCAGCGGCCGAAACGGCGGGGAAATCGCACCCGCAATTTTTAACCCCGGGAAACGCTTACGCAGCGACCGCTGCAGCCGCTGCATGGTCGCCGGGGTGGCCCCGTAGAGGAATACGCTTTCGCCGCGCGACGCCGCCTGCTCGCAGTATTTGAGCATCAAGTCGGGTCCATTGATGCGTTGTTGGCGCAGGGCGCCCAGGCGCCGCAACATCCACGCGATCGGCGCACCATCCGGGGTCGCGAGATCCGCCTGATTGATGACACGCTCGAACTCGGGGTCTCGCGTCGCCGTGACGACCGAGTGGACGTTGCAAATGCACACGTATCGGCTCTCATGCCGGCTCGCCCAGCGCTGGATGGCCTGCAATGTTTCGGGCCAAGTGATCACGTCGATCGGCGCGCTCAGCACTCGCTCGAGATGGCGCGCGAACTCGCTCTCAGGTACGGGATCCGGCGGCGGTACGGAATCTGACGGCGGCGCGACCATGGTGGGTGCGGGAGTTTCGATCACGATTATCTCTGTAGACATATGATTTTAGTAGATTTAGTCAATTCGCCGGCACACACATTGTAAAGCGCAGGAGCGGATCCCGCCGCGATGCATTTCACGCCCCCTGCAAGCGGTGATTGGCATAGACATTCTCTAGGACCGGCTCGGGACGGTATTCGTTCACGGCGCGTACGCAGGCGGCGCCGCGCAAGAGGTGGGCGCGGCTCAAGCCTCTCACCATGGCGTCTGCAAACGACGCGGGCTCGCGGCCCGAGCTGATCTGCCCGTTGATGCCGTCCCGTATTACGAGCCGGACCTCACCCACATCGGTGCAGACCACCGGAAGCCCGGTCGCCAAGGCCTCCAGCATCGCGATGGGCATCCCTTCATAGGCCGAACACAATACGTAGAGATCGGCGGCGCGCAGTATTTCCGCAATCTCGAGCGGAGGCCGCACGCCCATAAAATGAACTTGCGCGGCGAGCTCAAGGGTACGAACCAGCTCCTGCACACGCGACCGCAGCACACCGTCGCCGACGACGGCCAGATGCAGATTCGGTACGGACGCGACAGTCAACTTCAGCGCATCGATCAACAGCAGCGGGTCCTTTTGTTGATCCAAGCGGCCGACGAATACCAACAAGGGCGCATCCGGCGGTATTCCGATCTCGCGGCGCAGCGCCGCGCGGGTCGATTCGCGGCTCGAATCGGACGTGGAGGGAGAAAAAACCGTGGAGTCCACCCAGGTCGGAATGAAGGCGAAACGCTCCGCGAATTCCGGATACAACCGGCGATAGCGCTCGACCGCGGATTGGCGTACCGCAAAAATCCTCCGCATGCGCGAGAACGCGCGCCGCTCCAGCCGTTCGTACAGTCCGGGCGCATGCCTCCACAGAATGTCGCTATCTGGATCGCGAATGACCGACATGTCCTGATGCAACAACACATTCTTCGGACGAGGATCGGAGGAGAACAAAAAGCTGGGCTCTATGCGGTGAAAATCCAATATGCCGCAGGGCTTCAGCAAGCCTCGCTTGCGTACCCCGCGCAATGCGTACATGTAGCGAATGGTGAGCGGCACCAAGCCCCGCTCCGCTCGAGCGTCCATCGTGACCAGCGGCCAATACTCGATCGCACGCTCGCCCAGCACGACCTTCGCGAGTTTACCCGGAGGGCGGGCCACGGGATCGCTCGTGGCACCGAACAACGTATAGCGAATGTCCGGCGGCGCGAATTTGAGGATGCCCCGAATGAAAGCGTCGATTCCACTCGGCACGTGACCCGCTGGATCGATGGGATGTAAAATAGCTACATTGATCATCGAGTTATTTTCGCATTATCTCGCGCGTTGCGACGCCGAGCCGCAGCGCGGCGAAATTGTTGGGTCAATTAACGGCAAGTTTCTTTGTTTTGTGACGGGCTTCACACTTTCGAAAGCCGGTCCGGATCGGCGATCGGCAAGGGTGCGCTGACGGTCGATGGGGGCCTGGCCTCACCGGCCAGGGCGGCACGGTCAAAGAGCGTACGGCCACGATCCGCCGTACGGCCTGGCGAGGATCCGCCGTCCGTAGGAGCGACCAGGCCTCGTGCACGATCGATGCTGAGCCGACCGCGCCCGTACGGTCAACAGTCGACCGCTTCGCATTGAAACAATCGCCCTGCGTACGCCGGCGCGGCACGAGCATCGAACCGTTCCCGACCTATCGCGCGCCGGGTTCATATCGAATTTGCATGGTTCTTGATGCGTCGCCGGGCGTTGCCATTTGGTTCACGTCCTCGGACGGAGGCCCGGGTGCGGTACGTAACTTGACAATATGTTTTCCGTTTTGGAACGAGTTCAGCATCTCTGAGAGTTGTCCGCCTCGAGAGCTATCGCGGCGTCGCGAGCGCATTAGAATCTGGCGCAGATTCAACTCGCTCTTCGTGCCTCGACAAACGGCGGCAAACATATGATGAATACTCTGACGCTACTAACGCGCTCCGCAGTCATGGTGAGTTTCATGCTGTTGGCCGCATGCGGCCAAGGCGCTGGTAACACCCGATTTGCGAACGACACGATTGCAACCAATGACAGCATCGTCGCCATGCCTTCGACAAGCGATGCCCTCAGGGTCGCCGTAGGATCGAGCGCCGCGTTTACGATGACGTTCATGACCAACGATGGTGCGATCGCGACCAATCTGTCGATCACGGCGGGATTGAGCGCATTGCCGGCGGGTTGGGTCGGTCCGACCAGCTTCACCTGCCCCATCATCACCACTGGCAGCGGCTGCATGCTCAATCTCACCTATCATCCGACGACTCTCGGCAGCGGTACGATGACGGTCGAATATACCTACAGCAATGATTCCGGTACCAGCAAGACAGGCAGGGCCACGGTCAGTTATGCGGCCACCAGCAACGACGACGACAACGTCATCGCGACGACTTCCCCCGCGGGGCAGATTGCGGCGGTGACCGGCAGTACCAATGCGGTCGGCATCGCGTTCACGACGGACGACGGCGCGACCGCGACGGACCTGTCGATCATGGCGGGACTGGAGACCTTACCTGCCGGTTGGAGCGGACCCGCGACCTTCGCCTGCGGCTCGGTCAGTACCGGCAGCAGCTGCATCCTCAACCTCACCTACCATCCGACGGCGACCGGCAAGGGCGCTCTGACCGTGAGTTATGACTACACCGATAACGCCGGCACCGTCAAACAGGGTACGGCCACGATCAGCTATACATCCACCAGCCAGGACAACATCGTCGCTACTCCAACCACCGCAGGCCAGATCGCGGTGGTAACCGGCAGCACGAATCCCGTCGGCGTCACCTTCACGACGGACGATGGTGCGAGCGCGACAAACCTCTCGATCACGGGGGGATTGAGCTCATTGCCCGCCGGTTGGAGCGGCCCGACGAGCTTCACCTGCGCCTCGGTCAGCACCGGAAGCGGCTGCAGGCTCAATCTCAGCTATCATCCGACGGCGATCGGCAGCGGCAGCGTGATGTTGAATTACAGCTACATAAATAATGCCGGCACCAGCAAGACCGGCACGGTGATGTTGAGCTACGCGGCTACCAGCAACGACAACGTTCTCGCCACCCCCTCCCCCGTAGGGCAAATCGCGGTGGTCACCGGCGGTACCGGCACCGTCGGCATCACGTTCACGACCGACGACGGTAATCCGGCCACCGGCCTGTCGATCACGGCGGGATTGAGTTCCCTGCCGAGCGGTTGGAGCGGCCCCGCGACCTTCGCCTGCGCCTCCGTCAGCACCGGTAGCGGTTGCGTACTCAACTTGACTTACGGTCCCCTGACAATTGCCACCGGCACCCTGGCGGTGAGCTACGCGTACAAGAGCAATTCGGGAGCGCTCAAGACGGGATCTATCCACATTCCGTTCATCGCCACCACCCAAAATCACGTGATCGCCACCACCACGCCTGCCGGTCAAATCGTCGCTGTGCTCGGCGGCGCGAGTCAAACGGTGAAAGTGGATTTCACGACCGATGATTCCAATCCCGCGTCGAACCTCAGCGTCACGCCGGCCAATCTCACCTCGCTGCCCGCCGGTTGGACAGGCCCCGGAACATTCACTTGCGCCTCGATCCGTACCGGCAACGGCTGCGAGCTCAGCTTCAGCTATATGCCTACGCAGACCGGCAGCGGCGCGGTCACCTTGAATTTCGGCTACACTAACAATTCGGGTGTCGCGATGACCGGCAGCGTGAACATCGCCTACGCGGCCACGGCTGACAACACCGTGATCGGCACACCTTCGCCGAGCGGCACCGTCAATGCCGTGGTCGGCCAGGGCAGCCAGACCGTGACCGTGACCTTCAACACCAATGACGGCCAGCCGGCGACCAACGTGGCGATCACGAGCGGTCTGAGTGCCCTGCCCTCCGGCTGGAGCGGCGCAAGCACGTTCAGCTGCGCTTCCGTCAATACCGGCAACGGTTGCCAGCTCACGCTCAAGTATTCGCCGGCCGCCGCCGCTAGCGGCACACTGCAACTGAACTTCAGCTACAACGCGCATTCCGGCAGCGGAAAAAACGGTTCGGTTTGCATCCCCTACACCGCCACCACGAACAATAATTTGGTTGTGACCCAGGCGCCGAGCGGATCAATCAGTGCCGTGGTCAAGAGCGGCTCTGTTCCGGTGACGCTGACCTTTACCACCGACGACGGCAATCCGGCTACGGCGATCACGATCACCGGCGGCCTCGGCACGCTGCCGACCGGTTGGAGCGGACCGGCCAGCTTCTCCTGTGCGTCGGCCAGCACGGGAAGCGGCTGCCAATTGACGTTGACCTACGCGCCGACGGTCAACGGCGGCGGCACCATCTCGATCGGATATAGCTACAAAGATGACGCGGGAATGGCCAAGGCCGGCACGGCCAATATCGGATACGCCAGCATTTCGGGAACCCTCTACCTGACCGACACGGTGAGCAATGTGGTGCGCTGCGCCGTGAGCGGCGTGGACGGCAGCCTCTCGTCCTGTGCGAACGCAGCAACGGGCCTACACGCACCGACCGGCATCGCATTCAGCGGCAATTGGGCGTACGTCGCACCGGGCATCGCGGCGAGCGATGTCGATGTTTGCCCGGTCAACTCCGACGGCACCTTGGGTGCTTGCACCCGCGCGCAAACCTTCAGTGCTCCGAATGCGCTCTCCATTAGCGGCGGCTATCTGTATGTTGCCGATGCCGACGGCCCCGAGGTTTACAGCTGCACGATCAACGCGGACGGCAGCTTGAGTGCGTGCATCTCGAATTACCTCGGCACGGTCAATACGGTGGATGGGATTGCCGTCACTGCCACCACGGCCTACATCGTCGACATCAATGGCGGAAACCTCACCACGTGCGCGGTAAGCTCCATGGACGGCAGCTTGTCCAGCTGTGCGCAGACCACGCTGATCGGCACCAACCCGGACGCCGGCAATACCGCGGATGCGGCGCCGCGCAGCGCAGCCGTCTACGGCGGCGATCTGTACATCGGTGCGATTGCCGGACCCATGATCCTGCCGATTGCCGGTGACGGGACGGTGACCGTGACTTATCCGTGCTCGTTCACACCCGCGACCTCATGCACGATCGATCCATCGGGGCCGGTTCAATCCACGGTCAACGGCTTCTCGTTCAATAACGGCTATGCGTACGTCAGCGGATACGGCGGCGGCGGTCGCGTAGGGATCTGCACGATCGAAGCGTCCGGTATCTTGGCTAAATGTACTACCAGCCCGGATCCATTACTGACCGGGTATTACGGCGGAATGGCGGTCCACTAACGCGCTGTCGCCACCCGATCCCTTCGATCACACCGGGCGCGGCGCACAGCCGCTCTCAATCGTGCGGCCGTTCTCAATCGTGCGTGAAATGCATCGCTGGTAAGATTCAGCGGTGCCACGCTCGAACAACCAGCCGACTCCGGAAATGGACCGACCGCTGCCCAATTCCTATTGGGTCGTTCCCGGCCGATTGCTGGCCGGCGAATATCCGTTCGGCGCCGACGATGTGGATGCGCGTGCACGGCTCGCCCGACTGGACCAAGCGGGCGTCGACTACTTCGTCGACCTCACCCATGACTACGAACAGCCGGGCTATCGCCACTTGTTGCCGGCCCGCAGCACGCACATGAGGTCCGCCATTGCCGATACCTGGGTGCCCCACGATGCGGCTCAGATGCGCCAGATTTTATCGGATATTCGAGCCGCGCTCTCGGCCGGACGATGCGTCTACGTGCACTGCCGTGCGGGTATCGGACGTACCGGGCTCGTCATTGGCTGCTATTTGGCGGAAGAAGAGCGCAGCGGCAAATCGGCGCTGGAGCGGTTGAATCGCCTGTGGCGACAAAGCGCGCGCGCGGAATCTTGGCCCAAGGTGCCGCAAACCTCGGAGCAGGCCGATTACATTCGGCGCTGGCCGAAGCTGCGAAGCCAATACCTTTCCGCAGGGCAAACGACCGCAACTCCCGCGGCGCATGGCGACTTGCTTCCCGCCCCGCAAGGGCCGCTGATCGTTCCGCGCCTCGATCCGGGTCTCTGCACACCGCTCCTGCTCTCGGTCATCGTGCCGACCTTCAACGAGGCTTTGAACATCGACCGGCTGGTGTCCCAGCTCGCGCAGCTTCTCGACGGGCCGTTTGGCGACCGCTACGAAATCATCGTCGTCGACGACGACAGCCCGGATCGAACCTGGGAGTTGGCCCTGAAACTCATGGGCGAGCGGCCGCGCCTTCGGGTGCTGCGCCGGGAGACCGAGCGAGGGCTGTCGTCCGCCGTCATCCGCGGCTGGCAAGCGGCCCGCGGCGAAGTCCTGTGCGTCATCGACGCGGATCTGCAGCATCCTCCCGACGTGGTCTTGGCGTTGTACGAGGTCATCGAGCGCGGCGCCCAGATGGCCGTCGCCAGCCGGCACCTCGAAGGCGGCGGAGTGAGCGATTGGAGCATGACCCGCCGCATCGTCTCGCGCACCGCTCAGATCGTCGGGCTGCTGATTCTCCCCGGAGTGGTGGGCCGGGTCAGCGATCCTCTGAGCGGCTACTTCATGATTCGCCGCAGCGCCATCGAAGGCGTGGAGCTCAATCCGCTCGGCTACAAGATCCTGATCGAAGTCATGGCGCGGGGTCGGTTTCCCTGGGTCGGCGAAGTGCCCTATGTGTTCAGCGAGCGCGCCCATGGAGGCAGCAAGGCCACCGCCCAGGTGTATTTCGACTATCTACGCCACCTGGTGCGCCTGCGCTTTGCCAGCCTGCCCGTCAACCGCTTCGTCCGTTTCGCCACGGTGGGGCTTTCCGGGGTGATCGTCGATATGGGGCTGCTCTATCTGCTGAGCGATCCGACCATGCTGGGATGGGGTCTCACGCGCAGCAAGTTGATCGCTGCGGAAGTGGCCATCCTCAATAACTTCGTCTGGAACGACAGCTGGACGTTCCGCGATCTCTCCGCGGCGCAGCGCGGCCTGAAGGCACGCCTGCGGCGCTTCGGTAAGTTCCAGCTCGTGTGCCTCGCGGGCGTGGCGATCAACGCAACGTTGCTCAACTTGCAGTTCAATTTGCTGGGTATGAACCGTTATGTCGCCAACGCCGTGGCGATCGCCGTCGTCACGGCTTGGAACTTCTGGCTCAACCTCAAGCTCAGCTGGCGAATGGTCGAGCCGCCGGCTTAAGCTTGTTGCCCGCGCCGCCTGCGCCGCCTACAGCCTACGCGGCATGCGCCGCGGGCCGTGCCCTATTCCAGATAGCTGGCCGTGGTCTTGCGGCGAATTTCGCTAAGGGCAACGCCGGGCGCCGTCTCGATGAGCTTGAATCGATCCTTGCGTGTCGGCCGCGAGAAAACCGCAAGATCGGTGATCACCATGTCCACCACATTGACGCCGGTCAGCGGCAGCTCGCAGCGCGGCTTGAACTTGGCCTCGCCATCCTTGGAGGTATGCTCCATCACCACCACGATGCGCTTGACGCCGGCGACCAGATCCATGGCCCCGCCCATACCCTTTACCACCTTCCCCGGCACCATCCAGTTCGCCAGATCGCCCCCTTCGGAGACTTCCATGGCTCCGAGCACCGCCATGTCGATATGCCCGCCGCGGATCATGCCGAAGCTGTCGGCGGAGGAGAAATAGGAGCTCATCGGCAGAGCGGTGACCGTCTGCTTGCCGGCATTGATCAAATCCGGATCCTCCTCGCCCTCGTAGGGGAAAGGTCCGATGCCCAGCATGCCGTTCTCGGATTGCAGCACGACTTTCAGGCCCGGCGCGATGTGGTTGGCGACATGGGTCGGGATACCGATCCCCAAGTTCACATAGAAACCGTCTTCGAGCTCGCGCGCCGCGCGTGCGGCCATTTCCTCACGCGTCCATGGCATGGGAAGCCTCCGTGCGCTTGCGATGCGTGTGTTTTTCGATCAGTTTAGTGTACGGACCGCCATCGATGATGCGCTTCACGAAAATACCCGGTGTGTGGATCTGGTCTGGATCCAGGCTGCCAACTTCCACCAGCTCTTCGACTTCCGCCACCGTGATGCGTCCCGCGGTCGCCATGTTCGGATTGAAGTTGCGGGCGGTTTTTCGGTAGATCAAATTACCTTCCGTGTCGCCCTTCCAGGCCTTGACCAGCGAAACATCCGCCGTAAGTCCGGTCTCGAGTACGTAGGTTTCTCCATCCACCACGCGCTGCTCCTTGTGTTCCGCGACCAGCGTACCGGCCCCAGTCCGGGTGAAGAAGGCGAAGATACCGGCGCCGCCCGCGCGGATGCGCTCGGCCAGGGTCCCCTGCGGATTGAACTCGAGCTCGAGTTCGCCGGCGAGGTATTGCCGCTCGAACTCCCGGTTCTCGCCCACGTAGGACGAGATCATTTTGCGGATTTGGCGGCTCTTGAGCAGCAACCCGAGACCGGCGCCGTCGACGCCGGCATTATTGGACACCACCGTCAGATCACGCACTCCCGAATCGAGCAGCGCGGCAATCAACCGTTCGGGGACCCCGCACAGGCCGAATCCGCCGCACATCAATGTGATCCCATCCTTGATCACGCCCCGCAATGCACTCGCAGCATCGGGATATACCTTGGAGCTCGACCTGGTGTTCATCTGCTGCCTCACCCCTTTTATCCCTAGTATACGTATGCGGCGGGGCGATCATCTGTTCCAAATGAGACAGGCAGCGGCGCGCGCGCGCCACGCGGTCGTGCCGCGCGACGAGCGCCAACCGACGCGCCCGGCCTTTAGTACCGGTACTGATCCACCTTGAACGGACCTTGCTTCGGCACCCCGATGTATCGCGCCTGCACGTCGGTGAGCTGTGTGAGCTCGGCACCGAGCTTGGAGAGCTGCAGCCGAGCCACTTTCTCGTCGAGATGCTTCGGTAGCACGTATACGCCGACGGGATATTTCGCGGTCTGCGTGAACAGCTCGATTTGCGCGAGCACTTGATTGGCGAACGAGGAGCTCATCACGTACGAGGGATGCCCGGTTCCGCAACCCAAGTTAACCAAGCGGCCTTCGGCGAGCAGAATGATGCGCCTGCCGTCGGGGAAGATGATGTGATCGACCTGCGGCTTGATGTTGTCCCAAGCATATTGCCGCAGCGCGGCGACCTCGATTTCATTGTCGAAATGGCCGATGTTGCACACGATGGCCTGATCCTTCATGCGCTTCATGTGCTCGTGGGTGATCACGTGGAAATTGCCGGTCGCGGTGACGTAGATATCGGCTTTATCGGCGGCGTAGTCCATGCTAACGACCCGGTAGCCCTCCATCGCGGCCTGCAGCGCGCAGATCGGGTCGATCTCGGTGATCCATACCTGCGCCGACAGCGCGCGCAGCGCTTGCGCACAACCCTTGCCCACATCGCCGTAGCCGCATACCACGGCGACCTTGCCGGCGATCATGACGTCGGTCGCGCGCTTGATGGCATCGACCAGCGATTCGCGGCAGCCGTAGAGATTGTCGAACTTCGATTTGGTGACCGAATCGTTCACGTTGAACGCCGGAAACGCCAGACGTCCCTCCTTGGCCATCTCATACAGGCGCTTGACCCCCGTCGTGGTCTCCTCGGTAACGCCCTTGATCTTGGCAAGGCGAGTCGAATACCACTTGGGGTCCGTCTTGAGCTTCGCCTTGATGGCGGCGAACAGGTGCTGCTCTTCTTCGCTCGAGGGCGATGCGAGCAGGGAAGCGTCCTGTTCGGCTTTGGCACCCAAGTGCAGGAGCAACGTCGCGTCGCCGCCGTCATCGAGGATCATGTTCGCGTGCGCCCCATCCGGCCACTCGAAGATACGGTGCGTGTAGTCCCAGTAATCCGCCAGGGTCTCGCCCTTGATCGCGAATACCGGCGTTCCACCCGCCGCGATCGCTGCCGCGGCGTGGTCTTGGGTCGAGTAGATGTTGCACGAGGCCCAGCGCACCTGCGCTCCCAACGCGTTCAGCGTCTCGATCAGCACGGCGGTTTGAATCGTCATGTGCAGGGAGCCGGCGATGCGCGCGCCGCGCAGCGGCTGGACCGCCGCGAATTCGTTGCGAATCGCCATGAGACCGGGCATTTCGGTCTCCGCGATCCTTATTTCCTTTCGGCCCCAATCGGCGAGCTTGAGATCCTTGACGATCGACTCGGTCTTGACTTTCATTGCTGCATTCATGCGTTCCGGCTCCGTGTTGAGGCGGCCTTCAAGCCGCACGCGTTGCTGTCAGTTCGGCCGCGAGAGCATCCGCCTTGTCGGTACGCTCCCAGGTGAACTCCTCCTCTTTGCGGCCGAAATGGCCGTAAGAGGCGGTTTTTTGATAGATCGGCCGTGCGAGATCGAGCATTCCCCGCAGCCCGTACGGCGTCAGATCGAAGTGCGCCCGCACGATCTGCGTGAGGCGTGCGTCAGGCAGCTTTCCCGTGCCGAACGTCTGGATCATGATCGAGGTCGGCTCGGCGACGCCGATGGCGTAGGAGACTTGCACCTCGCAGCGATCGGCAAGGCCGGCCGCCACGATGTTCTTCGCCACATAGCGCGCGGCGTAGGCCGCCGAGCGGTCGACCTTGGAAGGATCCTTCCCGGAGAAGGCGCCGCCGCCGTGGCGGGCAAAACCGCCATAGGTATCGACGATAATCTTTCGTCCGGTGAGCCCGCAATCGCCCACGGGTCCGCCGATGACGAACCGCCCGGTGGGGTTTATGTGGTACTTGGTGCGCTTGTTGATCCATTTTGCGGGCAGGACGGGCTTCAAGATCTCTTCCATCACCGCCTCGCGCAAATGCTTGGTGCTGATGTCGTCGGAATGCTGAGTCGACAGCACCACCGCCTCGAGGCCCACCGGCGCATCGTTCTCGTAACGAAGTGTCACTTGGCTCTTGGCATCGGGCCGCAGCCAGGG
>Ga0182030_10001989_pt1 | contig 43092 bp, 33 predicted proteins | sample 812S3MmetaG_FD_121299 | JGI IMG/M metagenome (GOLD analysis project Ga0182030, IMG submission 121299) | Permafrost microbial communities from Stordalen Mire, Sweden - 812S3M metaG (Illumina Assembly) | ecosystem: Environmental > Terrestrial > Soil > Wetlands > Permafrost | place: Sweden... | reverse complement strand
TGATGAATCCGATTTACGCCCGCGCCATCGCGGAAATCCGCCGGAGCAATCCGCAGCGGACCATTTTCGCCGAGCCGGGCAACTGGGGCAGCATTGACGAGCTGAAAAATCTCGTGCTGCCGCCGGACGACAACGTCATCGTCTCGGTGCATTGTTACGATCCGTTTTATTTCACGCACCAGGGCGCAACTTGGGCGGGCGACGACACGAAACAGACCGGCATTATTTTCCCCGGCCCGCCGCCGTCGCCGCTGGTGCCGGATCCGAATTTGAATTTGAAAAACTACGTTTTGAGCTGGATTGAAAAATACAACACGCTGCCGGCGGAACAAAATCCGTGCGGCCCGCGCGCCTTCACGGACAAGTTTAAATATCTCCACGCTTGGTCGGAGCATTACGGCCGGCCCGTCCACCTGGGCGAATTCGGTGCGTTCACCAAGGCCGACGCGCAGTCGCGGGCGAATTTTTACGCCGCGTTCCGGCGCGCGGCGGAGTCGGAACAGCTCGGCTGGTGCATTTGGGACTGGAGCGCCGGCTTCCGTTATTGGGACAAAAAAAATCACCAGCCGCTGCCGGGAATGCGCGCGGCGCTGTTCGGCAAAACGGATTGAACCGGCATTCCCTCGCGCGCTCAAAGCAAGGACTGATGAATTTTTTTACAAAACCAACCGGGCTGTTGCGGCTGCTGGCGCTCGCGCCGCTGCTCGCGCCGTTGCTCGCCCACGCCGACAGCGGCGACGAGGTGGTGGTGGTTTACAATTCGCAGATGCCGGAGTCCAAAATGGTCGCCGAACATTACGCGGTGGCGCGCTCGGTGCCGGCGCGGCAGATTTTCAGCTTCGCGCTGACCACCAACGAAATCATGTCGCGCGAAGACTTTACGGATTTGCTGCAAAAGCCGCTGGCGGAAAAACTCGCGGCGGCGGGGCTGTGGAAATTCGGCAAGGTGAAAGTTTATGACCCCAACCACGTCGCGGTGCGCGAGGACGAGCGCGTGGTGGAATCCAAAATCCGCTACGCCGTTTTGTGCTACGGCGTGCCGCTGAAAATCGCGCCCAGCTCCCTGCTGGAAGAAATTGCGGACAAGCTCACGCGCAACGAATTTCGCCGCAACGAGGCCGCCGTGGATTCGGAACTCGCCTGGCTGCCGCTGGTCAAAATGGCGGTGCCGCTGACCGGCCCGCTGCCGAATCCGGTTTATCTCTGCACCAACCGCGCCGCGCTGAACTGCACCAACGGCATCCTGCTCGTGGCGCGGCTCGACGGGCCGACGCCGGAAATCGCCAATCACCTCGTGGACAAGGCGCTGGCGGCGGAGCGCGACGGGCTTTGGGGCCGCGCCTATATTGACGCGCGCGGCTTGAGCCGGACGGACACGAATTATTTCATGGGCGACGAATGGATGCTGGGCGGCGCGGAAATCTGCCGCGAGATCGGCCTGGAAGTGGAAACGGACACCAACGCCGAAACCTTCCCGGCCTCGTATCCCATGAGCCACATCGCGGTGTATGCCGGGTGGTATGCCGGCGACGTGTGCGGCCCGTTGGCGTTGCCCAAGGTCGAGTTCATGCCCGGAGCCATTGCCTACCATTTGTATTCCTTCAGCGCCGAGTCGCTGCGCACCACGACGAGCCAATGGTGCGGGCCGCTGCTGGCCAAGGGCGCGACCTGCACGATGGGCTGCGTCTATGAGCCGTATTTGCAATTCACGCCGAACATCGCGTTCTTCCTGCAGGCGCTGGGCAACAATTTCACTTTCGGCGAAGCCGCCTGGGCCGCGCAGCTCGCGGTGTCGTGGCAGAACACCGTCATCGGCGATCCGCTTTACCAGCCGTTCTACAAAACCCCGCTGCCGGAGCAGCGCGCGCGGCTGGCGCGCGCCAAAAATCCGCTGCTCGAATGGTCGTTTGACCGGCTTGTCTGCCTCGACCTTGTGCGCGGCGTGCGCGCCCCGCAACTGGCCCAATTCCTTCAGGAAGTTCCGCTGACGGCCCGCAGCGCCGTGCTCACGGAAAAACTGGCGGCCCTTTATGACGCCTCGGGCAAGCCGAGTTCCGCCATCGGCGCGTGGCAGAACGCCTTGAAATTAAATCCCTCGCCGCAACAGCGCCTCCGGCTCCGGCTGACGCTCGGTGAAAAGTTGGCCGCGCAAGGCCGCCGGGCCGAGGCGCTGGAAAATTACCGCGCGCTCCTGGCCGAAGCGCCGGATTATCCCGGCCGGAATGCCATTGAGGAGAAGCTCAAGGCGCTGGCCCCGCAACCGGCCGCCGCCCAGTTGCATTGACCGGCGAAGATAACTAGGAAGGACGGAGGGTTAAAGCGGTTTGCAGTCTATCAGTTTGTTAGACGTTGCGGTCGGATTCATCTAAATCCTTGAAAAGCAAAATTTCCTAGAAAGCGGAGTGGCGCGCTCGGATTAGTGGTGACTCTCGCCGGGTCAAATTGAACCCAATGAAAAACCAACATGGTGGATGCTGAAGTAATACCTGCGCTGGTCGCCGCCTCAACAACGGCATCGGCATAATCCCGCCAACAAGAAAAACCCTCGACCAACTCACGAACCGAAACTGGCTGAGGCTTGACAGTCATCTCTGGCTCTCTGCCGTCTGCGATGCAAAAGCCGAAATCTCGCTCGAATCCACGCCCCAGATTAAGATAGTCATCAACCACTAGCTCGTCTGTAACATCACCAATCCAAACAGCAACCCAACCTTTGACGGTGATGTCGTCCTGATGAAGAGATGGTGGCTGTGTATTCATTGGATTTAGCAACGCCTAACTATGGATTAGAAATTAAGTTTTGTGGCCTATCAGAATCCATGGATTCAAGGTTGTGCCCGAGGTAAAATGTTATCAAGCAAATTTCTTCAACCAAAATGCCGGTTGTTTTTCCCCAGCAAAGGCGGCAAATCCGCCGCCGGGCAGCTCGTCGTCCGCCCGGTTCAGCCGGGGATGATGGCGCTGGCGGGCGCGCTCCACGCGCCGTTCGCATCATGCGCGTCGGCCCAGCCCGCCCAGAACGTGACCATCAAATCTGTCTTTTGGCTGCAAACTGCTGTTTTGGAGGCTATTCCGAAGGCTTTGCCGGCGGCTGCCCTCCCGTTCCGAGCTATTCCCCACATGTGCGGAGTCATTTCGAACATGTTCGGAGCGATGGAAAGCAGGTCTGGCGGGAGGCGGAATGGGAGCGGAACGCTGGCCAACCGATTGGGAGCGGTGGCGGAAGTGTCGGGCCAGCGGCGCGGGCCAAGGGGACTGGCCGGGGCCAAAAGCCCAGCCTCCCCGGCCCAAACGGCTGGCCCGTTGGCCATTTTTCCAACCCCGCCCCCGGAGCCTTTATGTTATCCGTTTGACGATTGACGCTGGCCGCGCGTCAACCGTAAATCGCCAATCGTGCATCGCCAATCCGGCCGCGTTTCAGGCCCGGCCCCGGTTCCCTTTGTGGTTGACAGGCGGCGGGCGGCGTGGCTTGGTGAGGGGCAGACATGAGCGTCTTTTTCGACACCCACGCGCATCTGGATTATCCCGACTACGAAAAGGATTTTCCGGAGGTCCTCGCCCGCGCCGCCGCCGCCGGCATCACCAAAATCATTTCCATCGGCACGAGCCTCGACAGCAGCCGCCGCGCGCTGGCGCTGGCGGAAAAATATCCCGCCCTTTACGCCGCCGTCGGCTGGCATCCCAGCGAGGCGCTGGCCGCGCCCGCCGATCTGCGCCCGGCCCTGCGCGAACTCGCCCGGCATCCCAAGGTCGTCGCCATCGGTGAGACCGGGTTGGATTATTTTCGTTTGCCCAGCACGAAAGGCGGCGGCGCGGAAGAGGATGTTCGCTACAAAAAGCGGCAGGCGGAAATTTTCGAGCAGCAGCTTGAAGTCGCGGTGGAATTTAATTTGAACTGCATCATCCACCAGCGCGCGTCGTTCGACGACACGCTGGCGCAACTCAAACCGTTCGCCGGCAAAACGCGCGGCGTGTTCCATTGCTTCGGCGAATCGGTGGCGCGGCTGAAACAGATTTTAGAGATCGGCTCGCTGGTCAGCTACACCGGCATCGTCACTTTTAAGAACGGCCAGAACATCCGCGACGCCGTGGCGGCGACGCCGCTAGGAAAATTCATGTTGGAAACGGACTGTCCGTATCTCGCGCCGGTGCCGTATCGCGGCCAGCGCGGCGAGCCGGCGTTCGTGAAGGAAATTTCCGAGACGGTCGCGCAGGTGAAAATGTGTTCGCTCGACGAATTAAGCGCGGCGACGTGCCGGACGGCGGCGGAGTTTTTCCCGAAGCTGGCCTGACACGGAAGTGTCCACGCGGCTGTCTCATTTCGGGCGCAAAACTTTCCACCGGGCCGCGTGCGGTTCGGATTCGGGCTGGTTTTTGGCGGGTGATTTGCGGTGGCGGAGGTTTCGGGGGGTTGGCATCAAAAACGCTTTTGTTTTCAGTGACGGAAAGGATTTCAAAGACAAATCACCGTCGCCAATTAATTACCAACCAAGCCATCAACATATGAAAATCATCACCGCCCTCACTTGTGCCGTCCTGCCGTTGCTGTTCGCCGGCTGCGCCACGCCGCCGCCGCCGCAAGTGTTCCATAATACCGACCATTCCGCGCTGGTCATCAAATCGCTGGACAACCAAAAAGGCCAGTTGGTGCAGCCAATAGTTTCCCCGGCGGAACAGAATGCACTGCTGCTGGAAAAGGCCCGCGCGCTGCCGCAACACCAGACGGTGGTGGTGATTTTGGAGAATTACAACGAGCCGCAGGCGGGCGGGGAATTTCGTGATCGCAGCATGCCGTGGTTCATCGGCCTGCGCGGCCTGGGCTACGAGCACATTTATTTCCTGCATGGCAACGGCGCGCCAAGCACCGACGGCCTGCCGGTGATTGCGCGCTACGATTGAAGATTGCTACGCTAGTTTCCAGGGCGCGCGGTATTCGCGGGTGAGCCAGCCCGCATCGCCGGTGCCGTCCGCGAACTGCTCGCGCTTGGGATTCCACTTGAGGCTTTGGCCGTGGAAATAAACCTGGTTCACCAGGTTGCAAATCGTCGCGGTCCGTTGCCCGGTTTCCACGTCGCAAATCGGCCGCTGACGCGTCTGCATGGCTTTGAGCCAGTCGCTGATGTGGTTGGTGCTGCGGTAGAGCCGCACGGCATTGGCGGGCAGCAATTCCTTCAACAGCGGCGAATAGTCGTCCATCGTTTCCGCCTTGAGGGTGTCGCCCAGCCAGAGCTGGAACTTGCCGCGGTTGACCATCAGCTTGCCCTTGTCGCCGTAGAAAACGATGCCGTTGCCTTTTTGATGCGTGACTTCCAGGCCGCTGGCATAACGCCAGCGCACGCCGAACTGGGGATTTTCGCCGGTCGCCGGAAAAACTTCCACCGGCCCGGTTTCGTCCAAACCAAACGCCCATTGCACGATGTCAAAATGATGCGCGCCCCAGTCGCCCACGCCGCCGCTGCCGTATTCGCGATAGTGCCGCCAGGCGGGAAAATTCTTGGGCATCCCGCGCGGACTCAAAATGGAATTGTAAGGCCGCTGCGGGGCCGGGCCAAGCCAGAGATCCCAGTCCAGACCCGGTTCATCCGCTTCCACCGGCAGGTCGCACGGCACGGGCGGTCCGCTGACGGAGACATCCACTTTGTCCACCTTGCCGATGACGTCGTTGCGCACCAATTCGCACGCCGCGCGAAATATGCCCATCGAACGCTGCATGGAGCCGACTTGGAAAACGCGGTTGTGCTTGCGCACGGCATTCACCATCGCGCGGCCTTCGAGGATCGTGTGCGCCATCGGCTTCTCGCAATAAATATCCTTGCCCGCCTTCGCCGCCGCGATGGCGATGAGCGCGTGCCAGTGATCCGGCGTGGCGATGACCACGGCGTCAATGTCCTTGCGCGCCAGCAAATCCCGGAAGTCGCTGTAAGCATCGCAGCCCTTGTAAGCGCCGTCTTTCGCGGCCTTGGCGTATTGCGCCTCGACCTTCTGCTTGGCCAGATCGCGGCGCGTCCCGTCGGGATCGCTCACGGCCAGCACGCGAAAATCCGCGCGCGGCAGGCAGCCGCCGAGCAGGCCGCTGCCCTGTTTGCCAATGCCGATGAAGCCCAGCGTAATTTGTTTGCTGGGCGCAGTATCGGCGGCGAACAGGCCGGAACGCAAAAGCAGCGGCGCGGCTCCGGCCATGGCGGCGGTCTTCAAAAAATTACGGCGCGTGAAGGAACGGGAAGAATAATTCATGATTTTGAATGGCAGTGATGATTGCCAAAATCAGACCGCCAAAGCCGCTGGCCGGTTACGAAAATTTTCCGCCCGCGGGCGTGATCCACTCACGCCGCGCCGCCGACCAAAACCACAAACTCGCCTTTCAGGCTGCGCTTCTGCGCAAGCTCCAGCAGCGCCGCCGGTTTGCCGCGCAGAAACTCCTCGAACTTTTTGGTCAGCTCGCGCGCCAGCACCACGTCGCGTTCGGGATAAACCTCGTTCAGCTCGCCTAAAAGTTTTTCAATGCGATACGGCGATTCATAAAAAACCAAGGTGCCTGCCACCGCTTTCAACGATTCCAGCTTGTTGCGCCGCTGGCCGGATTTGTGCGGCAGAAAACCGACGAAATGAAATTCCGCCGCCGGCAAACCGCTCGCTGTGAGCGCGCCGACCAGCGCGCACGCACCCACCACCGCTTCCACGCGAAAGGCCGCCGCGATGGCGGCTTTGACCACGCGCTCGCCCGGATCGCTGATGCCGGGGCTGCCGGCGTCCGTGACCAGCGCGACCTTCTCGCCGCGCCGGAGCCGCTCGATGATTTCCTCGCTGCGCCGCGCCTCGTTGAACTGGAAATAGCTCAAGAGCGGCTTGGAGATTTCAAAATGTTTGAGCAACTGTCCGCTGCGACGCGTGTCCTCGGCGGCGACCACGTCGCATTCGCGCAGCACGCGCAAGGCGCGGAGCGTGATGTCCTCCAGGTTGCCAATCGGCGTGGCTACGAGATAAAGCGTGCTGGCGGTGAGCGGCGGCAGGGCAGCGTCCATGCGGAAAATAAAACAGAATTGCGCGGCGAAAGAAAATGGATTCGGCGGCGTGGCCGCATTAAAACCTTGACCCGTCTGCGTCGCCAAGGCCATTTATGCGGCGGTCATTGGAATTTTTCACCATCGCTCCATGAAAGTTTTGCTCGTGCGCGGCAATCCGCGAAAAAATGGTTTCACGCAGTATCTCGTGAACTTGTTCGCCGCCGGCCTGCGCGAGGCCGGCGCGACGGTCACGGACGTGGACATCACCGCCGAGGAATATGCGCTCAAACCGTGCCTGGGCTGCTATTATTGCTGGCTCGTGAAGCCCGGCCAGTGCGTCCATCACGACCCGATGGAAAAACTGCTGCCGCTCGTTCTCGAAGCCGATGTGCTGGTCTGCGCCACGCCGGTTTATTATTTTGCGATGAGCAGCCAGTTGAAGAATTTTTTCGAGCGCACGTTCCCGCTGACGGCTGAAGGCTTGGAGACGAGCAAAATGGGAATTCTCCGCAACCGCCTGCGCGAACCGGCGAAGTGGGCGAATAAAAAATTCATTTCCCTCGCGGTCGGCGCGTTGCGGGCGCGGGAAGCCTACGAACCCATCAACCAGACGTTCCGGCTCATCGCGGACACGATGGACATGGAACTCGGCGGGCAGTTGACGCGGTCTGAATCGCACCAACTGCCGTTCAAATTGTCCAAGCCGATCACCTTGAAACGGGTCGAGTCGGCGTTTTACAAGGCGGGCCGCGAGGCGGGCACGACCGGTAAAATTTCCGCCAAAAACATGGCGGACGCGGAATTGCCGCTGTCGCCGGACGAAACTTATTTTCGCACCTACGCGAACATTTACTGGGAGCACGCCGCCGCGATGCAGGCCCGGAGTTCCAACAGTTCCAGATTGCAACAGGAGGTGGGCAGCGATCCCGACATTCTCATGCGCGAGATGGCGCGCAGCCTGGACCCGCAGGCGACCGCGCGGCTGCGTGCCGTGCTGCAATTTGATTTCCCCGACCACCGGCGGCATTACCGCTTCACCGTGGACAAGGGCCGCTGCGAATTGAAATTTGAGCCGACGGAAAAACCGGACCTGCGCGTGACCTGCAACGTGGACATCTGGGTGGCGCTGTTCATGCGGCAGCTCAACGTGGCCGCCGCGCTGCGCCAGGGCGTGATCAAGCTCGAAGGCGACAAGGGCATTTTCACCAAGCTGGACCGTTATTTTCCGCCGCCGCAAGTTTGAATTTTCGGCGGCAACGCAACTTTTGAAATCATGAAAAATTTGGAAACGGATGTTTTGATCATCGGTGCCGGCCCGGCGGGCGCGATGGCCGCGTCGCTGCTGCACCGTGAAAAAATCCGTGTGCTCGTCGTTGAGAAACAGACCTTCCCGCGCTTCGTCATCGGCGAAAGCATGCTGCCCATCAGCATGGATTTATTGGCCGACGCCGGCCTGCTTGATGCCGTGCAGCGGAAGAATTTCATGCGGAAAAACGGTGCGGTTTTTCTGCGCGGAAACGAAGTATGCAACTTCGATTTCTCCAGCCAGTTCACCGCCGGCTATAATTTCACCTACCAGGTGCCGCGCGGCGATTTCGACAAAACGCTCGCCGACACCGTCGCGGCGCGCGGCGTGGATGTGCGCTACCGGCACAGCGTGACGGCGGTGAATTTTGACGCGACCCGCGCCACGACCACCATCGAGCAACCGGACGGCGAAATTTTGGAAGTGCAGTCGCGCTTCATTTTGGATTGCAGCGGCTATGGCCGCGTGCTGCCGCGCCTGCTGAAGCTGGAGGAGCCGTCCAGTTTTCCGCCGCGCGAGGCGCTGTTCACACACGTCATCGGCGATTTGCGCCCGGCGGATTTTGAAGAAGGGAAAATCTGGATTTGCATCCATCCGGACGGCGCGTGGATTTGGATTATTCCATTTTCCAACGGCAAGACGAGCGTCGGCGCGGTGGCGGCACCGGAATTTTTCCAGAAATTTCCCGGCGATGCGGAAACGCAATTGCGCGCGATTTTGAAGAGCGATCCAAACGCCACGAAGCGCCTGGCGAAAATCCAGTTCGCCCTGCCGCCACAGCGCATCAGCGGCTATTCGTGTTCGGTTAAAAATCTTTTCGGCGACAAATATGCGCTCGTCGGCAACGCCACGGAATTTCTCGACCCGATTTTCAGTTCCGGCGTGGCGCTCGCGCTGGCGTCGTCGCAGCGCGCGGCGCAGGTGCTCATCCGGCAGTTGCGCGGCGAGCCGGCGGACTGGCAGACGGACTACGCCGACCACGTTATGCAAGGCATCAACACGTTTCGCGCCTACGTTTCGGCGTGGTATGACGGCCGGCTGCCGCAGATTTTTTTCGCCGCGCAGCGTAACCCCGACATCATGCGGCAAATCTGTTCCGTGCTGGCCGGCTACGTCTGGGACAAATCGAATCCGTATGTTTCGCAGGCCGAGCGGGCGTTGTCCGCGCTGACGAAAATCTTGAGCAGCCCGCGCCGGCAGGCGGCAATGAAAATTTCCCCATGAACTTTTTCAAACAGGACAAACACACGGCCGTCGAGGCCAAGGAATACGCGCAGTTTCTCGCCTTCGCGCCGATGGCTTTCCAGGCCGCGCGGGCGCTGGTGAATCTCGGCCTGCTGGCGGCGGTTGAAAAATCCCGCCGGCAGGGAATCACCGTCGCGGCGGCTGCCGAAAAAACCGGGTTGTCCATTTACGGCGCGCGGGTGCTGCTGGAAGCCGGACTGGGCATCGGCCTGGTGACAAACAAGGGCAACCTTTTTTTGATCACGCGCACCGGACATTTCCTGCTGCACGACGAGATGACGCGGGTGAATTTTAATTTTGTCAACGACGTGTGTTATCAAGGCGTTTTCGATCTGGAAAAATCCGTGCGCGAAGGCAAACCGGAAGGCCTGAAAGTTTTCGGCCAGTGGCCGACGATTTACGAGGCGCTGGCGCAATTGCCCGAACCCGTCCGTGAAAGCTGGCTGAAATTCGACCATTATTATTCCGACTCCGCCTTCGCTGCCGCGCTGCCGATTGTCTTCAAAAACCGGCCGCGCCGGCTGCTCGACATCGGCGGCAACACCGGCCGCTGGGCGCTGCGCTGCGTGAATTTTTCGCCGGACGTGCAGGTGGGCATCGCCGATCTGCCGGGCCAGTTGAAGATGGCTGAAACCGCGACGCGCGATTTGCCCGGCGGTGATCGCATCAGCGGATTTCCAATCAACGTGCTGGAACCTGATTCGGCGCTGCCGGAAAATTTTGACGCGATCTGGATGAGCCAGTTTCTCGATTGTTTTTCCGAAGACCAAATCCGCGCCATTCTTGGCAAATGCCGGCGCGTGTTGCCGCCGGCCGGCCGGATGTTCATTTTGGAGCCGCTCTGGGACCGCCAGAAATTTCTGGCCGGAGCATTCAGCCTTCAGTTCACCTCGCTGTATTTCACGGCGATGGCGAACGGCAACAGCCAGATGTATCACTCGCGCCTGCTGCTTTCGCTGATTCGCGAATCGGGTTTTGAAATTGAGGAGCAGTTCGATCAGCTCGGCGTCGGCCACTCGCTCATCGTCAGCCGGCCGGTGTAAAACGGGAATTTATTTTCTGCGGAAAATTTTTTTTCGCCGAGAACTTGGTATTTGTCCAGGGCGTGTTTTCAAATTGTGCTTCTTGCGTGCAATCGCATTTCATTAGCCCGGTGTGGAATCGCCGAGAACGAGCCAGCCGTTTTAACGGCTTTCTCGCCCTCGTGGAAGCCGCTGAAGCGGCTGAACCGCTAGACCGCCACGAATCACCGGGCTGAAGCCCGGTGCTAATGCGAAGAAAATGACGCGAACGATTTTGGAAACACGACTTGGTGAATTTCATCGCGGCACCAGCGCTTTCAAATCTTTCGGCAGCCACCAGCGCAGCAGCGGGCCGCACATGGCCGTGGTCAGCAGCGCCATGATGACGAGCATGGTGAACAGCGCGGGCGTGAGCAGTTTCAAATCCAGTCCGATGTTGATGGCGATGAGTCCCATGAGCGCGCGGGTGTTCATCAAGGCGGCCACACAGGCGGCTTCGCGCGCGGGGTGGCCGGCGACGCGCGCGCCCAGGAAACAGCCGCCGAGTTTGCCCGCGACGGCGGCGAGCAGCACCAGCGCGCAGGCCAGCCACGCGGCGGAGGTTTGCAGTTCGCCAATCTTGGTGTTCAAACCGGTGTTTGTGAAAAAAATCGGCACGAACGCCACCAGCACCACTTCGGAAAAACGGTTGCGCCACGCTTTCACCAAGCCGGGTTCCTGGTGCAGCGCCGTGCCAAACAGAAACGCGCCGAAGATCACGAAGATGCCGAGTTCATGCGTGATGAGGCTGCTGGCGAAAAGTCCGACGAGCAGCAGTGCGAGGAACGGGGCGGGCATTTCGTTTCCGTCCGCATTTGCCACGCTGCGCCGCCACAGCCAGCGCAGGCCGGGGCCGATGAATTTATGCAGCGCCAGAAAAAAAACGGTGATGCCGGCGATCTGCGCCAGCAAATGCGCGAGGTTGAAACCGGAAGTCACCAGCGCGGTCGCCACGCCGAGCAGCACCCAGCCGATGACGTCGTCAATCGCCGCCGCGCTGATGGCCAGCGCGCCGATGGCGGTGCGTTCCAGTTTCATTTCCAGCAAAATCCGGCCCATGATCGGCAGCGCGGAAATCGAGAGCGCGATGCAGAGAAAAAGTTGAAAGCCGAAGCGCGGCGTTTCCGGCGCAAACCGGTCGTGCAGCCACGGCCCGATGGCCAGCCCGCACAACACCGGCGCGGCGATGCCGAGCAGGGAAACCAGCGTGACGGTGCGTGATTTTGAGCGCAGATGGCTGTAGTCAAATTCCATTCCGACCTGGAACAGCAGGAAAATCAGGCCGAGTTTGCCGAGCAGTTGCAGCGAGGTTTGCGTCGTCTGGGGAAAAATCACCGGCCAGTCGTGCGGCCAGATGAGGCCGAGCGCGGACGGGCCGAGCAAAATTCCCGCCGTGATTTCGCCGACGGCCAGCGGCTGGCCAAAGCGTTTACCCAGGCGGCCAAAAAAATGCGCCGCGACAATGATGATGATCCACTGGATCAAAACCAGCTTGAGATGTCCTTCGATGGCGACTGGATTCATTAAAGTGGGTGGATGATTTCGGCCCCTGCGCTTGGCGCAACGCGCCGGAAAACGGTCAGGAAAACACGGAGGCAGGATGACTCGGCCAGGGTCAAGAATTCAAAGCCGATCCCGCCCGCCGAACCGGGCGGGGCGTTTGGTTTTCATAATCAAACGAGGGTTAAGGTTTCTAACTTTGATGATAATATCATTTTGCAGCACCTTTTTACACCTATGGCCGACGGCAAGGCAACTTAAAATGCGGTCCAGGGTCTGCCGGGGCAGAAGCAACCGCACCGCCCAGCCGGACATTCCCAGCCCTTTTGATGGCCAGGGCGGGCGGTGGAATTTCGCAGCGGGCAGCCGGCCGGTTCGCAACGCGCCATCCCTTCGCTAAAAACCGCGAGGCAAAAAACATCTGGAAAATGGCAAAGGAGGTGTAGTTCAATTTCCGCGTTCAAAATAAAATTTATCCAATAAATAAATATTGATAATAACAACTCGCGCTTATTATCTTAATGAGCGTAGCCAAACCTTAACCGAGCCGGACATGAATAGATTCCAAGTGTTGAAAACGTGCATTCAAGCAGCGGTTGCCGTCATGGTGGCGGGCGGGCTGGGGTTCAGCCTTTGCTCCGCCGAACCGCCGGCGAGCACCGCCGCCACCACCAACTCCGTGGCCGTGAAAGCCGGTTCGCCGGCGGCCGGGCCAGCCGGTGGCAAAAAACAAATCACCGGCGCGGAGCTTTATTCGATCCATTGCAACCGGTGCCACCCGGAACGATACCCGACCGAACGGACGGCCGCGCAGTGGAAAACCATCATGCTTCACATGCAGGTCCGGGCGAGCATTCCCGGAAGCCAGGCCAGATTAATCCTGCAATACCTTCAGGAAAACAGCGGTCGTTGAGCCTCACCCCAGACACTTGAACCCCGAATGAAAATGACCATGAAAACACACCGCTGGATGTTGGGACTGGCGGTTGCCAGTTGCGTCTTAAGGCTGGAACTGCCGTCGCCGGCGATGGCCCAGGTAAGTGAAGCCGACTTCAAGGCCTTGAAAGCGATGGTGCAGCAGTTGAGCGAGGAGGTTCATAGTTTGCGGCAGACGAACATCCTGGCGGAGCAAACGCACGAGCAGGACCGGCAGCAACTCCAGCAATTGCAGGCCAAGCTGGCGGAAACCCAGCAAACGGCGGCGGATGCGGAGCAAAAAAGCAGCGCGGCCGCTGCGGCGCAGGCGCAACCGCAACCGCGCGTGCCGCTGGACGAGGCCACCGTCAACCATAATTTCCAGATGCTGGGCGACGCGGAATTTCAATACGCCAATGCGGACAAGCAATACGGCTCATTTCTGCTGGCTGATTTTGCCCCGATTTTCCTGTATCGCGGCGGCGAAAACATTTTGTTCGAGGCCGGCTTTGACACCACGATCCAGAACAACCAGCAAACGTCGGGCGGTGGCGGCTACACGACCACCTTCAATTTAAGTTTTGCGCAGTTGGATTATGTGTTGAATGACAACCTGACCTTGTGCGTCGGGGATCTGCTCGTGCCGCTCGGCACTTATAGCGAGCGCGGCGCGGGCTGGTTGAACAAATTTCCAGATGATCCGCTGGCGGTGGATGTGCTGATTCCCGGCAGCGGCGTCGGGGCGGAATTGCGCGGAGCGGTGCCGCTGGGCAGCTCCGGCAAAATCTTCAACTATGCGGTGTATGGCGTGAACGGGCCGAGTTCAACGGACGGAACCGGCAGCGCCGGCGCGCTTGATTTGGGCGGCAACGTGGGTCTCAGATCCGATGGCGTGGCGGCGAATCTGCACAACAGCCCATCCGGCGGGGGACGATTGGGCGTGTTTTTGCCCTTCAAACCGCGTTATGATTTGGAACTGGGTGTCTCCGGTCAGGTTGGTGAATGGGACAATGCCGGGACGCATCTCTGGATGGCCGGGGTATTGGATGCGGCCCTGCATCTGGGACCGAATTTTGAGGCGAAAGGCGAGTATATCATGAGCCGCTTCGGCAGCGACGATCTTGGACTTATCCGGCAACAAGGTTGGTTTGTGCAAGCGGGTTATAAGCTGGCGGGCTTGAATTTGGAACTGCCGGGTGTTAACAATCTGGAACTGGTAGGACGCTACGACTCGCTGGTTGACGGGCTGGGAACTTCGACCCGGCGATACACATTGGGCTATATCTACTATCTGACCAGCGCGCTGCTCTTCGAAGGCGACTATGAGTTTATCAACAGCAATGACCCGACCCAGCCGTCCACCCAGCTCATTCTACAGATTTCTTATGGATTTTAAGGCGTTGTCAAACGGTAGAAAAAACAAATAGCAGCCATGCAAACGATTGAATTTACAAACCAGAGACGGCAGATGCGCTTGAGCTGGCCGAGTCTAGCGGCGGCGCTGGTGAGTTATGTTTGCGCCGGAGCCTGGGCACAGAACCCGCCGGCAGTGAACTCTGGCAGCGAAGCCTTGTCTGCCGCCCCGGCCAGCCAAGCCCCCACTTACCTGCGCGACATCCAGCCGATTTTCATGGGTAATTGCTCCCGCTGCCACAACCAGCAGTCCCGGTTTGTCTATAACTGGCTGGACTATAAAACCGCCTACGCGGATCGGTGGGAGATCAGAAGGCGCGTGTGGGACAGTTGGAAAGGTTCGTATTACAAGGAAGCCATGCCGATTGCCAATAGCCCGGAATCACTGGCTTTGACGGATGCGGACCGCCTGGCCATTCGCAACTGGGTGGACAGCGGCGGAACAAAGGGAGTGGCAACCGACGCCAATGATGCGAAATCGAAAACCGAGCGAATCCAATTGGGCCGGCGATTGTTCACCTCCATTTGCGCGGCCTGTCACCAACCCACGGGATTGGGACGTGCGAATATGTTTCCTCCATTGGCCGGCTCGGACTATTTGAATGCGGACAAGAGCCGGGCCATCAACATTGTGATCTTTGGCCGGCAGGGTGAAGTGGTGGTCAATGGCATGAAATATAACAACAGTATGCCATCGTTCCCGCTTAGTGATCAGGACATCGCGAATGTGATGACCTTTGTTTACAATTCCTTTGGGAACTCCGGATTTGAAGTGACTCCGGAGGAGGTAAAAGCTCAACGCACCCAGGCGCCTGCGCCCGTCACCACCCCGGCGGCAAAAAGTGCGTTTGAGTAGTCTGTAACTGGCCAAAAAGGACTAACTTTCAATCATGCAGACGCCGTGGCCGATCAGGTTGTTGCAAGATCAACGACTGTCTGCGGTGAAGGATGGCGAGCTTCTTAAGTCGGAATGCGGTTTCGGCGGACGCGCTTGACAGTGGGATTTTGATTCATCTACATAAGGTTAACCAGACCTTTCAACCTGTTCAAACCAAGCCTCACGAATCTGGTCGTTAGGACATCTTCGCACTCATGGAGCAACAATGATTTTGAATGGCCGACATTGTTTTACCTCTGAAAAAAACAGGGTGCCGGCGATAAAACCGGCACCCTGATGTTATTCCTGACGGAACTATATTCTCAAAGCCTTACGGATAAACCAGCCGATAGAATTCCGCCGGTTGGGTCGGATTAATCACTATGTTGGTCTGATTAATTCCGGCCGAGCCATAAACGGTTGTCCAGTCATTGGTGTTGGAGCTGATGCCGGAAGCCAGATTGTTGGTCTGCACTAGCAACCGCCAGCCGGTGTGATCCACCGGCCAGGACAAACTCAACACGTTGCCGGAAACCGTGGCGGTAATGTTCGTCGGCGTGGTGTTCACTGACACTGAAGCCACCACCGCAATGCTGCCATCCACCGTGAGATTGGTGGTGACCCAAGCCAGCCCGCTGGGCAATGCCGGCAGGTTCGTAGTGCTGAAGCTGTAGAGGTAGCCGGACGAAGTGAAGAGCGTGAACTTGTCGCCCGCCGCCAGCGCGGTGGCATCACTGGTGACGTTGGTCACGGTGAGCGTGCCACCATACAGCGCGCCGGACAGTCCCTGCACATTGTCGTTCGTCAGAACCCCGCCGTTCTTGCTGATTCTCATGGCCACGGTGCCGGACACCAGTTGCAACGTGTTGCTGATGGCAAGCGTTCCAATGCCGGCAGCCGTGCCGGCGGAAAGCGTGCCGCCATTTACCGTGACAGGGCCGTTGATGCCGCCCGTGCCATCCAAGGTGCCGCCATTCACCGCGACCCCGCCGGCGGCAATTGAGCCGTCCACCTCCAATGTGCCATTGCTGACCACGGTGGAACCCGCATAAGTGTTGTTGCTATTCAGAATCAGGCTGCCGGTGCCGTCCTTGATCAGCGCATAAGCGCTACTGCCGCCCCAGCCGTCCACAACACCGTTCACAACCAAGACGGAGTTGGCCGCGTTGCTAAACGAGCCGCCGCGGATCGCAAAATTGCAGCCGACCGGCAGGGAGATGTAATTTGTGCTGTTGGGAGCCGTGCTGAGGATGGCGGTCGCGTTAAACAGGTTGTAACAATCGCCCAACACCGTGGCCCCGGTGTTGCCGGCACCCGGGTTCGCCGTGATCGTGCCATTGTTCATCGTGATGGGCCGGCCCAGAGTTTCGCTGTTGGTGTTGATTTCACGCAGGGTGCCGCCGTTCAGCGTCAGCGTTTTACCGGCAACATAGGTATAGCCCAGGGCATCGCCGGCAAAAACCTGCAACTCCGCACCGGGTTCAACTGTGATGGGTGAATTGGCCAAGGTGCCGACCGCCCCACCACCGCTGGATAATTTCAGCACGCCATTGCTCACCACCGTGGCACCGGAATAGGTGGTTGGTGTCGTCAGGTTCATGAGGCCGGAACCGGCCTTGACCAAGCCATTAGTGCCGGCAAGTGGCGTGGAGATCGTTGCACTCAGGTTGCTGACGACAATGCTTGGCACCGTGATGCCGGCATCCATGGTCAACGGCCCGGTGCCGGCCAGCGTCCAACCATAAGTGCTGCCGTGATCTTCAAACAGCATGGATCCAATCGTCTCTGGAACATTCAATGTTACCGTCGTATTTGCCGTCAACGTCAGCGTGCTGAAATCCGCCGTGATGCCGCTGCCGCTGCCCACCACGCCGAGGTTCCAGTTGGCCCCGACCGGCCAGGAACCGCCGGCGGTGTTGGTCCAGATCGCCGTGGGAACGGTGACATAGGTTTCGCTGGCCAACAGGCTGGGGGTCGTCCCCGAATTGGTGGCATAGGCATTGATTATTTCAGTCGTGCCCACCGGGACGATGATGCCGGTGATCGGACTGGCCCCATGTGTGCTGGAGGTTGTCGGAATGCTACCGTCCGTGGTGTAGAAAATCGTCGAGCCGGCGTCCGATGAAATGGTGACTGACTGCGCCCCGACATAGTTTCCGCCGGGCGGATTGAAGGTTGGCGTGCCCGCGCCGGTGATCACCTGGATGGTGCCATTGATGTTCAACTGGGAGGTATCCCAGCTCCAGAAGGCGTTGGTCAGCGCCGGCAGCCCTTGAATACTGGCAAAGGTTCCGCTGTAGCTCGATGAATTAAAGAGCTTGAGAACATCGCCCGGAATGAACTGATTTCCATCACTGGTGACATTGGACACCGTCAGCGTGCTGCCGTAAGTCACGGAGATCATTCCTTGCAGCAAGTCACTGGCGAGCGTGCCGCCGGTTTTGCTGATGCGCATCTGGGTGGTGCCGCCGGAAGTCAACGTAAGCACGTTGCTGATGGAAAGCGTGCCAATGCTGGCCAAGGTGCCGGCCATGAGCGTGCCGCCAGACTGGATCGTGGGCGAACCATTGATCGTGCCGGTGCCATCCAAGAGAGCGCCGCTGCCGACCGTGACCGCGCCGCCGGCAATCGAGCCGTCCACTTCCAAGGTGCCGTTGCTGACAGTCGTGACCCCCGTGTAGGTGTTGTTGCTGTTCAAAATCATTGTGCCCGCGCCGGTTTTAGTCAGCGCATACGAACTGCTGCCGCCCCAGCCATTCAGGACGCCGTTCACAATCAAGTAAGAACCGGCACCGTTGGTGAAGGAGCCGCCGCGCAGCGCAAAATTGTTGCCGGCCAGCAGCGAGATGTAATTGGTCGTGCCGGGTGAAGTGGTGATGATGGCGGTCGCGCCATATAGGTTGAAGCAATCACCCTGGGTGCCCTGTGCAATGATGGCCTGGCTCGCCGTGAGACCGGCACCGGAGATTGCCGTGATGGTGGCGTTGCTCAAGATGGTCGGCCGCGCCAAGGTTTCGCTGTTGGTGTTAATTTCCCGCAGCGTGGCACCCATCAAGGTCAGCGTTCGCGCGGCGCTGTAAGTGAAGCCCAAGGCGTCGCCGGTGAACAATTGCAGCTCGCCCGGACTGAACACCGTGACGGCGGAGTTGGCCAGGGTGCCGACAGAGCCGCCGCCGGCCAGCAATTGGAGGACGCCGTTGCTCACGACGGTTGCGCCAGAGAAGCCGTTCGTAGCCGCCAGCGCCATGACGCCCGGACCATTCTTGGTGATGCCGACACCGGCGGTCTGCGCATTGATATTGCCGCTCACGAGCAGGTCAGGCCCGCCTGACGGGACGGTGCCCGCTGCAACATTGAATGGAATCTGGTTGCTCGGATTATTTTCGCGCGTATTGATAATGCCGGAGATGACCGAGGACACATTGGTGGCAAGCGTATTGATTACAGTGCCAGAGCCTGCAGCCAAATGAGCGCCGGTTCCGGTGGCCGCCAGCGTGCCCCCCATCATATTAACGGTCAGATCCCAGCCGTTATCGCCGGTGGAGGCGTTGTTGAAGGTGCCACCGTAAAGATTCAAGGTCGTCACCTGCAATGTCCGCAACACCGTGCCGTTGGTGTAGCCCAAGGCATTTTGCGCCGTGGCTGTAGCCGTCGCCCCAGGATTTACCGTCAGCGTGCCGCCGATGGTGCCCATGCCGGTGTTGTTGGTGGCCAAAATCAGATTGCCACCGTTGACAACGGTGTTGCCGGTGTAGGTGCAGATGTTGGACAGCACGAGAGTGCCCGCACCCGCTTTGACCAGACCGTTCGTGCCGGTCAACTGTGCCGTGAGGGTGGTGGTCTGATTGCTCACCGTGATGGTGGACGAACCGCTGCTCGCGGCCAGCGTCAGCGGCCCGACGCCGCCGTCCGCGATAATCCAGTTGTTGGCGTTGTTTTGGTCGGCAAAAATCAGGTTGCCGATGGTGGGCGCAATGTCGAGCGTGACCATCGCATCGTTGCCGCCCAGATTCACCGTGCTGAAATCGGCGGTCTCATTAATGCCGTTGCCGACGACATTGTTCATCCAGTTTCCCGGACTTGACCAGTTGCCGCTGGTCGTGATCCAGGTTGGTATGTTGATGGTCGAGTAAGTGGCGCTGGCATCACCGCTGTTGCCCGCCGGCACGGACGCGAAGGCGGTGATGGTCTCGCTCGCCGTGTTGGCCGGAATAGCGACGGTCACCGGGCTGGCATTCGACATGACCGTTGGTCCAAATGCCATCGGATCACTGCCATCAATGGTGTAATAAATTTCCGCGCCGGCTTCAGAACTAATCGTCACCGTGACGGTGCCAACAAAACCACCGGCCGTCGGACTAAACACCGGTGTCGGCGCATTGGCTGTCACCGCAATTCTGCCGCTGGAGGTCAAACCCGAAGTGTCCCAGAACAAACCGGCCGGCAAGGGCGGCAGGTTCAAGGTGGTGAACACGCCGCTATAACTGCTGTTGGCGCTGAAGATTTGGAAGGAATCACCCGCTGCGAGCAGGTTGGCATCACTGGTGATGTTGGTCACCACGAGCGTGCCGCCGTAGGTCAGGATCGTCATCTCCACCAGATCGCAGGTGGTTGATCCGCCGGTTTTGCTGATTCGCATGAAGTTTGTGCCGGCCAGGTGAAGGGTGTTGCCAATCGTCAGTGTTCCCATGCCGGCCGCAGTGCCGGCGGCCAGGGTGCCGCCACTGTTGACCGTGACTGGCCCGCCAACTGTGCCGGTCCCGTCCAAGATGCCGCCATTGACGGCGACGGCCCCGTTGCCGGTCGAACCGTCCACCTCCAACGTGCCGTTGCTCACGATGGTTGAGCCGGTATAAGCATTCACGCCGGTCAGTGCCATGGTGCCGGCGCCGGTCTTGATCAAGATGCCCGCGCTGTTGCCATAATCACCGGAAGCGTTTGTTAGTCCGCAGGAAACCGTCAAATCCGGCCCCGCCACACCCGTGACCGCGACATTGAAGGTCGTGCCGGTGCCGAGCAGATGGTCATACTTGTTATTCTCACTCTTTATGAGAGAGGCCGACGTTCCGCCAACTGTGACGCTGCCGAGGAACTGATATCCATTATAGGTGCCGGTGTCGCTGGGGCTTTGGTCCAGCGTGCCGCCATTAAGCACGATATTGGGCATCGCGTTGTAGCGCGTGGAATACACGAGGCCGTTGACCACCAGTGTCGGCAGCGTGGTATTGGTCATGCCACCGCCGCCAAAAATATTGTTGAGCGTGAAGTTCAGCACCGCGTTGCTGTTGACCGTGATGGTGCTGGCGGCCACCTTGGCCCCCAGATCAAAGGTGGTGCTGGTGCCTGCCGCCGCCGTCGTGTTGGTCACGGACACGCCGCTCAAGGTGAGGTTGGTAAAGTTGTTGTTGAGACTGCTCAAGATGACTCCGGGTGCCGGTGTGCCACCCACGCCGGAAATGACCAGACCATTGCTGCTGATCAAAGTCGCAGAGATGTTGACGCCTTGATTGCTGACGACGATGCTCGGCACCGTGACGCCGGCGTTCAAGGTGATCGGACCGCCGGTGAGCGTCCAGCCATAGGTGTTGCCCGCGTCTTCAAACAGCATCTGCCCGATGACTTGTCCGCTGCTGGCCGCGACGGCGACGGCTCCGGTCAGGGTCATCTGACTGAAATCCGCCGTGATGCCGCTGCCATTGGGCACCGCGCCGACGTTCCAGTTGGCGGTCACCGGCCAGGAACCGCCGGCGGTGTTGGTCCAGATTCCTGTGGGCACGGTGGTATAAGTCGCGCTGACCACCGGGCTGGCATTGGCATGGGTTGTGGTATTGGTGGCATAAGCCGTCAGCGTCTCAGTCGTGCTCACCGGAATTATTATGTTGTTGATCGGACTGGCCCCGGAAATCACCGTGCCCGACGTGGTCGGATTGCTGCCGTCCGTGGTGTAATAAATCGTCGTGCCGGCGTCCGAACTGATCGTGACTGACACTGATCCGATATAACCGCCGCCGGGCGGAGTGAAGGTGGGTGGCGTCGAACCGCTGATCACGGTGATGGTGCCGTTGACCAGCAACTGGGATGTATTCCAACTCAAACCGGTGGCCAGTGCCGGCAAATTATAGCCGGTAAAACCGCCGCTGTAACTTGAGGCATTGAAGAGATAGAAAGTGTCGCCCGCCGCGAGTTGGGAGGCATCACTGGTTATGTTGGTCACCGTCAGTGTGCCGCTGTAAGCCACCGAGGTCAGCACTTGCACCGTGTCGCTGGCGGGTGTGCCGCCGGTTTTGTTGATGCGCATGAAATTCGTGCTGCCGGCATTAAGCGTGAGCGAGTTGCTGATGGAAAGCGTGCCCGTGACAGCATTGGTGCCGGCCATGAGCGTGCCGCCGGACTGAACCGTGGTGGCACCATAGAGCTTGCCGACGCCATCCAGCGTGGCTCCGCTGCTCACTGTGACCGCCCCGCTGCCAGTCGAACCGTCTACCTCAAAGGTGGCGTTGCTGTTCACCGTGACCACACCGTTGCCGATCGAACCATCCACTTCCAAGGTGCCGCCATTGATGACAGTGGACCCGGCATAGGTGTTGGCGGCGGTCAATTTCAACCTGCCCGATCCCATTTTATTGAAGGGAGTGGTGCCAGCGTTTCCGTAACCTTGAACCACGCAGGCAATCGTCAGCGTGCTGTTTGGCTCGTTGGTGAAGTAGCAACTGCTGGTGCGCAGACCGAAATTGCCGACGCCAGTGATCAGATTGGTTGTTCCCGCCAGGGTCCGGATATAGTTTCCAAAGAAATTATACGCTTCGGTAGAGCCACCGTAAGCGGTTGAAGTGATCGTGCCGTTGGTCAGAATCATGATGCGATTCAGTGTCTCCGACTGGGCATAGATTTTTTTTATGGTGCCGGCATTTGTTATCGCGAGGTTAACAGCATAACCCAGCGCGTCACCGGCGTTGCAATCCAGTTCCGCTCCGGGGGCGATGGTGATGGCCGAGTTCGTCATGCAGCCGGCGCTGCCGCCGGTGGAAAGCTGCAATTTGCCGGCGTTCACAAAGGTAAAACCGCTAAAGGTGTTGGCGGCGGTAAGTGACATTACGCCCGCTCCATTCTTGGCAATGCCCTGACCACCGGTAGTGTTATTAATGACGCCACTGACTAGCAAATCCGGCGAGGCGGTGCCGGCAGCCACATTGAACGGAATCAGGCCGCTGCTGGAACGGGTATTGATTTTTTCTGAAATGGTTGAAGTCACGTTGGTGGCGATGGTGTTGAAAACACTGTTGGCAGCATTATCCACCGCCAAATCGCCGGCACCACTGATTGTGCCACCCATCAGGTTGAACGTGTCTTCCCAACATTGATCGCCGGTGGCAATCGTAGTGTAGGTGCCTCCAAAAATGTTGATCGTATTCACCGTGCCGTTGTAACCCACCGGATTGTTGACGGTGGTGATGACGGTGGTGCCATTAAGGATGGTCAAAATAGCACTCTCAATCGTGCCCTGGCCCGAGTTGTTGTATGACAAAGTCAGTATGCCAGAGTTGACCGTGGTCGTGCCGGTGTAAGTGTTTCCGCCCGAAAGCACGAGGTTGCCAGCACCTGCCTTGGTCATGCCGCTGGAGCCGGCGAGCACCAGACTGATGGTGTTTGTCTTGTTATTCACCGTGATGGTGGGCGCGCCGCTGCTTACCGCCAAAGTCAGGGGGCCGGCGGATCCCGTGCTCAACGTCCAACCGTAAGCATTGCCCACGTCGCCAAAAATCATGTTACCGATGGTCTTTGCACCATCCAGCGTCACGGCCCGCGAAGCTCCCAAGGTGAGCGTGCTGAAATCGGCGGTGTTGCCGCTGCCGGAGGCGGCAAGGTTGGGGTTCCAGTTGGCTGCGGTGGCCCAACTGCCACCAAGCAGATTGGTCCAAGTATAAGTGGTCTGCGCGTGGACGGTCAGGCCGGAGGCGAAGACCGCGAGGAGGGCGAGGTGTTTTAAGGTTGACAGGGTTTTCATGGGGTTTGTTTTGTGGAGTTGGATTAACCGATGGTGATTCAATGAATATGTCGCACAAGGCTCAAGGTCATTATAGTTAATCGGGATAATTAACTTCTCCCATTTGCGACCAATATTGTCAACCAGAAAAATGGCTGGCCCCGGGTTTTGAAAACGGCCCGGCGGGGACGAGTGCTGCTGCCCATGCAAGTTGCAAGTTGGGCGGCCCAAAATTACTGGAGCCGGGATGAAACTTCCGCCCAGCCCGACCGATCTTGAAGTCCGCCGTAACATCGCCATCACGCGCCCCGTCTGGAGGCTTGAAAGCCAAAATCCCATCCACCGTTGAAAAACAGCACCCAGTCCGCAATTGCGACGACCCGCATTTCGTCCATTGACGCCTTGCGCGGGTTGGTGATGTTCACGATGATTTGCGTGAACGACCTGGCGGGCGCGGGCAAGATCGTGCCGGATTGGATGGTGCATTTCAGCGACCGCCACAAGGGCAGCGGCATGACGTTTGTGGATTTGGTATTCCCGGCGTTTCTGTTCATCGTCGGCATGTCCATCCCTTTCGCCTTCAATTCGCGTCTGCAAAAAGGCGAGCCGGTTGGAAAACTTCTGCTGCACATTCTCGCGCGAACGTTTTCGCTGCTTATAATTGGCGTGCTGATGGTCAACGAAGCGCCGAGTTCCGAAAAAATGGGCTGGTCGGCGGCGCTCTGGCAAACCTTGATGTTCGCTTCAGCTATCCTGGCATTTTGTGCCATTGCGCCACGCGGCAAAACTCAAGCGAACGCCAAGCCCTGGCGAATCATCTCGTTTTGCATTCGTGTGCTCGGCGTCGCCGGACTGGCGTGGCTCGCGTTTGCGTGGTGCGGCGACCAAGGCGAGCGCATCATCACCCTGTCGCCATTTTCTTTGCGCACGGAATGGTGGGGCATCCTCGGCTTGATCGGCTGGGCGTATCTCGTCGCTGCGGTGGTCTATTTGATTTTTCGCGGACAGCGCACGGCGTTGCTTGGCTGCATGGTGCTGCTGTTTTGTTTGTTCGCCGCCGACCGCAAAAATGTTTTCGACAACTTCTGGCTCGCGAATGTTGTCAGCATTGGCGAAACGCTTGGCTCGCAGGCCGCCATCACCGTCGCGGGTTTGCTGCTGGCTTCAATTCTCACCGCGCCGGACTTGGGCAAACTGCGCGCGCGAATTCAATCCACTTTGCTTTTCATCGCCGCGATGGCTATCGGCGCGCTGTTGCTCCAAAAGCTTTATGGGATCAGCAAAAACAATGCGACTCCGCCGTGGTGTTTGTGGTCATGCGCCATCACGGCGGCGCTGTGGCTGATCTTCCACTTCGTTTGCGATGTGCGGCGAATCGGAGCGATCACGACGCCGCTGACAATCGCGGGGCAAAATGTTTTGCTGGCTTACCTGCTGTCGGAAATGATGCCCTCGCTATTGGACAATTGCAATTTGGGCGACTGGTATTGGCGTCTGTCGCAGCCCAATCTCGCTTGCGCCGTCGGCCGGTCGGTCGCGTGCGGAATTTTAGTTCTCGCGCTCACGGCAGGCTTGAATCGGCTCGGCTTTCGTTTGAAACTCTGATGTAAGTTCTGCAAGTCATGCGCGATGTGGCTCCGGAAAAGTCCAGGTAAAGTCTAGCCAGCGCGAGCCGGCCGGGCAGCAACTCATTTTGCGGCAGCAACCAGAATCAGTTCTTCAGATTGAATTGCAATTCGGCCAGATGGCGATACAGGCCATCTTCCCGCTGATGCAATTCAGTGTGCGTGCCGGATTCCACGAGCAAACCATCCCGGATGACCAGAATCCGATCCGCGCGCCGCACCGTGGCCAGCCGGTGGGCGATGATGAAGGTGGTGCGGTTTTCCATCAAGACATCCAGGGCAAGCTGCACCAGGCGCTCGCTTTCCGAATCGAGTGAACTAGTGGCTTCATCCAGAATCAGAATGGCCGGGTTTTTCAAAATCGCGCGGGCAATCGCCACCCGCTGCCTTTGTCCGCCGGAAAGTTTGACGCCGCGCTCGCCGACCAGCGTTTGATAGCCATCGGGAAAGAGCGTGATAAATTCATGCGCGTGCGCCAACCGGGCGGCTTCCAAGATTTCAGCCTCGCTGGCACCCGGCCGGCCATAGGCGATGTTTTCGTAAATACTGCCACCGAACAACAAGGCTTCCTGCGGGACGATGGACATCTGGTTGCGCAGCCAAGCCAGCGGATAATCCGGCGCGGCGCGGCCGTCCATCAAAATCTCGCCCGGCTGGGGATCGTAAAAGCGCAAGAGCAAAGAAATGATGGTGGACTTGCCGGAACCGCTCGGACCAACCAGAGCAATTTTCTCACCAGGTTTGACGGCAAACGAAATTCCCTTGAGCACTTCGACTTCAGGCCGCGAGGGATAGCGAAAATGGACGTTGCGAAATTCCACTTCCCCGCGCAACGTCGGCATAGCTGTTGGAGTTTGCGCTGATGCTTCGGGTCTGAGCACCGGAAATTCCGGCTGTTCCTGCAACAGTTCCCGGACGCGCTGCGTCGCGCCAACAGCTTTCTGCACCTGGCTGTAAAGATCCGCAAACTGGCCCATTGCGCCCGCGACAAACGCCGTGTAGAGGACGAAGCGAGTCATCTCGCCGATGGTGATCTTGCCACTTTGCAAAAGCGAGGCCCCTGACCAGAGAACGACCACAATGCAACCGAATAGGGCGAACACAATGAAGGCGATGAAGGCACCGCGCAATTTTGCACCGCGCAGCGCCACCTGAAGGTAATCCTCAAGACTGCGCCGGTAGCGTTGAATCTCGAAAGACTCGTTCACAAACGCCTTCACATTAAAAATACCCTGAAGCGTTTCTTCGACAATGATGCCGGTATCCGCCAGTTTATCCTGGGCTTCGCGGGAGTTGCGCCGCAGTTTGCGGCCAAACACCACAGCTAAAATAATGACCGGCGGAATGGCAGCGAGCATGATCAGCGTCAGCCGGCCGGACGTGGTGGCAATCAGGGTGATGCCACCCAGCAGCAACAAGGATTGCCGCAGGAATTGCGGAACGGCCATGACGAGTGTGCCTTCGATCTGGGTCAGGTCCGCCGAAATCCGGCTGTTCAGTTCTCCCACCCGGCGTTGGCCAAAAAATGACAATGGCAAACAAATCAGCCGCGCGTAAGTGTCGCGGCGAAGATCCGCCACGGCGTTTTGGCCGATCTTGGTCATGGACGTGGAATGAAAAAAGGTGCTGGCGGCCTGGACCGCAAGCACGCCTAACATCAAAAGAGCGATTGAATTGACATGGTGCGGCAGCCAGGGGGTTGAACGCGACGACGCAATTGGTGTAGCCGCATCCATGAGACTGCCCGCGAGGAACGGAAAACAAAGACTCAACAGGCTGGATATTATCAAGGCGCCGCCAGCGGCCAAAATGAGTCCCCGATAAGGACGTAAATAGGTGAAAAGCGTCGTGATCTCACGCAGGTTTTGCCGGGTGAGTTTGGCCTTGGGCAGGTCGAGATCGAGCCGGCCTCGTGGACTGTAGCGTGCCATCTTCCATGCATCGTCGCAAAGCCAGTCGAAGGTCGCAAGGAACATGCGTTACTTATTGGAACCGTGCGCGGGCGAGGGGAAAGAATTTGCGCCGCTGCAATTGGCATCTTGCCCCACGAGTTGGATACTTCAGTAAGTCATCCATGATTTTTCAAAATGGCGCGGAACAATATCGGCCAGCCGTTGTTTTCGGCTTGAGCTTCCAAGTCAATTAGCTCATAAAGCCCAAATGAAACTGAAACGTCTCCTTTTCTTGTGCCTGCTATTCGCAGGTTTCATCCTTCCCGGTGCCACCTTTTTGCGGGCGGCGGACAATCCGTTTCTCGGTTACTGGTCCCTGCATCTGCCCGGTGGCGGCGCTGGCTGGCTGGGCGTCAGCAATAGTGGAGATGAACTCAAGGTGCAAATGCTGTGGGGTGGCGGCAGTGTTTTTCCCGTGAACAGCGCCCAACTGGCGGAGGGCAAACTCGTGCTCACCCGCCAGCACCCGACCAACCGCAAATCGGCGGATGGCAAATCCATGGTCGTGACCGAAACCATCAGTGCGACGCTGGACGGCTCGGACGGACTCAAGTTGGTTACCGTCACCCCCAAAGCCGATGGCGGCGAAAATCGCGCGGAATTTTCCGGTCATCGCCAGGCACCGCCGCCGCCCGCACCGGACTTGAGCCGAATCAAATTTGGCCCGCCCACCGAACTTTTTAATGGCACCAATCTGGACGGCTGGGAACCGGTCGAGCCAAAGGCATTCAATGGCTGGCACGCCGACCAGGGCATTTTGATCAACACGCTGAAACAAGAGCCAGGCCAGCCACACCGCTCCTTTGCCAATCTGCGCACCGTGGCGGAGTTTGAAGATTTCTCGCTGCACGCCGAAACCCGCGTGCCGACGAACGGCAACAGCGGCATCTATCTTCGCGGCACGGACGAGGTGCAGATTTTTGACAGCTACGGAAAACCGCTTGACCCGCACAACATGGGTGCCATTTACAGCCGCATCACTCCCACCGCCGCCGCCGAGAAGCCAGCCGGCGAATGGCAGACGGTGGACATTTTGTATGTGGCCCAACACGCGACCGTGATTTTGAACGGCACCAAGATCATTGACAACCAGCCCGTGCTCGGTCCCACCGGCGGCGCGCTCTGGCCAGAAATGAATCGTCCGGGTCCGATTTATCTGCAAGGCGACCATACCGGCATCGAATATCGCAATCTCGTCCAGCGGCGCGTGGCCAGCGAATAAAACTCGTGAGGCGAAACTTATGAGAACACGTCTGAAAATTCATGAAGGATAAGGAATCACGCAAGTCGGCGGAGTTGAATTTGGACCATGGCGATATAGATCCAAGCTTCGGCGCTGGCTTCGGTGGTTTCATAATCATGCACGAGTCGCCGAACGCCATTCCACCGGATTTACTGGGTGTGGATGCAGTGACTTTGCCCCATACACAGTTCGTAATGGGGTGAACACCCCATAGCCGGCAGTTGGTTTTCCCGCCATGTTCTCGGCATGAAACCAAACCAGTCTTCCCCGGGTGTGAACAGAAAGACGGTCGAGGCACAAGAGCCGACCATCGGGGCGGCGATAATTCAAATCATAACGGCTTTTGCCCCAGCACCGGAGGCGGTGGCTCGCCGGGCCTACGCCATTTATGAGAAGCAAGGTTCCAAGCACGGGTATGCCGTGAAACACTGGCTGGAAGCCGAGGCGCAATTGTTCGGCGGAGTCGAACGCGAATCCCAAATGCATCCGGGTTCATCCCTTTTCAAAACCGAACATTAAAAGGCCATTTTCCCATGAAACATCATAAATTATCCAAAACCCAACAAGCGGTCATTGCACCCGGGCCAACATCGGCAGCGGGCGCGGACCCAAATGAAATTAATTTTGCGCCCTCACCGGACGAGGTGGCCCGCAAAGCTTACTTCAGTTATGAAAACGAAGGCTCCCAGCCCGGTCACGAGGTGCAGCATTGGTTGAAGGCCGAGGCGGATTTGATCGCAGAACGAAATCTCACGCGGGTCCACGGATTCCACAATCGGACGTAAAAACATTTCCAGCTCAAAACAAAAATATGAACACACCCATCATTGACCGTGACCTCCGCAAACAAGCGCCGCACAGCCCGCGCGAACGCATCGGCGGATTCGCCATCGCCTGCCGGGCGGTGGACAAATGCCGCGCCAGCCTTGCCGGCACACTCGGCGATTATCACTATGATTGTCCGCTGGACAACCAGCTTTTTGCTTTCAAGGGTATCACCGGCGACCAGTTCGCCGCCGCCGTGAAGGCCGCGAAAAACTATGACGAAGTCGGCACCTGGCTGCTGGCCAATGGCACGGCAAAGACGGGGCCGGAAATCGAGGATTGGTCGGATGATCAGGAAGGCGACAGCATGATGAACAATCCGGAGAAGCGCGCTTACTTCGCCGAAGCCTGTCAAAAACTCGGACTTAACCCGGACAAAACCACCACATTTGACTGGCTCGAAGCAGATGACCGTTCCAGTTTCCGCAGCGCGACGAAGTAATATTTTTTCACCAAACAAAAACCTATCCACCAAGCGAAATAGCTTTATGAAAGATCATGCCGCCAAATCTGCCGCCGCAGCACAAACTCCGGTTTTTCCGCAAACCATGCACGAGTTGCGGCCCAATCAAGAGAAAGTCCTGCCGCATCCCGAACCAAAAAAGAGGGATAACATCTTTTCCAAATCCCGCGACTTGCGGGAGGATCGCGGCACGCGCGAAATGAAAACTTCGCATAACGACCAGACCAATCACGCACGGAAATTTTAACTTATGAAAACAAATCCACTGAAAGACGGCGTCATCTCCGAAAATTCCGCCGGCGTCGGCACGGTTACCCGCAAGATGGTGCGGGCACGGGCGGCGGAACTGGCGATTATTGACGGCCATTTGTCGCATGATGCGACCGCGTCGCATTTTGCGCAGGCCAAGCGGGAGTTAACCGGTGTTGCGGATGAGAATCCGAACGATGCGATTCTCGAATCTGCGCCCGAGTCTGAACGCTGGGATCCAGTGGCCGGCTCGACCGGAAACAAAGCGCGAGTGGCTCCGAGCGAAGACGAAGACGAAGAAGGCCGCAGCGATAATGAAAGGCTCGTCGAAGGCGGCATCGCCGAAGCTGAGATTGAGCAAAGTTTCCAAGCTACCAAGGCTGCCGCAAAAAAGGATTTATGAATCCACCGGCGGTTATCACGCCGCAGCGGGTTCAGGCCGCACTACTTTCTAATGCGCCGGATTCGAGCGACGCCTTGGCTCTATCGCTTTATACACTCATCGCAAACAAACATTATTTAACGGATTAAATTCCCAGCAATTTCAACTGCTCCCTGCTCCGGCCGGCTGATCGGCTCGCCAATGCAAGTCTCCTCAAAAAATATGAAAACTATGTTGCCACTAACCGGTTCGCATTTGCGCACCTATGATACGATCTTCCAACATCCTATTTCGCACAATCTACAGTGGCATGATGTTTATGCGCTGTTTCGCCATCTTGGTCAGGTCGAGTCGGAACCGAACGGCCACCTGAAAGTAACCCGTAATGGCCAGACCATCATGCTGCATCCGCCGCATGGCAAAGATGTTTCGGAGACATCCGAGGTTATGTCGTTGCGTCACTTTCTTGAAAAGTCGGACGCGACACCGCCCGCACCCGATGCAAAGGAATCGCATTGGCTGCTCGTGATTGATCACCATGATGCGCGGATTTACCGTTCAGAAATGCACGGCGCCATTCCGCAACAAATTCTGCCGCAGGAGCCGGAAGCCCATCTGCGGCTGGCGAACGACGCAAAAGATTTTTCGCGCGGCAAAGACAAGCCCGATCCGAACAGTTTCTTCAAACCGGTGGCCAGCGTGCTTCAAGCCGGCGGCCAGATTCTCATCTTCGGCACCGGCACCGGCTCTGGCAGCGAGATGGAACAGTTCATTGCCTGGTTCAAGCAACATCACCCGGAGCAAGCCAGGCACATCATCGGCTCGCTGGTCGTGGACGAACAGCATTTGACCGATGATCAGTTGCTTGCGAAAGCGCGGGATTTTTACGCGCAGGCCGCCAAGCCTGAAAATGATAACGGCGGCAAACTGGAGCAAAAATAAAACACCAACTGAACCAAAGCAAAGGAGTTATAAATGCCGATTAAATTCAAGGATGAAGACGAAGGCAAAGTGCTCGCCATTCAATTGAGCGGAAAACTGACCAGGGCAGATTACGTTTACTTCGCACCCGAGTTTGAACGGCTTGTCCGGCTCAACGGAAAACTGCGCGTGCTGTTTGACCTGGCTGGCTTCCAAGGCTGGGAAGCCGGCGCGTTGTGGGAGTGCATCAAGTTCGACCTCAAACATTTCGCCGACATCGAACGGATCGCAATGATCGGTGAGTCAAGGTGGGAACATGGCATGGCTACCTTTTGCCAACCATTTACGCAGGCGACGATTCAATACTTCGATCACACCAAAACTGCTGAAGCTCGGAAATGGTTGGCCGAGGATTAGTCGTTTTGCATTGAAGCGAATCGGTGTTCCTGCGTGGTGACGCCTCGAATGATAGATATTCAGCGAATCAATACGGCACGCTTGGGAAGCAAAGAAGACTTGGAAGCCAAAGATTAATGCTGGTCGGCCAAGCCATCCAGCCATGAACACAACCCTCTTCTTCGTGTGAAGTTTCTCCGGGTTTTAGGACTGCCTTGCGGCTCTGCCTCGCAGTGCTTGACCGTGAAGCAACCAATCCAAAGCCCGAACGCGAACTGATTCTGGACAATCATTTCCGTCGGTTTTTTTTTCTCTGGCAGACCAAGCCCGGTGAGACAAATCCGAATTGCGATTTTTAATCTGGAAAAGTTGGGCACGCACCCGACATTATGGGGCAGCACGAACGAAGCGAGTTGAGGTGCTCTGGATGACGCGACGCATGAATTGAATCAGAAGCCGGGCAAAAACGGCGCTGATGACCGGAGCACAGTTGGCATTGAGACACAACGACGAATTTCAGAAACAGCCAAAAGCCAAATGCCAGTTCATACCTCAACGCGAAATGATAACGAAGCTGATGGGTTCTGAAGGGCCGGCAAAACCAAAGCAAAGAACATTGTATTTATGCGTATTCAATCAATGAGAAGGTTGGGGTTCCATTGTGCAGCCGCAATTTTCACCATCGCCGTTTCGACTTTTGCCGGCGTGGATTTTCCCGGACCGCCGCCGGGCAATGCGGAATCGTCGCAGGTTCAGGATGTTTTCCGGCTGCAAAATGCGGTGATTTCCGGATCGTGGCAGTTCACGGACGGACAGCTTCGTCCGCTGGCTTTGATCAACCGGCTCACCGGAAAGCAATTTGATCAGTCCGGCGCGGAATTATTTCGCCTCGACCTGGCGCGGCCGCAAAAACAAAAGGAGCCAACAAGCGTCGCGGTGACGGTGCGGCTGGAGGACGAGCACATCGTGGCGCTCGTTTCGCGCGACGGCATGGCGTGGACGGAGCTGGCCACATTCTCGCGCAAGGAATTTCCCGGCGACCCGAAGCTGGTGCGCCTCGGCAAAATGAATTTGCAAGCGCAGGCGCAAAGCTACGCCGACCTCGGCGCGCCCGGCAAATGTGTCATCTCGGATTTTGCCATGGCCGGTGCCGGGCAAGGCTTGCCCGCGTTTGAAATCAACGCGAAAGCGAATCAGGCGGCCACGCAGGATCATCCGTTTTCGCCGGGTGCGCTGGTGGTTTCGTGCCGGATTGACAAGGGCACAGACCAAGGCATGTCGTGGAGTCCGGCCATCGCGCTGGTCTGGGAAGAAGGAAAAAAGTTTCTGCTGATTGGCGTGCGCGATTCCAAGCCGGTGTTCAACGTGACGACGGCGACGGGTGAAAAAATTGTCGAAGCCAATTTTGCGGATTATCCGGCGATGGATTTGCCCGCCTCCACGTTCCGGCTTGATGGCACGCCGAAGATCGTGCGGCTGAAGCCCGCCGCCGATGGCGTGCGCGTGGCCGACCGCATCGGCGGCCTGGCGATTGAGGCGGAGCTGGTTTCCGCAGACGGCATTCGCGCGCATTGGCACGCGGAACTGCGTGATGGTTCCAGCTATCTCCGCCAGACGGTGGAGTTATCGTCGCCCACAAAAACAAACCCTTTGCTTGGCGTTGAACTGGCGGACGTGCGGATTGCCGGTGCGAAAACAATCGGCACGGTGCCTGGTTGTCCGGTTGCCGGCGGCGGAATGTTTTTCGGCGTGGAAATGCCCGGAGCGCAAAATGCGCTCGACGGCGCGGGCGCGCGAATCGGGTTGGCCTGCCAGCTAGAATTGTCGCCATCGCAAAAATATTCGTTTGGCTCGGTGGCGGGCGTCGCCCCGGCGGGGCAGTTGCGCCGCGCGTTTTTGTTTTACCTCGAACGCGAGCGCGCGCGGCCGTCGAAGCCCTTTTTGCATTACAACTGCTGGTATGACCTCGGCTTTTCTGTGGACACGCCAAAGCTGCTGGACGTGGTCAGCAATTTCACCGCCGAGTTGGTGCGGAAGCGCGGCGTGCCGGTGCAATCGTATCTTGTTGACGACGGCTGGGACACGCCCGGCCGCGGTTTGTGGGCGGAGAACCAGAATAAATTTCCCGGCGGCTTCGCGGCGCTCAAGGCGAAAATGGATAAGATGGACGCGCATCTTTCTATCTGGATATCGCCGCTCGGCGGCTACGGTGGCAACGAAGAACGCACGGCGACGGCACAGAAAATGGGGCTTATTCCCGCCGGCGCACATCTTGACTTCGCTTATCCCGCCTACAAAAATTGGTTCCAAGAGCGCTGCCTCCAGCTCATGCGCGAGGATGGCGTGAACGCGTTCAAATGGGACAAGGCCGGCGAAGGTGTCAGCCCGCATTTCATGGCGCTGCTCGACATCGCGCGGAATTTGCGGCAGGAAAATCCCGGCGTATTCATCAACGTCACCGTCGGCACCTGGCCGTCGCCGTTCTGGTTGAACCACATTGATTCGACCTGGCGCAACGGCAGCGGCGACATGGGCTGGTCGGGCAAGGGCCGCGATGCGGCGAACAAATATGACCGCGAAAAATGGCTCACGTTCCGCGACGGTTATTGCCGCGCACTCTTTGTGGAAAAATCGCCGCTCTATCCGCTCAATTCCATCATGGCGCATGGCATCGTTCACGGCCGCAATTTTCAAGGCGGCGACCTCGGCCGGAGCAATCCTCCCGATTTGAAAAACGAAGCGCGCTCGTATTTCGCCAACGGCTCGTCCTTGCAGGAATTGTATCTCACGCCCTCGTTGATGACGCCGGAAGCGTGGGACGACGTGGCCGAGGCCGCCAAATGGGCGCAAACGAACGCCGATGTGCTGGTGGATTCGCACTGGGTTGGCGGCGATCCGCTCAAGCTGCAAATTTACGGCTACGCCTCGTGGAATCCGCGCAAAGGCACGCTGATGCTGCGCAATCCCGATGATCAGCCGCAAACGGTCACACTGGATGCGAACACCGTGTTTGAACTGCCCGTCGGTGCCGCGAAGAATTATGCGCTGCAATCGCCTTATTCCGACCAGCGCGTGCAAACCCTTTCACTCCAGGCCGGCCAGCCGCAAAGCCTCATGCTGGCACCGTTCGAGGTGCTGGTGTTCAACGCAAGCTCTGCGGTCGTTGGCGAAAAATAATTTTCTGCAACATCACTCTGAAAGCCATGCCGACGTTGATTTGCCGCCATGTGGTTCCGGCCAAACCTGAAATCGCAGCCCCGTCCATGGCTGAATGCTGGCTGGCTGGCTTGATCGGGAACGTCTGTTCGGCTGGCGCGTTCGCCGTTGGCTGATAGTCGCATTGTTGGCTTAGCCAATTTATTTATTATTGGTCGGCCCGTTTTGCGTGGACGATACGCTGATTATTTTGACTGGTGGTATCTTGATCCCAACGCTGCCGACAGAGAAACTGGATGGGATGGAGATTGCGACCGCCTATTGCCATTATGTGCCATCGCGGTTTAATGACCCGCTTTTATAAAGTGCCGCAAGCTATGCCGGCATCACCGCTGCCGCATTGCTGATGCGTTTGGGTTGATGTTCCGTCAAAGTTTCGTGATCGGTGTTTTTGAGGATTTCCCGGGCATGAATCGTTTCCATATCCGAACCGTGGGCGATCAACACATACTTGCCGCTTTTCACCGCCGTCTCGTATTGGATGATGCTGTTCTTGGGAATGCCCATGCTGTAAAGCCCCGCACCCAGCGCGCTCAAACCACCCACCACCACCGCGCCTTCCAATGCACCGACAATGTAACTAACGATGGGACCCGCAAAGAGCAACGGTCCGACACCAGGAATAAGAAAAAAAGCAGAGCCAAATAACAAACCCCAAAAACCGCCCCAGAACGCGCCAAGCTTTCCCCAGTATTTCATGCGGTCGCCCGCATTGTAATAGCCGATCACGTGTTCATCGGTATGATAGTCGCGTCCGATGATGGAAAGTTTTTTCATGTCGAAGCCGGACTTGTTCAGTTCGTTGATGGCGGCCTCGGCTTCGGTGTGTAATTTGAAAACCGCCACCACGCAATTGTTGTTGGTCATAAGATTAGTTCTTTCATTTAGCATTTATTGCAGTTGCCATTTTAAGCCGTTGCCCGAATGTTGAAATGGGGTGTTCACCCCATGAATGACCGGGCGGTCTTGAGCTGGACGCAAAACATTGGCAAAAAAAAGAGCGCGCCATGTTTCGTGGCGCGCTCGACGGGTGAAAGGTTCGGTAGCTTCGATTAGTCGGCAGTCAGGCTGATCGCCCCGCTCCAGTCGCTGGTGCCAGCCGTGCCGGCGGCGTTGACATCAATGGTGTATTTCACCCCCGCCACCAAACTGCTGAACGTATGGGTGGTGGCCGTGTCCTGTTCGATCACCGGCACCGCGCCGGGCGTGTTCGCCAGCAGCCGGTAGTTGTAGATGACCGCGCCAAAAACCGGGTTGAACTTGGCCACCAACTGGCTGAGCTGCGGACCGTGGCTGACCGACAGGTTTTGCGGCTGGCCCGGTATGCCCACAGGCTGGCCCGCCGGCTTTTGGGGCGGAAACCCGCTCAAAATCAGGTTCGCCATGTTGCCGTTACAAACCTTCGCGACATAATACGAGAGCAGGCGCACCTGGTTGGTCAGCACCAGGCGCAGGTTGTTTTTGTTGATGGTGTCCGCCGGGGTGCGGTTCAACATGTGGACCGCCGTCGAGAAGTTGTCCAGCGCCAGTTGAATGTCCGGCAACGGCGGGTCGGGGTCTTTGAAGACGAGGACGTTATCGGCCTGGGCCTTCAGCACCACGCTGACATCATTTATTAATGGCACGTCGCCGTCGGCATTGAGCCACCCGATGGCTGGTTTTGCGTTCATAAGATTAGACTCCCTTGGTTAGTTTTCATACTGGTTAATTTTCGATGTGTTGTTTTGTATATTCATTTTTATGGACCGAACCTGACATTTTTCTTAACGGAATTTTGGCAAAAAAGATTAGCACTATTTTAAGAAATCTATTATTAACAACAGTAACTTCTCCTATAAAATCCAATGTTATTCCGCAAAGCGCCTGTATTTGCAGGGTGTTTGCGCGTTTTCGGCGGGCAAAAAGCGCCTGCCAGCGGCGGCCGACAAGGGAGAATCCGGCCATTTCCATGACCCTTGGAGCCATTCCAAGGACCCTTGGAACCGTTCCCACGACCAAGGAAACGTCTGACACGGTTAAAGAAACCCCGTCTAGGGTCATGGAAATGACCCCAAGCTGGCAGGAGATTGGAGGCGGCAGCCCGTTTTAACGGCACCGACAGGCGTGAATGGTTAATTGGGTGCGCGGCAGAATGGCGCGGAATGTTGCGGCGCGACGGCTGTCGCCATGTCCCTGGCCCGGGTGCGCCAGCGCGTGCGCAAAGGCGGGCATGACGTGCCGGAAGTGGATTTGCGGCGGCGCTTTTTGCCGAGTTTACGAAATTTCTTTTCGCTGTATCTTCCCGTGGCGGATGAAGCCCTGTTGTTCAATGCGGCAGGCAGTCCGCCCAAGTTAATCGCCCGCTGGCAAGGCCGGGCGGCATTGCTGATTGAACCTGCAATTTATGATCGCATCCAAAAACAAATCGAAACCAGCCGCTAAAGCGCGTGGCGCACAATCGCCCTTCGTCGCCAAGGCGCAGCGGGCCATCCGCAAAGCGCAGCAGACCGCCGCGCGTGAAAATGCCCGCTTCGGCCTGCGGATGATTGTCCAGGCCGCGCACTGATTCGCGCATGCCAGGCGCCGCCAAGCCGCCGCCGAACTGGCCGCCGCCAAAAAAAATTGAAGCGATGATTCTCGGCCAAGCCAGCCAGCCGTGAAATTCGTTCGCGTGGTTCGTGTAGTTCGCGGTTCACCTCATCCGGCCTGCGGCTACCCCATCCGATGCGGAGAAGAAATTGTTTTGCGGGACGGTTCCCCGGCGTAGGTGGTGCTTGCGCACCGCCACCAGCACACCAACACCGGGCTAATTTCCATAGCGCCTTCAGCGCAGCCATAGCTCGGCTTGCCATTCATTTCGTGTCCATTCGTGAAATTCGTGTCAGGTCTTCGCGCCCTGGCGTCTTGGTGGTTTAATTTCATGGGGTGTTCACCCCATTGTTCACGGCGGCGAAAAGGAACAGTTTCTGCATGGCAAAATTATGAATACTCCCAATCTGTTTACTCCCGTTCGCCTGGGCGCGATGGAAGCGCCGAACCGCATCGTCATGGCCCCGCTCACGCGGATGCGCGCGGGGCCGGGCCGCGTGCCCACGCCGTTGATGGCGGAATATTATGCGCAGCGCGCGGCGGCGGGACTGATCGTCAGCGAAGCCGTGGCGATTTCCCAGCAGGGCACGGGCTGTCCCAACACGCCCGGCATTTATACGGCGGCACAAGTCGCGGGTTGGCAGCGCGTGACCGAGGCGGTGCATCAGGCGGGCGGAAGAATTTTTCTTCAGCTCTGGCACATGGGGCGAATCTCGCATCCGAGTTTTCAATTGGACGGCGGATTGCCGGTCGCGCCCAGCGCCATCGCTCCGCGCACCGGCCAGGTGCTCACGGAAAATGGAATGCAACCTTACGTCACGCCGCGTGCGTTGAAGAAGGAGGAATTGCCGGGCATCGTGGCGCAATATGCCGCCGGTGCTGAACGCGCGAAAACGGCCGGCTTCGACGGCGTGGAAATCCACAATGCCAATGGCTATTTGCTCGACCAGTTTCTCCGCGATGGCACGAATCAGCGCAAGGATGAATATGGCGGGCCAGTGCGGAATCGCGCGCGGCTGACTTTGGAAGTGACCGACGCCGTCGCGCAAGTTTGGGGCGCCGACCATGTGGGCATCCGCTTCTCGCCGGGTGGCGTCTTCAATGACATGCACGATTCAAATCCGCTGGCGACCTTCAGCCATGTGCTGCATGAGTTGAATCGCTTCAAACTCGCCTATGCGCATTTGATCGTGTCCACGAAAGATGATTTGGAACATGGCGCGGTGCCCGTGCCGCTGGCCGCGCTGCGCAAAGAATTTCATGGGCCATTGATTATCGCCAATGGCTTCACTTACGCGACCGCGACGCAAGGCTTGGCAGAAGACATGGCCGATGCTGTGGCGTTTGGGCGTTTGTTTATTGCGAACCCTGATTTGCCCGAACGCTTCCGTTTGAACGCGCCGCTGAACGCGCTAGAGGAAGCGACCTTGTATGGCGGCGCAAAAAAGGGATATACCGACTATCCGGCGATGGGGCCGCAACTCGTCATAAGATAATGAGTCTTCAAGCGGAAGCCATTTTGTCAAAGCCGCTGAAACGTGTTGGCATCGCTGCCGACCACGGCGGTTTTGAATTGAAGGAATTTCTGGCCGGAAAATTGCGCGGAGCCGGTTATGAAGTCACTGATTTTGGCGACCGCCAGTTGAAGGCGGACGATGATTATCCAGATTTTATCATTCCCCTGGCACGCGCGGTTGCCGCCGGGACGATGGATCGCGGCGTGGGCATTTGCGGCAGCGGAGTTGGCGCATCCATTGCCGCAAACAAAGTGGCAGGAGTCAGGGCCGGCTTGATTGACGAAAACTTTTCGGCGCATCAAGGCGTCGAGGATGATGATTTGAACATGATCTGTTTTGGCGGCCGGCTGATCGGCCATGAACTCGCTTGGAAATTGGTGCAAACGTTTCTCGCCGCGCGCTTCAAAGGCGCAGAGCGATTCCGCCGCCGGCTCGCAAAAGTGGCGCAACTCGAAAGCAAAACCCAGGCGATTGCAGGCGACAGTTTGGGAACTAAATTCAAGACCGACAGCTACTGCGCGCCCTTGCCGCCGCATCCGATGACGATTTCGGAAGCGGTAGCGGTGTGGCGAAACGAGGGCGATCCAAACTGATGCCAATGGAAAACGATCTTCACTCGCACTAAACTCAAAAATATATGAACGAACCATCCCCGGTCAGCCAACCGATCTACAGCTCTCCGCATGCGGGCATCGAAGGTTTTGATTCCCTGGCGGAGCTGGCATTGGATTTACATTGGTCGTGGAACCACGCCACCGACGAAGTTTGGCGGCAGCTTGATCCTGCGCTGTGGGAGCACACCCAAAATCCCTGGGTGGTTCTGCAAACGGTCTCGAAAGACAAACTCAAGGGCGTGCTGTCCAATCCGGCCTTTCGCAAAAACATTGATGATTTGCTGCAAACCAAGCGGCAGGTGGCAGCAGCGCCGGCGTGGTTTCAGAAAATCCACCCGCAGTCGCCGCTGAAGTGCGTCGCGTATTTCAGCATGGAATATATGTTGAGCGAGGCGCTGCCCATTTATTCCGGCGGGCTGGGCAATGTGGCCGGCGATCAGCTCAAAGCGGCGAGCGATCTCGGCGTGCCCGTCATTGGCGTGGGACTGCTTTATCAACAAGGTTACTTTCGTCAGGTGATTGACAAGGACGGTTCACAGCAGGCGCTTTACCCGTATAACGACCCGGGACAGTTGCCGATCACGCCGTTGCGCCAGCCGAACGGTGAGTGGCTGCGTTTGGAAATCACCTTGCCGGGTTATTCCGTCTGGTTGCGCGCGTGGCAGGTGCAAGTCGGACGAGTAAAACTTTATCTGCTGGACAGCAATGATGCGGCGAACTTTCCCGCGCATCGCGGCATCACCAGTGAGTTATACGGCGGTGGGCCAGAGTTGCGCCTCAAGCAGGAAATGCTGCTGGGCATTGGCGGCTGGCGATTGCTCGCGGCGCTAGGCATCCAACCGGATGTCTGCCACTTGAACGAAGGTCATGCGGCCTTTGCGGTGTTGGAGCGCGCCCGCAGTTTCATGCAGGAAAATGCGCAGCCATTTGAAGTGGCGTTGGCCGCCACGCGCGCCGGAAATCTTTTTACCACCCACACGGCCGTGACTGCGGGCTTTGATCGTTTTACGCCGGCGCTCATCGAGCAATACCTTGGACATTACGCCACAGATAAGCTCGGTATCTCGCTCTATGACTTACTGGCTTTGGGCCGCCAAAATCCGAACGACGCTTCGGAAAGTTTCAACATGGCGTATCTGGCCATTCGCGGCAGCGGTGCGGCGAATGGCGTGAGCCGCCTGCACGGTCAAGTGAGCCGGCAATTATTTTCGCCGCTCTTTCCGCACTGGCCGGTGGACGAAGTTCCCATTGGTCACGTCACCAATGGCGTTCATCATCCGACGTGGGATTCCGCCGCCGCCGACGAACTTTGGACCAGAGCCTGCGGCAAAGACCGCTGGCTGGGGATGAAGGAAAATCTGGAACAGCAAGGGATTCGCAGCGTCCCCGACGAAAATCTCTGGCAGTTGCGCACCACTTCCACCGAGTGCCTTGTTGATTATGCGCGCGAGCGTCTGGCCCGGCACTATGCCGCTGCCGGCGCTTCCGCCGAAACCATTGAGGAAGCGAAACATCTTTTTGATCCGAAAATATTAACCATCGGTTTTGCGCGCCGCTTCGCAACTTACAAAAGACCTAATTTGCTGTTGCACGATCCGGAGCGATTGTTGCGCCTGCTGTCCAATCCGCAGCGACCCGTGCAACTTATGATTGCGGGCAAGGCGCATCCGGCGGACAAAGAAGGACAGGCGCTGATTAAAGAGTGGATTCAATTCATTCGCCGACCAGAAGTTCGTCCGCACGCTATTTTTCTCAGCGACTATGATATGCAATTGACCGAGCGCCTGGTGCAAGGTGTGGACGTCTGGCTCAACACACCCCGGCGTCCGTGGGAAGCCTGTGGCACAAGCGGCATGAAGGTGTTGGTGAATGGCGGCTTAAATCTTTCGGAATTGGATGGCTGGTGGGCCGAGGCCTATGTGTCCGATTTAGGCTGGGCGCTGGGCGACGGTCAGGAACATGGCAGCGATCCCGTTTGGGACGCAGCCGAAGCTGAGGCGCTCTATGAAAGACTCGAACGCGAAGTGATTCCTGAATTTTATGCGCGCAACGAAAAAGGCATTCCGATTGTCTGGGTCAAACGAATGCGGGAAAGCATGGCGCGTTTGACTCCGCACTTCGCCGCCGACCGCACCGTGCGCGAATATACCGAACAACACTATCTTCCGGCAGTGATTGCCTGCCAATCACGCGTGGCCAACAAAGGTGCCGCAGCCAAGCAAATAGTGGATTGGCATCATAGCTTGGATCAGAAATGGGCCACACTGCACTTCGGGCAAGTGAAGGTGGAAAGCAAAGGCGACCAACACATATTTGAGATACAAGTTTGTCTCCACGGCCTTGACCCCAAGTCGGTGCGCGTGGAACTCTATGCCGATGGAACCAAAGGCAGTTCTACCGTGCGCCAGGAAATGACCCTGCTTCATCCGCTGGCGGACGAAGCCGGCAGCTATATTTACAGTGCAACGGTGCCTGCCATCCGATCGCCAGCGGACTATACGGCGCGCGTGCTACCGCACTACGAAGGCCTCGCCTTCCCGCTGGAAGATTCGAGAATCGTGTGGCAGCGTTAAATTATTGCAGCATGAAAAAGACTGTTCCTATCACCTGCCTGTTTCTGGATGTCGGCGGTGTCTTGCTTACCAACGGCTGGGATCATCATGCTCGCAAGCGCGCGGCGAAGCACTTCAAGCTCGACTGGGCCGAAATGCAGGAACGGCATGAGCTGAACTTTGAAATCCAAGAAGAGGATAAAATCACCTTCCAGGAATATTTAGACCGGGTGGTCTTCTGGAAAAAACGCCCATTCACGCGGGCCGAGTTTCGTCAGTTCATGTTCGCGCAATCGAAACCTTTCAGTGAGATGATTGAACTGGTTCGCCATCTTAAAGCAAAATACAAATTGAAAATTTTCGTGGTCAGCAACGAGGCGCGTGAAGTGAATGCTTATCGCATTCGCCAATTCAAACTGGACGGTTTTGTAGATGCGTTTATTTCCTCGTGCTTTGTTCACCTCCGCAAGCCCGACGCGGACATCTTTCGGCTGGCGCTCGACATCGCGCAGGTGCCAGCCGGCCAAATTGTTTATATCGAAAACACGCCGCTGTTCGTTCAAGTCGCGGAGAGTTTGGGAATTCGGAGTATTCTCCACACAGATTGCAAGTCCACTGCCGCAAAACTGGCCGCGTTCGGATTACAGCCTGCAGTCATCAATGAAGCCCGGTAATTCAAACATCCTGACGATCAATGGCGGCTCGTCGAGCATCAAGTTCGCGCTGTATGTGGCGGTAAAACCGCTGAAACGCGGGCTGTATGGAACCGTTGATCGCATCGGCTTGAGCGGGACAAATCTGACCTTTCACGAAGGCGGCGGCAAACCACAGGCGAGTCGCGAACTTATTGCCGCCGATCACAAATCAGCCGCAAACTCTCTGCTGGATTGGCTCGAAACCCAACCGGATTTCACTTCGGTCAAAGCCGTTGGCCATCGCGTGGTTCATGGCATGAAACATACCGAGCCGGAAATTGTCACGCCGGAATTGTTGGCCGAACTGCATCGGATCAGTCCTTACGACCCGGATCATTTGCCGCGCGAGATTGAATTGATCGAGGCGTTTCGACTGCGTCATCCGAAGCTGCCGCAGTTGGCGTGCTTTGACACGGCGTTTCACCAAACCATGCCGCGCGTGGCCAAGTTGCTGCCAATTCCGCGCCGCTTCGACGCCAAGGGAATTCAACGCTACGGATTTCACGGTTTGTCCTACGCCTATCTGATGGAAGAACTCGCGCGTCTCGACGATCCGGCGGCAACGAAAG
>Ga0182030_10001988_pt1 | contig 43099 bp, 32 predicted proteins | sample 812S3MmetaG_FD_121299 | JGI IMG/M metagenome (GOLD analysis project Ga0182030, IMG submission 121299) | Permafrost microbial communities from Stordalen Mire, Sweden - 812S3M metaG (Illumina Assembly) | ecosystem: Environmental > Terrestrial > Soil > Wetlands > Permafrost | place: Sweden... | reverse complement strand
GACGGCGCGTCGTTACAATTGCGTTAATATCGCCAGCCGGGCGGGGCTTGAGGCGTTTAGAGCATTTTTCTAGTAGGTGTAGATCGGCTTTGAGAGGGCACGGCTTTAGCAGCCCGTGGTGAAAGTCAGGTTTTGAAAGGGCACGACTTTAGTCGTGCCGCAAATACCTGATTGCACACGACGGGCTTTAGCCCCTGGGGCACGCTCCGCCCTCTACACCATCAGGAAAAATGTTCTATTACGACAATACAGATCGCGCCTTCGCCGTGCAGAAAATAGCCCGCTGTTCGTGCAAACTGGGAAGGTGAAGAGGAGCAGAGAGGAGGCGAGATGCGGACAAGCCGCCTTCCCGCCCGATCCATACCCCCCCCCTCCCCCTACCCCCAGGGGGTATGATTCTTTTGAGAATCTTGCAGATGATTCTTGATCAACCGGGTGGGACTGTCATGGAATCGATCCGCATCGACAAATGGCTGTGGGCTGCGCGCTTCTTCAAGACGCGTGCGCTGGCCTCCAAAGCCTGCGATCTGGGGCGCATCCGCGCCAACGGCCTTGCCGCCAAGCCCGCCCGCGAGGTGCGCGTGGGCGACCGGCTGGAAGTGAACAACGAAGGCGGAGTTTTTCAGGTCGAAGTCCTCGGGCTCAGTCAGATGCGCGGCCCGGCCGCCGTGGCGCAGACGCTTTACCGCGAGAGCGAAGCCAGCGCTGCGGCGCGCGCCAAACTCCTGGCCGAGCGCAAGGCAATGCAGGAGTTCGCGCCGCTTCCCGAGCACCGTCCTTCCAAGCGCGACCGCCGCCGCATCATTCAGTTCCGTGGTGGAGCCTGACCGGGGCGCGGAATCAGAGGGCCGCGTAACCGGCACAGTCTCCGGCTGAGGGTTCTTTTCGCCTCGGGATGCGCCACATCCCGAGATTCCTGATTTACAATCACGGGGTAAGCAGGAAAGAGCAGAATGAGGTTTTTTCGCATGAATTTAGGCCAGGCGCGCATGCGGTTGGTTCAGATGGGCGCTCTGCTTGCAGCGGCAGCCCTGGTTGCAGGCTGCGGCAACAATTACCGACCTGTCATTTTGCCCAGCAACCCGAGCGGACCCGCCCCGCAACCGGAGGCGTTTGCGGTAGTGGTTTCAAACCCTTCCTCCACCGCGGCCGGCATCGCCACGATCATCGACTATTCGGGCGATACGGTGATGGCTCAGGCTACGAACATCGGCGTTGATCCGCTCAGCTTTACCGTAGACGCGAGCGGCACCAGTGGTTACACCATCAACAGCAACAGCACCTTGACCTACTTCCCGGTTTCCACCTCGTTGCAGAACAACTTGATCACATACACCACGCTGGCCAGCAATGCGCAGATTGTGAATCTGTTCTCGCCTTCATCCGGGCTGTGGGCTGCTGACCTGACCGGGAACGTCGCCGATGTTTTCGCTCCGTCCAGCGGAGTTCAGACCTTCCTGATTTCTGATCCAGTTGCGGCCACTCCGGTGATGGTGGTTGGCGCCGCCAGCGGCAGCCTCCGCGACTTCGCCATCAGCCAGAATATTTCCAGCCCGACCGGCATGGAGTGCAATCAGTCACCCACGGCGGAGCCGCTCGGCACAGTGACCGGAATTGAGACTGCCAACTACGCGGTCGATTCGCCGGCGATTACGGTGGGCAGGTGCCCGGTCTATGGCGTCGAGAGCAGCGACGGCCTGCGGCTCTTCGTGCTCAACCGGGGCAGTGACACGGTCTCGGTCATCGATACCCAGAATGACAGGCTCGACGACCAATGTCCCACCGGCTGCGTGAACAAGAGTGGACAGACCTATCACTCCCATCCCACCCTGCCGCTGTCGCTCAGCGCGGTGTCGGCCACGGGGATCACTCCAGTCAATGGAACAACCGGGATGGCGCAAACCGCAGGCCCGGTCTACGCCGAGTACAACGCCGCTACCAGCCAGTTGGTCGTGGCCAACTACGACGGTGGGACCGTCAGCATCATCGACGTGAGTCTGGATGCGTATGGCAATGACAGTTCGACCTTCGGAACCACCTACACGGTCGGTGTCGGCAACAATCCGGCCTCTGTGACCGCTCTTTACGACGGCAGCCGTGCTTATGCGGCCAACCAGTCCGACGGCACCGTATCGGTCGTATACATGTCCACCAGCCACACGGTGGAGAAGACGCTCGCCGTGGTAGGGCACCCCCGCACGGTGGTTTCCATCCAGAATTCGGAGTATGGCAAGGTCTACGTGGCCTCGCCGGACAACCCGGACTTGACCATCATCAGCACCGGCGGCACCGATCCTGACATTGTGGACACGACGCTTTCCTTGTTGGCAGGCAACATTCTGGATGTGCGCGTCAACTCGCAGAACGCGGAGGGCGGAAACAGCAATACCGAAAGCCGGCTTCCCGGTTTCGGCGAGCCCTGCAACCTGCCGCTGAGCGAGTTCAACCCCGCGACAAGCTCGAATCCGACGCTCGCCAACTGCCAGGCCCAGGCTTCGTCGCTGCTCGTGCAGCCACTCGTTGAGCCGCCAACCATCAGTTGCTCGGCCTACCCCACCACGATCATGCCGGGGGAGACTAGCACGATTATCGCGGTTGGCGTCAGCCCGCAGAATCGTCCCTTGACGTATAGCTACTCGGCCTCGGCCGGCTCGATCAGCGGTAGCAGCACGACGGCGACGTTCAATTCGACCGGCGCGCCAACCGGCCCAGTGTCGATCGCCTGCAATGTGAGCGACGACAGGGGGCATTTCGCCAGCGCGGAGACCTCCGTGACCATCGTGGCCCCGCAACCGTAAGCCCGACTGCGCTGGAAGCGCCTACAGCAGCCAGCGAATTCGGAATAGTTTTGAACAGCCAATGGTTTTTTCCCGCAAGGGAGGGTTCCATTGGCTGTTATTGTCTTCGGCCGCGGGGCGCGGAACGGTTTTAGCGCCCCGCGTGTGAAACCATGGAAAAATGACGAGTGCAACCAAAATGCGCGTGGATCTTCTGCTGGTGGAGCGGGGTCTGGTTGCCAGCCGCGAGCGGGCGCGCGCGTTGATTCTGGCCGGCAGGGTTCTGGTCCGGGAGCAGAAGGTAGACAAACCCGGAACCGCGGTTCCCATGGAGTCTGCCCTTCGTCTTTTGGGCGAGGAACCTCCCTATGTGAGCCGCGGCGGGCTCAAACTGGCTGCGGCGCTCTCCCATTGGCCGATCGCCGTCCAGGGCCGCGCCTGCCTGGACGTGGGCGCTTCCACCGGCGGATTCACCGATTGCCTTTTACAGCACGGCGCCTCCGCGGTCACAGCCGTCGATACCGGCTTTGGCCAGATCGCCATGAAGCTGCGCAACGACCCCCGTGTACGCCTGCTGGAGCGCACCAATGCGCGTTTTCTGGCATCCCGCTCGCTGGCAGCGGAGTTTCTGACGCAGGGGCAGGACTGCCCTGAACTCACGCTGATGGTGATGGACGTCGCCTTCATCTCCGCCACGCTGCTGCTGGAGCCGGTCTTTGCAGCTGCGCCGTCCCTGGTCGAAGCCGTTATCTTGGTCAAGCCGCAGTTCGAGGCCGGGCGCGGCCACGTGGGCAAGGGGGGCATCGTCCGCGACCCGGAAGCGCACCAATTGGCAATTGACAGAGTGGCAGATTGCGTTCGCTCGCTGGAATGGCAGGTCGTCGGGACGATTCCCTCGCCCATCACCGGAGCGGAAGGCAACCAGGAGTTTCTTCTCTACGCGCGCCGAGGAGAGCGAACTTAACTCCGTTCGCGTTGGAAGCCTCGCTTGGATAGCCCACACCGCAATGGTAGCGTGCGCGCTGCCTGAATTTCTCCGCGCCGCAGGTGGCTGGGTCCGCCGCAGGGGTGGTTGCCCCGCCGCAGGGGGTCCGTTACACTGAAACATCTATGGGTTACGTCGCAGTTGTTTGTAAGCAGCAAAAGGAAGAGCTGGCCCGGCTTTTGCCGGAGCTGATTGCCTGGCTGAGGCAGCACGGCTATGAGCCGATGCTGGACCGCGAGGGCGGCTGCTACACGGGGGACGCGCGGGCCATTGATCGCGCCGCCATGCCGGAGATCGCGCCGGAGTTGGTCATCGTCCTGGGGGGCGACGGAACGCTGCTCTCCGTGGCGCGTATCTTCGCTGCGACGGGTACGCCAATCCTCGGCGTGAACCTGGGCTTTCTTGGTTTTTTGACCGAGGTGCGCCTGGCCGACCTCTATCCGACACTGGAGGGCTGGCGCGCTGGCCGCCACGATCTGGACGCGCGCGTCATGCTGCGGGCCGAGTTGTGGCGCGACGGAGTTTTTGCTTCCAGTTTCGAAGCACTGAACGAGGTTGTGGTCTCCAAAGGCGACATTGCCCGCATGGGCGACTTCGCGGTCGAGCTGGACGGCAAAAACGTAGCTCGCTTCCGCGCCGACGGCGTCATCGTCTCCACCCCGACCGGTTCGACGGCCTATACGCTGGCCGCCAACGGCCCCATCCTGACCCCCAACGTGGACGCAATGGTGGTGACGCCCATCTGTCCGCATCTGCTTACGCTCAGGCCCATCGTGGTGCGCGGAGACGCCTCGCTCGCCGTCCGGGTCGTGGGCATCGCCCACCATGCGCAGCTCACCGTGGACGGCCAGATGGCCGCCGAGTTGCTGCTGGGCGATGAGGTCCGCTGCCGGAAATCCACGCACACCGTCAACCTGGTCCGGGTGAGCGAGAGTGGCTTCTTTGAGGCGCTGCGCAGCAAGCTGAGCTGGGGCGAGAGGTAGCAGAAGGGACTGAGGGACTAAGGGACCAGGGACTTAGAAAATGGAGTACTTGGTCTCACCAATTTCAAAGTGGAAACGCAGATTGTCATTTCAAAATCGCAGGGCTCAGGCTCAGGGTTAAATGCTCCCGGCGTCCGAAACTATGCAGTGAGGCTGGCTGTATGGGATGAAGTCGCAGCCGTCAAAGTCCCTTAGTCTCTTACCCAGTCCCTGCCAATCACCGGCTCAGTTCGCCGAGCAGCACGCTGGCTTTGAGCGCCAGCGTATGCGCTCCATCCACGTCTCCGGACGCCAGCGCATCTCTGGCCTGCTTGAGAAATTCTCTGATTTGCGCGGCCGTCTTCTGCTCCGGTTCGCTGAGCCCGCGGTGAATGCCGTCGAGCCCGCGCTCTGTGGCCCAAATCAAATCGGCCGTCGGTTGCTGCCGGTCGGTGGGGTCACCCAGGGAAAGCTGGCCCATCGCGCTCACGCCGGTGTCTTCGCTCATGGCCGGCTGTGTATTCTTGGGTCGGCGCCTATGGGGCTTGACCGGCGGCACGGGCGCCGGTTTCGGCTGCGTGCTGACGGCCGGCGCGGGCGTGCTGGCCGGCGGTGATGCGGCGCCGGGCGCGGGCGTTTGCACTACGGGCGGCGCCAGAGATTGCACTGGTTGATGATGGGCCTTGTGAAAACAGCCCGTCAGCAGCAACGGCAGCAACCACGCAACACTTTTGGCAGGCAACTTCATCGTGCAAATCCTCAGCGCTGGTCAGCCCGCGGCGTCCGTTCACCCGGGGGTGGGTTTTTCGCAGCGGCGCAGTTTGTCCAGGGACTTGTCAAAAAAGGACCTTGGTTTGTGTCCGGCACGGCTCAATCCGTGCAATCAATGCCGCAAAATCAACGTGGACTTGAATCTCTGGGGATAAAATCTGCGCTCCAGGCCAGTTTTCAACAAACTCCCGCACCGAATCCCGCTTCAATGAACCCATGCATCCGTGCTGTCAATCCGCTGAAATGTCCCGGAAAGTGAAAAGTTTCCCTGAGGAAGGTCGCCGTAATCCGGATTTCTCTGGCGTAATCTCGCATGGCGCGGGTTGCGAATTCTCCTGATGCCGCGCAAGATTCAGGACTGTTTCCTCTCATGGTCCGTGCCCGACGGCTGAAGGTGCCGGCGTCCCCATTCCGTGACGGTAAGCGGAATTCGCAGCTGAAACTCCGCGCCTCGTCCCTGCTCCGATTGTACTTGCACACTTCCGTAGTGCAACTGGAGAATCCGATAGGTCATCGCGAGGCCGATGCCGCTGCCTTCGCTTTTGGTGGTGAAATAAAGGTCGAAGATTTTTTCCCGGATCTCTTCGGGGATGCCTGGCCCCTCATCGGCAATGCGCAGGAGGGCAACTTTGCGTTCTTCCTCCAGCGTTACCTCCAGCCGGCCGCCTTCCGGCATGGCCTGAGCGCCGTTCTCGATCACATTCAGCACCGCCTGCTTCAGCAGGTCCGCATCGATGTTGGCCATGAGCGGCCGGGATGGAAGGTGGCTGACCAGGGTGACATTGCGCGTAGAAAGCTCCTCGGCAGCCAGCGCCAGCACATCGCCGAGAACCGGGCGCAGATCCTGTTCGCGCAGTGCGAGCTCCACCGGTCTCGTAAAGTCGACCAGCGTCTGCACCACGCGGTCCAGGCGATGAATCTCCGCGTCGATCACTTCCAGGTGGCGCAGTGCCGGGGCGCTGGCGCCGCCCAGCTTGGTCTTCAGCAGTTCCAGGTGCACCACGATGGCGTTGATGGGGTTCTTCACCTCGTGACCGACGCCGGAGGTAAGCCTTCCGATGGAGGACAGACGCCGCGACAGCTCCAACTCCGACTCGATCTCCTCGACCGATTCCAGATCGTGCAGCGTAACCAGCGCGCCCAATTGCCGATCCGGCCCCTCGCCCGCCCGAGGATCGCGAATGAAGTCCAGCGACACCCGGACGCGCCTTCCGGTTTCGGTGAGAATCTCCTCCTGGTCCAGCGCAGCTCCAGAATCGAACGCCTCGCGCAGGGTCTGGCCCAGGACCGTCGATGGATTGAAGATCTCGCGCGCGTGCAGGCCCAGGATGGCGCCGCTCTCGATGGCGAAAAACCTTCGCGCGGCCTCGGAGACCAGCACCGCGCGCCCGTCTCCGGTGAAGAGCAGAATTCCATCCTGCAACTTGAGCAGAACCTGATCCAGATTCTCCTTCAATGCGGAAAAAACCTCTTCCACATTGCGCATGCGCTGGCCGATGATCTCGATCTTGCTGGAGACGCGGGCCGCCGTATCTCTCCTAGCCTCCGGATGCTCTTCATTGGCCTCCTGGCTGTCCGCCCCGGCGGACCCCGTCCAGTAGTCGAGCTGCAGGTCGATCTTCTCCAAAGGGCGCAAGGCGAGATTGCCCAGCAGGAACGCCACCACCAGAGCCGTGAGCAGCGCAAAGCCCATCAGCGTCAGGGCCTCGGTCAGCCAGGGAGCATAGACGGCGCGCAATAGCGTAGTGCGCACGCCGATATGCACGGTGGCGAACGGTGCGCCGTTGCGGTCCAGCGGAACCACCAGGTCAAAGACTCTGGGAGGCCCGAAGACCTCGCGCATCAGCTCGATGGGGCCCGCATCCAGAAGCTGCCGGTAGTCGGGGCGCACGGGCAGCGGCTTGTCTTCGTTCTCGGGATTGGTGCTCAAGAGCGTGCTCGACTGGCTGTCGCCGATGTTGATGTCATAGACGGTGAGCGAGTAGAGGTTCACCGAGTCGACCACCGCCTGCAGCGCCGCATCGCCGCGCACCGCCTCCGCCTCGAGAGCGCGCAACTCGGCCGGATTGCCGGGATCGACCGTGCGGTCTTTGAGCCCGGCCTTCAGGGCATTCTCCAAAGCAAGCCGCACCTGCTTAGCGATCATCCGGTTGGTGTCGTAGGACTGCTGCACCGCTTCGTGGAGCAACTGGCTCACATAAACCAGCGAGAGCATCCCGGCGATCGAAAACACCAGTGCGGTGATGGCCAGAACGAGTTTGGTTTTCAGGCGCATGGCTCAGGCTTCAAGTTCTTCCCGCGAGTGGCTGTACTCCTTGAGTTTGTTGTGCAGGGTCTTCAGGCTCACGCCCAGAATCTCAGCGGCGCGCGTCTTGTTTCCTGCGGCCGACGCCAGGGTGCGCAGAATCAAGAGCCGTTCGGCCTCGTCCACGGTCGAGCCGACGCGCACCTGCACGATGCCGGCGTCAAAGGCTGGCGTGGCGAGAGCCTGCGCCTGGCCGAAGCCGGCGGGCAAGTGCACTGCATCGAGCGGCGCGCCGTCCGCGCATAGAATCACCGCCCGCTCGATGGCATTGCGCAGCTCACGGCCGTTTCCCGGCCAGGTGCAGTCCATCAGCCGCTCCAGCATCGACGGGGTCAGGCCGGAGACCCGGCGGCCATGCTTCTGATTCATCTGTTCCACCATTGCGTCGGCCATCGCCGGCAGATCTTCCATGTGCTCCCGCAGGGGCGGAATGGCAAGATTGAAGACGTTCAGCCGGTAGTAGAGGTCGGCCCGCAGATCGCCCGCGGCGACGGCCTGGGCGGGGTCGCGGTTGGTGGCCGCCAGCACCCTCACGTCCACATCCTGCTCGCTGCGCGCTCCCAGGCGGCGGAGTTTTCGCTCTTCCAGAACGCGCAGCAGCTTGGCCTGCGTTCCGGGCGGCATTTCGCCAATCTCGTCGAGTAGCAGCGTCCCTCCGTCGGCCAGTTCAAAGCAGCCCGCCCGCCGCTCCGCCGCTCCGGTAAAGGCGCCCTTCTCGTGGCCGAAGATCTCGCTCTCGATCAGTGTTTCGGGAATTGCCGCGCAGTTGACCGCGACGAAAGGGCGCATCTTGCGCGGGCTGAGCTCATGCAGTGTGCGCGCCACCAGTTCCTTGCCCGTGCCGCTCTCGCCGGTGATGAGCACCGAGACGTTGGAAGGCGCAATCTGCTCGATCAGGCCGAAGAGTTCGCGCATGGGACGGGAACTGCCCACCATCGCGCCCAGCACGCCGGTCTCGCGCAGACGGCGGCGCGCCACTTCGAGTTCGATGCCCGTCTCGCGCTGCCGCGTGGCGTTGGCCAGGATGGTCTTGAGCCGCGTCGCGTCCACCGGTTTCTGCAAAAAGTCGTATGCGCCCAGCTTCATGGCGTCCACGGCCAGTTGGACGGACCCCATCGCGGTGAGCACCACCACGGCCAGGTTCAAACCGGGGCCGGAGCCCGCATCGGTCAGCCTGGTCAGCAGACCGATGCCGTCCAGCCGCGGCATCTTCAAGTCGGTCACCACGATGGCCGGCTCCCAAGTCTGCGCCTTTTCCCAGCCCTCGATGCCGTCGCGCGCGGTCTCGGTTCGGTAACCCCAACCGGAGATCAGCTCCGCCAACCCCATCAGCGCGTGAGGCTCGTCTTCGACAATGAGGACTTTTACCGCATTTTCCATCGAGGGTTCCCGCTTACTCGGCAACATTTCTTTCTACCACGGTCCTTTTATCATGCCCGGAACGGCTTTACCCGGCTTTTTCCGTCAGCTCGGCCCAGCGGGCATATAGCACGTCGTTTTCCTGCTGCGCCGCTTCGAGTTCCCTGAGCGCATCTTCGAGAGCCGCGGCGTTGGTGGCAATCTCGGGCGAATCGACGCGGTCGCGGGCTGCGGCCAGCCGGGCGTCGGAGCTTTCGACCCGCTCTTCGATGGCTCCAAACTCGCGCGCTTCCAGATAGGAGAGCTTTTTCTTCGCACTCCCACTGGGGGCCGGCTCAGCCGCGAAGCGCTGCGCGGCGCTCGATCCGTCGGCCTTGCGCTCTGCCTTGCCCTGACCGCGTTCGTTCTGCCCGGACGCGTCCAATTCCTTGAGCCAGTCTTCCCATTGGGCATAGTCGGCAAACCGCCCGCAGTGGCCGCGGCCATCCAGGCCCAGAACCGTCGAAGAGACGCGGTTCAGCATATAGCGGTCATGCGTGACCAGAATCAGGGCTCCGGGGAAGTCGAGCAGGTTCTCTTCCAGCAGTTCGAGCGTCGGAATGTCCAGGTCGTTGGTCGGCTCGTCGAGCAGCAGAACGTCGGCCGGCTCCAGCATCAGTTTCGCAATCAGCACCCGCGCCCGCTCCCCGCCGCTGAGGTTGCGGACAGGCTGATTGAGCTGCTCGCCGGTAAAGAGAAAACGCGCGGCCCAACTGGCCACGTGCACCAAACGGCCTTGATAGCTGATGCCGTCGCCCTCCGGAGCCAGCGCGCGGCGCAGCGTGAGGCTCTCATCCAGCTCGCGCATCTGGCTGAAGTAGACCAGCCGGAGAGCCTCGGCGCGGCGGATGCTGCCTTCTGACGGCACAATCTCGCCGCGCAGCAGGCGCAGCAGCGTCGTCTTGCCGCTGCCGTTGGGCCCGACCAGACCGACCTTCATCCCCGCGGTCAGAACAAAGTTGAGGCCGGTGAACAGCCTTCTTGCCGGCAGGAGTTTGCCGGGAGCCTGCGGCGCTTCACCGCCCGGCACATCGCAGGCGACATGGTTGAACTCCACCAGCCGCTTGGTCTTGCGCAGACTGGCTTCAAAGTCGATTCCGACGGTCGCGACGGCCGTCCGCGCGTTCATCTCCGCCAACTGGCCAATCATCTCGTTGGCGGTGTCGATGCGGGCCTTCGATTTGCTTGTCCGCGCCTTGGGACCGCGCCTGAGCCATTCGATCTCGGTCTTCACCTGGTTGCGCAAGCTCTCCTGCTGGCGGGATTGCGATTCAAGATACGCCTGCTTTTCTTCAAGAAAGCGGCTGAAGTTTCCCTTCACGCGCAACAGGCCATCGGCAAAAACGCGATTGAGCTCGATGATCTGGCTCGACGTGGATTCGAGGAAATAGCGGTCGTGGCTGACGGTGACGGCAGCAAACGCGGAACTGCTCAGCAGCTCCTCCAGCCACTCGATGCCCGCCAAATCCAGGTGATTGGTCGGCTCGTCCAGCAGCAGCACATCGGGTTCGCCGACCAGGGCTTCGGCGATGGCCAGCCGCTTCTGCCAGCCGCCGGAAAGCGCTGCGGCCTCGGCGTTGAGCTCCGTGAAGCCGGCGCGCCCGGAGATCTCGCGCAATCGTCCCTCGCGCTCCGTCTCGCTGACCTGGGCGGCGGCCAGCGCACGCTCCAGAACCTGACGAATGCTGAGGCCTGCGGCGAATCGCGAGTCCTGGGGCACGTAGGCGGCGCGAGCCTGCCTGCGCACTGCCAGTTCGCCCGAGTCGGCTTCGATTTGGCTGGCGAGAATGGCCAGCAGAGTGGATTTTCCCGCCCCGTTGGGACCGATGAGGCCGATCCGGTCTCCGTCCTCGACGGTCAGCGAGATGTTCTGAAACAGAGGCTTGGCGCCGAATTGCTTGGTCACCGACTGCGCGTTGAGAATGGGGGGCATCTTCTTCAAGAGTACCCTGCCGGGCAATCCTGCGCCCGGCGAAGGCTCTGAAAACCGCGAATCTCCACTGTTGAAGACGGCGGATTTGCACGACGCGGAAGAAATGCATTCGCGCAAACCGTCCGCGCCCTGCTTCTATCCGTCCCTGCTTCTACCCGTTCCTGAGCTATTGTAGTGTCTCAATGGTTGAATCTATTTTCAGCGCCTTGGAGAGGTTGAGACCGGTGGACCGGCATTCCCTCAGGGCTAAAGCCCCGTTGAATTTGCAGGCTTTACGTACGGGCTAAAGCCTGTACCCTTCAAAACGGATAAACGATCTTCTGCGTGAGACATACCACTACGTTCCGCCCATTCGCGAGTTACGTAATGTCCTCGGTGTCATACACGGGTGCGACGCGCTTTTTGGGAACGCCGTGGACCGAACTGAGCAGGTCTTCAACGACGTCTTCGAGCTGGCGCTGGCTTTCGATGACGTCGCTCATGCTCTTGAGGTCTTCGGTTTCGACAACGCGCTCGACCAAGGCAATGGCATGGCACTGGGCGACGTGGTCCAGGTCAAGTCCCTCCGGGGTCTTGGCCTTGATACTGACCTGATCGATGTCGATCTCCAGCAGGTCGGCGACGCGGGCGCGCATCTCGCCAGAGACGGGGCCGATCTTGGGCGTGGCGAGAATCAGCGTGGTGTCGATATTGACGATGCGGTAGCCGGCGTTCTGCAACTCTTCAAGCGCCAGGTTGAGGAAGATGGCCGAATCGGCGTCCTTCCAGCGCGGATCGCCGGGAGGAAAAAAGCTGCCAATGTCGCCCGCGGCCACGGCGCCCAGCAGGGCATCGGTCACGGCGTGCAGCAGCACGTCTCCGTCGGAGTGACCGGCCAGGCCCTCGGGGTGGTCCAGCGTGAGGCCGCCGATGTGCAGCGGAACGCCGGGCTTGAATGCGTGCGAGTCGTAGCCAAATCCGATGCGAGTTTCCATGGTTACCGTGCCTGTTCCTGAGACCCTGCCGGGGGGGCGATCTCGATTTCGATCAGATGGATGAGCGGGCGCGCCGGCTCAGATAGAACTCGGCCAACTCCAGATCGCCCGGCTGGGTAATCTTCAGATTAACCTGAGCCCCGTGGACAACGGCGACCGGATGGCCGGCGCGCTCGACAATCGAGGCTTCGTCGGTGCCTGCGAATCCGTCCGCGGCGGCCTCGGCAAAGGCGCTCTGCAAGAGACTAAAGCGAAAGCCCTGCGGGGTCTGCGCCAGCACCACGAATTCGCGCGGGATGGTCGAGGTAATCAGCGCTCCGTGCGCGGTCCGCTCCACCTGCTTGATGGTGTCCACGGCCGGCATCCCGACGATGGCCGCGCCGTGCTCGATGACCGCGTCGATGGTTCGCTCGATGGTGGCCGCGTCGATCAGCGGGCGCACCGCGTCATGCACCAGGACGATGTCATCGGGCTGGGCCGGCAATGAGGCCAGCGCGTGAGAGACGGAGTCCTGGCGCGTGTCGCCGCCCTCGACCACGCGCACCCGGCCGGCAAAGCCGTACTCGGCGATCTGGGCCTGGACACGCTCCATCTCCGACTTGCGCACCGCCACGCAGATGGCCGTCACCCGCTCCACCGAGGCGAAGGCGCGCAGGGAATGAACCAGGATGGGGACGCCATCGAGGAACAGGAATTGCTTGGGCTGAGGCCCGGCCATCCGGGTTCCCAGTCCCGCGGCGGGAAGAATCACGAATACTTGCATAACGGATTGGAGTATACAACGGCGGACATTGCATGGAGCGGAGTTTCGTCTCGAAAGAACCCCGGCCGGGGGCATGGCCGCCTGCTCTGATTGCCTGAAAAGGGCAAAAAAGCGCCCCGCTTCCGGCCTCGGCCAGCGCAGATCTTCGACTTTGCAGTGCGGATCTGGCCGGAATGCCCACGGCGTTCAAGGCGCAACGCCAAGCCGGAGACTTATCATTTGGGGATGCGCCCGACGAAGCCCGCGACGCTCGCTCTCGACACTTCGCTGCTCAAGCCGGGCTTGCGCCTGGCCGTGGGTCTGTCCGGCGGCGCCGACTCCGTGGCGCTGCTCTGCGCCCTGGCGGAGCGGAGAGGGGAACTGGGTCTGGTATTGCACGCCGCCCACCTGCACCACGGACTGCGTGGCGATGAGGCGGACGGCGATCTGGCCTTTGCACGTGCCCTGGCGTCGCGGCTCGGTGTGCCCTTTCATGAGGCGCGCGTGGATGCCGGCGCGGCGGCCAAAGCCAGCGGGGAAACCCTGGAGGAGGCCGCGCGCAGCCTTCGCTACGGCTGGTTCCGTCAGTTGCTCTCCTCGGGCGAGGTGGAGGCGGTTGCCACGGCCCACACCCACGACGATCAGGCGGAAACCGTGCTGGCCAAATTTCTGCGCGGAGCCTGGACAGAGGGTCTGGCAGGCATTGCTCCAAAGGTTGAGACCCCGGAGGGGCGCATTCTGCGCCCGCTGCTAGCGGCCACGCGGGTCGAGGTTGAGGCTTATCTGGGCAGGCTAGGCCAGGACTGGCGCGAAGACTCCTCCAATCGCCACCTGACCTTCACGCGCAACCGCATCCGCCATGAACTGCTGCCGCTGCTCGAAAGCTGGAATCCTCGGCTGCGCGAGCATCTGGCGCAGATGGCCCAGTTGGCGCGTGACGAGGAGATCTGGTGGCAGGCCGAAGTGCTGCGCTGGGCTGGGCAACTGATTTTGCCGGGGCGTCCGGTGCGCGGCGGCGGGCGTGCCTCTGCCGGGGATGGCCTTGCGCTCGACGTTACCCGCCTAGTGGCGCTTGCTCCGGCTCTCGAACGGCGTCTCCTGCGCCATTGCGCTGAGCAGTTGGGCGCGGCGATCGATTTTCCAGCAACCGAAGCCCTGCGGTTGCTGGCCCATACTGGCCACGCCGGCCAGAAACTCCAGTTGGCAGGAGGACTCCGGGCCGAGCGAACGCCGCGTGAGCTGCGGTTGGCGCTGGCCGGAGAGAAAGCTGCCGAGCCGGTTCCCGAATACAGCGTGGCGATTCCCGGCGAGGTGACGGCTCCGGCCTTCGGCGTGCGACTGCGGATCGAGGCGGACGCGACGCCGGGGAAGGCTGAGAGCCGGATGGCCACGCTGCGCAACTGGAGGCCGGGCGACCGCGTCCGGCTGCGCTATTCCTCGGGCCCGCACAAGGTGAAGGAAGTGCTTGAACGCCTGCGGGTTACGGGCGCCAGCCGAGCGCTCTGGCCGGTCCTCGAAGCGGAGGGGCGCATCGTTTGGATGAGGGGGGTCGAACTGGAGCCAGCCAGGGAAATCCGCGTCGTTGCGACCAGCTTGCAGGATGCCTGGATTCCGTGATTCGAGGCTGGTGGATGCGGTTGACTTCCCGGATGCTGCCGTCAAGGCGGCCCGCAAATTGCTACAAGTTTTTCTGCCTTGGGAGTACAATCTGATTTACTGTTCTTTACGGGCGGCGGGGATACTGTGCCTGCCGGAAATCTGTGGTGTACTATTTTGTGACCTCAGGGGTTGTGTCAACGTCTAAAGTGTGAATGCAGGCCGCGCTCGGTGCCCAACTCAATGGGAATTCCGGCGCTGGGAGAGAGGAATTCTGGTGAATTCGACCGCTAAAACCGTCATGTTCTGGGTTTTTATCCTCATCTGCCTCATGCTGTTGTGGGGCGTGGTGTCGAAAAACCAGAGCATGGGCAAAGACACGGAGATTTCCTACTCCGCACTGTACAACGATGTGAAGCAAGGGCAGGTGCTCGATGCCGAGGTTCAGGGCAGCGAGATGCACGGCCATTTGAAGGCCACGCCGAAGGTAGAGTTCCACACCCATGTCGGCGACCACTACGAAGATATCGAGTCGGCGATGCTGGCCGCCGGCGTGAACTTCTCGAAGAAGGCCGAGCAGAGCAACATCCTGCTGCCCATTCTGTTCAATGTGGGTCCATTCATTCTGTTGGGCGCCATCTGGTTCTTCTTCATGCGCCAGATGCAGACGGGCGGCAACAAGGCGATGTCGTTTGGCAAGAGCAGGGCGCGCCTGCTCTCCGTGCAGCAGAAGAAGATCACCTTCAAGGACGTGGCCGGCGTGGACGAGGCCAAGGATGAGTTGAAGGAGATTATCGATTACCTGCGTGAGCCGGCAAAGTTCCAGAAGCTGGGCGGACGCATACCGAAGGGCGTGTTGCTGGCGGGCGCTCCGGGAACCGGCAAGACGCTGCTGGCCAGGGCTGTGGCCGGCGAGGCCAATGTGCCCTTCTTTTCCATCTCCGGTTCGGATTTCGTCGAGATGTTTGTCGGCGTGGGCGCCAGCCGCGTGCGCGACCTCTTCGAGCAGGGCAAGAAGAATGCTCCCTGCATCATCTTCATCGACGAAATCGACGCCGTGGGCCGCCATCGCGGCGCAGGACTCGGGGGCGGGCACGACGAGCGCGAGCAGACCCTCAACCAGTTGCTGGTGGAGATGGATGGTTTTGAATCCAACGAGGGCGTGATCCTGGTGGCTGCCACCAACCGCCCAGACGTGCTCGATCCGGCGCTTCTGCGCCCCGGGCGCTTCGACCGGCGCGTCGTGGTGGGCCTGCCCGACGTGCGCGGCCGCGAGGAGATTCTCGGCGTTCATGTCAAGAAGGTTCCTGTCTCCGACGATACCAACCTGAATATCCTGGCCCGGGGAACACCGGGATTCAGCGGAGCCGATCTGGCCAATATGGTCAACGAGGCCGCTCTGAGCGCCGCGCGCATGAACCGCAAACAGGTCACTATGTATGACTTTGAGGTGGCCAAGGACAAGGTGCTCATGGGCGCCGAGCGCAAGTCCATGCTGCTCACCGACGAAGAGAAGCGGGTCACAGCCTATCATGAGGCTGGCCATGCGCTGGTCTCGTTCCTGCGCGACCACTCCGACCCCATCCACAAGGTCACCATTATTCCTCGCGGGATGGCGCTGGGCGTCACCATCTTCTTGCCCGACGATCGCCATAACTACACCCGCGAATACCTCGAGACCCGGCTGGCGACGGCCTACGGCGGACGCGTGGCCGAGGAGATATTCCTCAGCCAGATGTCCACCGGCGCGGGTAGCGACATTGAAACCGCGACGGATCTGGCACGACGCATGGTCTGCGAATACGGCATGAGCCGCCTCGGTCCGCTCACCTTCGGCAAGAAGGAGGAGCAGATCTTCCTCGGCCGCGAGATCGCGCAGCACCGCGACTTTTCCGAGGAGACGGCGCGTCAGATTGATCTTGAAGTGCGCCGCCTGATCGACGAGGCTTACCAGTCGGCTCATTCGCTTGTGGAGACCAACTCTGGCGCCATGCACCGTCTGGCTGCCGCTCTGCTGGAGCGCGAGACGATCGACGCAGAAGAGGTGCGGTTGCTGATCGAGGGCAGGGAACTGTCCCCGTTCCGATCGAGTCTGGCCACTCCCAGCGATTCCGGAGGCGGCGACGTGCAGCAGGTGCTCAAGCCGGAGAGCCGCGGCGAATCGGGCTTTCCTGAGGGTTCACCTTCACCGGCATAGCAGTTTTCTGCTTTGCGCACTGGAAAAGGCCACTCCGCAAGGGGTGGCCTTTGTATTTTGGGCTGCGGAATTCAATTTTTCCCCATTGACGGGCGGTTCTTTTGCAGTTTTCGAAGCCGTCTTTCCATCCATCCGCTTCTTCGCGGCGCGCTCAGAAAATCCTGTAGCCGACGCCCATGCTAGCTCCGTAGGGGGAAATTGTCGTATTGCCCCACGTGGGCCAGTACTGGTACTCGAAGTCCACGGCGCGGAGGCTGAGCCGCTTGCTCAACTTCACGTCCATGCCGCCGCCGAAAGCGATGTCGGTAAAAGTGCCGGGGCTACCGGAGCTGTAGAAGTTCATCTTCGAGACGCCAACCAGTGTCTTGGCATAGACCTCAGACCGCCAGAAATGGTAGACGGGAATCCGGGGACCGATCAGGTAGCTGTCCTGGTAAATACCCGCATCCTGGTTGAAGCGCAGCCAGCGCCCTTCGGCCTCGATCTGCGCCCAGCGACTGAGCTTTACGTCCACATAGGCGCCCAGGCCGAACAGTGGCTGGCTGCTGGACTGCGCCACGGGGTAGTAGACGGCGGGCGGCTGGCAAGTTCCCGCGCAAGCCCGTTGACCCTCAAAGTCAGGCTGGAAGATGGAGACCATCCCGCCGGCGGTGACTGAAAGCTGGCGTGCGGTGGCCGAGGGAACCACTTGTGCACGAACTGCGACGACTCCCGCAGCAAGCAGAATCGAGAGAAAGAGGATAGAAGCAAGTCTCATGGGGAAACAATTCCATTCGGTCCAGGCAACCGATGAACGCAGGGAAGAATTCAGTCGGGCAGGGTTGAAGCTCAGGACTGGAGTGCGCGTCGAGCGCACCCTCAGTCCTGAGTCTCCGGTTGACGCTATTGCTGCGGAGGCGTTTGCGTGGTATCCGCGGGCTGCTGAGGTGCATTTTCGGGAGCGGACGGCTCAGCAGCAGCGGGGGATGCGGCCGGCTGAGCCGGTTGATCGGTCGGGGTGTTTGCGGCCGGGGCGGCAGGAGAAGGCGGTGGAGTCAACTGTGCGGCGTCATAGCGCTTCAGCCGGTAGAAAATCGGCGTCACTTCCAGCGGCATTTTGTCGCGAGGGTTCATAAAGGCATAAATCCTTGCGTCGAGCTGGTGAACCCGGTCACTCCATGGATCGGTTTTGAGCCAACTTCCCAGGGGGAGCGCGGGGCGCTGGGTAAGATCGTCCCAGTTCAGCTTGGGGGCCATCTTTTCCAGGCTGGCCATCCAGGGAGTACCGTCGGGCTGCAACAGCGAGTCGCCGAGTTTAGGCGTATTGAGAGCCTTCAGCGCCTTTTCCCGTTCAACCAACTGCTCGTAGTAGAGACCCGCCGAGGGCAGTCTGTCCTTATACATGGAGTTCTGAATGTATACCATGGCGCGCTTGGCGGCTTCCGTATTGTCGTGGCTTGTGTGGTACATATCGATGCGCTGGAAGCTCGCCTCGTCGGGGAACATCAGCCGGTCGTTGAAGGCGTAGCGGGTGTCGATATGGTGGCCCATCACGATGTGGGCCAGTTCCATGGCCACGACCGAGGCGATCGATTCCTCGTTGGGAAGAGTGTCGATGAGTCCCTTGCTGATCAGGATGGTGTTGCCAACGGTCGTGGCTTCGATGGTGTCGGTCAGCAGGATGCGGGTATGCACCGGGCTGGTAAAGACCAGGTTGTTGGGAACTTGCAGGTTGATGACGATCTGGTCCAGCACCGTGTTCTCATATCCGCCCGGGGTCAGAGGCGCCACCAGGCCCGCTTCCACCAGCCGGTCGATCACGTTGTCTTCCGCCTGCTCAACCCAGGCGCGCGAGGCCTGCAGCGGACCCACGTCCTGCGAGTCGTCGCTCTTGTCGACCGCGTCTTCCACCGTCATGCTCACGTTCTCGCTCTCGTGCGCGGGCAGTTTGAGAGAGTAGCCCCAGAAATGCGTCTGAGCCTTCAGCCCCGGCGACTTCTGGTTCTCCATCCGGTTGGTTTCTTCCACATAAACAGCCACCGGCAGCCAAACTTCCGGCTGTACATTCATCCGCCAACTGTCGAAATGGAAAAAGTAGCGCGAATCATCGTCGGACCGCGGCCCGGTATAGGTGCCGTTGAAGCGGACGATGTTACCGCCCTCGTCCTCGATCCAGATGCGCCCGAAGAACCGGCCCATGCCTGGAACCTTGGGATGCACGTCGTAAACCCAGGTGCGCACCGAGCCCAGAAACTCCTTGCGCACAAAGCTGAAGGCATAGTGCTGAGTGTCGAAGTTGTTGGGATCGACAAACATCATCTCCGTGAATCCCAACGGGTTGTAAGTAAAGTGCTTATCCAGCCCGAGGGCCTTGGTCAGCCCGGAAAGGGCCGCCATAGAGCCTTTAAAGAAGTTGGTCTTGGCAGCCGCGCGCGACCCGTAGGGCTCGTCAAAGAAGCCCTTGCCGAAGTCAATACGGTTCAGCATGTACTCGTCCGAGACCGGAACCTGGTAGAGCTTGAGGTCCGGCCGGGTGTTCTGGATGTAGGTTTCCACCAGAGGCGTACGCAGCTGAATCTCTTTGATCAGCACCTTTTCGCGGCCAACTGCCTCTTCCACCAGAGCTGCCTGCTCGGGCGTGAGCGGGTGAACCCGCGCGTACTTTGGAGTCTTCCTTGCATAAGCGCTTGCGCCGCAGAGGGCGATGCATGCCAGGATGATGGAGATCTTCCGAAACGTCATTTCAGGCTCCTAGTTCTGTTTTCTTTCCAGTCTTCCTCTGACGCTTGCCGCGTTGTTATATCCCGCGGCTGAGCGCAGCGATTGCTCTGGTTTGCAATTCCGATGTCAGGCCAACTGAAACGTAATGGTGATGTTGGTGGTCAGGTCGACGGCCTGTCCGTTGCGCGTGGCTGGACGGAAGCGAATCCGCTGCGCCACCCGCTGCGCCTCTTGGTCGAGGCCATAGCCCAGACCATGCACGACACTCCGCACCACGACCTGGCCATTGGCCGTAAAGGTGACCCTCAGGATCACGTCGCCCTGCACTCCAAACTGCCGGGCCTCGCTGGTGTACTCGATCGGCGGTTTGGAAAGCACTTCAAGGTTGGTGAAAGCTGTCTTGTAACTCGCATTGCGCGCCGCGGCGACAGTGACGGGCGAACTTGGAATGACGGCCGAGGCCACCGTGCGTCCGTTTACCCATCGGGGCGCAGTCACGGCTCCCGCAACGCCGGCCGAGGCCACTCTGCCCACAACTCCGGCATTCGATCCGAATCTGGTTCCATTGCCAAAGCCTGTTGAGCCGACGATTCCGTGAGGCGCCGCGGATGGTCCCCGCATACCGCCGTAGGGATTGCCGATGGCCGCCACCGTAGCCGGCCGCGATGCGTTCGGGTTGGGCATGACTCCAAAGGTCTGGCCCAGATGGACCGGAGCCGTCGAGGGCCGCGCCTGGGGAACCTGCGCCGGCATGGCCGCCGCGGCGAGAGCCGATTTGGGCTGAGGCGCCAGAATGACCGACGGCCTGGCCGCCCGGAAAGACGGCGCGGGCAGCCTGTTTTCCATCTGGATCGGCTTCAGCGCCGGTTTGGGCTCCGGTCTGGGAAGGTTGATTTTCGGCTCTTCAAACTTCACCGGCTCGATCTTCGGCTGTTCTTTGAGCGGTGGCGGCGGCGGAACCTTTACCTTGGGTTGCGGCGCCGGCGGCTTGGCCGGCAGAATCAGAATCGTCTCTTGAAACGTGTGCTGATCGATGGACTTTCTGGCTGTGGCTGCCAGATAGAGCATCAGGGCCAGGATCAACCCGTTGATCGCAATGCTGAGCAGGAACGAGCCAGCGTTGCGTTCAGGCTCGGGAAGTAATCCGAAAGCAGCCTGCGCTGGATAAGGCTTTATCGGCATAGATTTACTCCTCGCGCGCGGCCAACGGGCAGCGCAGATTCACTTCCTTGGCGTGAAGCGCGGCTCACACTCAAGCCAGCCTCACTTCTGTGCAGGGAGGGCATCGATCTTGCCTGGACGCCTTGAGAAATACTGTCATTCCCGCAATTTCCATCTATCGTCTCAGCGCGCAAACACTCCGATTTCCGGTTTGTTTGCGCTTCGCTCCGCAGTGCCGTCTTGCGCAGGATGCGGGGATGACGCATCTGATCCTCAACCCATGTGCATGGGGAATCTGCGCACATTCGAAGAGGGAAAAGGGGAAACTCACAGCTCATCTTGGTAGCGGGCGTCCCGGCCAGTCTTTCAGAAAAGCAGGCAAACGCAACCTGGCCCGGTTTTGAGCAATCCGATTTAACGGTCACTTGGACCCTGGACATTCATTGACTCCGAAGCAGGTCCAAGGCATTCAACAAAAAATACAATACGCTTGTTGCGAAGGGATTCCCGCCGTCAAGCCTGCGCAAAAAAAGCGACAAAGCTGGAATACTCCGCGCCAACACGAACAGCACAATCGACTTCCATGCGCCGAGCCGCCTTGTCCGACGGTCTGAAGGCTGCCAGATTCATGGCAAACCAACCCTGCCCCATGGAATAGTCTTAAGTTTATACCAAAGTGTTGGACGAGAGGACAGTTTTTTTGTGAAGATCCTGGTCACTGGCGGGGCGGGGTACATCGGCGGCACGGTCGCGGGACTATTGGCTGAGAACGGGCATAAGACCGTCATTTTTGACAATTTGAGTCATGGCCGGCGCGACCTTTTGCCGGCCGGTGTGGAATTCATCGAAGGCGAGTTAGCCGACCAGGTGGCCCTGGAAAAGATTTTTATCGCGGCCAAACAGCAGGGAAGGCCCTTCGACGGCGTGCTTCACTTTGCCGCCCTGATCGAAGCCGGCGAGTCGATGCTCCATCCCGAGCGGTTCTTCCGCAACAACACCGCCTCCACGCTTGCGCTGCTGGAGGCAATTCTGGCGCACGGACCTCGCCGGCTGGTCTTTTCCTCGACGGCCGCCGTCTACGGCGAACCGGAGGCTGTTCCCATTCCAGAGAGCGCGCGCCTGCTCCCAACCAACGCCTACGGCGAGTCCAAGCTGCTGGTCGAGCAGATGCTCGGCTGGTTCCATCGCGTTCACGGCCTGCGCTCCGTCGCTCTGCGCTACTTCAACGTCGCCGGCGCTGCTGGAGACTTGGAAGGCCCGGACGGCGTCACGCGCGGCGAGGACCACGAGCCGGAAACCCACCTCATTCCCCTGGTTCTCGATGTCGCCCTTGGCCGCCGCACGTGCATCCGCATCTACGGCGACGACTATCCCACCGCCGATGGCACCTGCATTCGCGACTACATACACGTCTCCGACCTGGCCGAAGCTCATCTTTTGGCCCTCGATGCACTGGAAGGCGCCGCCGCGCGCAGTGCACGCCTCATCTTCAACCTCGGCAACGGCCAGGGCTTCAGCGTTCGCGAGGTGATCGAATCGGCGCGCCGCGTCACCGGCCATCCCATCCCGGCGGAAATTCATCCCCGTCGTCCGGGCGATCCTGCCGTGCTGGTCGCGAGTAGCGAAAAGGCCCTCCGCGAACTCGGCTGGAAGCCTCGCTACACCCAACTGGACGAGATTCTCCGCACCGCATGGATCTGGCATAGGAAGCGCTTCGGCCAGGGGTGAAGGCAAAACAGAAGAAGAATGGGCACGCGCTCAAGGCTCCAGACCTGGCGGATGCTCGATGCGCCAGCGAGCATTTTTCTTCTTGGTGCCAAATCCCCACTCGATTTTTGCCTGTCTGTGGCGCGGCTGAACCAGGGCGCGTTTTTTTGAAATCAGCGAGATATTTCTACGAAAAAACTCAGGAATTGCCGCCGGGTTTGCGGCAACTGTCTCGAAATCGGACACAAAAACCTGCGAAGGCTGGAAGGAAAGGCTGCGCTTGTTCGTTTTCAGGAGCGAAAGAAGAATTCGTCAGTAAATCCGCCGTCTGTCCTGAATTCAGACACAAAGTCATCGGATAGATTAAAGTTTTCCGCTGGATTTCCGATACCTGTCAACAGGAAGAGGATCCAGACGGGAGCGAACGGAGATGGAAATCAGCCCGATTGCCGGCGTTCGGATTGCACCGATGGTCAGGCCCAAAGAGTCTGAACTCGGAATGACGGATGTGTACCAGGTGGAGCGCACCACTCGAACCGGGGAGGATGAATACCTGCCCAACAAGACAAAAGCCGCCACCGGCTTTGAAGACGAAAACGACGAGTACGAAGATCTGGACGACGATTCCGCCGTGGAAGACGATGAGGACACCGAGCGCAAAGTTCGCCCCGCCGCCAGAGGCCAGGTCGACTACTTCGCCTGAGCAGAACAGGATCGGCTCGCCGCCAGGATTCTAGCCGCCTGGCGTGCCCGCCCATCGAGCGGATAAAACTTCACTGAACGAAAATTCATATCATGTTTTCTTCAAACAGGAAGCAAATATTCCGTATTTGTGATAGTTTACTAACCAGTTAGTTAATGATGAATACCGCCTCTGTAGCTCACGCACAATCCGACCGCGCCGATCAGACCCGCGCCCGCATTCTCGAAGCCGCCGTCCGCCAGTTCAGCACCAACGGCCTGGCCGGAGCGCGCACGGAGCAGATTGCCGAGGAGGCCGGCGTCAACAAGGCGCTGCTGTACTACTACTTCCGCGGCAAAGATGCGCTCTATTCAGCGGCTCTGGAGTCCGCCGCCGAGGGCGTGCGCGCCTCCAGCATGGCCGTGCTGGAAGCTGATGTCTCCGCAGGGGAGCGATTTCTTCGTTCAGCACTCAATCATTTCGATCGCATTCATACCAACCCTGGTTTTCAGAGCCTGATGCAGCAGGAGATGATCCGTCTGCATCGCGGCGAAGCCAACGCGCTCAGTCCGCTGGTGGAGAAGGTCTTTCGCCCACTGACCGAACGGCTCGAGCAGGTTCTGGAAGAGGGAATTGCCTCCGGGGAGCTGATCGCGGCCGATCTCGGGCAAATCCGCTATGCGGCGCTGGGAGCCAACGTATTTTACTTTCTCTCGGCGCCCTTGATGCGCCTGATTCAGGGCGTCGATCCTTTGCAACCGGCAGCTCTCGAACTTCGCCGCAAGGCGGCCATCGAGTTTCTGGGACAGGCAATCTTCATCGATCGCGAGTATGGCGCCGAGGTGGCCGCGCGGGTACTGGCTGGTTCGCCGATGCCCGCAAACAGCGGACATCGGCCGCGGCTTGCTCCGGCGTCGCGCGTCGTCAAAACGCAACAAGCGAGGCACAAGTGAACGCACGCAATCGAGTTTTTCTGATTCTGGGTGTGCTGACCGTGGGGTCGCTCCTCTGGTATCTGCTGACGGTGCGGCCGTCGGGCGACCTGCAGTTGATCGGCACGGTGGACGCCAACGAAGTGATCGTGAGCAGCAAGATTCCAGGGCGCATCCAGACGCTTACCGTCGATGAGGGGCAGCAGGTCAAGGTCGGCCAGCTCATCGCCGTCATCGAAGGCAACGATTTGCAAGCTGCGCACCAGGCCGCCATGGCCACGGTTTCCAGCCAGAAATCGAAGCTGGGCGAGAGTGTCGTGACAGAACAGCAGAACCGAGGCGAAACCGCGAGCGCCACCGTGAACGCCGCGGCGCAGGTCAAAGCCGCCCAGGCGTCGCTGGCCGAGGCCCGGGCCAACTACAACCATCAGCAGGCCGACACCAGCCGGACGGTCGCCTTGGCCCGGCAAGGTATTATGAGCCAGCAGGCCAAAGACGAGGCGGTCACTAGCCTACAGGCCGATCAAGCGGCCGTTGCCGCGGCGCGGGATAGCCTTTCAGCCGCGCAGGCCAGCCTGCGTCAGGCGCGCGCCCATGAACTGCTCGCTACGGCCTCGGCGCAGACCGTGAACTCGACGCGTGCGGATGTGGCGAACGCGCGCGCGCTTGCCGAACAAGCTCAAGTCGAGCTGGGTTACACGCGAATCTATGCTCCGGTCAGTGGCCGGGTCGATATCCGCGCCGCCCTTCAGGGCGAAGTGGTGACCGCGGGTGCGCCCATTGTGACCATCATGGATCTTACTCAGACCTGGGTGTACGCGCCGCTGCCGGAGACCCAGGAAGGCGCCGTCCAACTAGGCGACCGGCTGCGCGTGGTGATGCCCTCGGGGGCGACCCTCTGGGGCAAGGTGATCAACAAATCCACCCAGGCCGATTTTGCCACCCAGCGCGACGTGAGCTCTCGCAAGCGCGATATCGAGACCATCCAGCTCAAGCTGCTCATCGACAATCCCAGCGAGGAGTGGGTTCCCGGAATGATCGCCGAGGTCTACATCCCCAAGAACAAGTTGGTGAAGCAATGACCGGGCGCCGACCGGCACTGCCGCAACGCAACACGGCCCACGGTCGCATTCCGAAAAACAAGCTGGTGAAGCGATGAAGGATTTTCCCCAGCCCGGCGCAGCGCCAAAGAATCCGCTCATCGGCGGAAACGGCGGCCCCGCGGAGCCGGCGGCCATTGAGGTCGAACACATCGTCAAGCGATACGGCTCCTTTGAAGCCGTGAAGGACGTCAGTTTCTCGGTCGCAGAGGGGGAAATCTTCGGCCTTCTCGGCCCGAACGGGGCGGGCAAGAGCACGCTGATCCGCATGATGACCACGCTCATTCCCCTGACTGCCGGACGCGCCATCGTCGCCGGCCATGACGTGGCCCAGGAGCCCGACGCGGTGCGGCGCATGATCGGAGTGATTCCCCAGGCGCTCACCAGCGATCCTGACCTCACGGTCGAAGAAAACCTGAGTATTTATGCCAAGCTCTACTCGGTTCCCAAGGCCGAGCGGCGGCAAAACATCCGGGAAGTGCTGGAAGCCGTGGACCTGGTCAAGTGGCGCGGCGCGCAGGTCAAGACGCTCTCCGGAGGAATGCGCCGCCGGGTTGAAATCGCCCGCGGCCTGGTGCATAACCCGCGCATCTTCTTTCTCGACGAGCCCACCACGGGCCTCGATCCGACCTCGCGCATCGCCGTCTGGGAGATGCTCGACAACCTGCGCAAAGGCCGCCACCTCACCATGCTTCTCACCACCCACTACATGGAAGAAGCCGACAAGCTCTGCGACCGGATCGCCATCGTCGATCACGGAACGCTGGTTGCTCTGGGCACGCCTCTTGAACTCAAGCGAAACGTCCCTGGAGCCAACATCGTCGAGGTGCACTTCGACCACGAAACGGCGGGATGGCAAGAGCGGCTCGAAAAGCTCGACGGCGTTACCAGCGTGCAGGCCGAGAGCGCCGGCTTTTATCGCGTGCTGACTTCATCGGGTTCACGGACGACCATGCAACTGGTCGAGCTGGCAACGCAACTGGGCGAAACCCTCAGCTCGCTCAGTGTCCAGAACACCACACTGGACGATGTATTCGTTCACTACACCGGCCGCCAGCTCCGCGATGAACAGGTCAAGCCCCAGGCCTTTACCATGCCGCCTCGACCGGGAGCTCAGCCATGAACAGAATGTCCGCCATCATCGAGCGCGAGATGCGCAAGTTCTTCCGCTCTCCGGTTTTGATGATCATGTCCATGATGCTGCCGCTGGTGCAACTCGTCATTCTGGGCAACGCCTTTGGCGGCAAGATCGTCAACGCGCGCGTGGCGGTGGTGGACTACGATCACGGTCCTGAAGCCGTCAGGGTCCGCGAAGAGTTCGCCGCGATTGCCGCCAACATCAGAACTTTTAGAACGATCGATTACAGCAATGAGGTCCAGGCCCGCGAAGACGTCCGCACCGGCAAGATTGACGCGGCGGTCATCATTCCCGCGCAGTTTTCGCGTCGTGTCTATGCCCAGGATGCGCCCCGGATCGGCCTGGTTGTCGATAACACCGACCAGTTCACCTCCGGCTCGCTGGAAGTCGAGATGCAATCGATCGTCGATGCCCTCAACGCTCCGGTTGTCGCGCCGCGCATTGTGAAGAACATCTCGCTTGAGACCGTTGAGCTTTACCCCTACGTCGCCTACATGAAGTTTCTGCTTGCCGGCTCCATCTCTCTGGCCATGTATATCTCGGTCATGATCGGCGGCGGCATGTTATACATCGACGACAAGGCCCGCGGCGTCCACGAGGGGTATCTTGTTACACCCATCACCAAGCTGGAGCTGGTCTTCGGCATGAATATCGCAGGCGCCATCAAAGCTACGCTGGCCGGTATCTCGATCACCGTGATTGGTTCTCTGATGGCCGGCCTCGGCGTCATCTTTCACCCCGTTGCCGATCTGGAGCTTCTGGCTATGATCCTGGTCACCGCCATCGCCTTCAACGGCATGATGTTTCTCTTGATGGTCCGCGTCGATGACCCGCTCGTTCCCCGCGCCATGTTCGGCGTGCTCAACACCTTGCTCTTCTTTCCCTCCGGAGCCATCTATCCCATCGCCGCCTTTCCGCCCTGGCTGCGCGCCATCGCCATTGTCGATCCCTTCACCTATTGCGTCCATGGCTTCAAGGCCATTCTTCTCAAGGACGGCGGCTTTGCGGCCATCCATTACGATCTGCTTTTTCTGTTTGTTTTCGGCGTCGGCACGCTGCTCATCGCCACGCCGCTGTTCAAACGCACTTTGTAAACCAAGGCGAAGCGCGAGAAGGGAACGGGTTGTACACTGAGGCTGCGATGCGTCCATTGATTGCCTGTTTCCTGCTCGTTCTTCTCCTGCCGGCCGGCTGCCACTCCGGCCCGGCGGCGCCCGCGCAACAAGTCTCCAGCCAACACTTCAAGGTTTACCAATTGCGCGGAAAAGTGGTCTCCGCCGATGCTGCCAAAGACCAGGTGACGGTGAGCCATGAGGCCATTCCAGGCTTCATGGAGGCCATGACCATGCCTTACAAGCTGAAGAATCCGAGCGTTCTGAGCAGGCTGCATCCGGGGGACATGATTACGGCCGACGTGCTGGTCTCGCCGGACCCGGACGCGGATTTTCTGCTCGACGACATCGTGGTGGTGGCGCAGGCCAGGCCAGATCACCGATCCTCGGCTTCCTCGTCACGGCGACACGTCGCATCGCCTCCGCGCGCATCCATTCAGGTAGTCTGTTCCAGTAGACTGGTCCAGTGGCCGAATTCAATTCATCTTGTTGGGGTTTTCGATGGCAAAGGTAACATTGGTCTTCGCAGGTCTTTTGATCGCCTTGGGCCTGGCTGGCTTTTTCGGCACCGGCAGCATCCACCGGACGGCGCTGATTCCGGCCGAAATCGGCGTGTTGCTGGGCATTTCCGGCCTGTTGGCCATGAGCCCCAGCGAAAACCGGCGCAAGCAATTCATGCACATCAACGTGACCGTCGGACTGGTAGGCTGCGTGGGCGGAGCCATCGAAGCAATGCGCGGCTACCTTCATGCCACTTCGGCCGGCCTTCAGCCGGACCAGATCGCGCTGGCATCCAAGCTCACCATGTCCGGTCTGCTGCTGATTTATGTGCTCCTTTGCGTGCGCTCGTTCATCGCCGCGCGCCGCACCGGGAAGATCTAGCGCATGGGCGGCTTTCGGGGCGGCGGTATGGGCATGAACCAGCGCGCGGAGCGCACGCCGCACGGAGGGGGGGCGCGCGCGGGAGCAGCCGACCTACCCAAGCGCAAGCCCGACCTGAAGAAGTTGTGGCCGCAGGTCAAAACCCTGGTGGCTCCGCGGCTGGGCCTGTTGGCGGCCGGCATGGGTCTGATGGTCATCAACCGCGTGGCCGGGCTGGTATTGCCCTACACCTCGAAGCCGCTGCTGGACAAGGTGCTCAACCAGGCTCATCCGCATCCGGAACTGTTGCCGCGCTACATCGCCCTGGTCTTCTCGGCGATGGTGGTCCAGGCCCTCACCTCGTTTTCTCTCACGCAACTGCTTTCCAAGGCCGGCCAGCGGCTCATCGCCGAGCTGCGCTCTCAAGTCCAGCGGCACGTGGGACTGCTCAGCGTTTCCTACTACGACGAGAACCGCACCGGCACGCTGGTGGCGCGCATCATGAGCGATGTGGAGGGAGTGCGCAACCTGGTGGGCACCGGCCTCGTGGAGTTTGTTGGCGGCCTGCTCACCGCTGTGCTGGCCTTCCTCTATCTGCTGCATCGCAGCGTCGAGGTCACGCTGACGGTCTTCGCCGTGATGGGCGTCTTCGTCTTCGTCCTGCAATACGCCTTCCGGATCATCCGCCCCATCTTCCGCCAGCGCTCCAAGATCAACGCCGAGGTCACAGGCCGGCTGACCGAGTCGCTGGGCGGTGTGCGGGTCATCAAGGGTTATCACGCCGAGCAGCGCGAGGCCGGAGTCTTTGCGGCCGGCGTCGAGCGCCTGCTGGCCAATGTGATGAAGTCGCTCACCATGACCAGCTCCATGGCGGCCGCATCGACCACGGTGTTGGGGCTGGTCTCGGCCATCGTCATGTGGCTCGGCGGACACCGCGTGCTGGCCAACACCTGGACCGTCGGCGACTACTTCAGCTACAACATGTTCCTGGCCTTCATGATCGCGCCGGTCTTCCAGATCGTGAACATCGGAACGCAGTTGACCGAGGCATTTGCCGGCCTGGACCGCACCGGCGAGATCATGGCCGAGCTGGAAGAGAACAACCAACCCGGCCGCACCGTGACGATGCCGCCGATTCAAGGCACAGTGCGCTTTGAGGACGTGGAGTTTGCCTACGACCCGGAGAAGCCCGTGCTGCGCGGCATTTCATTCGACGCATCTCCGGGAACAGTGACCGCGCTGGTCGGCTCCTCGGGCTCGGGCAAGTCCACGATGATCAGTTTGCTGTGCGCCTTTCACACGCCGTCCAAGGGCCGCGTGCTGGTGGACGATGTGGACCTGGCGCAGGTGGATCTGAACACCTATCGCTCGCAGTTGGGCGTGGTCTTGCAGGAATCGTTTCTGTTCGACGGAACGATCAGGGAAAACATTCTGTTCTCAAGGCCGGATGCGACCGAAGAGCAATTTCTCTTTGCCTGTCGCACGGCTCGCGTGGATGAGTTCGCCGAAAGCTATGCGGAATCCTATGACACGGTGGTCGGCGAGCGGGGCGTGAAGCTCTCCGGCGGGCAGCGGCAGCGGCTTTCCATCGCCCGCGCCCTCCTGGCCGCCCCGCGCATCCTCATTCTCGACGAGGCCACCAGCTCGCTGGACTCGGAGTCGGAAGCCATGATCCAGGCCGGATTGAGCCAGCTCATGCAAGGGCGCACAACCTTCGTCATCGCCCATCGCCTGTCGACCATCCGCCGCGCCGACCAGATTCTTGTCGTCGAGCAGGGGCTCATCGTCGAGCGCGGCGGCCACGCACAGTTGTTCGCGCAGCGCGGCCGCTACTACGACCTTTACACCCGCCAGCACGGCCTCGAAGAAAACCTCTTCCTCGCGCCCGGCGAAGGCGATGCGGTGGATGAGATCGCGGGGTGAGGGCCACAGACTAACCGGGCTCAACAAGTCTTCAATGCTTCGTGATCACGATGAAAGGCCCTGCTATCTCCGCGCCATCGCCGCCGTCAAACGCTGCCTGCGCAACAGACGGCACGAACTCCGGAACCCATGCCCGCGATGCAAGTTCCGGCATGGGCTTGGCCTGAAAGAGCTTCTTGCACTGGTGCGCCGTCCAGCGCGCCCAGGCCTTGGACTTCTTGCGCCGTGCGCTGTCGGTCGAAATGCCCGTGCCCGCATACATCTGCCGATAGAGCTTCGATAGAAACATGAATGCGATTCTGGAGCGCAGATTGGGCGTGCAGGACGACCGCTGCCAGATAGCGGCCCAGTTATAGAACCTGTCCCACACCTTTTGCGTGCGCTCGCGAATTTCGTCCGAACTCATGGTGGGATGCGGCGTGAACATCTTGGGCCGAGTCGCGGTGGGAATCAGCCAATAGCGGGTAATCGGCACATCGCCCACCATGGTGGGATTCTCCGCCTGCTCCTTCTCCCAGCGCCCGAAATCCACCGTGCCCGGAAAGGGCGTCATCATCACGAACTGGGCAAAGGTGATGCCCGCCTTGAGCGCCATCGCCACCGTGGCGTCGAAGGTCGCCGGCCTGTCCGTGGGCAGTCCGAAGATGAACGAACCCAGCACATGAACCCCGTGTTCCTTGAATGTCTGCAACTGTTTGGCCAGCGCATCGCCGGAGAGGTTCCAGTCCTTGTAGACCGCCTTGAGTCCCTCCGGCGTCACCGCCTCGATGCCCACCAGCGCGCCCTTGATGTTGGCCTTCTTCATCGCGTCGAGAAAGACCACGTCCTCGCCCGCCTCCATCGTCATCTGCGTATAGAAGACCATGTCTTTTGGCAGTCTGGCCAGCTCTTCCATCAGATGAAAGCGCTCGGCTCGAATAGCCGTCAGCTCTTCGAGCTTTGCAGTATTGCCCTGCTCGCGGGCCAGCCGCAGATCGGTGAAGGTCACCGGATAGAAGTTGTCATCAGCCAGTGCGATAAAGCGAAATCCCAGCCGCCGCAGAGCGACAATCTCGTCGACCACGCTCTGAAACCTTCTTTGCCGCGGCTTTTGCCCATCGGTCTTCCATACGCTGCAGAAGGAGCAGTGCTTGGGGCATCCGCGAATGGTTTGCACCGAGGCCCACATATATTTTGCTGGGTTCATCAAGTCCCAGCGCGCGGCCAGAAATTCCTCGCCGCCAATCCGCCCGCCATCGTAGATTCTTTCCAGTTTCCCGGCCAGGCAATCGGTGACCGCCTTGCCCCAGGCCACATCGCCGTCCCCGGTCACCACCGCGTGCGCTTCGCCGCGCTCAAAAGCCTCTTCGGGAAAGAGCGTGGCGTGAATGCCGCCGTAGATGACCCATGCACCCCGGTTGCGCGCCATCCTGCCAACCTCGTAGCCGCGCAGGGCATTGCCGGTGTGGACGCTGATGCCCACAATATCTCTCGGCTGAATCGTCTCCGGCTGAATCTGTTCGAGAGACTCATCGACGAGAATGGGATCTCCCGCCGCCTGGGGTGTCGCTGCCGCCAGCACAAACAGCCAGCGCGGCGTAATCACCGCGGTGCCAAATGAATTGTCGCTTGGATTGACCAGATGAACGCTAATCGGATTCAGCCTTTCCTCGTGCGAGCACGGAGGCCCGGGTTTGGTGACCGCAGCGAATGGAACGCCGCCAGACACGTTGATTGCACAGAGGTTTTTCGCAAGAACACCGATGCCGATTCTTCCAACTGCTCGCTCTGCTAATCATACAGTGTCTTTGGGATTCCAGGTGGTCAATATTGGCCACCTTTTCCCTGCCTGGATACTGTTTCAATCAAAATTCGAAGGAATTGTTCCTGCCGCTTGCCTTACCCCACCCGGCTGGGAGTCTCGATAGGAATTCTAACCTGCTCGACAATCTCCAGCCCGAAACCATCGAGAGCTGGAATATGCATGGGGGTATTCGAGAGCAGGCGGATGCGGCGGATGCCCAGATCGGAGAGAATCTGGCCGCCCAGGCCAATGGCCCGCAGAATGCGCCCGCTGCGGGCCTGTGAGCCTTCGCGTGCGCGCAGTTTCTGATGAAGAACGAGCCGGCCGGCACGGGAAACGGAGGCGCCCTGCATGGCAGCAGCCCCGCCGGAATCGAAAGCGCTGGTCGCCACCGCCTCATGGTCAATCCCAAAGCCGAGCGAGGTGTTGTGCAGGTAGAGCAGAACGCCGCAGCGCTCTTCGGCGATCATGCGCATCGACTGGTCAAGAATCTCGCGGCAGTGGCAGTCGGCGGCAAACAGATCGCCCGCCGTGCAACGGGTGTGAACGCGCACCAGCACAGCCTGCTCACAGGCAGGCCGCGTTTCCGCTTCGCCGGAGGCCGAGAGTCCCAGAGAGTCCGTCAGGCCCGCCGAGCAGGAGCCAGCCGCAAGAGCGGGGCAGTCGACGCACAGGTCGCCCCGAACCAGCGCAATGTGGCTTTCGTCGCCGTTGACCTCGCTCTCGTAGGCGATCATGCGGAACTCGCCATAGCGAGTCTGGATGCGGCTATCGGCAACGCGCACAATCGTGCGTTCGTGGCGCAGCCGGTAGCGGATCATCTCCGCCACGGTCAGGATGCGCAGCCCGTGCTCCTTGCAAAAGGGAATCAGGTCCGGGATGCGGGCCATCTCGCCGTCGTCGCGCATGATCTCGCAGATCACGCCGGAGGGATTCAGACCGGCCATGCGAGCCAGATCGACCGATGCCTCGGTCTGCCCGGCGCGGACCAGCACGCCGCCCTTACGCGCGCGCAGCGGAAAGATGTGCCCTGGACGGGCCAGATCGGCCGCATTCGAGCGTGGATCGATCGCCGTGCGGATGGTCTGCGCCCGGTCCGCAGCTGAGATGCCCGTGGTCACGCCTTCGCGCGCCTCGATGGTCTCGGTAAACGCCGTGCCGAAACGCGAGGTGTTCTGCTGGGTCATGGGAAAGAGCCGCAGATGGTCGGCGCGTTCTTCGGTGAGCGTAAGGCAGATGAGGCCGCGTCCGTAACGGGCCATGAAATTGATGGCCTCTGGCGTCACAAACTCGGCGGCCAGGGTGAGGTCGCCTTCGTTCTCGCGATCTTCGTCATCGACGACGACGACCATGCGGCCGGCGCGGATCTCAGCCAATGCGCCGGGAACATCGATAAAGGGGGGCTCGAAGGTACGTACGGCTTCTGGCATGGTAACCCTTACATTTTTATCCATAAATGTCCTGAACAGCAAAAACGCCGCCCGAAAGCGGCGCTTTGCGTGAAATCTGACAGCAAAAAGGCCTACAAAGCCGATTCGATCTCAAAACCCCAGGCTTCAAGTAGAGCTTCGGGGATATACTTGGAATTCTTGTTCCGGCGAGCCCACTCCCGCAAACGGGTGGAGCGGATGTACTGGTCCGGGTTAAGCTTGAACTCCTTGACGATCTGTTCGAAGGAGGTCACAGTGGGCACAACCGGGCCAATGGGCTCCGGTTTGCCCCAATTCGGATTTCCACGACGCTTTGCCATCGATTTGGTGTCCTTATAGGAAAGTACTTTGTCTCAACATCACTGAGGCGTCGGCTGGGGATACTGCCGGCCCAGATCAAACAATACAGTCCTATTTTACGGATTATTTCTTCAAAAATCAATAGAAAAATCGCACAAAGCGAAGGGCAGCCTCCGGGGTTCATCTTAGCCCTGAAGATACCATTATGTGATTCATCCAAAAAGGATTCGCTGCGCCTTCGCCGTCTTCGACGACTGCCCCGCTTACCGGCACCATGCATTGAAGGCGCCTGCCCGCACGGCGGCTGCCAGCGCCTCGATCTCCGGCCCCAGAACACGATCCTGCTCCAGGCGCGGCACCACCGTCCGCACCGCCGCATGCGCGCGCTCCACCTCGCGGCTGGGCCGGAGCGGCTTGCGGAACTCCAGCCCCTGCGCCGCGCACATCAGCTCGATGGCCACCACCCGCTCGGCGTTCTCCACAATCTGGCGCAGCTTGAGCGCCCCCGTCATGCCCATCGAGACATGGTCTTCCTTGCCTCCGTCTGTGGGAATGCTGCCGGTGGACGAGGGGTGCGAGAGCACCTGGCACTCGTTGATGAGCGCCGCCGCCACAATCTGCGCGATCATGAACCCGGACGAGAGTCCTGGATCGGGCGACAGAAACGCCGGCAGCCCCTCGTTGATGTCCGGATTCAGCAGCCGGTCAATGCGCCGCTCCATGATGCCGGCCAGATCGGTCAGCACAATGGCCGCATAATCAAACGCATAGGCCAGCGGAGCCCCGTGAAAATTCCCCCCCGAAAGTACCGCTCCGCAATCTTCCGCGGGGGAAGATCCCGCGGGAAAGACAAGCGGATTGTCCGTAGCCGAGCCGGCCTCGATCTCCAGGATTCCCCGCACATGCTCGAGTACGTCGCGCACGGCGCCATGCACCTGTGGCATACAGCGCAGGCAATACGCGTCCTGCACGCGCGAGTCGTGCTCGCGGTGCGATTCGCGAATCTCCGAATCGGCGAGCAACTCGATCAGGTGCTCCGCGGCCCGAATCTGGCCTGCGTGCGGCCGGGCCTGGTGGATGCGCGGATCGAAGGCCGCCGGCGTGCCCGTCAGCGCCTCCAGGCTCATCGCGCCCGCCAGATCGGCCAACTGTGCCACCCGCCGCGCGCGCGCCACGGCCAATCCGCCCACCGCGGTCATCGCCTGCGTTCCGTTCAGCAGTGCGAGCCCCTCTTTGGCCCCTAAAACGATGGGCTGCAATCCGGCCCGGCGCAACGCCTCGCCGCCGGCCATTCGCTCGCCCCGATAAAATGCCTCGCCCTCGCCGATTGCCACCAGCGCCAGGTGAGCCAACGGGGCCAGATCGCCGCTCGCTCCCACGGAGCCTTTTTCCGGGATCACCGGATGCACTCCGGCGTTAAGCAAAGCCACCAGCAACTCCACCAGCGCCGGACGGCAGCCGCTGAAGCCCCGGGCCAGCACATTGGCGCGCAACAGCAGCATGGCGCGGGATTCAGCCTCCGAGAGCGGTTGCCCCACCCCGCCGGCGTGGCTATGCACCAGGTTGGCCTGCAACTGCGCCAGCTTTTCCGACGGAACGCGCACATCCGACAGCTTGCCGAAGCCGGTGTTCACCCCATAAACCGTCTCCCCGGCGGCCAGAATCTTCTCAATCAGGGCGCGGCCGTCGGCCATGCGGGCCAGGGATGCGGGCGCAACAGCCACCCGGCAGCCGGTCAGAGAGACGGCTTCAATTTCGGCCAGCGTCAGCGGCTGTCCGTCAAGAATCAGAGCATTCATGAGCCGATGATAAGCGGTTGAAGAGGTACGGTACAGTGTAAATGCCCATCAATCTCTTGGTTTTGCCGCTGAATTGCACTATGATCTCTGTCTATGACGATGGATTCCACGGCATTGCTGGACAGCTACGGAAGAAAGCTGCTGGACGAATTGCAAAACAACTCCCGTCTCAGCCTGGCTGAACTGGGCCGGCGCATTGGCCTGTCACCCACGGCGGCCGCCGAGCGCCTCAAGCAGATGGAAGAGGTCGGCATCCTGCGCGGCTACACGATCGAGATTGACCGCGAGGCGCTCGGTCTGGAGGTAATGGCCTTCATCCGCATGAGCTGCGGAGGCCAGCACTACCACCGCCTGATCGAGTTCGTCCAGACCCTCGAAGAGGTGCGCGAGTGTCACCACCTGACCGGCGGAGACGACTTTCTGCTCAAGGTGACCACCTCGAACATGGCCGATCTGGAGGCGCTGATCGAGGCTCTCTTGCCCTACGGCAATCCGGTCACCAGCCTGGTGCTCTCCTCGCCCGTCGGGCGCCGCCGCTTCGCCGTCACCGGCAAGCTGGCCACCATCACGCGCAAGCCAGCTGCGCGCCGGCGCTGATAAGCGGTCGTCGTTTGTCACGCGATTGTAAAGCGGAATCAGCGCTGGTTTTGCTAGGGTTGTGGAATGAACAGGAAGACTTTAGCGGCTGCCAGCGTGGTTCTGCTTCTCGGAGCAGGGTATCTTGCGGCGCAAACGATTGATCTGCCTACCAGCAAGGAACTGACCACCCCGGTCCCAGGGCACCCGCAGCGGTTGAACAGCCTGCCGGTCTCCATGGCTCTTTCGCCGGACGGACGCTACCTGGTGACGGTGAACGCCGGGTTTGGAACCTTCGAGTCGAATTACGATCAATCGCTGTCGGTTCTGGACACGCGGACGGCCGCGTTGACGGACTTTCCCGATTCTCGCACGCCGATCATGGCCAGCCAGACGCTCTACTCCGGGCTGGCCTTCAGCAGTGACGGGAAGCACCTTTACGCGAGCATGGCCTCGCTGACCGACCCGGCCGGCAAGGGAAAAGCCGCCACCGGAAGCGGCGTGCTGGTTTACAGCTTCGAGGCGGGAAAGATCGCGCCCGAGCGCATGATTCCTCTGCCTCTCGAACAACTGGCTCCGGGCCGGGAGACGAAGCTGGTCGGCGACGTGGAGGGCGACAAGGGCGTGCCCTACCCGGCGGCGATTGCGGTTGTCGGCCGCGCGGACTCCGAAAAGCTGCTGGTCGCTGGCAATCTCTCGGACGACGTTCTGCTGCTGGATCCGGCGACCGGGACCGTCGAGAAGCGCTTTGACCTTTCCGAGAGCGACGCCGTGCCCGCAACCTATCCCATCGCCCTGGCTGTCTCCAGGAACGGCGAGCGGGCTTTTGTCGCGCTGTGGAATGCGTCCGAGATTGTGGAACTCGATCTGGTGCGGAAGACGGTGGGGCGCAAGCTGGATCTTTTGAAGCCGGCCAGCGCCGTTGCGCCGGGAACGCATCCCTGCGCCTTCGCATTCTCGCCGGACGGCGATACGCTCTACGTGGCGCTCTCCAACCGCGATGCCGTGGCCGCGGTGAATGTCGTCCCCGGCGCGGGGCTGGGCAAGTTTTCCGTGAAGGGCTACTTCGACACTCGCCTGCCTGGGCAGAGCTACTTTGGCGCCGAGCCGGTGGCATTGGCCGTCAACCCCAACGGAAGCCGCCTCTATGTGGCCAATCTGGCCACGGACGCCGTCGCGGTGTTCGATCCCCGGCAGTTGACGGCAAAGGCGGCGCGCCAGGGCATGGTGGAGCCGATCGGATTCGTGCCCACCGAGTGGATGCCTATTTCGATGGCCTTTCTGCCTTCGCCCTCCGGCGGAACGCTCTATGTGGCGACGGCGAAAGGGAAGGGAACCGGGCCGAACAACTTTGCCCAGCGGATGCCGGTGGCGCTGAAAGGGAAAGAGCCGCCCAGAAGCAGCACCTATATTGCTACGCTTCTTTACGGTTCGCTGGCCGCGATTCCGGCGGCGAGCATCGAAGAGAACCTGCCGCGCTGGACCTCGGCCGTACTCGCCTCGAACCGCATGAAGGCGGCGGAAGAGAAGATTCATTTCGCCGGCGGCGCATCCAACCTGATCCACCACGTGATTTACATCATCAAGGAGAACCGCACCTACGATCAGATTCTCGGCGACCTTCAGAAGGAAGGCAAGCCGGTCGGCAACGGCGACCCGGGCCTGACGATGTACGGCGAGGCGATCACGCCCAATCAGCACAAGCTTGCCCTCGAGTTTGGCGTGCTGGACAACTTCTTCGATTCCGGCGAGGTGTCGGGCGACGGCCACGTCTGGTCGACGGCGGCCATCGGCACCGACTATCTGGAGAAGACCTGGCAGCAATCCTATCGCGGCGAGCAGCGGACCTACGATTACGAAGGCGTGGTCGCTGAAGGCTATCCTCTGCTGCAGAAAGTTCCCGATGTAAACGAGCCGGCCAGCGGCTATCTGTGGGGCGATCTGGCCGCGCACGGCAAGACCTATTACCACTTCGGCGAGTACATCTCGTCCACCTTCTGCGACACGGTGAAGACCATCAATCCGCAGCAGGGGCCGATGCTGCAGGTCGGCAACTGCGCGCGAAAGGCCGTCGAGCCCGGCCAAACGCTGCCTACAGAGTGGGGCGGCGGCGTCAACAAATGGGCCTGGCCGATTCCGCTGCTGGCCACCAATATCGCCACCAAGCCGGAACTGGTGGGTCACTTCGCCCCCGAGTCGCCGGACTTCAACCTCTTCGTGCCCGACCAGGTCCGGGTCGAAGTTTTTCTCAGGCACCTTAAGGCGTGGATTGCAGCCAGGGAACAGGGCCAGGACACCATGCCCGACTTCATCCTGCTGCGCCTGCCCGACGACCACACCGCGGGCACCCGGCCGGGAGCGCCGACGCCGAAGGCCTCCGTAGCCGACAACGACCTGGCCGTCGGCCGGGCGGTGGATGCGATCTCCCAATCGCCGTTCTGGGACGACACGGCGTTTTTCATCCTGGAAGATGATGCGCAAGACGGTGCGGATCACGTGGATGCGCACCGCAGTACGGCGCTCGTGGTCAGCAAGTACTCCCCGCGCGGCCCCGCCGGTGCGCCTTTTGTGGATAGCCATTTCTACTCGACCGTCAGCGTAGTCCGGACCATGGAGTCGCTGCTGGGGCTGCCGCCAATGAATAACAACGACGCTTTCGCTCCATTGATTTCCAGCCTCTTTACGGGCCCCGGCGATCAGCCGGCCTTTACGGCGGACGACTCGAACCGCGACAACGGCCTGATCTATGCGGCCAACAAGACGACCGCCGTGGGCGCGAAAGAAAGCATGAAAATGGACTTCCGCCACGCCGACCGGGCCCCCGCGGAAAAGTTGAACGTCATTCTCTGGAAAGACGCCATGGGCAACCAACCTGTGCCCGTTCAACTGACCCGGCACAGGAAAAAGACTCGCAGCGACGATGACGACTAATGAGCGGCCCGGTCCAAGAAGCAGCAGGGAAGTCAGACCGGGGATGATCCGGATTGCAGTTCCGATCTCGCACTCCATCTGCTCTGGGGCATCGCGGTTGAAACCGTTTCCCGGCCCTGACCCCGGACACGGAATCAAAGTTTCGATGGCCATCCGCTGCCGCAGCGTGCAAAACTTGAAGCAGGCGAGCCCGAGCGCAAAACCCATTGCGCCGCAATCTTTTGTGCCTGGCTGCGACCGATGGAGACGATCGATTTGAATTCCAAGCGTTTTTTCCCTTTGCTGCTTCTGCTTGCCGCCTTCGCGATCTGTCCGCACACGGTTTCTGCCCAGAATAAGGCGAATCAGGATCAGGCCAATGTGCTGCGCGCCACGCTCCCGAACGGCATGCGCGTTGTCATCGTTCACAGCACCTTGGCCCCGGTGGTCACGGTGGAGGCGAATTTCCTGGTCGGCGGGGACGAGACGCCGGCGGGATTTCCCGGCATGGCCCATGCGCAGGAACACATGGCCTTCCGCGGCTGCTCGGGCATGACGGCCGATCAGACGGCGGCCATTTATGCCGAGCTTGGCGGCGAAAACAACGCCGATACGCAGCAGAACATCACCCAGTACTTCACCACCGTGCCGGCCTCCGATCTGGATGTTGCCCTGGAGGCGCAGGCTGCCTGCTTGCGCGGGATCGACGATAGCCAGAAGGAGTGGTCCGAAGAGCGAGGCGCAATCGAGCAGGAGGTGGCGCGCGATCTTTCCAATCCCACCTACAAGTTCATGACTCGGCTCGATCAGGATCTGTTCGCGGGCACGCCCTATGCGCACGATCCCCTGGGCACGAAGAGTTCCTTCGACGCGACCACGGGCGCGATGCTCAAGAGCTTTTACGACAAGTGGTACACGCCGGGCAATGCAATTCTGGTGATCGTGGGCGACGTCGATCCGGCCGCGACGATGGCCAAGATCCGGCGGTTGTTCACCGATGCGGCCAGTCATCCTTTGCCGGCGCGCCCTGTGTTCGATTTTCAGCCCGTAAAGTCGGAGTCCTTCACGCTCGACAGCAACCTGCCTTACCTTCTGGGGTTCATCGCCTACCGCTTTCCTGGAACCGACTCTCCGGATTACGCGGCCTGCCAGGTTCTGGCCGATGTGCTGGCCAGCCAGCGCGGCGACATCTACGCCATGGTCCCGGAAGGGAAAGCGCTGGGAACGGAATTCGGCATGGCGGAGACGTATCCCAAAGCCAGTGTCGGCTACGGAATGGTCGCACTGCCGGCGGGAGCGGACCCCGCAGACGCCATCCAGGAGTTGCGCGCTGTCCTGGCAACCTATGCGCAAAAAGGCGTGCCGGAAGATCTGGTGGCCGCGGCCATCCGCAGCGAAGTTGCCTCGGCTGAATTTGAAAGGAACTCCATCCCCGGCCTGTCGAACGTATGGTCGAATGCGCTGGCCGCCGAAGGACGCACCTCCCCCGATGAAGACGTCGAAGCAATCCGGCGCATCACGCTGGCCGACGTCAACCGGGTGGCCAAAAAATACCTGGTGGAACGAAATTCGATTACCGCAACTTTGAAGCCCGTGCCGAGCGGGCAGCCTGTCTCCCAAAAGGGATTTGGCGGCGCAGAGCAGGTCACCTCCGCTCCCACCAAGCCGGTCGAGCTGCCCGCGTGGGCGGCCGGTGCGCTGGCGAAGCTCAAAGTTCCTGAGAATTTCATCCCGGTTTCCGACACCACGCTGCCCAACGGAATCCGCTTGATTGTAAAAACGGACCGCACCAGCCCTACTGTCTCGGTCGCGGGAGCGGTGAAGCACAACTCCGATCTGGAGACTCCTGCTGGCGAGGAGGGCGTCTCCGAGATTCTCGACGGGCTCTTTTCTTACGGGACCAAGACGCTGGACCGGCTGGCGTTCCAGAAGGCCCTGGACGACATTGCGGCCAACGAGAGCGCCGGCTTCAGTTTTTCTGTGAATGTGCTCAAGGAGCACTTTCCCCGCGGGGTAGAATTGCTCGCCGACAACGAACTTCATCCCGCGCTGCCGGACAAGGCCTTCGCTGTCGTCCAGCACCAGACCGCGGATTATGTTGCCGGTGAGCTGCAGAGTCCTGGTTACCGAACCTCGCGCGCCCTCGATCTGGCTTTGCTCCCAGCCGGCGACCCGGTTCTGCGGCAGACGACGCCAGCCAGCGTGAAAAAAGTCACTCTGGACGAAGTGAAGCAATATCACGCCGCCACCTTTCGCCCCGACCTCACCACCATCGTCATCATCGGCGACGTGACGCCGGAAGAGGCGCGGACGGTCGTCGAAAAATGGTTCGGAGCCTGGAAGGCCGTAGGCCCGAGGCCCGATACTACGCTGCCCGCCATCCCGCGCAACAAGCCATCCGCAGCCAACGTCTCCGACGCGGAAGCCGTGCAGGACTCCGTCACTCTGGCCGAGCAACTACCTCTCAACCGCTTCGATCCGGACTATTATCCCCTGCGGTTGGGCAATCACGTCCTGGGCGGAGGCTTTTATGCCACCCGCCTTTATCACGACCTGCGGCAGGTGGCCGGCTATGTCTACACTGTGGACGTTAGCCTCAATGCCTCCGAGACCAGGGCCAGCTATTCGGTGGATTATGGATGCAATCCGGAAAATGTATCGAAGGCGCGGGCGTTAATCGAGCGCGACCTGAATCAGATGCGGACCGAGGACGTTTCTGCAGGAGAGCTTCAGCAGGCTAAAGCCCTGCTCCTGCGCCAGATTCCGCTGAGCGAATCGAGCGAGGACGCGGTCGCCGCGGGTCTTCTGGGACGGGCGGTGATCGGCCTGCCGTTGGATGAGCCAATCCAGGCGGCGAAGCGATACGCGGCGTTGAGTGCCGGCGAGGTGAGAGTCGCGTTTTCGAGGCACGTGCGCCCCGGCGATCTCATACAGGTTGTCCGCGGCCCTGCGCCGCAATAAGCCACTTTTGAAAGTGTGCCTTGGGACTCCGATCACCCCCAAGGGCTCACACGCACGTTGATTTTGTGAGTCCATCACAGACCCACTACACAAAATCAGGTGCGTTGCTCTGACGGATACCTAGTCTACGGTTTCCCACCCTTAAATCACGCGTCAATCCAAGGGTGGGTGTGGAGTTGGTCTTTCCCGCCCACCCTTCGCAAATTAGGCGAACGATGGCGCACCGTTAGGCCGCTACCCGCCTGCGTAACAAACCCGCCAATCCAATCAGTCCACTGCCCAGAAGCATAAGAGTGGATGGCTCCGGAGTGGTGGTAATCGGAGGAGCTGTGCCCTCGTAGATATTGGCGAGCACACCATTCGGCCCACCAGTGCTGTGATCGTCGTAAATCGTCTCAGACAAGCCGTTCGGGTCCAATCCTTCCCAACCAATGAAACCACCAGTAGCGTTGTCGCTTGGGCTGAACTGCGAGTAAATTGACTGGCCATTCCACGTTGCCGTGAAGGTAACGTAGAAATTGCCTACGTAGGCGCAATAGGGGTACGGCTGAACGCAGAGGGGGTTACCGGCTTGGGAATTGCCACCCGTGTCGTCGTAGTCATACGCGAACAGATTTCCTTGATAGTCTGAACCAGTCCAGAAATAGTCGAGAGACGTACCTCCCGCTATATCGGAAATGACCTGGCTTTGTACAATCCCGTTATTCTCCCCTTGATAACCCGTCAATGTCAGGGTGACGTTGGTGAAGGGATCAGCAGTCGTGTTGCTGATGATCAACTCCGGGGTATCGTAATCATTGACGCCGTACAAACCTTGGATGGTGGAAATTGGTGTTGGGCTCGCCAACGCAGTAAGCGTTAGTGAAGCTAAGACGCCTGCAATTGCTAACGACCTATTCTTCATCTCAAGACCTCCGTGGTTCGTTGATTTTTGTTTGGAAAAGATTCGAACTTGCTTGGTGGCTCAAAATGCACTTCATCTGCCAAATTGGCACCAGTCCCGAAGATTAGGTAAATATCGGAAAATAAAGGCCTAATCTCTTGAGCCAGACTTTCTTTGATACATGGGTCTTTTCCTGCAGCCGCAGGTTATTGCGCACATAGAGGAAAATGATTCCTCTTTGTGCGACAATCTGTGGCCGGACGCCTCAGTCGTATGGCGCATTCCAGGCAGCCTTCTTGGATCATCACATTCCCCGAGGAGGAGCTGCCAGTTTGAATGATTCAGGCAGCCTATTCCTTGAACAAGTGACTTAGCTATCTGATAAGAAACAAGCCCTCGATTAAGCTGCTATTGGGGTGATCTGAACGTCGAAGCCAAGGTTTTGCAGACGGTTGACGAGTCGCAGAACGTGCTTGCCTTTGGCTCGGTTGTCGAAATGGT
>Ga0182030_10001987_pt1 | contig 43106 bp, 27 predicted proteins | sample 812S3MmetaG_FD_121299 | JGI IMG/M metagenome (GOLD analysis project Ga0182030, IMG submission 121299) | Permafrost microbial communities from Stordalen Mire, Sweden - 812S3M metaG (Illumina Assembly) | ecosystem: Environmental > Terrestrial > Soil > Wetlands > Permafrost | place: Sweden... | reverse complement strand
GTGGATTTCGCTCTCCTCCAGCAAGTCGCACAGCCATGGCCGGAGGTGAACTCATGATAGCCGCGATCGAAAGGTACTTGGCCACAGGGCGCGCTGCCGGCTATTCCCTCAGCAACGTGGAATGCTGAGGATCTTGGGTAGTTTCCTGCGCGTCTTGGGATAGGGCAGGAACTGGCGGAACTCATGCCGGTCGAGAGTGTGTACGAAGAAGAACCGCAGCGCGGCCACATGGTTCTCGACGGATCCCGGTTCCAGCTTCATAACCTTGAGAAGGTAAGCCTGGTAAGTGCGGATATGATCGGGGCTGAGCTTGTCGGGTGACTTGCCGAAGTGTTGTGCGAACCGCTCGACGAAACGCAGATAGCGCCGTGTCGTGGCCTGCGAGTAGTTGCGACGCTCGAGTTCCTCGAGCATCATTTTGCGAAGGTGGGTCACAGTTGGTACCTCCTGTGACTCACACTATCCCGGCCTCAAAACTACTCGAAGGCCAAAACTGCAGCGACCGCGGCGCCTGCGGATTCGTTCTGGTCGAGTACTATTTCAAACCTCCCGAAAGAGTAAGAAAAGATGATACGACATCCAGTCCGCAACGATGAATGGAAAGCCAAGGAGCAAACCGTGGTTCAGCCACGCGGAGATGGCGCACGGCGGAAGACTGGTGCTGAACATGGGGCCCCTGCCGAACAGAAAATGGGGCAGCGCGCAGGATGCTGCGCCTCCATCGATGCCATAGCGAACGCACAAGTGGTCAATAGACTGTAGGTGTTAGACCACCTGAGCCGTGCCACATGGTGCGCTGAAAATGAACGACTTGCGGACGCCGAATTCGCACCCTTCATTGGCTAGCTCAAGAGAGAGGCAGGGGCGACTCTTGAAACCATTTGCCGGCGACAACGGATCACCCTGTGATCGCAGTGTCCGCGTCCGCGAGCACGGAATGTGGCCCAGCGCTGTGTTCAGGAATCTGGTTCTGGGCGCTTGGCCAATGCGGGTGAGGTCAGGCCGTTGAGCATCCTCCTAGGGGTATGGCAACGATTCGCGACAAAATGGGGGTCGCTTCAGAAAAAGGAACGACTCGTGAGACAGGACGCAGCTCTCTTGTTCATTCATGCGGCCACGGGTCCTTGAGCAGTGAGCAAAGACTCAGGTCGTTGTCGTAGCGCTCAACTTCCACTGCGGCCATGCGGATGGCGTGGGCCATGCCGCGAAACGCCGGCACTGCATCCGATCCCATGATCTGCGGGGAGACAAACAGATGCACGCGGTCGACAAGGCCGCCAGCCAACAGCGCGGTGTTGAGGCGCGTGCCGGTTTCGGTGAGCAGGGTCAGAATTCCTTCCTCGCCCAGCTTGTCCAGTACTTTGCTCAGAGGCACACGGCCAGCCTCCGCCGGCAATACCTCGACACGCACGCCAAGCGACTGCAACTCGTGGATGCGTGCGTCGTCCTTGGACACGGTGAAGATGGCCAGATCGTTTTGCGCCGTCTTCACCATCTTCGAATCGAGCGGCATGCGGAGCGCCGAGTCCAGCACCACGCGCAGCAGAGGCCTGCGCCGCCGCAATCCGCTTCGATCGGTAAGCATGGAGTCGTCGGCAAGCACAGTATCCACGCCGGTAAGCGCGGCATCGGCTTGCCAGCGCAGGGGCTGCACGGCGGCGCGCGCGGCTTCGCTGGTAATCCAATAAGGTTCGCGGAGTGTATGCTGACCGGCCGGCGGTGCAATGCGGCCGTCGAGCGTCATCGCCACCTTCATCAGAACCAGCGGACGCTTGTGCCGGCTCCAGCGGGCAAAGCCCTCGTTGAGGCGGCGCGCTTCGGCCTGGCACACGCCCAGAGTTACATCGATCCCCGCCGCACGCATTCGGTCGGCCCCATGCCCTGCAACAGCCGGGTTAGGGTCGATGGTCGCGGCAACCACGCGACGGAGCTCCGAAGCGATCAGAGCTTCCGTACAGGGCCCGGTGCGGCCGGTGTGATTGCAAGGCTCCAGGCTGACGTAGGCAGTACCGCCGAGGAGACGATTGCCGGCATGTTGCGCGGCCGCCTTGAGCGCGACCACTTCGGCATGTTCCACCAGGGCGTACTCATGCCAGCCCTCGCCTGCAACCTGTCCCGCGCGGTCCAGAATCACGCAGCCGACAGCGGGGTTGGGTGAGGTGACGGCGATTCCGCGGCGAGCCAGTTCCAGCGCCCGCTGCATCCAGTAACGATCTTGATCGGGAGTGGCCATGTTACTCCAGCAGTGAGTCCACAAACGCCGCCGGTGAAAACTCTAGCAGGTCGCTCATCTTCTCGCCTACGCCCACAAAACGCACCGGCAAATTCAGTTCCTGCGCAATGGCCACAGCGATGCCGCCCTTCGCCGTCCCATCCAGCTTGGTCAGCACAATCCCGGTGACTCCTGCGGCCTGGGTAAACAGCCGCGCCTGCTGCAATCCATTTTGCCCGGTGGTCGCGTCCATCACCAGCAATACCTCATGCGGCGCGCCGGGAATCAGCTTGGCCGCCGTCCGCCGCATCTTCTCCAACTCATCCATGAGCCCGGTCTTAGTGTGCAGGCGTCCAGCGGTGTCCACAATCAGCTCGTCGATCTTGTGCGCCTTGGCCGACGAGGCAGCATCGTAAAGAACGGCCGCCGGGTCGCCGCCCTGGCGCGTCTTGATCATCTGCACACCCGAGCGCGCGGCCCACACTTCCAACTGTTCAATGGCGGCCGCACGAAACGTATCCGCCGCGCACAACAGCACGCTGCGATTCAGACCGCGATACCAGGCGGCCAGTTTGCCCGCGGAGGTGGTTTTCCCCGTCCCGTTCACGCCCACCAAAAACGTGACCAGCGGCCCCTCAGCCGGCTGTGCGGTCGGAGGGTTCTGCGCCAGAGGCGCTTCCAGAATTGCCCGCAGCTCCTGCTTGAGCAGGTCGCGCAACTCGTCGCCACCTTCGATCGCCTGCCGCCGCGCACGGTCGCGCAGTGCCTCCAGAATTCGGTTGGTAGTCTGCACGCCCAGGTCGCTGGTCAGCAGCGCCGACTCAAGGTCTTCGAGGCTCGACTCGTCCACCGTGCGCGTGAGCGCGACGAGCCCTTCGATCTTGGATGAAAGCGACTCGCGCGTCCGCGAAACCGCCTGCTTCATCCTGTCGAAGAAGCCCACTTTCGGTGTCTCTTCCGGTTCTTCCTTCTTGCCGCCAAAAAACTTCATAGATAAGTATTCCAGATTCGAGTTTAGAACACGATAGTGATTAGGGATTAGTGAGTAGCAATTAGGGTCGATGCATTGGCAGGAAATGCACCGTGCCAACTCTGCGAACGCTCGGGTATATTGTCGCAATGAGGATTCCCCGCTGGCGGAGTTACGACATCGGAAAAACAGGGAGGTCGAAATGAGCAGTGTTCGAGTATTGGTAGGCACAAAGAAGGGCGCATTCGTACTTACTGCGGACGGCGCGCGCAAAGACTGGAAGGTAAGCGGCCCCTTCTTCGCGGGCTGGGAGATATACCACCTTAAAGGCTCGCCGGTTGACCCCAACCGGCTTTACGCCTCGCAATCCAACTCGTGGTTCGGCCAGCTTATTCAGCGGTCCGACGACGGCGGTTCTTCCTGGGAGCCGGTAGGAAACAAGTTCGCCTATGACGGGGTGCCCGGCACACACCAGTGGTACGACGGCACACCGCACCCGTGGGAGTTCAAGCGCGTGTGGCACCTTGAGCCCTCACTCACGGACGCCGAGACGGTCTATGCCGGAGTCGAAGATGCGGCGCTCTTCAAGTCCACCGACGGCGGCGCCAATTGGAGCGAGCTTGCCGGCCTGCGTGGTCACGGCAGCGGACCCCATTGGCAGCCCGGCGCAGGAGGCATGTGTCTCCACACCATCATTCTGGACCCGGCAAATGCGGGTCGGATGTATATCGCCATCTCGGCCGCGGGCACGTTCCGCACCGACGATGCCGGCGCATCCTGGAAGCCCATCAATAAGGGCCTTGTTTCCGGCACGATGCCCGACCCCACAGCGGAAGTGGGCCACTGCGTTCACCACGTTACCATGCACCGCGCTCGCCCGGATGTGCTTTTCATGCAGAAGCATTGGGATGTAATGCGTTCCGACGACGCAGGCGATAACTGGCACGAAGTCAGCGGCAATCTGCCCACCGATTTCGGCTTCGCCATCGACGTCCACGCGCATGAGCCGGAGACGCTGTACGTGGTGCCAATCAAGAGCGACTCCGAACATTATCCGCTGGAAGGGAAGTTGCAGGTGTGGCGCAGCCGGACGGGCGGCAATGAGTGGGAGCCGCTAACGAAGGGCCTTCCGCAGCAGGACTGTTACGTAAATGTGCTGCGCGACGCCATGTCGGTCGATACGCTCGATGAGTGCGGAGTCTATTTCGGCACCTCAGGCGGCCAGGTCTATGCGTCGTCGAATGCGGGTGACACCTGGGCTCCGATTGTGCGGGATTTGCCCGCCGTAATGAGTGTCGAAGTGCAGACGCTGCCATGATGCGTGTCGTGTTGCCGCAGCATTTGCGCACGCTCGCCGGGGTAGGCGCGGAAATCTCACTCGAGATTTCCGCGCCAATAACAATACGCCGTGTACTTGACGCCATCGAAGCAAGCTACCCCATGCTGCGCGGCACGATTCGCGACTACTCGACCGGCCAGCGTCGCGCGTTCCTTCGCTTCTTCGCCTGCGAAGAAGACTGGTCGCACGAGCCGCTGGATAAAGAGTTACCGGCGCCAGTAGCCGATGGCCGCGAGCCGCTGCTGATTATTGGCGCGATTGCCGGTGGGTAGAAATCTCTGATGGAGATATTGGGATTCATTTGCAGATCGTTACTGAGTGTTTCTGTGAAACTGTGAATTTCATTTCTTCACATTCCGCAGGGATCGCTCAGCTAGCTGTTGGTGCATCCTATTGCTCAGACTAAGTCGACCAGTCTCGCTACCGTTGATCATGGAGGGGTAGGTAACTTGCAACCCCGGCCATAGTGAGGAGAATGGATGAATGGATTTAAGGTTCTTGCAATAGCGGCCGTTGCCGGGTTCATGTTTACGGCGACCCCTCCCAAAGCAAATGCTCAGATCGCTGTCGAAGTCGGAGTCGCCCCGGATTGTCCTTACGGCTACTACGACTACGCTCCCTATAGCTGCGTGCCCGACGGCTACTACGGCCCGGAATGGTTCAATGGCGGCGTCTTCGTCGGCGTTGGCCCGTGGTTTCACGGTCCCGATAACTTCCAGGGCAATGTAGACAACTCGTTTGACCCGCATCACGGCTACAACGGATCGTCGCCGAAGGTTGGCGAGAAAGCGGCATCGCAACGCAGAGACCCAACCCTGTTCAAGGGGAATGAAATGCGCGACGGGCGCGGCCACACCGGTGGAGAGAAGAAGTAACTCATAACCACGAAACAGATGGCGATAACCGCAGCGCAGGCCCCGCACTTATCGCCAGCAAGATTGAGTAGTTTAGAAACACAAAGAGCGCGACCTATGTCGCGCTCTTTGTGCTGCTTGTCGGTTATGTTAGTCGATGCGAAGTATGAAGTGCAGGCTTGGTGTCCTGTGTCTTTCATGTCGGCCTGGAAGCAAATTCACGGTTGATAACCGGTGTGGTGAGTCCGAAGTTCGTTGCATTTCCATGAAGCGGAGTTTCAGGCAACGAAGTGCCCCAAGAACAGGCCCCCTTCGATTCCGCTCAGGGCAAGCTTTCGACTCCGCTGAACTACGCTCCGCTCCCTATGAACAAGGCTGGTTGAGAGTTGAGGTTTCCCGCCCTTTCGACAGAAAAAAGCCGAAAGGACGGGGCACGGAGCTATTGTTGCGAATCGAGCACGGGGTTCATCGCAAGATTAACTCGCTGGAAGCGGGTCGGGCTGCTCAGGGTGACAGGTCTGTTTTTGATGTGAACTTTGGACTCAGTACAGCAAGAGATGAGTGCCTTGCTGAAAATGTGTGGAATCCCAGTTCTCAAATGCGGGGTGAGATCTGGGATTCCAACCGGAGTGGAGGGCCTATCTGGGAGACGGGCCTCGGTCGCTCCAATTTGCAGCCAATTGGGTTAGGCCGCGTTTCTTGTCTCGATCGGTTTTTGTGCCTGTGCCAGTTCATCAAAGATTGCGCGGTACTGGATCATCGCGGTGCGAAGCTCTTCTGTGGTGGCTTCAACGCGGCCGGGGCGGACGGCGATGCCGTGGGCCACGCGGTAGTTTTCCATGACGCGCGGATAGGTGACCGAAACATCGGCTGCGCGCTGGTCGAAGCCGGCAGTAGGATAGCCGCGGGCCTCAAGGAGTGAGTTGACCAGGTCGTCGGCTTCAGTGACGGCGGCCTTGGGATGATCGACGAAGCGGGATTGGACGGTTTGCCACTCGCTGAGAAAACGATCGCGCTCGGTGGCGCTGAGGTCGCGAATATCGAGAGCTTTCACGCGGGTCTGGCGATCGGCGAGTTTCGCTTCGGCATTGCTGGAGGAGCCGTGGGTGATCACGGCGCGGTCGTATTCGGAGCCGAAGCGATTGCGCAGGTTACGGGTGCGGGTTCTGCGATACACGACATATGCGGCGATGGCGATGCCAACGAGGGCGACAAGCACGACCGCAGCAACGATGAGTTGAGTGCTGGTGAATTCGTGGAACAGTGCGCTGAATTGATCCTGCATTGCATTCTCCTGTGCGGGGATGACCGCGGCTGCCGGGAGATCGGGCATGGCTCCCGAGAGACTCTAGTGAATGCAGTATGAACCGGACCATGAGAGGAAGGCTGGATAGAATTGACCACGGCGAGAAAGCAATTTACAAGGCAGGTTGAGCAGATCCTCGATGTTACTGTTCGCATGCGTGCATGGTTTTGTCGTGGGCTGCTCGATGCAAGTTGGCGGAATCGAGATAGCGGGCGTTGAAGTCGGGGAATGCCGCATGTCGATCGGCGAGGTTATCTTCGGCCTCGCTGAAAGTGCCATGCGGAAAGCGGCTTCGATCGAACCGAGTGTAAAAGTAACCGCGGAACGGCGGGACCTTCGCAACACGCGCCTGAAGGAGCGCGGCCAGGGAGAAAACGATGCCAAGGATAGCGCAAGAGAGCCGGTCTGAGATTGGCTCAAACCGATCCTCCCTCGTTTACGGCCGATCGGCCGAGCCCGCCCGGGTTGGAAAATTCCTAGTGCTCGTGCTTGCCGGGGCGGAGCATAAGGTCCTTGATGGCTTCGCGTGGGTCTTTGCCTTCGTCGAGGATCAATTCCATCTGCTCGGTGATGGGCATTTCAATATTGTGACGGTGAGCGAGGCCGAGGGCAGCACGGGTGGTCAGGACGCCTTCAGCGACCTTGCCGCCCAAGCTCGAGAGGATTTCAGGCAGGCTGCGGCCCTGGCCCAATGCGTGTCCAACGGTTCGGTTGCGGCTGAGCGAGCCGGTGCATGTGAGCACCAGGTCGCCTACGCCGGAAAGGCCCGCAAGCGTTTCGCGACGGCCTCCGCAGGCGACGGCCAGGCGCGTGATCTCGGCAATGCCACGGGTCATCAGCGCGGCGGCGGAGTTATGGCCCAGACCCATTCCTGCTGCGACTCCGGCTGCGATGGCGATGACATTCTTGAGTGCGCCGCCGAGTTCAACGCCAATCACATCCGTCGAGGTATAGAGGCGCAGCGTTTCCGACGAAAACTCATGCTGTACGCGGGCGGCTACGGCAGCATCGTCAAAGACGACGGTAAGGGCAGTGGGTTGTCCTTGCGCCACTTCCAGGGCGAAGCTGGGTCCGCTGAATGCGCCGATGGAGAGAACGAGGTCATCCACCGAACGAGGCGCCGGTTCGAGGCCGGAAGAACTGACCTCAGGCGCTGAATCTTCGTCGAAGACTTCAAGCTTTGTATCCGAATTGGACGCTGTTGCCGGTGAGAGCGAGGCAACCAGGGTCGAAGCGATGACCTCGGTCATGCGCAGGAAAGTCTTATTCTCCACGCCTTTGGTGGCGGAGACGACGATTTGGCCGGGATGGAAATAGGGGCGGAGGCGCGCCAGGGTGGGGCGCAGGAATTCTGAAGGAATAACAGAAACGACAATCTCAGCGGCGGCCACCGCTTCGGCGTTCGCGGTGATGGCGATGTCGGCTGGCAGGGGGAAGCCGGGCAGGAAGAGGATGTTTTCGCCCGCTGCGGCGATTTGGCTGGCCTCGTCGTTGTTGTGGGACCAGAGGGTGATTTGGTGTCCGCCACGGCGGTGAAGGGCGAGTGCAATTGCGGTTCCCCAGGCGCCGGAACCTAATACGACGATGCGGCTCATGCTTTTTCCTTGCTTCGCGAGGAAGAGGTTCCAAAGCGAGACTCCGTGCCTTTGAGCAGGCGGCGGATGTTCTGGTGATGTTTGGCAATGATGAGAAGCGCTACGGCAAATTGGACGGCGATGAACAAGGGCGGGCGCTCTCCGTGGACCAGCACGAATGCAAAGAGCGGGAAGCTTGCCGCACCGAGAATTGAAGCCAGCGAGACGTAGCGGGTGAGCAGCAGGGCCACGGCGAAGACGGTGATGGCGGCCAGTGCGGATGTGGGCGCGGCGACCAGGAAGACGCCGAAGCCGGTGGCTACGCCCTTGCCTCCCTTGAAGCGGAGCCAAACCGGGAAGACGTGGCCGAGTACGGCAGAGAGAGCGGCCAGTGCCTGCATGTTGCGGACCAGCGCATTGGGGGCGAGCAGGACTCCGAGGACACCGCCGACGTAAACGGCGCCAGAGCCTTTGAGCATATCGAGAAGAAAAGTGGCAGCGCCCAGGCCCTTGCCTCCGGCGCGGAGGACGTTGGTTGCGCCGATATTGCCGCTGCCGGCGGCGCGGATGTCCTGGTGGCGGAAGAGCCTCACCAGTAGGTACCCGACGGGGATGGAGCCGAGCAGATAGGCAACAGCGAAGACGATCAGGCTTGCAAGGAGCATGTCGAGTCAGAGTTTAGCACCTGCCACCTGCAGTGGGGCGGACGCCGGCTCCTGCGGTGCGGCAGACGCCGCTTGCGCGGCAAAGGGTTCGTGGATTCGCAGCCTTCGCCAGGAAAAGCGAAGGTTATGGCACAGGATTTAGGGCGGCCAAGATTTGGAATAGGCGAGTTCTAGCGATCCTAGTTCTTGAGTTGCAGCTTGCCATATCATTCAACTGTCTCATGACCTCTTCGTTTTCGGCCAAAGCACTCAACGAGGTTTTGAATGATCCCAGCAATGGAAACCCAGTCCTGCTCGGTCATTTCATCCTTATTGCGCCTTTTTGCCATTCGGAGCCAACCGTCGAAGTCTCCGCCGAATTGCCGAAAGCTGCGAAGCTTGGCAAGAGTGATCATCTGGATGCGTCCCCCTTGTCGGAGAGTAAGTCAATTACACGTCTGATGCGACTGCGTGTATCAGAATTCATGGCGGGGATCAATTGGAGGCGGTTGCCCTGCCATAAGTGATGCGGAGAATTCGCACCGATGTATGTTTAGACTCTGGGCTTCCAAGCCGGTTACTCGAGTTTCCAGTGCCGGTACACCGAAATGCTCTCGCGTTGCTTCGTTTCCCTTGGAGGTGATAAGGATCACCGCACTATTCACCAGACCGCACTAACTTCGCCTTGTGGCAAGAATCCTTGCAGGAACCGCTCTGGAGAAGGAATGAACATACGAAGTGTGAACCTCCTGCTCATGGGGCTTGCCGGCGCCGGTTCGGTTTTCCTGGTCTGCGGGGCAGCATTGTCGTCTTCCTCCGGCAGTGAGCGCGTCGCGTCCACAATCCAACCGGCGAAGATAACGATCGATTACCCTGCATCCGGTTCTGTTTTTCCAGAGGAGATCACACCGCCTACTTTTCTTTGGCGCGATTCCTGCGAGTCCGCAAAACGGTGGGGCGTTCGAGTCTCTTTCGCAGACGGCTCCAAGGGAATCCGGTTGGAGATTCCCGGAGACTTCATGCAAGTTGCCGAGAATGACCCGAGGGCAGGATCGCAGGCCGAGCTTACCCCAGAGCAGGCTGTCACGCGCACATGGAAACCGGATACGGAAACATGGGAGAAGATCAAAAAGCTGAGCGCAAAATCCCCGGCAACGATTGCCATCGATGGATTTGCGGACGGCGATTCAACGTCTCCAGTGTCGGCAGGCACGGTGACAATTTCCACGTCGCAGGATCCTGTCGGAGCTCCCATTTTTTACCGCGATGTTCCGCTCATGATGTCTCCTGTTGGCGACAAGGGCGCGATTCAGCCTCTGCCGCCATCCGCCCTACCCCTTATCAAGTGGGAGTTGCGGAACATTGGCGAGGCTCAAAGCCGCACGGTGATGGAGAATCTGCCCACGTGCGCCAATTGCCACTCGTTCTCGCTAGATGGCAAAACAATGGGCCTGGATATGGATGGACCGCGGAACGACAAGGGGCTGTATGCGCTGGTCTCGATTTCCAAAAACATGACCATCCGCAATCAGGATGTTCTCCGCTGGAGTTCCTTCCAGGAGAACCTCGATGCCCCTAGTTCCGAACCCGCGGTGAAGCGGTTTGGGTTCATGTCGCAGGTCTCGCCGGATGGCCGTTACGTTGTGACGTCGATCGGTCCTCCGAACACGAAAACCGGCCATGAGAATGAAGCCCCCGGATTCGCGCCTGGGGTGATCAATCGCCTTTTCAGCATGAACTATCGGCATATCTCCTTCATCCAGGTTTTTTATCCGACGCGCGGCATCCTTGCCTGGTACGACCGGCAGGAAAAGAAGATGCGGCCCCTGCCCGGCGCCGACGATCCGCAATTTGTGCAAACCAGCGCATTCTGGTCGCCCGATGGAAAGTACCTGATTTACAGCCGCGCGCAGGCCCGGGATCCTTATCCACCCGGCGCCGAGAGACCCGAGCATGCCAACGATCCGAATGAGCCTCAGATCCAATACGACCTCTACAAGATTCCCTTTAATGGAGGAAAGGGCGGCAAGGCGATTGCTGTCGAGGGCGCATCGGGGAACGGCATGAGCAACAACTTTCCCAAGGTGTCTCCTGACGGCAGATGGATCGTGTTTGTGCAGAACAAGAACGGCTTGCTGATGCGACCCGACAGCAAGCTGTACATTGTGCCATTCGCGGGCGGCAAGGCGCGGTTAATGAAATGCAACACTTCGCTCATGAACTCGTGGCACACGTTTTCGCCGAACGGGCGGTGGCTTGCATTTTCGTCGAAGGCGCGCTCGCCTTACACGCAGCTGATGATGACGCATATCGACGCCCAAGGCAACGACACGCCTGCGATCCTTGTTGAAAACACGACTGCGGCCAACCGCGCGGTCAATATCCCGGAGTTCCTGAATGTGCCGCCGGGCGGACTGGAAAAGATCGACCCGCAGGCCACCGAGTTTTACCGGCTGTTCAACCAGGCCTACGAATTCATCGAGAACAACCAGATGCCGGAAGCGATTCAAGCATTGCGTGGCGCGCTCGAGCGCGATCCGGAAGATCCTCTGGCGCACTACGCCTTGGCGACTGCTCTCACAGGAAACGACCAGGAGCACGAAGCACTGGAGGAGTACCGCAAGGCCTGTGCTCTCAACCCTGACAATGCGTCATGGCTCGACCACCTTGCCGTATCGCTGGCGCTGAACGGCGATCTGGACGGGGCAATCGCAACTTGGCGTAAATCGCTGACGCTCGATCCTTCCGATCCCGGCGCTGCGACCGACCTGGGAACCGTGCTGCTTGAAACCGGCCACACTCAGGAGGCATACGAGCGGCTGCAAAAAGCTGTAGAAGTGGCTCCCACTTTCCCCAATGGACACAATGAACTTGGGTTGGCGCTGGCAAAGATGGAACGAATCGACGAGGCGGTCAATCAATTGCAAACTGCAGTTGCGCTGGCCCCCACTTCAGCGGAGTATCGCTTCAATCTTGGCTTTGTCCTGGAATCGCGCGGGGACTACGCCGGAGCTGTCGCTCCTCTTCAGAAGGCCGTGGAACTTTCCCAAGGCAAGAACTGGCGCGGCCTCGCCGAGTTGGCTAACGCATATAACAAGACTGGCCATTCAGCCGAAGCCATCCAATCCGCGCGCCAGGCGCTCGATCTGGCCATCGAGCAACACGACGACCAACTGGCGAAGAGCCTGCGGGATGCTCTTGAGCGCTATGAACTCGATGGCGCAGCAAGCAGGCCTCAATAGCAAATGTTGCTCACATTTCCCGCACCTTAGGAACGCGGCATCAGGCGCCTTCGCATCCAGGGATACCGGGGATCTCCCTCGCGGCAAACCGCAAGGCGGCAGCAGGGCCCATCCGGAATTTTGGGCTTGCATGGACATCTACGGCGAATGCAGGATGAAACTGTTTTAGCGCCCTGCGCATCAATAACAGCCTCAACTCATCGTGTTGTCCAGCCGGGCAGTTGCTTTACATTTCGGCACGACTGAAGTCGTGCCTTGACACAGTGCCACGCAGTTGAAGCGCTTGATTATTCACATTGTCTTAGCGCCTGCAGACGGCCAAAGCAAGGCTGCCGAATCTTGACCTATTCCTCTATCGGCGTCGCAGCCTCTTCTTCTGTAACTACGAAAAAGTGGCGCAAGTGTGCTCCTCCAAACGAAGTGGTCATAGCCACATCGGCGGCATCCCGGCCCGTTGCCATGAGTACACGGCCAATCCGGGATTGGTTGTTGCGGGCGTCGAATGTCCACCAACGGCCATCGAGATATACCTCAAACCATGCGCTAAAGTCCATGGGAAGAACTACGGGGACACCGATATCGCCGAGATAACCGGTCGCATAGCGTGCTGGGATGTTGAGTGCGCGGCAAAAGGTGATCGCCAGATGTTGATAGTCGCGACATACGCCCACGCGCTCGGTAAAAACATCGAGAGCAGACATTGTCGGCCGGGCATTCTGATAGTTAAACGCCACTTTGTTGTGGACCCAGTTGCAAATGGCTTGTACGCGGCCCCAGCCCGGTGGGATTTGCCCGAACAGTTCAAACGCGATGCTTGAGAAACGATCCACCTCGCAGTAGCGGCTGGTGAGCAGGAATGTGAGCACTTCGTGGGGGAGATCGCCGACGGCCTGCTCGCGGGCATCCCAATTGACCTCATCCGGAACTCCGGAGTCTCGAATGAGCGTGGAACCGCTGAGTTTGAGTTGCCCTGGAGGCGCGATGAACCGCGTACAGCGATTCCCGAAACCGTCGATGTAATCGCTCACTTCAAGGTCCGGTTCGGTCTTCAGCTCATCCGGTTCCAGTAGGTCGGCGTTGCGAGAAGGATGAACGTGAAGCATCGTCACCATTGCGACCGTGGCGGGAATCTCGAATTGAATGTCGTATGCAAGACGGATAATCATTGTTGCGCCCCTAAGCGTAAGGTTATTGGACTCCGTAGCGTCCCGTGGAAGGAAGTGAAGGGCGGTGCGAGAAGGCGATCTTCCCATTTGGATGCAAGATTGCGAACGCAGGTCGTTGAGCGCACCGCGTCGGATTCCGTCTGGAAGCAGCCGATTGGGCATGCGCCGGGGACCAGACCATTTTCCCTGTTTCTGCTGGGTTTTGCAGTAGTGGAATGGACATCTTTTCAGAGCTCGATATGTTAACGTATCTTTACGCCCCAGCATCCACAAGGCATATAGCGGGTTCGCGGGCTGTGTCGCCAAATGCCTGCTGGCCTCAAATTCAAGGTGTGGGCGGCGAGGGGGCGGATGGGAATACAAGTTGCGCTGAATCACCGGACAATTTATCGGTACGACAAGGCGATATCTCTCGGTCCCCAGATGATCCAGTTGCGTCCCGCTCTGCATTGTCGAACGCCTATTCTCAGCTATTCCCTTGACGTCACCCCCTCCGAACACATTCTGAACTGGCAACTGGACCCGCACAATAATCGCCAGGCGCGCCTTCTCTTTTCAGGGAAGACGAATGAATTTCTGGTTGATGTGAACCTGGTCGCGGATCTAACTCCTTACAACCCATTCGCATTTTTTCTGGAGTCGGGCGTTGAGGAGTACCCTTTCGCCTACGAGCCCGGTTTGGCGAAGGATCTTGAACCCTATCGATCTGTGGATCCGCCTGGACCGCTGCTTCATGCGTTTCTTCAAAGTTTTGTGCATAGGAAGAGCGCAACGATCGGCCTTCTGCTTGACCTGAATAAAAAGATTCGAGACGAAGTCAGTTATGGCACGAGGATGGCGCCCGGCGTCCAGACGTGCGAAGAGACGCTTGAGAAGCGCTCGGGATCGTGTCGGGATTCTGCTTGGCTGCTGGTGCAGAGTCTCCGAAAATTGGGGATCGCGGCAAGGTTTGTCTCCGGTTATCTGATTCAGTTGCAGTCAGACGATCCGGCGTCCGGCGGCCCGGAAGCGGATTCGGCGGATCTGCATGCCTGGGCGGAGGCATTCTTGCCGGGCGCGGGCTGGATTGGCATGGACCCAACCTCAGGCCTCCTCACCGGCGAGGGGCACATCCCGCTTGTTTGCACTCCGACTGCTTTGCAGGCCGCACCAATTGGGGGCACTTCGGAGCCATCCAAAGTGGAATTCAGTTACTCCATGACAACGCGGCGTTTGAACGATCCGCGACGGCCCTCCAAGCCTTTTACAGACCAGGACTGGCTGCGGATAAGACAGGTGGCTCATGGCGTAGACGAAGAACTGAAGGCGCAGGATGTGCGCCTGACAATGGGCGGCGAGCCAACCTACGTCGGCATCGACGACCCCGAGAGCCCTCAATGGAACATCGACGCCGGCGGCGCGATGAAGCGAACCCGCGGCCTGGCGCTCATTCAAGGTCTCCGCTCGGGGATGACGTACGGCGGATTTCTCCACTTCGGACAAGGCAAGTGGTACCCCGGCGAAGCCGTTCCGCGTTGGGCGCTGAGCTGCTACTGGCGCGTCGATGGCGTTCCTGTCTGGGAGGATATTGGCCTCATCGCGCGCGAAGATGGGGAGTACGGTTCTGGAGCGGCCGATGGTCTTCGATTTATTGAAGCGCTCACCCGTCGCCTCCAGGTGAGTTCAGAAAATCTTCTGCCCGCGTATAACCCGGACAGCGAAACGGCGGAGCCAGTTGGCTACATTTTGCCTATACGCCGCCGGCAGCCGGAGGGACAACTGCGCTGGTCGAGTCAGTTGTGGTTTCCCCGGCCGGAACGCCTGCTACTTTCGGTTGGCGATTCACCTATAGGTTTCCGCATTACCACCGACTCCATGCCCTGGGTCGCGCCCGACGAGGTTGAGTACGACTTCGATGCTGCGCCTTTCGAAAAATGGGTCAAGCTTCCGGCACACCCGGCGCGCCGCATGGAACTTTTCGAGATAACCCCCGCGCCCGATCCGCTTCCCGCTGTCTTGCCTGCGTCCGATGAAGTTCCGGTAATGATCCGGCCCTCGTTATGCGTGCAGGCTCGGGAAGGCCGTCTGCATGTGTTCCTGCCCTATACGCCCAAACTTGCGGATTATCTCGACCTGGTAAGCGCGGTTGAAGACACATGCGAGTACCTGAAAACCCCGGTTTGGGTCGAGGGCTACGCCCCAGCGTCCGATCCGCGGCTGCGATCGTTCAGCGTCACACCGGACCCCGGCGTTCTGGAAGTGAACCTGCCGCCTGCGAGTAACTGGGACGAGCTGGAACAGATCAATAATTTGCTCGACAGAGAAGCCCGCCGCAACCGGTTGACCGCTGAAAAATTCAACTACGATGGCGGCCGCGTCGCCACGGGAGGCGGCAACCACATCGTGATCGGTGGCGCCAGCCTGCTGGACAGTCCGCTTCTCCGCCGCCCTGACCTGCTGCGCAGTATGGTGACGTTTTGGCAGAATCATCCGTCGCTGTCGTATCTGTTTTCCGGCATGTATGTCGGTCCCACGAGCCAGTATCCACGCGTGGACGAAGCGCGCATGGATGCCTTGTATGAGCTCGAGGTAGCGTTTCGCAATCTCCCTTCCGGCGATTGCCCGCCTTGGGTCATCGATGGATTGTTCCGCAACCTCCTCGTCGACACCACGGGAAACTCTCATCGCGCCGAATTCTGCGTCGACAAGCTGTTTCCGCCCGAAGGACTGGGGTTGCAACTGGGATTGCTCGAAATGCGCGCCTTCGAAATGGCGCCTCATGTGCAGATGAATCTTCTCCAGATGTTGCTCATTCGCGCCTTGGTAAGCATGTTCTGGAAAACGCCTTTTGAAGGCAGCCTGATCCGCTGGGGTACAACGCTTCACGACCGCTTTATGTTGCCGGAGTTTGTCAGGCGAGACCTTCGCGAGGTGCTCGCCCAGTTGCGGTTGTCCGGGCACAACTTCGAGGACGGGTGGTTCGATTCGCATCTGGAATTTCGCTTTCCGAAGATTGGATCCATCGCCGCGGATGGAGTCGAACTTGAACTGCGTCAGGCCCTCGAGCCTTGGAACGTGCTTGCGGAAGAGACTTTCTCCGGCCGCACGGTGCGTACCGTGGACTCATCGATGGAGCGAATGCAGGTGAAGTTGTCCGGGATCGCACAGGATTCCCGCTACGCAGTCGCATGCAATGGGCGCAGGGTGCCTCTTCAACTCACCGGCGAGACCGGCACTGCGTTGGCGGGAGTGCGGTTTCGTGCGCGGCGCTTGTCCGCAACATTGCACCCTACGGTTCCCGTCCACGCGCCCCTTGTCTTCCACCTTATCGATCGCTTGAGCGGCCATTCGATTGGCCAATGTACCTATCATGTTGGACCACCCGACGGTCGTCTTTACCCAGGTCGTCCCGCCAATGTCGCGGAAGCCGATGACAGGCGCATGGAGCGCTTCCAGGTGGCCACCCCTGCGCTCATCCAGATGGAGGAGCCTGAAGAAGAGATCAACCCGCTCTTTCCCATGACTCTTGACCTGCGGCTGCCGCCACGCGGACAAAAGACACAGATCGAGACGCCGGGGCTCCTGTCATGACCGTCGATCTGTATCAGACTCCGCTCCGCTATGGCGCTGCCTATGACGAGTTATCGGCTGATGGAGTAACTCCTCGACCGCACTGGGCACGCATCATGAAGTCTTTCCGGGCGATCGGCCCCGAAGAGCTGGGTCGACGCTGGCAGCATGCCGAACGCCGTATTCGCGAGAACGGTATCACGTACAACATCTACGGCGATCCGCTTGGCGAAAACAGACCCTGGAAAATCGACATCGTTCCATTCCTGATCCCGGCTGAAGAATGGCGATTTCTCGAAGCAGGCATCATTCAGCGCGCCCGCTTGCTTAGTCGAGTCCTTGAGGATCTTTACGGCTCGCAGGAACTTCTCGCGAATGGACACATTCCTGCCGAGCTTGTTTTCGCCAACCCTGCGTTTCTTCGGCCGCTGGTGGGTGTGCCTGTTCCCGCGCACAGTTATCTTCACATGCTCGCTGTCGATCTTGCGCGCTCGCCGGACGGCCATTGGTGGGTGCTTTCCGATCGCACCCAGGCTCCTTCCGGCAGCGGCTATGCATTGGAGAACCGCACCATCGTCTCCGATGTTCTGCCAGATATCTTCAGCAAGTCGAATGTCCTGCGCCTCGCTCCTTTCTTTCGTGCGCAGCGGGACGCTCTTGCCTCACTCTCGCACCGCAAAAACCCGCGCATTGTTCTTCTCACCCCGGGTCCGCGCAACGAGACCTATTTCGAACACTCGTACATAGCTCGATACCTTGGATTTACTCTGGTCACCGGAGTGGACCTCACCGTGCGCGACCGGTCCATTTACCTCAAGTCCGTTGATGGGTTGGAGCGAGTCGACGTTATACTGCGCCGCGTGGATGATAGCTTTTGGGATCCTCTCGAATTACGAAGCGAGTCACTGCTCGGTGTGCCAGGCCTGGTCGACGCCATCGTAGCCGGAAACGTCGTCGTCGCCAATGCATTGGGGAGCGGCTTGATTGAGACATCGGCGATCATGCCATTTCTTCCCGGTTTATCCAAACATCTGTTTGGCGAGAAGCTGAAAATTCCATCCGTTGCGACCTGGTGGTGCGGCCAACCATCCGCTCTCGATTGGGTGTTGAATCACCTCGATTCTGTCGTGGTGAAGCCAGCGTTTCCTTCGCGCGGTGTAGAGCCTGTATTCGGGGCCGAACTCGACCAAGCCGCAAAGGGGAAGTTCGCTAAGACATTGCGGACCAATCCTCATGAGTTTGTGGCGCAGGAGCAAGTCACTTTGTCCAACGCACCCGTTTGGGATAATGGACACCTTCATTCGCGCAGTGTTGTGCTGCGTGCTTACGTGCTCAACACAGGTAATGGATGGACGGCGATTCCAGGGGGCCTGGTGCGGGTTGCCGAAACAGAAGGATCGGTCGTCTCCATGCAGCGCGGCGGACACAGCAAGGACGCATGGGTACTCTGGGATGGACCCGTCGATACATTCAGTTTGCTCCGTCCTCGCAATGAGCCGGTTGCGTTGCGCCGCGAGCTGCCCGGTGTGCCGAGCAGCGTAGCCGACAATGTTTTCTGGCTGGGGCGATATGTCGAGCGCACCGAAAATACCGCTCGAATCGTGCGCTGTTTGAGCTCCCGTGTGCGGCAGGCTAACGACGCGGAGCTAGCTTGCCTGATCAGACTGCACAGTTGCCTGGAATCGCGTCAAAGCAAGTTGCCGAAGGCTAAGAACAAGCGGCCTACTTCGCTGCAGTTTGAACAGGAATTGATCTCGATCGTTACCGATCCAAAGCGGTCTGAAAGCCTGGCCTCTTCGCTGGCAGAGTTATCTCGCGTCGGCGGCACGGTCCGAGAGCGGTTGTCGGCCGATATGACGCTTCTCATCGGGCAGTTGCGGGACTCCGTCGAGGTTGGGCGAGAAAAAGAGTTTCTCGAGTATCCGGTACTCCTTACCCTTTGGCTGGAATTGCTCTCCGCTTTTTCCGGGCTTGAGCGCGAGAACATTTGTCGGGGCATAGGCTGGTTGTTTCTCAGCATAGGCCGGCGTCTCGAACGCGCAATCTATCTAACACGGCAACTACGTGAAATCACCAGGCCCCTCGCCGAGCAGGACTGGCCGCTCCTGGAGTGTTTGCTTGAAGTCAGCGACAGCTCCATGGCTTACAGGAGCCGGTACTACACCACCCTGCAGCCGTTGGCGGTTCTGGATGTTCTCATGGCCGATGAGACCAATCCCCGGTCGTTGGACTTTCAACTGGCCCACCTCGCCGATCTCTACGAAAGGCTGCCGCGGCATTTGCCGAATGATTTGCAAATGGTGCGGGATGCCTTGGCCGAGTTGCGTGGGTTCGATCTGCGCAAGATAAAGTACCCGTTGCCCGGAGCTTCAAGGGTCGCAAATGGTACCGATGGCCCTGTTCAGCTTGAGCGCTACCTCAGAAGGCTGGAAAGATTGCTGCCTTCCTGGTCAAATAACCTGTCAACCAGATACTTCAGCCACGCTCGCACGTTGCCGGTCACCATGGGCCTATGATCTACAAAATTGTCCATCGAACCACGTACAAGTACAAGTATCCGGTCTCGGTCGGGAACCATGTCGCGTGTCTCAAGCCGCGTTCTCTTCTTCAGCACCGGTTGGCAAAGTGCGAACTGCACATCCAGCCAACCCCGGCAGCAATCACCGAGAGAGTGGACTATTTTGGAAACACTCTCTACTTCTTCACCATCCGGGAACCGCATACGGAATTGGTAGTGGAAGCGCGAAGCGAAGTTACCATGCAGGATATTGCGACTTCATTGCCACAACCGGCTATCCCCTGGGAAGAAGCGGTTCGATCGCTGCCCGAGGATCGTAGCCCAGAGGGACTTGGAGCCTACCAATTCAGATTTGAGTCGCCGCGCATTCCGTTGCGAGCGGAGTTTGCAGAGTATGCGCTCAAGTCGCTTACTCGCAGACGGCCGCTGCGCGAAGGGCTTCTGGATCTCACCGACCGCATCCACAAAGACTTTCGGTTCGATTCTGGAGTGACCACTGTCCGCACAACTACAGAAGAGGTTTTTCGCAAGCGGAGGGGGGTATGCCAGGATTTTGCGCACTTGCAAATTGCCTGCCTGCGTTCCGTGAATCTGTCGGCACGCTATGTCAGTGGATACCTCCGAACCTATCCACCTCCCGGACAACCCAGGCTTGTGGGAGCGGATGCGTCTCACGCGTGGGTGTCCGCGTATTGTCCGGGGACCGGCTGGCTTGACCTCGATCCCACGAACAATCTGATTCCCTCAAACGGCCACGTGACGCTAGCCTGGGGACGAGACTACGGCGACGTGAGTCCTCTCCGCGGCTTGATTCTAGGAGGCGGAGTGCATGCCCTTACCGTTGCCGTTGATATGGAGATGTTCGAATCCTGACGATCGCAAGCGCAAATACCTGTGAGCGGAGATGCGTGCATAGGATTGTTCAGTTCTCTGAATCGGTCAAATGAGTTCTGAGCCAGAGTTACCGCCCAACCCTTCGCACAAGACAAGGTCAACTGGTCAACATCGGCTGGCCATGAATACAATAGTTGCCGGTGCCGGAACCATCGAGAATGAATCGTGCGCCGTACACCGCGTCCCGTGCGCCATGGACGATCAACAGAAACTTGTCGGTCTTCAATGCTGCTTCATACTCGATGACGCTGTCCTTCGGAATGCCAATACTGATCAGGCCTGCTCCGAGAGCGCTGACCCCGCCGACAACAACCGCTCCCTCAAGGCCTGCGACAATCCAGCTAACCAGTGGACCAGCAACGAGAACTGGTCCGATGCCTGGTATTGCAAAGAGCGCCGATCCAAAGAGCAGTCCCCAGAATCCACCCCAGAATGCTCCGACCTTGCCCCAGTATTTCATCCGATCACCAGCGTTGTAGTAGCCGACTACATGTTCATCGGTGTGTGTGCCTCTGCCCGCGATCGAGAGGCTCTTCATATCGACCCCGGCCTGTTGGAGCGCCTTGACGGCGCGTTCTGCTTCCTCGTGAGAGTCGTATACGGCGACAACTGAGTTTGTTGCTGACATTGCTTTCTCCCGGTTTCTTCGGTTCAATGCGGTTAGTCGCACCTTGCTGAAAGTGCGGAGGAAGAGCCATGCTTATGGCTTTCTCTGTGGACACCATGGGCGATCGTTGAAAGTCTGCGCTGACTGCGGAAGCCCTTCCCGCGCGGTCAGCACGATTCTCCAATCTAGGGCGCCTGGCCATCTGTTCAATTGGATACAGTCATTCCCGCATTACAGATTGACAATCGCACTGTGCGACGGTAGCCCTGCGCGCAGATGGGCATTGCGCAGGCTCGGCAAGATTAGCTGGCCAAAGAGAAAGTGTGAAGCGATCCCTGTGACTCGAACCGATGGTAGCGAGGCAACATATCTTGTAGGCGGCGGCATCGCTTCCCTTGCCGCTGCGGTTTTCCTCATTCGCGACGGAGATGTGCAAGGGCACACAATCACGATCATCGAGGAGTCATCCCGGATTGGCGGCAGTCTTGACGCGGCCGGAAACGCGACTGACGGCTACGTGATGCGTGGCGGCCGCATGATTGAAAGCAAGTATCTGTGCACTTACGACCTATTCTCGTCTATCCCGACTCTCGATGGAACCAGGACAGTGACGCGGGAGATATTTGACTGGAACGAGACGATGAAGACCGCCTCCAAGGCGCGGCTGTTTCGGGATGGTCACAGGGTCGATGCTCCCAGTTTTGGTTTGAGCGAGAAGGATATTCTCAATCTCGAGCGCCTGGCGATCGAACCCGAGAGCCTTCTTGGACGCAGTATGATTTCCGATCAGTTCGATCCGGGGTTCTTTGAGACGGACTTCTGGCACATGTGGTGTACTACGTTCGCTTTTCAGCCCTGGCATAGCGCAGTCGAGTTCAAACGATATCTGGTGCGCTTCACTCATATGGTTTCCGGCTTCAATACGCTTACCGGCATTATGCGGACTGTCTACAACCAGTACGATTCGATGGTGCGCCCGCTTCACAAATGGCTCGAAGAGCGCAGTGTCAACTTCATGCTCAACACAACTGTTACTAACCTCGTGTTCGCGCATAGGAAAGACGGTTTTGCTGTCGAGAAGATCGTTGTCGAAGAGGGAGGTCGTCTCAGGGGAATCGATGTTACAGCGCAGGACAGAGTCATCGTAACTCTTGGGTCCATGACCGAGGGTTCGAGTCTGGGCTCAATGGACTCGGCCGCAGCTTTACTTGGGAAAGCCGATGGCGGTTCCTGGGCTCTTTGGGAGAAGATCGCGGCGGGCCACACCGAGTTCGGGCATCCTTCGAACTTCGCCGACCGTATTGAACAATCAAAGTGGATTTCATTTACGACTACACTTCATGACCCTATACTCTTCGAACTGATCCGGGATTTGACGGGCAATGTCCCCGGAGAAGGCGGGCTCATTACCTTCCCGGAGTCAAGTTGGCTGGCATCGATCGTGTTGCCACACCAGCCACATTTCATTGCGCAGCCAGAGGGGGTGCAGGTTTTCTGGGGTTATGGACTGTTCGTCGATGTGCCGGGCAATTTCGTGAAGAAGCCCATGTCGTCATGCACGGGGCGAGAAATCATGACGGAGATCGTAGGCCATTTGCGCCTCACTGAGCATCGTGCCAGGATTCTCGATGCCTGCGTCTGCATCCCGTGCATGATGCCTTTCATCACCAGCCAGTTTCTTCCTCGAAGCAAGGGCGATCGCCCCCAGGTTATACCTGAAGGTTTCAAGAACCTCGCCTTCGTTGGACAGTATTGCGAACTCCCCGACGATGTGGTGTTCACAGTTGAGTATTCCATTCGCTCCGCGCAGACGGCCGCCTACTCTTTGCTTGGCCTCGAGCGTAAGCCGCCACCCGTATACAAAGGTCAATTCAATCCCCGCATTTTGCTGGAGGCTTTTCTGGCCCTGCATGAAATTGGTGTCTAGGTCGGGCAACTCCGCGGGAGCCGCGTCTGGCAGGTCGGCTTCCGCTGCGTGCCGATAAACTGAGGCCGTAAGTAAGGGGACTGCTCTTGCTTCTTTGGAAGTCGTTTCTTATCGCCTTCAGCGTGCTGTTTCCGCTGATCAATCCGCTGGGGTCGGCTCTAGTGTTCCTAGGGCTCGCAGGCGAGGCGCCACCAGCTGTCTATCGGTCATTGGCGCGGAAGATCGCTGTTAATAACATCGTCTTCCTGACCATAATCGAACTGCTGGGCGCGACGATTCTCAATTTTTTCGGAATCTCTCTGCCCATCGTCCAACTCTCCGGAGGAATTGTGATTGCGGCGATGGGGTGGTCTGTATTGAACGAGAAAGATGCGCGCGCGAATGTTAGGAACAAGGAGGAAGAGAGCGAAGTTCGAGACGAAACACGGACACGATATCTTGAGCAGGGAGCCTTCTACCCGTTCACATTTCCCGTGACTTCTGGCCCTGGCACGCTTGTCGCGCTCCTGACGCTCACCGCTCACATCTCGAATCGCGAAATTTCAAGAGATGTCCTGGCCCATGTTGGGATATTTCTCGCTGTGGTCGTTCTCAGTGTGCTCATCTATTTCTGCTACGCGTATGCTCCAAAGATCACCAAGATCATTCCTCCGTCTACTGCGCATGGCATTCTGCGGGTCGTTGCGTTCATTCTGCTTTGCATTGGCGTGCAGATCGCATGGAACGGATTCGCAGTTCTGATCGCTGAGGTTCTCAGACCCTGAAGACAAACAGAATGAGCAAAAGGGAGCAGACGATTCGCCCGGCGAGTAGTTGAATGACAGAGGCGATCATTGCAGGCTACTTGCATCCAACCTGCACACTTTGCATATCACAAAGAAACTCAGGTTTGCCATCTTCCATCCGTCTAAAACATCCAAAGTAACAGAACGCTTTTCCTGAAGGACTCATCCTCATGATTTCTTTGTTAGACCCCATTCAGATCGGCGAGATTCATCTGCCGAACCGGGTTATTATGGCTCCGCTAACTCGCTTGCGGGGCACATCAGAGCACATTCCGACGCAACTCATGGTCGAATACTATACACAGCGCGCCGGTGCAGGCCTGATCGTCTCCGAAGGCATCCCGGTTGTACCGCAGGGCGTTGGCTACGCGAATGTGCCGGGGATTTGGTCGCCGCACCAAATCGAAGCCTGGAAAATGGTGACGAGGGCAGTGCATGGGGCAACGGGCCGCATTTTTGCTCAGTTATGGCATGTGGGCCGCATCTCAGACCCGCGCTTTCTGGAAGGCAAACTGCCGGTCGCTCCCAGCGCAATCCAACCGGCGGGCCATGTGAGCCTGGTGCGCCCCGTTACCGATTATGTGACGCCGCGCGCACTTGAGATTTCCGAAATTCCGGGCATCGTCGAGGCCTTCCGCAAGGGAGCAGAGAACGCGAAACAGGCCGGCTTTGACGGTGTCGAGATACATGGGGCCAATGGCTATCTCCTCGATCAGTTTTTGCAGGACGGATCCAATCACCGTACAGATGCATATGGCGGATCGATTGAAAACCGCGCCCGGCTCATGCTTGAAGTCGCGGACGCGGTGGTCTCGGTTTGGGGCGCCAAGCGCGTGGGGATGCATTTGGCGCCGCGTGGCGATTCGCAGGACATGCACGATTCGAACCCACCGGCAACTTTTGGCTACGTTGCGTGTGAGTTGGGCAGACGCGGGCTCGGCTTCCTGCTTGCGCGGGAGTTCTTCGGTCCCGACCGATTGGGTCCGCAACTCAAGAAGCAATTCGGCGGCGTATACATCGCAAATGAAAAATACACGCTGGCACAAGCGAATCAGGTCATCCAGGACGGTGAGGCGGATGGGGTAGCCTTTGGCCAACTCTTTATTGCCAACCCTGATCTACCGTCTCGGTTTACCAGCCATGCATTGCTCAATGTGCCGGACCCAAGCACGTTCTTCACATCGGGGCCACGTGGCTATACCGACTACCCGACGTTGAGTGTGTAGCGAAGGAATCAATTCAGTCATTGTCAAGATAGTCTGTTGGGTCTCTTGACAATAGTTGGTCGACGCAAACGAGGAGCCTCGATGAATGAGACCGTCCGCTTATTGCAGGCGCATCACAGCAGCCGCAGCTATAAGACCGACTCAATACCGGAGGAAATACTCGAAGCTATCATCGAGTGCGCACATCGTGCTCCGACATCCACCAACAGTCAAGAGGTATCACTGGTTGTCGTGCGCAATGCTGACAGCCGCGCGCGCATTGCGGAAATTGCCGGTGGCCAGCCATGGATTGCGAAGGCCCCGGTGTTCATCGCGGTAGTCGTAGACCTGTATAAGACGGGCCTCGGCGTAGAGAAGGCCGGTGCCGAGCAGGTATTCCAACGTACCCTCGAAGGGGTACTGGCCGCGGTCAGCGACGCCGGAATTGCCATGGCGACGCTGATGGCAGCCGCACGCGCTTTTGGTCTCGGCATTGTACCCATAGGCGGAATTCGCCGCGACCCACAGGCAATGATCGATCTTCTTGAGTTGCCGCCGAACACGTTTCCTGTAGACGGAGTCGTGCTCGGCTACGTTGCTGAAGAGTCTTCTCAAAAGCCTCGCATGACGATCGAGAGCTTCCGACATGACGAAAAGTATCATCCAGAAACGCTGCAGCCAGCGATTGACGCCTACGACCGGACTCTTCAGGAGTATTGGCAAGAAATTGGGCGCACCGACGGGTTTTCATGGTCGGCAAATATGGCGCAGCACTACAGCACGTTTTCCCGATTGATCAAGTCTGTTGCCCAAAAGCAGGGCTTCACGATCGAGGTGTAACTGGATGAGCGAAGAAAGCGAAAATCGACCCTCTGGCGTTTTCCGTGGAGAACAATGACCGCAGCCCACTACGATGAGGTGATACCCGGCCCTCGCCAGCGCGCCGCTGTTGTCGTCGCCCACCCGGACGACGAGATACTCTGGTGCGGCGGCTACATTCTGAGCCATCCGGAATTCGATTGGCGGATTGTGACTCTTTGCAGAGCGTCCGATCCGGACCGTGCACCGAAGTTCCGCCGGGTCCTGGAGCAATTAGGGGCGGTAGGTGAGATGGCGGATCTGGACGATGAGCCCGGCCAAGTGCCGCTACCAATCGAACAGATTCAGGAAACCATAGCCCGATTATTGGCTGGAAACAGCTACAGCCTGGTTCTCACCCATGGCCCAAAGGGCGAATACACACGGCACCGCCGGCATGAGGAGTGCTGCCGAAGCGTGGTTGCGCTTTGGCGATCGGGCAGCATCGCCACAAACCGTCTATGGCTCTTTGCTTACGAAGATGGAGGGCATGCGTACTTGCCTCGGGTTCGCGACGACGCGGATCGGAGGAATGTGCTGGCAGAGAGCGTATGGCTTGAAAAGCGCCGGCTCATCACGGATGTCTATGGGTATGGGGCCGACACTTGGGAAGCACAGGCCACTCCGCGGGAAGAAGGCTTTTGGTGCTTTGACTCGGTTGCAGCAGCAGCGAAACGCATAGCATCTTGGGAGATCGAATCGTGAAAGTACTTGTACTGAGTGAATACCCCGCACCGGCGGCCGGCTTGGCGCTGCAAGGCGAACTATTGTGCCGGGGCCTCCGTGAGATGGGCGTCGACGTCCACCCGGTCCATTTGGAATCGCCTCTGGAAAAGGAATGGTACTATCGTTGGTTTCAGCCGGACATCGTGGTGGGAGTGGGGTTCTGGGGCCATGTTCCGAACCTGGTCAAGCACCCGCAGCAGTTTGGGATGAAGGCCGTGCCATGGCTTGTGGCCGATGGATATATTGCGGAACACCGTGAAACGCTGAACGCTCTGCCGCTGATTCTGGTCACCTCCAACTGGGTGAAGGAGGTCTATATCAGGGACGGCATCAAGGGCGACAACATTGTGGTGCTTCCTGTGGGTTGCGATACGGACCGCTACGCGCCGCACCGCCGCGATGACCTGAAGGTCCAATCGATCCGCGAGGATTTGGGAATATCGAAGAACCAGTTGATGATCCTGACCGCAGGCGGCGATGGTGCTTCGAAAGGTGCTCAGGAAGTCATGCAGGCATTGGCGCTGATCGATGCCGAGGCGCCTGACTGGAGATATGTCTGCAAGGTTTGGCCTCAGGCTCGCACCGAACAACAGAACCTGATCGATCTCAAACTGGCGGCAGATCTGGGCATCGGCGAGAAGGTCATTTTCTCGACAAATGTTGTCTCGCAGAATTTCATGCCCTACTTATTGTCTGCGTGCGACATCTACGCTGCGCCTTCGCGGCTGGAGGGTTTTGGCATGATTCAAGTTGAGGCGAACGCCTGCGAGAGGCCAGTGATCGCAATCGATGCCATGGCTTTTCGCGACACCATGGTCCACGGCGAGACGGCATTCCTGGCGAAGGTGGCGGAGGAAAGAAAGATCACCGAGGCGCTTTACGGCGAAGGCCACGACTACGAGAAGAGTCATCGAATCGTATTTCCGAATCCACGAACAGCCGAATACCGGGCGAGCGTGCCCGACATCGCCAAGTACCTTCTGCTTCTCATGCGGGACAGCGCTTTGCGGCAGCGCATGGGAGAAGCGGGTCGAAAACGCGTGGTCGAGTTATTCGACTATCGCCAGGTCGCCAGGCAATTCGTAAAGATAGTCTCCGACCGATTGGGTATTCAATAGAAAGCAACAAGGCGCGAGCGATCGGCACCACAACCGAGCACGCCAGCGAGGAGTTTATGTCATTCGACGATAAGTCACTCATTGCTATTGAGCAGGCAAAAGATGCGGCGCTGCAAATTCTGCTGCATAACTCAGTGGGACCATTTCAAGGATTGCCTCGAACTGCTGGCTGGGGGTATCCGGAACCGTACACACGGGACTTGATGATCTCAGCTCTCGGTTTTCTGGCCACCGGCAACGAGCAGCTTGCGGACGCTTTGGAACGCACACTGGTAGCGCTTGCCAGCAATCAGACGCCGCATGGCCACATCGCATCCCTCGCACACGATCCAGATAACCGCGGCTCCAGCGATTCGACGCCACTCTTCCTCTTTGGACTAGCCCTCTACAGAATATCGAGGAACCAGCCGGAGTTCCTCCGTGAGGAAGCAGAGAAGGCCCTGCGGTGGATGCAATACCAGAGTCCCGATGACAGGGTGATGGTGGCTCAATTACCAACCAGCGACTGGCGCGATGAACAGTACGTGATGGGGTACGGGCTGTATGTGAATATGATCGTCTATGCGTATCTTCGCCTCTATGGTAAGCACGAGTCCGCCGAGCAACTGCGCGGATTGATGAGCCGTCTGGAAGTCAGTGGGGAGCAAAAGAAAAGCTATGAGCAAGAGGCTCTTGTGGAGCCAACCGCGCCCTACTACGGACTCTATTCGTACAAGATCATGAGCAGCGATCGCTTCGACCTGCTGGGCAACAGCCTGGCGATACTAACTGGAGTCGCTTCGCCTCCGTGGGCAGAAAACCTGGTGGCTTGGATTGAAGCCGAGTGCGAGGCCATGCGGGGGCACGGGGATCTTGCCGTGGATTTGCCGCCCTGTTTGTTCCCGTACATATTGCCCCATCATGTGGATTGGCTGCCACGATACGAGCGCTATAACCGGCCTGGAGACTATCACAACGGTGGTGTGTGGCCATTCATCTGCGGTTTCTATATAGCGGCATGCGTAGCGGCGGGGCAGATGGAACTGGCTGAGCGCAAGCTATTGGCGCTGACCGAGGTGGTCAAGCCATGGCATGAAAACGCGGCGGAGTGGGGTTTCAACGAGTGGATTCACGCCCAAACCGGCAAGCCCAGCGGCCGGGATTGGCAAACCTGGTCGGCCGCCATGTACTTATACGCCGCAGAGTGTGTGCAGAAGAAGACCACACCGTTCTTCAGCGAAATGCGGGAAGCGGGATCCCTTTCGGTGGCCAACGTTTGACCGCACAACGTAGCACTGGTTCGCACAATGAATTGCATTGCACCAACCAGTGCCGTATGCCCTTCGACAGTGCGCTATTGCACCAGAGTATCGCCCGCGGTATCCAGCGTTGCTCCCGCCGGAACCAGAGTTGTGGAAACCACCTTGCCATCCTGTGAGCCGCTGTACGCGGTAATCCGGGATGCGTCGATGCCCTTCTCCTTCACCAGATATGCCTTGGTGTTTGAGGCGCGCTCAGCGGCAAGCTTTCTGGCACGCTTCTCCCCGCTGGCTGCATTCCCTACGATGGCCAGCTTCGCATCGGTGCTGCGCTGTAAATTGAGTGCGATTTCGTCCAGGCAGGCCTTTGCCTCGTTGTCCACGCGGGCCGGGCGGCGAGCGTCGCGATCGAACTGAACGGAGCACAGCGCGCTGGTTACCGGCTTTGCTGCGATGACAGGAGCTGCGACCGTCACTGTTGTCGTGCCTGAGGCAGTTTGACCTTTGTCATCGGCCACATTGCAGGTCACGCCTATAACTCCAGTCAAAGCGCCCACGGTAGACAGAATAGCCGTCGTGCCGTTTCCGCTCACGGAACCTGAGGTCGAGTTATAGCTGTAAGTCAGGGGACGATTCTCAGGACTGACGCCGGTTGCCGTGATCGTGGAGGGATCTCCTGGAACCACGCTGGACGGGCTCGCTGTACAACTGACCGTCGGCGGCTCAAACGGCCTCACCACGAATGCAGCTGTGCAGTCGGCATTCTGGCTGGGCTTGTCTCCCTCCGATACATGGCCTTTAAGCGTGTAGGAACCAGGAGCCGTATTTTTCGTGTCGATACTCGCGGTGCTCGAAGTTCCAGAGACTGTTCCGCCATCGACCGACCAGGTGTAAGCGGCCGTCTTTGCGGGGTCCAGATTGAGAGCGGTGCCTGAAACCGCAATCGGACCTCCGGGAAACACCGACGATGGGAGGACCGAACAGGAATAAGTGAGCGGCGCGGGAGGCGGCAGTGGAGGAGCGGCGTTCCCGCCGAAGCGAAGCACAATTCCGGAAGATAAGCGTATATCGTTTTGTAGCGCCTTGGATCCGGTATCCAGGTTTTCGAACCGCGTCATCAGGTATTCGGCCTGAATGATGCGGATGGCGAAACGGTGGTGGACCCTGACGTCGAGGCCGGCTCCAGCAGTCATGGCAAAAGCGTTCTCAACGGGGAGAAGGGGTGTGCAGGAATCGCAGATCGTCTCCTGGCTTGCGCGTATGCCCCCAAACAAAGCCTGAGCAAAGGGAGTGATTCTATCGTGCTGCCGGAAGGACAGGCGCGGGCCACCCATAAAGGTGAACACAGTTCCGGCTTCAACCGCGTTGGCTGGGCCCACGGCGCCGGGAGGGTTGCCGGTCGTGAGGAGGAGGCGCGTTTCGTTGTAGCCGCCAAAGTCGCCAACGATTCCGAAATAGCGATTCAGATTGAACGCGACCGACGTGCTGCCGCCATTGAGCCACATAAGCCGATTACCGGCGGTGAGCGATGGGACAGCGCGGAGATAGGTGTACCCCATGAACCATTCAATCTTTGGAGTGCCGTTGTCGAGGCCTCGCGAATACGGCATGGCCGCCTCCATTGAGAACGATGGAATCGGCGCAGCCGGCAACGAGGCGATTGGCTCGGCAGACACAGATGAGCTGGAGTCGGCTGTCTTATCGTCCTTGGCGCCGGTCGAGGGTTTTTCCGCAGCGTAGGCGCTGAGCAAGAACGTTGGCATCAGGAAAACGGCAAATGCCGCAGTGGCAATCGTCTTTACGCTCAATCTCATTGTCGTCTCCTCAACTATGCGTCGCGATGATCGAAATACCACTGCGGCGGGTTAACCTAACACAAACAGAACATACCGAACTTTGCATTGTCTGAAAGGATCGGAGACCGCCCCCAGCGGCGGTCTCCGCCATGCCCCTATGGCAGATTGATGACGGTGTTCACCATGGTGGTCGACGCAAACAAAGCCAGCGCTCTGCCAGTCAAAAATGTCGTTGCCGACGTCGTGGTGTTCTGTGCAGGACTTGAAAGCGTGGTTGCCGCAGTAGAGATGATGGTTCCTACCATCGTCCCGCCTCCCCCGTAGTTGATGATCGCGGCACTCCCGACCACCCAGTAGACATTCGCAGCGTTGGCGCCGTTGATCAGGGTGACACTTCGAGGGGCAATGGCCTCGCCTACGGTGAGAGTGCTCCCGATCTGGAAGATCCAGTAAGCATTAGGATCGCCCTTAGCGTCGAGAGTCAGATTCCCATTCGTTATGCCAACTGTGCTTGCGTTTGTCCAGGTGCCGGGGGCCAGGGTCAGACCGCCCAACTCGCTTGGCAGGGCGGCGCCTGGAACTGCGCTGGGTGTGGTGCCAGCGGCGGGGTTGCAGCTGCATTGAAGAGTGTTGTATGCGGTTAGAGCTTCCGCCGCGGCTGTGGTGGCGATGGTCATTGTAGCGGCGGTCCCTTCATCGGGGCAAAAACTGGTAGGAGGCGGCGCAGCTGTGAAAATCGAAATTACGCCTGTGCCTGGGCTCGTAGCGCTCAAAGCTCCCACAAGTCCCGTACCGGGTGATTTTTGACTCTCCGTATAGGTGCATTGAGGCACGCCAGTACTACTTATAACGGAGTCATCATGGAACCCGGTTATCTTGGTGGATGCGCCGGTGGTCCCGATATCCGCATTGACGACCGTGTAGAGTCCCTCGTTGGTAATCCCGGCGTTGCCGCCAAAGGCGCCAAACTGCGAGATGGTCGGTCCAAGGACGATCGGCGGCGGGACAACTGCGGCGCCGGTTGTGAAGGTCCAGGGATTCGGAGCGCCGGTGGTCCCTAATGGATTACCGGCGAGGTCCGTCGCTCCATTGGTCACCGTTGCGGTGTAGCTGGTGCTGGCTGTGAGCAGCGCCGTGGGCGTGAGTGTGGCAATGAAGTTGACGGCATCGTAGGTGATCGTTGCCGGTATCGGGGTTCCGCTTGCGGACGTGCCCTGATAAAGCAGGAAGGTCGACGAGGTGAGGGTCAGTGGATTCATCGCCTCGGTGAAGGTCGCACTGACTGCCTGATTCAAGGGCACGCCAGTGTCTGTGTTTGCCGGGACCGTTGAAACAATCTCCGGCGGAGTTACAACGACAGCAGCGCCAGTAGTAAACGTCCACACGTAATTACTGGCCAGTCCGGTGCCTGTCAGATCTTTTGCGCCGGTCGTGATCGTAGCTGTAAACAGGGTGCTGGCGGGCAGATTCGCTGTCGGATTGAACGTCAGCGAATTTCCAACGACCGCGTAAGCAAGCAGGCCGGAGACAGGAGTGGTGCCCGGTCCTGTCAGAGTAAAGGTTGTCGCGTTGATGGTGGCAGGGTCCATCGCCTTGCTGAAAGTCGCGCTCACGGTCTGATTAAGCGCGACATCCGTGGCCAGGTTTGCAGGAATCGTCGAGATGACGGTTGGAGGTACGGCAACTACGGTAGCAGCGGTAGTGAAGGTCCAGACATAATTCTGGGCTAGCGCGGTGTCTTCCAGATCCATCGCCCCTGTTGTGATGGTGGCTGTGTAGACGGTGCTCGCGGCGAGGTCGGCGGCGGGTGTAAACGTTGCGACCGAGCCCGCGGGAACATAAGTGACCACTCCTGTTACCGCAACTCCGCCAGGTCCAGCCAACGTGAAGGTTGCGGCATTGATGGTGGCAGGGCTCATGGCCACACTGAACGTAGCGCTAAGGGCCTGGTTGATGGGCACACCTGTTGCCCCATTGATCGGGACGGTGGAGATGACCGTTGGCGCAGCCGGGGCTGGGACTGTCCTGAATGTCCAAGCGTAATTGGCGGCTAGCGCAGTGCCTCCCGGGTCCTTCGCTCCAGTGGTGATTGTGGCCGTATACAGAGTATTGACGGCAAGTTGAGTGCCTGGCGTAAAGGTCGCCACGCTGCCCACACAAGCCACTGTTCCTGCTACGGCAGTCGTGCCCGGGCCTGCGACAGTGAAGGTAGTCACCGTGAGGGTTGCACAGTTCATGGCTTCGCTGAATGTCGCACTGACTAACTGGCTGAGAGGCACACCTGTTGCGCCATTGGCGGGCACTGTCGAGATGACCGTTGGCGCTGTGGGGGCCGTGACGGTTGTGAAGGTCCAAGTGTAATTGCCGGCCAGAGGAGTGCCCGCCGGATCTTTCGCTCCAGTGGAGATTGTGGCCGTATACAGCGTATTGACGGTAAGTTGAGCACTGGGCGTAAGGGTCGCCACGGTGCCCGCGCAGGAAACTGTTCCCGCTACCGCGGTCGTGCCGGGGCCTGTGAGAGTGAAGGTAGCCGCCGTGAGGGTCACACAGTTCATCGCCTCGTTGAATGTCGCGCTGACTGCCTGGCTGAGGGGCACAGCCGTGGCTCCATTGACGGGTACGGTCGAGATGACCGTTGGCGTCGTGGGGGCCGCAACTGTTGTGAAGGTCCAAACGTAATTGCCGGCCAGTGGAGTGCCCGCCGGGTCCGCCGCTCCGGTTGTGATTGTGGCGGTATAAACCGTATTCACAGCCAGATGAGCGCCTGGCGTAAAGGTTGCCACATTGACCGCGCAACCGACTGTTCCCGCTACGGCAGTTGCGCCGGGGCCTGTGACTGTAAAGGTTGTCGACGTGAGAGTGGCACAGCTCATTGTCTCGTTGAATGTTGCACTGAGCACCTGGCTGAGGGGCACACCCTTGGCGCTGTTCAGAGGGATCGTGGAAGTCACGGCAGGCGTTGGGGTAATCGTCGTAAAGGTCCACACGTATTTGGCTGGCAGCTCCTGGCCCTGCGGGTCATAAACACCAGTGGTAATAGTGGCTGTGTAGACGGTGTTGTAAGCCAGCTTGGCCGACGGCGTGAACGTTGCAACCACGCCGGAGTACGTCACGGTTCCAGCCACGGCAGTTCCGCCCGGTCCTTTCACCGTAAACGTGGCCGCGGTGAGCGTGTTCGGGGTCATCGGTTCGTTGAAGGTTGCGCTGAGCACCTGGCCGACGGGCACACTGGTAGCACCATTCAGTGGAACCACTGCTGTCACCGCGGGAGTCGGGGTAATCGTCGTAAAGCTCCACACGTAGTTGGTTGGCAGCGGCGTGCCCGCCAGGTCTGTTGCACCGGTTGTGATGGTAGCTGTATACAGGGTGCTGTTGGCCAGACTTGCCGACGGCGTAAAGGTTGCAACCAGGCCGGAGTAGGCGACGGTTCCAGCTATGGCAGTTCCGTCCGGACCTGTCACGGTAAAGGTCGATGCAGCAATTGTCGCCGGGGCCATAGCCTCGCTGAAGGTTGCGCTCAGCACCTGGCCGATGGGTACACTTGTGGCTCCGTTCACGGGAATCGTGGATATCACCGCTGGAGCCGGCGTGATTGTCGTAAAGCTCCAAACATAGTTGGCGATCAGGGGCGTGCCACCCAGGTCCGCGGCCCCGGTCGTGATGGTCGCGGTGTAGAGGGCGCTGTATGCGAGAGGGGCAGCCGGGGTGAACGTCGCCGTTAAAGCACTGTAGGTAACAGCTCCAGCTACGGCAGTTCCGCCTGGCCCCGTCACTGTAAATGACGATGCGGTGATCGTGGAGGGATTCATCGCCATGCTAAAGGTCGCGCTGATTGCCGTGTTGATTTGAACGGCGGCAGCTCCATTCGCAGGGACGGTTGACACCACGGATGGAACAGTGACTGTTTCCTGTCCGCATCCGGCGATGAAAACGGCCAATAGAGACGCCAGGCAACACGTGATCCCAATCCTGTATGTGCGCATTTGTACCCTCCCACCCATCCTTGTTAGCACGGAGTCCAACGCTCGTCCATTCAACAGGTTGATGCGGAATGTCGAGACGGAATATCTCAGCAAAGTTAACAAGGCAAGTTTTCCCAGTCTGTGCAATAAGGCTCATATTTAGGGGAGTTTTTCTTCGGCTTCTTCCGCGGCTTCATTTCCGGCAGGTGCGTGCTTGCGAACTGCAATCGATCCGAATGCATTCGTGGGCGGGGACCTGTCGGATTGAAATTCTTGCAAAGAGCGAGGTGATGAATGTTGGACAGCCCGCTGTTGCAAAGCCCAAAATCGCACAACCCCAACCCACGACGATCGGGTCGGCAAGTGGTGGCCGTGCCTTGCGGAGCGCGAGGATGGGATGCAGTCCCCAATCGCGTGAGTTGGAAGTGGCTGGCCCCGTCATAGTCAAACGGCACCGTCATTGAGACTGTGCCTGACGCTGCAACCTGGCAGATTGAGAAGAATCGTTGCCAGCAGGTCCGGCTGTTCTTTCCTGAAATCAGCGGCGAGAGAGTCGATGCGCACCTCGGATGGCTGCCTTTCATAGCCGGGCTGCGCTCACGTGTCCTACGGCCTCAATCAAGAACGCGAATCGAATGAGGCATTTTGGCTGGTTCTTGCGCACTCTCATTGAGGGCGAAGACTGGTCATCGTCTGCTGGCCCTTATGTTTGCTTGACGAGCGCCTTGAAATTCACATCCAGGAGACCTTCCCATGTCCATTCTTCGCAAGAAAACTCCAGCTCTTTGCCTTCATATTCTGTTGGTTCTGACGCTTTCCGGGGTGGGAAAGGCGCAGTCCGGGACAGGGGCCGCGAGTTTCGGCGCCGTGGCCATTGGGCAGACCAGTTCCGTGCAGACTGTGACGCTGACATTCGCCAGCGCCGGAACGCTGGGAAGTCAACTGGCGTTGACCGGCGGCGCGCAGAATCAGGACTTCGCCATTGCCGCAGGGGGCACCTGCGCGGTGGGGCAAAGCTACCAGGCGGGGGGCAGTTGCACGGTTTCGGCAACTTTCGCGCCACTTTACGCGGGACTTCGCATGGGCGCGATTGTCCTGGAGGATGCGAGTGGGGGCTTGCTTGCCAGCACCTATGTTTCCGGAATCGGCTCGGGCCCGCAGGTGGGATTTCATCTGCTGAGCGGCCAAGCGGCGGCAGGCTTCCCGTACCTTGGCATCACGGCGGATAAGGGCATCGCCGTAGACGGGAACGGGAATCTCTTTGTCTCCAGCGTGAACTCCGCAACCGCGACCGAGTCAGTGGTTGAGGTGCCGGCTGGTTGCTCGACGAACACCTGCGTCAAGCAGTTGCCGGGCACGTTCTATGGGGTGTGGGGGCTGGCGGTGGACGGCGCCGGCAATGTGTGGGTGGGCGATCTGGGCGCCAGCGGAACGATCACGGAGATTGTCGCAGCCGGCGGATACAGCGCAGTGAAGACGTACAAAGGGAGCTTCGGAAATCAAGTTGGTCTGGCCGTTGACGGAAGCGGAAACCTCTACTTCACCGGGAGCAGCGCGGGCAGCGCATACGGCGTGACGGAACTGGTTGCGGCAGGAGGGTACTCGACCGTACTGGCGCTGGCCACTGGATACAATTCGCTGGAGGGAATCGCAGTTGATGGCGCAGGCGATGTCTTCTTTCCCGATCCGCTGAACAATGTGGTGAAGGAGATTGTTGCGGTAAACGGAGTCATCTCTTCCTCGCCCACTATCGTGAGCGTCGGCGGCGCGCTCAAGGTTCTCCAGGGCGTAGCTGTGGACGGCAGCGGCAATTTGTTCGTCACCACGGCCGCAACCGGCAACGGCGCAATCTACGAGATTCCTGTAAATGGCGGATACACGACGTCATCGGTATTTTCAAATGGGTTTAACGGACCTACCGGCATTGCGGTGACGGGAGGGGGCGACCTGTTTGTGATCGACAGCGGCTCGGCAGGCGGCGAATCGGTTTTCGAGGTGGGCCGGCTTGCCGCGCCAGGGCTCACGTTTCAGACGCCGACTGCGCCGGGCGAGATTGACACTGCGGATGGACCGCAGAGGGTTTCCATCCAGAACGTCGGCAATCAGCCAATGACGCTTTCAGGGCTGGCTTTCTCCAACGGGAGTTTCTCTCTGGACAGCACCACGACGACCTGCTCTGCGACGGCAACCGTGGCTGTGGGCGATAGCTGCGTTCTGGGAGTGCAATTCCAACCCACGACAACGGGCGCAAAGATCGGCGGCACGCTTGCGGTGACCGATAATGCTCTGAATGTTGCGGGGACTACGCAGAGCCTTGCTTTGGCGGGCGCGGGTCTGTTCACACCGGCAGTCAATGTCAGTGTGAGTTCGTCGGTGATTGCAGTCAGCCAGCCTCTGACGCTGACGGTAACCGTCAATGGAGGGGCCGGCAATCCCACTCCCACTGGAACTGTGCAGGCGGTTGCGGTGGGCTATACCTCAGTGGCGGTTGCGCTCAGCGGTGGAACGGCCTCGGTGACCATACCGGCCGGGACACTGAGCCCCGGCTCGCTGACCCTTGCAGTGAACTACCAGCCGGATACGGCCAGCGCAGCAGTGTATATTCCCGTCTCGGTGCAGGCTTCCGTAACCGTGACCTCGACCATTATGAATGTGCCCGCGGTGACGGTTACACCGGCGGTGGCGAGCATCTCGCTCGGCCAGGCGCTTTCGGTTACGGTGGCCATCGGCCAGACAAACGGCGCACCCATGCCCACAGGCGCGGTAACATTGGCAGGCGGCAACTACACATCCCAGGCCACCACACTGAACAGTGGAACCACGACGATCACAATTCCCGCCAACTCACTGATCATCGGTACAGACGAACTCGTGGCAACCTATACACCGGATGCGGCCAGCGCCACAATTTACGTTTCCGCGCAGGGCGCTGGGTTCGTTGCGGTCAGCGCGGCAGCCACCGCTGCGGGAGCGGCCCCGGTGGACTTCGGATCAATCGGCATTGGGCTAACCAGCGTGGCGCAGCCGATCACGCTGACGTTCCCAGCTAATTCGACGCCGGCCTCTCTGATTGCCACCACGCAAGGGGCTACGGGGAAGGATTTTGCAATCGTGAACGGCGGCAGTTGCGGCGCTGGAGTCAACGTTGCTACCGGCCAGAGCTGCACAGTCAATGTAACCTTTACTCCAGCATTTGCTGGATTGCGCGACGGAGCGGTTGTGGCACTGGATGGAAACGGCCAGATGCTCGCTCTCACCTATGTGCATGGCAGTGGAACTGGAGCGCAGATCAGCGTCCAGTCGAACGAGTATTTCGGCTTCTACGGCGTGTCTGCCGCGAACGATCCTTTCAGCTTCACCACCTTGAGCGATGGATTCTCTCATCCCAATGTTGCGGTGGATGGAGCCGGCAATGTGTTTGTGGCCGACGCGGGCATTGGAGCGATACGGGAGATCCCCGCCGGATGCACGAGCTCGAGCTGCACGGTGACGATTTTGCAGGCTTTCTATGGGCCGTCCGCCTTGGCTGTCGACGGCGCGGGGAACATCTTCGTTACAGAAATTGGCAATAACGACGTCAAGAAAATTCCTCCCGGCTGCACCTCGTACAGTTGCCTGCAGACGGTGGGCTCGGGCTTCAATCAGCCTTACGGCCTGGCCGTGGACGCGAACGGCAATATCTTTGTGGCCGACACATTCAACAATGCAGTCAAGGAAATTGTGGCGGCGGGTGGATACACCACGATCAATACGATTGCGAGCGGGCTCGACCTGCCGTGGAGCGTGGTGGTGAATGCCGGCGGCGATGTGTTCGTTGCGGAAGGCGGCGACCAGTGCACGACCTTCATCCCCGGCTCCTGCAGTGTGATCAATACCTCGCTGCTTCAGATAACAGCGGCGAGTGGCTACAAGACCATCAACACGCTGGCAGCCGGTATTTTCGGCAAGCCTTTCGGCCTGGCGATCGACGGCGGCGGCAATGTGTACGAGGCCGATTATGGCGATTCCTGCGCAACGGAGTTTACGGCAGGTTCTGGATACGCAACGGCCCGGCGTCTCTGTTCTCCGAATCTCTTCATCTATCCCGAGGGTATGGCCGTCGATGGTGCGGACAATCTTTATCTGGACGACGTGATCAAGGGCGATGTGTACAAGATGGACTTCGTCGATGTGCCATCGATGACTTTCAAGACAGCTACGCTGAAGGGGGTCGCGGATGTGCAGGATGGCCCCCAGGTGGTCTCTGTTCAGAACAACGGAACCACGCCGCTGACGTTTAGTTCGATTGCCTTCTCCGATCCTTCATTTCAACTCGACAGCAGTGTTTCGACATGCTCAACTTCGACGCCGATTCTGGCGGGAGGGTCCTGCTACCTCGCGGTTGATTTCGATCCGGCAGAAACCGGCCCATTCAGCGCGACGCTCACGCTGACCGACAACAATCTGAACCAAAGCCCAGCGACGCAGGTCATCCAGATCACTGCGGTAGCGCTGCCTCCAACGCCGGTCATCCTGACCAACCCGGCAAATCCCACCACTGCAACCTCGGCTACATTTACATTCAGCGACACGCAGACGCCCGTCACATTTGTGTGCAGCATCGATTCGCTGCCCTTCTCCGCATGCAGCAGCCCTGCCGCTTACTCAGCCTTGAGCGGCGGCGCACATGCCTTCCAGGTCAAAGCGAAGGACTCCGCAGGCAACCTGAGCTTGGCCGCGGTCTACAACTGGACGGTGAACTCCGTGGGGCCGCCGGCGCCGGTGATCACTTCAGCGCCCGCCTACCTGACCAACGACGATACGGCGACCTTCGCGTTCTCGGATGCGCAGGCGGGCGTCAGTTACCAGTGCAGCCTGGATGGTGCGGCTTTCGCGGCTTGCACCAGCGGCATTAGTTACTCGGGGATGGCTCCGGCGCAAGAATACTACATTCTGATTTTGCACCACAGCTTCGCGGTCAAGGCGATGGACGCTTCCAACAACTTCAGCCCGGAGACCACGCGCAGTTGGATAACCGACAACCAGACGTTCAGCGCCTACCCGGTGGACTTTGGTCCTGTGCCTGTAGGTCAGACCAGCAGCGTGCAGAGCGTTACGTTCAACATCAACACCGCAGCGACCGTCGCTACTATAGACGATTTGACCATGGGCATCACCGGGCTCGACTTCGCGGTCTCCGATCCGGGAACTTGCGCTGTTGGGACGGCTTTGAGTAAGGGCGCGAAATGTACTCTCAAGGCAACATTCACGCCAATGTACCCTGGACAGCGCAAAGGCGCCGTGCTGCTTCTCGACGCCTCCGGCAATGGCATCGGCGAAGCGTACATGCAGGGCACGGGAACAGGGCCGCAGGTCACATTCGGGCCTTACTCGACGGTGAATTACAACATCCTCGCGCCCCAGAACAACACAGACCCCGGCAAGAACCTGGTTGCTCCGGTAAGCGACGTTGCGGTCGATGGCGCAGGCAACGTGTATGCCGCTGACATGAGCATCTTCAGTGTCGATCAATCTGTAGCTGTGAGCACGGGAGACATCTGGAAGTTCCCTGTCGGCTGCACCGGCCCAACCTGCAGCATTCTGGCGGCGACGGAGAGGAATACAACAACTTCAAGCATCTACTCCACCTCAATCCCGCTGATTCTGCCAACCGGAATCACCATCGACGGCGCGGGCGTTTTGTTGGTGTCTGACAACTATCTCTGGCCTCAAATCCTTGACACCGTCGGCCAGTGGTACCCGACCGAATGCAGCTTCGTCGCGGCTTCCCTGAGCGGCTTCCAGCGCGCGGTTGCCGATGGCGCCGGTGATCTTGCCCTCGTGGGCGGCGGCTTGATTCAGAGCTGCTTTACGAATCTGGGCGTGGGTCAAAAAACACAGACGACTTCGTTCGATTTCAGCACGAACACGCCGAGTATGACGATTGACCCGGCAGGCAATTACTTTGTGGCGGACACAGGCAACAACGCAGTGAAGGAAGTGCTGGCGTCCAGCAATTACACCATCGATCGCACCGTCGGCAGCGGCTTCAGCAGCCCCTACGGCGTTGCTTCGGACGCTTACGGCAACATCTACGTCTCCGACACGGGCAACAACGCCATCAAGGAGATCGTCGCCTCCAGCGGATACACGCAGGTCCTCACCATCGCCACTTTCGATCCCAAGGCGTACCCACCGGGGGAACTCACCGTCGATGCTCTGGGCAACATCTACATCGCAGGCACCCCCGTTAACTCGCCGATCGGGAACCCCGGCCTCACCAACCAATTCTTCAAGCTGGACTTCTCTGACGCGCCGTCGCTGAGCTTCCCCACGTCGACGAAGATTGGAACCACTGACACAACCGACGGCACGCTCACCGCGACGGTGACGAACAACGGCAATCAGCCGCTGAACATCGGCGGGCTCGCATTGTCGAATACGAATTTCAGCATTGACGCCGGCGCGACGACTTGCTCGGCTTCGACGCCGCTGGCCATGGGCGCGAGTTGCACGCTGGGCGTGATCTTTACTCCCAACGCAACGGGCGCGCTGACCGGCACGCTTACGCTGACGGACAACGCGCTGAACGCGAGCGGCGCAACGCAGCAGTTTGCGCTGACGGGTACGGGGTACAAGACACCAACTACATCGACTCCCACGGTGACGGTGGCGCCAGCTTCCAGCAGCATTACTACCGCACAGAGCGATGTCGTGACGGTCACGGTGAGCGGCGCAAACGGCGGCGCAACACCCACCGGCGCCGTCTCGCTCATCGGCGGCAACTACACGTCGGCCACCGTGGCGCTGAACGCAGGAAGCGCCACCTTCACGATTCCCGCGGGCATTCTGGCCGTCGGCAGCACCACCCTGAACGCAATCTACTCCCCGGACACCGCCTCATCGACGACCTACGGCACGGGCGCAGGGAACGCTTCCATCTCAGTGACCGCAACATCCACCAGTACGCCCACGGTGATTGTGACGCCAACCGCCATCGACATCAGCACGCAGCAAAGCCTGGTGGTGACTATTGCTGTCAGCGGAGGCGGCGCCAATCCTACGCCCACCGGGTCGGTCACACTCTCCGGCGGCAACTACGCTTCGCTGGCGTCGACGCTGAGCATCGGAAGCGCTACCATCACCATCCCCTCCGGCTATCTGCCCGCGGGCACGGTCAAGCTGACCGCGTACTACACGCCCGACCTCATCGGTCAGGCAAACTACACGAGCGCATTGGGCACTAGCCTGGTCTCCGTCGAGGCCGCGGCCAAAACAACTCCGCCGGTCACAGTGACACCGGCCTCGAGCGTCATTCAATCCAATCAGCCGTTGCTGGTCACCATGCAGGTGAGCGGAGGCAGCAGCCGATCCACGCCGACGGGGTCCGTTGTCCTCAGCAGCGGTAGCTACGTCTCCGCCACTGCGGTCCTCAGCCAAGGAAGCGTCATCGTCTCCATTCCATCCGGGGCACTCGCGTTGGGCAGCGATACGCTCACTGCCAGTTACACGCCGGACAATGCCAGCAGCCTCACGTTCAATAGCGCCGCGGGCTCAGGTTCCGTGACCGTCAACTCGCCGCTCGTCGCCACAACAACAACGCTCCAGGCCAGCGCAACCTCAGTAGCCTTCGGCGCCAGCGTTGCTTTCTCCGTTGCGGTCAGTCCCGCCTCCGGCACGGGTACCGCGACTGGCTCGGTCACGCTGATGGATGGCACGTCAACCCTGACTACCCTGACGCTGAATGCAAGCGGAACGGCCAGCTACGCGACGACTGTGCTGAGTGCCGGCACGCACTCCATTACCGCGGTATACGGTGGCGATTCGAACGACGGCGCCAGCACCTCTGCGGCAGTGACTGTAACTGTGGCCGCGCCGCTTGTGGCTACAACCACAACGCTTCAGGCCAGTGCCACTTCGATTGTGGCGGGCAGTAGCCTGAGCCTTACCGCGACCGTTGCGCAGAACTCGTCTCCCAGTAATCCGACGGCACGGCACCGTGCTGAAGCAAATGGCTCTGCGGTCCCCACCGGCAATGTGACTTTTGTTGACGGGACGACATCGCTGGGAACTGCAACCCTGAACGCGAGCGGCGTTGCCACCTTCAGCACATCGTCGCTCGCCGTCGGAAGCCATGCAATCACGGCCACCTATGGCGGCGATACTGGCGATGCGGCGAGCACTTCCGCGGCGGTGACGGTTATTGTGGCTGCGGCTACTCCGGTTGCCACGCTCACGCCAGCATCACTCAGCTTCACGGTCACCACGGGCACAACAAGCGCGGCACAGAGTGTCACGCTCAGCAACACCGGCAACACGGCACTCTCCATCAGCGGCATCACCATAGCCGGAACAAATCCAAACGACTTCAGCGAAACCAACACCTGCGGAAGTTCGCTGGCTGCGGGAGCAAATTGTTCCATCTCCGTCACCTTCACACCCGCTGCTGCGGCAAGCTTTGCAGCTACGCTCTCCGTTGCGGACAACGCATCCGACTCCCCGCAGACTGTTGCTCTCACCGGCACCGGAGCCGCCGCATCCGCGCCTATCGCCACGCTCTCGCCCGCGTCGCTCAGCTTCACGGCCACCACGGGCACAACCGCAGCCGCGCAAGCGGCTACTCTTTCCAACACCGGT
>Ga0182030_10001986_pt1 | contig 43108 bp, 39 predicted proteins | sample 812S3MmetaG_FD_121299 | JGI IMG/M metagenome (GOLD analysis project Ga0182030, IMG submission 121299) | Permafrost microbial communities from Stordalen Mire, Sweden - 812S3M metaG (Illumina Assembly) | ecosystem: Environmental > Terrestrial > Soil > Wetlands > Permafrost | place: Sweden... | reverse complement strand
TGAGGCACATAGCGGAGCAATCGGAGCAATCTGCCGCAACGCGGAACACCAGAATCATCCGTAAGTGATTGATTCGGATGGTGGGCGCTACAGGATTCGAACCTGTGACTTCCACCGTGTGAAGATGGCACTCTACCGCTGAGTTAAGCGCCCGTTGCGGTATCTGCATTGTAGCAAAATTAACGAAGGCCTTTGACGCCTCAGGCGGTATTGGGGCAACGTTAAGGCCGCCAACTGCATCCCGCACCGGAACTTGCAGCTCCATAGTATTTTATGTTCATCTAACAGCTCATGGCCCTTGAGGAATACAAGCGGAAGCGTGACTTCAAGCAAACCCCTGAGCCTCCGCCGAAACTGGCCAAGGGCGGCCAGCGGCGCTTTGTTGTGCAGAAGCACCGAGCCTCGCGTCTGCATTACGACTTCCGGCTGGAGATGGACGGCGTGCTGAAGTCATGGGCTGTCCCCAAGGGGCCGTCGCTGGATCCCGCCGACAAACGCCTGGCCATGCAGGTGGAAGATCATCCGGTTTCGTATTTCGACTTCGAAGGCATCATTCCCGCCGGCAATTACGGCGCTGGCACAGTCATGGTGTGGGACGTTGGCACGTGGGAACCGCAGGGCGATGTGCACGAGATGATGCGTAAAGGCGATCTGAAGTTCCGCCTGAATGGGCAGAAGCTCAAAGGGGATTTCGCACTCATCCACATGAAGGCACGGCGGCCAGGCAGCAAGGGAACGGAGTGGCTGCTGATCAAGCATCGCGACGCCTACGATCAGCCGGGCTATGACATCGACAAGTACGACTTCTCCGTGTTGACGAAGCGCTCGCTCAAGCAGATCGCGGGGGATGAAGACTCAGCCGCATGGAAGAGCAGCCGGAAGGCATCGACCGTTGGAGGCTCCAACAAGAACGACTGGCTGGCCGAATCGATTGCAAAAGCTGACGCGAAGAAGGCGAAGGCTACGAAAACATCTTCAGGCGTCAAGGCAGCTTCGATTGCGGCGAAGCGCACGACCAAGCGGGCGCTGTCTGACCCTTCCGGCGCAGTAAAAAAAAACTCCGCACTGAGGACTCGGGCGTAGCTCCCAGCGCCGCGCGCATAGGCCGCAAAGCGCCAATGCCCCGGGCCATTCGCCCCATGCTGGCGACGATGGCCGACAAGCCTTTCGACGACGACAATTGGCTCTATGAGATCAAGTGGGACGGCTATCGCGCAGTGGCCTTCCTTGACAGCAACTCCCTTCGCCTGGTCTCGCGCAATCAGAACGACCTGACCTCAGCCTATCCCGAACTGCACGAGATTCCTGCCCACGTCAAAGCCAGCAGCGCAATTCTCGACGGCGAAATTGTCGCCCTCGACGACGAGGGACGCCCGTCCTTCAGCCTGATGCAGCAGCGCACTGGCGTCGGCGAAGGCGGTCGCCGCATTCGCCGCACGCGCGACGACATTCCCGTCGTCTATTACGCTTTCGATCTGCTTCACCTGGATGGCTACGACCTGATGCAGGCCGATCTGGAAATGCGTAAGCGATTGCTAGCCTCGATTCTTCTGCCCGACGATCTCCTTCACTATTCCGATCATTACATTGGCCGCGGGACAGCCCTGTTCGAGGCGGCCGCAAAACGCGGATTGGAGGGCATCGTCGCCAAGCGCCGTCGCAGTTGTTATGAGCAGAAGCGGAGTCACGACTGGCTGAAGATCAAAGTCGTAAAGCGGCAGGAGTGCGTCATCGGTGGATACACCGATCCGCGTGGCTCACGCGAGAACTTTGGGTCGATTGTGTTGGGACTGTATGACGGCAAGAATCGCCTGATCCCTGTTGGCCAGGCAGGGAGCGGATTCACGGAACAGACTCAGGCGCAAATGTGGAAGCGCCTGCATGCACTCGAAACCACCCGCAATCCCTTCTTCGGCAAAGTAGAGAGCGACCGGCGCGTGCACTACGTAAAGCCGGACCTGGTGGCTGAAATCAAGTTCGCCGAGTGGACCCACGAAGGACAAAGTGGCGGGGCCAAGATGCGCGCGCCCGTGTTCCAGGGATTGCGCTTCGACAAAGAGGCGCGCGAGTGCAGGTTCGACAGGTCGGCTGGCACCGGGACGTAGGCGCAGAAGGCCGAAACGAGGAAATCAGAATAGAGGTCGACAGCGCCCGTCATGAGCCTCACCGCTCGACAGGTCTATCCAACCTCATTTTCTAAGGTGCGGCGCTGTGTCCGTCGCATTGCAGCACACCCAGAAACTTCACCCATGGACCGACGGATTCGCGGTTCTGATAGGCCATGACCCGCGAGAGTTGATGCACGTGCGTGAGGTCGTGCGCTGCCCAGGTCGCCAGTAGGTTGGCGAGCGTGACCGGTCCCAGCGCCGGATGCGTACCCTTGCGCGCAAAGTCATCGGGCTGCAAATTCAGGGCACGCAGCTCAGCCAGGTTCTCTCCGCGCAGGCACGCGAACTCATCCAGTCGCTGCTCCAGCGACTTATTCTGGCCTTCCTTTATCTGCGCGAAGCGGTCGATGCGATCGAATGGCCGTGACTCGCCATCCTCGAGAACCCGCCGCACCCGCGCCATCCAATCCGTACGCTCGAGATTGGCCAGATGTCCCACAATGTCGTAGGCGTTCCAGGTGCCTTCGCCTTCGTTGCGCTGCACCCATGTTGCGGGCAGGCCGCGCAGCAGTGCGTCGAGTGCCGCGGGAGTACGGCTCAGCAGGGCAATGGTTTCGTCCAATCGAAATTCGGTACGGGTTGCCATGCCCGAGTAGATGCCCGGCTTCACGGTTGGGCGCAAATAGCCGAAAAAAATCTAGCTTCGTGGGGGCAAAACCCACGCTCCTCGGTTATCCACGCCGATCGAACCGCAATCTGGCTTCGAGGAGCAGCCATGAAGCACGAGAACCGTGTCGCTGTCTTCTTCACTTCACATCCTTCATCGGCAGCAGCGAACCGTACTCGTGTCCACTGCTGTCCACGGCGCGGGCGATCACGGAGCTGAATCCATCACGCAGTTCGGGATACTTGGCGACAATGGCTTTGATAACGGTCATATTGTCCCGGAAGGCCGCTTCCGGATTCGCCGCCGCGGCATTTTCGTAACGAACGCGCAGGTCCAGACTGTTGTCCACCGGCACGGCAGCCAGTTCCGTCACCTTGAATACCTTGCCGTTGGCCGAAAGGCTCAGCGGCGCAGCCTCGCTGGGCAGGTCGCCGGGACGCGCACCCTGCATCTCATCGGCAATCTTGTCGAGCTGCGGCGTGCTCATGAAGTCGACCGGCGCCGTCAAGTCCCACGCTGTCAGATAGTAGAACCAGGCATTGTGCGACTGCCCCTTGGCTTTGTACTCTCGCGCCCTGGCCAGATACCACTGGCCATCATGGCCGCCGAGTTCATCCAGCCTCGGATAGTATCCCGCCAGCTTCCACGCCGTCCCAATGTTCTCCAAAACCAGCGTCAGGGTGATTGGATCCTTGCCATCGACCTTCTGGATGACAATCGCATAACGGGCTGGTGGCAAATTGGGGATGAAGAACGCGAGCCGGTCAGGCGAATTATAAATACCGCAATAAAACTCCGCACGTGGCAGGGGCGCTTTGGCCTGCGAAGCGTCCAGCAGGTAGGTTCCCGCGATAGTCGACTGGCCCTGCGCCAGATATGGCTTGTTGGTCACTACGGCCTGCTCGATGGCGCTGAAATCACCCGAGATCTGCGGAATGGAATTCGCCTTCAGCCCGGCCACGTCGCCATTCCTGGACATTTCGAGGTATTGCTTCGCGGCACCATCGATAGCACCCTTCGTGACTGCGTCCAGGTCGGGGCCGGAATAGCAAGTCTGGCCGGTTAAGGCATGGGAAACCGCCAAGACCGCGACCAACAGTAGTACAACTCGAAGCAGGAAGCGTTGCTTTTGAACATGGAGGTAGAGCATTCGAGTCATGGCGTCCCCGGGTCGTAGTAGCGGCTGCGGGCAGTCCGCATCCTGATAAACCTGATTCGCCGCAACGCAGCCGTTTCGGCATTTAGCCGCTCTGACGAATATTGCCGATCGAGCCAAACAAGCTGGTCGAACGCGGTTTAGAATAGAACCGACGGCGAAACTATGGAAGTGCCCCGCCGTCTAAGACTATATGTTACGCCTTGGGAAAAGTTTGGGATGTGCGGTGATTGCGGCTGCGCTGACAATGCCGATCGCGCGAGCCAGTGCGCAGGCGCTTACGCCCCAGCCAACCACAACACCAGTCGCGACACTTCCTCATGCGTCGCCGCCAGCAGCAACGGCTTCCCCCAACGCCCACGCACGTCACAAGAAAGCGGTTCCTGTAGCGGAAGTGCCGCCAACCCCTGCTCCACCACCCCCGACGCTTGAGCAGCTGCCGCCGACGCCACCGCAGGTCAGCTTTCAGAACGGGAAGTTGACAATAGATGCCACCAACTCCACGTTGGCGCAGGTGCTGCGAGCGGTGCAATCGCGGACTGGTGCGTCAATTGACATCCCCGCCGGAGCCGGCAGTGACAGGGTGGTGGCGCAACTGGGTCCCGGTCAGCCCCGCGACGTTCTGCACGCGCTGCTGAACGGATCGAAGTTCGACTACGTAATCCTGGGGGTGACCGGTGGCGATCCGGGCGCGGTGCAGAAGGTGATTTTGACGCCGCGGCAAGGTGGGGCAACCATTACGGCACAAGGCAACAATCCGCGGCAGTCGACGCCCGACGACGAGTCGCCGGCAGATGAAGGTGTCCCCGTCGCTGACACCGCGGAAAATGAGTATCAGGCTCCTGAACAACCGCCTCCACCATCGAGCGGGTTCCACCGTCCCATGATGCCGGGAGGGGGACAGATCGAGCCGGGCTCAGCATTCGTGAATGGCGAAGTGCAAAACGGGCAGAGGATTCCTGATCAGCAGATGCAGCAGCTCCAGCAGATGCAACAGCAGCAGCAACTGAATCCGGTCAACCAGAACCCCCAGCCGCAATAGCCACGCGAATCGCGTTTACGTGTTAACTCTCATCGAAGCGCTCAGGGTCTCAGTGTAGGGCTCCCGCAAAATCCCACGCTCGGTGATGATCGCTGAGACATAGTGATGCGGGGTTACATCGAAGGCTGGATTCTCTACCATTACGCCATCGGGCGTAATCTGCTTTCCCGCCATGTGAGTCACTTCCCTGGCGGAGCGCTGTTCGATTGGAATCTGACTGCCGTCGGGAGTGTTCAAATCAATCGTCGAAAAGGGAGCGGCCACGTAAAACGGGATGCCATGCTCCTTCGCCAGTATGGCCACGGTGTAAGTGCCGATCTTGTTGGCAACGTCGCCATTGGCGGCAATCCGGTCCGCTCCAACAATGACGGCCGCGATCTTTCCCTGACGCATGATGGCGCCTGCCATGTTGTCAGAGATTACCGTGGTGGGAATACCGTCTTTCATCAACTCCCACGCTGTCAGACGTGAGCCTTGCAGGAACGGCCGGGTCTCGTCGGCAAACACATGGAGTTTTTTCCCGGATTCGACGGCGGCGCGGATGACACCGAGCGCAGTGCCGTAGCCGCAAGCGCACAACGCGCCCGCATTGCAGTGAGTCAGGATGCTGCCGCTCGCCGGTAGCAGCACAGCGCCATGCTTGCCCATTGCCTGGTTGGTAGCAATATCCTCCACCAGCATCTGTTGCGCTTCCGCAATCAGACTTCGTTGGATGTTCGCCACCGGCTGGGCGCTGATTGCGTCGAACTTGTTCTTCATCCGGCGGATCGCCCAGAAGAGGTTAACGGCAGTCGGGCGGGTCGAAGCCAGGGCATCGCAGATGCGATCAAAGTCCCGCTTGAGTTCACCGTGGTCTATTGCTTTTGAGTCGCGCACACCCAACGCGACGCCCATTGCAGCCGCAACGCCGATGGCAGGAGCGCCACGGACGACCATCGTGCGAATCGCGTCCGCTACTTCCTCATAGGTTTTGCAAGTGACGTACGTTTCTTCGGTGGGTAGCTTCGTTTGGTCGATGAAACGTACGCCCGCGTCCGTCCATTCCAGAGTTTTGATCATGTGTTAGCGGCTATGCACCATGCGCCTGCGGTTCAAGTTGGACCAACTGGACTGGGTATCCGTCGGGGTCCGTGAAAATACCGAGCCATCCGAAATCCTCATGGATTGGTTCCATCATCATCGGCACACCCTTCGACTTGAGCTCCTTTACGAGGCTTCGGATGTCGCTCACCTCAAACCCGAAGGTGCAACCCAAGCTTGGCGCGACTTTGCTGTGCTCCGATTCCGGATGCAGACCAAGCGTGATGTTGCCAGCGCAAAGTGAACTCCACTGAGGTGTGTGCAATTCCAGTTTCAGCCCCACTACGTCGCGATAGAACGCGACACTACGATCCATGTCCTTGACGATAAGCATGATGGTGGTCAGTTTTCCGATCATAGGACGATTCCTTAGCCTGATTTCATGAAACGAACTCAGGACCGATGAGCATCGCAGCGATTTCCCGGCATGTTTGTCACCGCCGGTCGATCACAGAAATCGCATTTTGCACTGACGGCAAAGATAGGAGGCGCGCCCGACTTTGTTTGGGTCAGGCTGACATGCGCTGCTCGAACATCGCTGGTCGTGAACAGCGCGACGAATGGCGCCGGAGCGGCGGCCTTCTCGACGTTCGCACGGCCATCAGACTCCTGGCGGTCCACCAGGCACATCACGCCAACAACCTCAAAGCCGTACTCGCGCGCCGCCTCGATGGCCTGAATGGTCGAGGCGCCGGTGGTGCAAACATCATCGACGATCACCACTCGCGCCGGTTTCTGACGAAAGCCCTCGATGCGCTGCCCCGTGCCGTGGGTCTTCTCGGCCTTGCGCACCAGAAATCCATGGATCGGTCTTCCCTGCTGCGCGCTGATGACGGAGGTCGCCACCACGATCGGATCAGCGCCCATAGTCAGGCCGCCGATGGCGTCGGGCCGCCAGCCACGACTCTCGATCTCGTGCAGGACAGTCTGCCCGGTGAGGAGTGCGCCCGCAGCGTCGAGGGTGGTCAAGCGGCAATCGATGTAATAGTCGCTGGTGGCGCCACTGGAGAGAGTGAATTGTCCAAGGCGGAACGACTTTTCCGCCAGAAGGGCCAACAGTTGTTCGCGCGCGCTTGCCGCCATAGTTTCACGATACCATCTTCAGCCGGTCACCTTCTCCAGATGGCGATAATGATCGCTGGCCACCCACAGCGCCGCGAACAGTGCAAAGTTGTACCCGCAGTGCATGAGGAAGGAAGCGGCCACGGAGTTGGTGCGTACCCGGACCATGGTGAAGACCACTCCTACGATGAAAATGCTGAACACCGGAGCCCACGCATAGCCAAGCTGAGCGCCATGGATTGCCGCGAATGCTAATGCGGTCAACAGCACCCCGACCGTCAGCCCAAAACCGCGCCGCAGCGACGGATACAAGAATCCCCGGAAGAACAGTTCCTCCAGCAGCGGCGCCAATGTCATTCCGAAGGCGGCCATCATGTAGGCGCTGGTCGGGTCGTGAAAGTACGCGTCCATGGGCAGCGATTTCGGTATGGGGAGATACCGCGCCAAACCCTCGATCGCGAGCGCCAGAACCACGCCGCCAATCGGAAACACTGGCGCCAGCATTCCCGGCCAATTCCACTGAATCGCCTTCCCAAAGCTTTGGTGAGAGCGAGTTCTCACCATGAGAAACATGAACAGCAGAACAATGGGATAGGCTGCCGTCTGTCCCCCAATGACAACCGCCGCATTCGTGGCCAAGTCGGTAAATGTGGCGTGGTGATATTGAGGAAGGACCCGGGCAGCGAATACGGCCCCCACCGTGAAGACGAGGATGGCTACCAGCGTGAAAACCCCTATCGCCAGGACATCCCACGCCGACCAGGCGGGGAATGGCTTCTCCGTTGGGACGAAGATTACGGGGGTGGTGAGGTCAAGGCTTTGGTCCGCCACGGGGGAAGACACTGACGCGCTCTCGGCGTATTCAGGCAGCGGGTTCGGTGGTAATGACATTGATATTCGCTAATGTTGCTGTATCGGGTGTTGTCGGAGCGCGGCTCCAGCCTTAGCTGCCGTTTGTCATCCGCGCAGCGGCCACCGCTTCCCCGTTTCCTTTGTTATTGGACGCGGCTGGAAGCAGTTTGGCTAATGTTTGTCCTGTATAGGACTTTCTGGTGCGCGCGACCTGTTCCGGAGTGCCTTGCGCGACAATTCGTCCGCCCTCTTCACCGCCCTCGGGGCCCAGATCGATAATCCAGTCCGCATTACGGATCACATCCATGTTGTGCTCGATGATGATAATGCTATTTCCCAGGTCGGTCAGCCGATGCAGCACCTCCAGCAACTTGCTAACGTCGTCAAAGTGCAACCCGGTGGTCGGCTCGTCCAGAAGATAGAGCGTTTTTCCCGTCTGCCGCTTGCTCAGTTCGCGCGCCAATTTGATACGTTGTGCCTCGCCGCCAGACAGCGTAACGGCCGACTGCCCCAGATGAATGTATCCCAGCCCGACATCGGCCAGCGTCTGCAATTTCTGCTTGATCTGCGGGATGTTTTCCAGAATGGGCAGCGCATCCGCAACCGGCGTCTCCAGCAGGTCGGCGATGGAATACCCCTTGTATTTCACCGCCAGCGTCTCATGATTGTAGCGCTTGCCGCCGCAGACTTCGCATAGCACGTACACGTCCGGCAGAAAATTCATCTCGATGCGGCGCTGGCCTTCGCCCTGGCAAGCTTCGCAGCGTCCGCCGGCGACATTGAACGAGAAGCGTCCAGCTTTGTAGCCGCGCTCGCGCGACTCCGGCAGCATGGCATAGAGATCGCGAATCTGTGTGAAAACGCCAGTATAGGTTGCCGGATTCGAGCGCGGCGTGCGGCCAATAGGCGACTGGTCGATGCGGATGACCTTGTCAATGTACTCGGTGCCGGTGATCGACTTGTGCTCGCCGGGTTCCTCGCGCGAGCGGTACAACGCCTTGGCCAAAGCTCGGTACAGGATATCGTTGACCAGCGTCGATTTGCCCGATCCCGACACCCCGGTGACCACCGTCATTACACCGAGCGGGAAAGTGACATCGAGGTTCTTCAGATTGTTCTCGCGCGCGCCTAGAATCGTGATGGCCTTGCCATTGGGCGACCGCCGCAGGTGGCGATCCGTAACCCGCTTCTGCCCCGAGATGTATTGGCCCGTGAGCGACCGCGGAGCGGCTTCGATCTGCCCGGGCGTGCCGCTGGCGACCACTTCTCCGCCATGACGGCCCGCGCCAGGCCCCAGATCGATGACGTAGTCGGCGCGCCGAATCGTGTCTTCGTCGTGTTCGACAACCAGCACCGTATTGCCCAGGTCGCGCAGCGATTCCAGAGCCTGCAGCAGGCGATCATTATCGCGATGGTGCAGACCGATCGAGGGCTCGTCCAGCACATACAGCACGCCTCGCAGCTTCGAGCCAATCTGGGTGGCCAGGCGAATGCGCTGCCCTTCGCCACCGCTCAAGGTTGCAGCCGAGCGGTTGAGCGAGATGTAGCCCAGCCCAACCCCGTTCAAAAATCCGAGGCGTTCAGCAATTTCTTTTAGAATCCGGCCGGCAATGCGATCCTCGCGTTCGGATAGTCTGATTTGCGCCGCAGCCTCGACCGCCCGCGATACCGGCAGCGCCGTGAAATCGGCAATGGACATGCCGTTCACGTTTACTGCCAGACTTTCCGGACGCAGCCGCTTGCCTTGACACGCAGGACACGTCGTCGCCGACATGTGATCCAGCAGCCACTCGCGATAACCCTCTGACGAGCTGCCTTCCATCCCCTGCCGCAGATAGGCAAACACGCCGAGAAAGCCGCCGCGCTTCCTCTCTGCCTGTTCCGGCCCATAGAGAATCAGGTTCTGCGTTTTGCGCGGCAGTTGCTCGAATGGCGTTGCAAGGTCAAATCCATAGGCCTGCGCTGCGAGTTGCAGGATGCGAATCAGATACTGCGAAGCCGATCCCGGACCGAGTCCACCGTCAAGCAACGGCTTTGACCAGTCGTTGATGACCTTGGCTGGATCGAAATCGTATTTACTGCCCAGCCCGTTGCACTCCGGGCAGGCACCGTACATGCTGTTGAAGGAGAACGAACGAGGCTCCAGCATGGGGACATTGATGCCGCAGTCGGGGCACGCAAGCTTGGACGAATACAGGCGCTCATCGCCGCCGACCACCGCAACCTGCACCAGCCCGTTCGCCTCCTTCATCGCCAGCTCCACCGCGGCGGCCAGACGGCCCTCGATTCCCGCCTTCACCAGCAGGCGATCAACCACCAATTCGATGGTGTGGTTCTTACGTTTGTCGAGCTTGATCTCTTCGTCGGCAATGTTGCGCAACTCACCGTCAACACGGGCGCGGGTATAGCCCTGCTGCCCCAGCTTGTCGAGTTCCTTCTTAAACTCGCCCTTGCGGCCGCGCACAATGGGCGCCAGCACCATGACGCGTTCGTCGGGCTTGAGCGCCATCACCTGCTGCACGATCTGTTCAGCCGACTGCCGCGAGATCTGCCGGCCACACTGCGGGCAATGCGGAATGCCAATGGAGGAGTACAGCAGGCGCAAATAGTCGTAAATCTCAGTGATTGTGCCCACTGTGGAACGCGGGCTGCGGCTGGTAGTCTTCTGCTCGATGGCAATCGATGGACTCAGGCCGTCGATGCTGTCCACGTCGGGCCGCTCCATCTGATCGAGGAACTGGCGAGCGTAAGCCGAGAGCGTCTCCACGTAGCGGCGCTGCCCTTCGGCGTAAATCGTGTCGAAGGCGAGGGACGATTTGCCCGACCCGCTCAGGCCGGTAATCACTGTCAAAGTGTTGCGCGGAATCTCGACGTGAATGTTCTTCAGGTTGTGCTGCCGTGCCCCGCGGACGCTGATGCTGCTGATACTCATGAATAATTACGCCAAACCCATCCTGCCACAGCCCAACCTGTCCTGCCAGAAAACGCCGCTGGCAAACTTGGGGAGTTGCCCCGACCCTCGTTTCAGGGTAATGAACGGCTCTGGAAAGTTCGGAGGGGTGAAAGTGCGGCTCTACTGAGGTATCTTAGTTGCCAACACCGCTGGGCGTCAATGCGAGGTAAAGTAAAGCATCAGAGTTAGCGCTCGACGCTAAGAATGCCGATGACTTAGGTGACTCCGATGAAACATCCGCCGAAATTCGCGGGGCATCGGAAAAGATTGATTGGCGGATTATGACAACCCTATCTTCCTCCATCCTGCTCCTGCTCACCATCGTGGCGGCCTTTGCCTTTGGGGTTGCAGCGGGCTACTGGGTCATTTGTGGATTCCTTAATGTCATGAACCCCCGCCGTAACCGGGCGGCACGCACAGCCGAGTTCGCCCCCACTGCCAGCGGCGATTAATCCACCCTTTCGAGACCACTCGCGGATTAGGGCTGCGGTTGCGGAATCGCTAGTCCCTGTGGCCCGTTGATGCAACTCTCATCAACGTCCGATCAACATCCTTAGCCCTGTTGCAATTCTTTGCGATTCGCCCTGGATAACTGCGAGTGAGCTGTGGCAAACCTACTCATTTTTATGTGTCCAGTCGACCCGCCTTGTTGCGAAATCCATCACTGGCGAAAGTGACCCCCGTCACATCTTCCCTTAAGTCCATGTCTCACACTGAAACTGTGCTCGCAGGATTTGGACGCAGCTCCAGCCCAAACCAGCGGGAACGTGAGTACTTGGATTTAGCTTTCATATGCGTTTCATAACGTCTAAACCGGAGAAATCATGAAGAAAGTCATTCTGGCTGTTCTGGTTATTGCAATTGGTCTGTTTTTCGCGTTACCGAATCTCTCCTGGGCCCAGGAGGACGTTTACAAAGCAAAGTGCGCCGCCTGCCACGGCGCAGACGGCAAGGGCAGCGCTGCCGGGCTTAAAATGGGAGCGTTGCCGTTCTCATCACCAGCCGTGCAGAAGATGTCCGACGCCGAACTGGTCGACTTTATCGAGAACGGCGGGCCGCAGAAGAAAGCTATGCACGCTTTCGCCAATAAGGGCGTCAGCGCTGGCGACGCAGCCAAGCTAGCCACTTACGTGAAGACGCTGAAGTAAGCTTCGCGTTTGTCTCCATGCCAAGCCGCTCGAACGGTTTGGAGCAGGTCACCGACTAGCAATCGCCCGACGGCGCGGTCCACCGCGCCGATCCCCCTCCCGAGGTCCGACCGGGCCGCCTGGGCGATCTGGCCCCAACCGCCGTAACCCGTGCTCGTTGAGGCCTTGGAGAACGTCATGAGCAAAGGAATTCTCTACGATGCGACCAAGTGCATCGGCTGCAAGCAGTGCGAGCAGGCCTGCGCCACAGAAAACGGCCTGCCCTACGACGACAAGATCGCTGCGCAGGAAGTAACCTCGGCACATAAGTACACCGCCGTCCTCACCAAAGATGACAAGTTCATGCGTAAGTTGTGCATGAACTGCGGAGACCCGGCCTGCGCCTCAGTTTGTCCGGTAGGCGCGATGAAGAAGACCGCGCTCGGTCCGGTCACCTACGACAAGAGCAAGTGCATGGGATGCCGCTATTGCATGGCCGCGTGCCCCTTCAGCGTGCCCAAGTACGAATGGGAGAAAGCGATTCCCGGCGTGCGCAAGTGCATCATGTGCAGCACGCGCGTCGCCGAGGGGAAACAAACTGCCTGCGCGGAGATTTGTCCCACAGGCGCCACCAAGTTCGGCGATCGTGACGCGTTGCTGGACGAGGCCAAGAAGCGTATCCACGACAACCCCGACACCTACCTGCATCACATCTTCGGCGAAAACGAAGTTGGCGGCACTTCGGTAATGTTGCTGTCATCCATCGGCTTCAATAACTTCGGCTTCCGCAACGATCTCACCGATCGCGCGCTCCCGATGTACACCTACCAGGTGCTGTCGCGCATTCCCGATTTCATTCCCCTCTTCGGCACCATGCTGGGCGGCATTTACTGGATCACCCATCGCCGCCAGGACGTGGCCGAAGCTGAAGCGCAGGAAAGAGAAGAAAGAGAGTTCAAAGGCGGTGCCCGATGACAATTCCCCGCATGCGATTCACCTTCTGGAAGGCTGTGTTCGCCGTCATTATGGTGGCCGGAGTCTACTGCACCTTCATCCGCTTCTTCCGCGGGCTGGGCGCATCCACCAACCTAAGCGACCAATTTCCCTGGGGATTGTGGATCGGCTTCGACGTGATGTGCGGCGTGATGCTGGCGGCCGGCGGCTTCACCCTGACTGCCGCGGTCGAAATCTTCAACATCAAGCGCTTCCATTCCATTGTCCGGCCGACAATTCTGACGGCATTTCTCGGGTATCTGCTGGTTTGCGCCGCGCTGATGTACGACCTCGGGCTGCCATGGAACATCTGGCATCCGCTCATCATGCGCAATCCGCACTCGGTTATGTTCGAGGTTGCCTACTGCGTGATGCTCTACACCACGGTGCTGGCGCTGGAGTTTTCGCCCATCGTGCTGGAACACTTCCACCTGCACAGGGCGCTGAAAATCGTTCGCAGCGTGATGGTGGTGTTTGTGATCCTGGGCGTGCTGCTCTCGACACTGCATCAATCGTCACTGGGCACGCTGTATCTCATCATGCCCAACAAGCTGCACCCCTTCTGGTACAGCCCGCTGCTGCCGGTGTTCTTCTTCCTCTCGGCGATCTCGGTCGGCCTGGCCATGACGATCTTCGAATCCTCGATGAGTTCCAAGTACTTTGGCCGCGAGATTGAGCTTCCCATCCTGCGCGATCTGGGACGAGTGCTAGTGGTCGTTCTGGCGCTATACGGAATTCTGAAGTTTGAAGACTTGTATCACCGTCACGTGCTGGGACTGGTCTTCGTATCGGGCTATGAGCAGCGCTTCTTCCTGCTGGAGATATTCCTCTCGGTGTTGATCCCGCTCGGCATGCTGCTGGTGCCGAAGATTCGCGAGAACGCGCAAGGTTTGTATCTGGCAGCCGTGCTGTGCTTGCTTGGCTTTGTCACCAATCGACTGAACGTGGCAATTACCGGAGTGGAGAGCGCCATGGGCGGCCGCTATACGCCGAAGTGGACGGAAGTGGTTATCACAGCCATGTTCGTCGCCCTGGGGTTCGCCATCTTCGGCTTCGCGGCAAAATACCTGCCTATCTTCCCCGAAGAGAAGGCGCACGCTCCGGCAATGCGCAAACCGGAAACCGTGATGAGTGATTTTGCGGTGCCCGTCCATGCTGGTGACTGACAACTCGAGCGGGAGTCCCACTCCAAAGAAGCAGGGGAACCCCGTTGCGGCCCCTCCCCGCTGGTTGCAGCGGTTGGGGCAGAGCATCAGCGCCAAGCTGATGGCGTCGATTTTCGTCGTCCTGATCATCATCTTCTCCCTTCTCGGATACTTCAGCATTCGCGACCAGCGCAAACACCTGGAAGAGGCAGCGCTGGTCAGCGCGGAGCAACAAAGTGAAGTGCTGCGCCGCAGTGCTTCGCGTTACATGCTGAACAACGACCGGATTGGTCTGTACGAAATGATGTTGAACATGGCCGATCAGCCGGGCATGGTCCGCGTCCGCATCATGAATCCGCAGGGAGTGATCAGCTACTCCACGGCGCCCGCCGAAGTCGGCACCATGGTGAACAAGAACGCGGAGGCCTGCTATGCCTGCCACGAAAAGTCCCAGCCGCTGGCCGTTCTGAACCGCTCCGACCGCTTCCGGGTTTATCGCGCCGAAGGGTCGCGCGTACTGGGCATCATTACACCGCTCGAGAACGAGCCTGCTTGCTCCAACGCCGCCTGCCACGCTCATCCTGCGGGCACGCAAATTCTGGGCGTGCTCGACACCAATGTCTCACTCGCCAAAGTCGATCAGGGTCTGGCGCGAGAGACTCGCGAGATGACGCTTTACACCGCGTTGGCCTTGCTGGGTGTCGTCTCGCTGAGCGGTCTCTTTGTCTGGATCGTGGTGCACAACCCGCTGCGGGAACTCGAAACCGGCACCGAGCGCATCGCCAGCGGCAAGCTGGGCTATCAGATTCCCGTCTACTCGCACGATGAGGTAGGGGAACTGGCGCAGTCGTTCAATGACATGAGCAACCGGTTGCAGGTAGCGCAAGAGGAGATCACTGCCTGGGCCCACACGCTGGAAGATCGCGTCGAGGAGAAGACGCGTGAGCTCAAACAAGCCCACCAGACCATGTTGCACGTGGAGAAGATGGCGACCATCGGCAAGATGGCGGCCGTGGTGGCGCACGAGATCAACAACCCGCTGTCCGGAATCCTGACCTACTCCAAGCTGGTGAAGCGCTGGATCGACAAGAACACGCTCGCCTCGCCCAAACAGGAAGAGATGAAAGGCTCGCTCGACTTGATTGCGAGCGAGAGCAAGCGCTGTGGAGAGTTAGTGAAGAACCTGCTCAGCTTCTCGCGCGTGTCGCCCATGAACCTGGCGTGGTGCGACCTGAACCAGGTCATCGACCGCTGCGTGCGCCTTGTGCAGCACAAGCTCGACATGGGCGGCATTCAGCTCAACCTCGATCTCGCCACGGAACTGCCACCAGTGCATTGCGATCCCGCCCAGATTGAGCAGGTAGTGCTGGCAATGGTGATCAATGCGATCGATGCCATGCCGCAGGAAGGCAATCTGTGGATCAGTGCCCGGGTGAATGCGGGCGCGATTGAACTGATCATTCGCGACGACGGAATCGGGATCCCCGAGGAACATCTGGCCCATATTTTCGAACCCTTTTACACGACGAAGGAGGCAGGCGGCTCCGGACTCGGGTTGGCCATCAGCCAGAACATCGTGGAGCGCCACGGCGGCCACATCGAACTGAAATCGGTTGTGGGAGAAGGAACGACGTTCAAGATTGTGCTGCCAATAGACAGCCAGAGACCTGCGGCCGCCATGCAAGGCGATCGCACGCCGGCTGAGGTGAGGTAGAAGAATGACGCAAGGCAAACTGTTAATCGTTGACGACGAACTTAGTGTTCGGGATTCGCTGGCCAAGTGGTTTACGGAAGAGGGTTACGAAGTGGCCACGGCGGAGAATGCAAACGAGGCGCTCACGCGTGTCGCCGAGCAGACGTTCGATGTCGCACTGCTCGATATCAAGATGCGTGGGACCGATGGCATCGAGTTGCAGCGGCGCCTGCATGAAATCTATCCCGACATGCTGGTCATCATCATGACCGGCTATGCCTCGGTAGAGACGGCCGTTGCCGCGCTCAAGAACGGGGCGTACGACTATGTCAACAAGCCGCTCGATCCCGACGAGATTGCCCACATCATCGCCAAGGCAATGTCGCATCGCCGCACCCAGCAGGAGAATGTGCGGTTGAAGGAGACGGTCGCCGAGATTGGCCGTCCTTCCGACATCATCGGGCAAAGCGCGGCCATGAAGCACGTCTTCGACGCCATCGAAACCGTGGCTCCCACCGATGCGACGGTCCTGGTCACGGGCGAAAGCGGCACGGGGAAAGAGCTGGTGGCGCGGGCCGTGCATGCTGGAAGTCCGCGACGCTTCCATCCCCTGGTGGTGATTCACTGCGGCGCGCTGACTGAGTCGCTGCTGGAGAGCGAACTCTTCGGGCATGAGAAGGGCGCGTTCACCGGCGCGCAGTATCGCAAGAAAGGCAAGTTCGAGATTGCCGAGGGGGGTACGGTTTTTCTTGACGAGATCGGCGACATCAGCCTGAAGACCCAGACCGACCTGCTGCGCGTCCTGCAGGAGCGCGAGATCGTGCGCGTGGGCGGCAATCAGACCATCAAGGTTGACTTTCGCATCGTCGCGGCTACCAACAAGGACCTGGAACAGCTGATTGAGGAAGGCAAGTTTCGTCCCGATCTTTACTATCGCCTGAATGTCTTCCACATCGAGATTCCGCCGCTGCGCGAGCGCCGGGAAGATATTCCTGCGCTGGTCGATCATTTTGTGCGAAAGTTTTCCAGCGAGATGAGCAAGCGGATCACCAGCGTCTCGCCCGCAGCCATGAACGGATTGCAACAGTACAACTGGCCGGGCAACGTACGCGAGTTGGAAAATGCGGTGGAGCGCGCGATGGTCGTGGCCCAGGAGCCGGAGCTGCGCGATCAGGACTTCACTTTGAAGGCAAAGAACGGCGCAGGCCTGGGCATCGGCGATGTTCGCAGTTTGGAGGACATGGAACGCACGCACATCCTGCGTGTGCTGGACGAGTGTAGCGGCAACCAGACGCGGACCGCGGAAATTCTGGGCATCGACCGGGTAACACTCCATCACAAGTTGAAGAAGTATGGGTGGAACCGGAAGGAAAAAGAGCAACTAGCAACTAGCTGCTAGCTACGAGCCCCGAGCTGCGAGCTGTGGAATGCAGGCTGGAAGCTACTGCAGGAAACAAAAGGTCAAACCCTGAAAGCCAGGAACCAACAGCGATAGGCTCGAAGCTAAAGGACTGCAATGAAGGACTTCAGAAAACTAAAGGTATGGGAGAAGGCGCACGTGCCGACATTGGCCATATACCGGCATACCGGTGCCTTTCCGCGCGAAGAACTTTATGGCATTACCAGCCAGATGCGCCGGGCAAGTGCGTCAGTGGCCGCAAACATCGCGGAGGGATACGGTCGTGGTGGGGATGGGGAATTTCACCATTTCCAGAACACAGCAGCCGGCTCGGCAGTTGAATTGGAGTATTTCCTTCTATTAGCGGGTGATCTAGGAATGGTCCCGGACGACGTCTATAGCGAATTGCAACAACATGTCGTCGAAGTGCAACGAATGCTTTCGGGCCTACTGCGAACAGTTGCAGGTACACCCAAAAGCAAAACTATCAGCAAGCGCTAGTGGCCCGTAGCTCGCAGCTCGCGGCTCGCCGCTTCTTGGCTTCCATGAAACGCCTCCAGCTACTTCCGATTGGCTCCGTCGACACTCAACTGCTCGAGTGGTTGGGGCAGGCGCTCTTCGAGAAGTTTCGCGTGCGGACCGAAATACTTTCGCCGGCGCTCGATCCCGCCTTTGCGCTGCACACGGAGCGCCAGCAGTACCACTCTTCCGAGATCCTGGCCGCCATGCAGCGCTACATCAACAGCAGCACGTGGCGGCTGCTGGGGATCACACAACTGGATTTGTACATTCCGATCTTGACCTTCGTCTTTGGCGAGGCCCAGTTAGGCGGAACTTCCGCGGTCGTTTCCTATCACCGTTTGCAACAGGGATTCTACGGGTTGCCACAAGACACGGACCTGCTGGCGAATCGTCTTCTGGTCGAGTCAGTGCACGAACTGGGTCACACTCTGCGCCTTACTCATTGCCATGACTATCAGTGCGCCATGGCGCCTTCTCACGCGGTGGAGTGGATCGACATCAAGGACAGCGGCTTCTGCGAGGATTGCCTGGCCCGGGCGCTGGAAACGGTGTAAACGCGCGTGCAAGCCGCCCCGGGTCGTCACGCCATAAACTATTGATCACCGTTTGCTGGTCTTGGGTTCGTCGCTCCATTTCCCGCTGAAGAGATGGCCACGATGCTCGGCTACCATCGCCGTCACCGCCATTACGCCCATCACCAGGAAAATGACAAAGAAGACCACCGCAATCACAAGTATTGGCATACCACACCTCTGCAGCCATTGTGGGCCAAGCATGAACTTGCTTCGGTGATTGCAATCACAGGTGGGTGTGAGGCCGGGGCACGCAGCAATCGCCCGCGGGCCTGACTCCCGCGGCCGGGCGAGGCTTACGCGCAGTTCAATCTAGTCCAGGGCAGCGATCTGCGCATCCAGACCGGCAAGAGTGCGTCGCAGTAATTCCGCGTAGCGTTCGCTGCCGCTGCTTTCCAACTCCTGCAGAATACGCTTGCGCGAGAGCAGCAAATCGCTTTTCTTGATGGTTGTCTGCCGCTCTGCAGCGGAGAACAATTGATCTTGGTTTGTTGAGGGTTCGGAATCAGATTCTTCTATTTGAGCTTCTACAGATTTACTTTCCCATCCACGCGCCATGCATTCATTATAACGCCGTAATCAGCGCTCCATCTATGTGAAAATCATGGGAATACTCTCAATGTGGTACGTGCCACGCCCTACCACTTTCCCCGACCTCGTCCTCTGGAATCGCGCCCGCGTCGCTCCGCTGCGGAGTAAAATCGTCACAGCCATGGCCGACTTGTTCGCACCCACGAAGCCGCGGACGCAAGAACGCAACTGGATGCCCTTCGTTATCGGATTGGTGGCAGTCGTCGTCGTCATCGGCATCATCGTCGTTCTGACGCGCAACAAGGGCGGGACGGGGGCGCAGCCGAATCCCTATGCGGCCAAGCTGCAGATCTCGAATCCCAAGCTCAGTGCGGCAGAGAATTACGTCGGCGGAACGGTGACTTATCTCGACGTAACCATCGCCAACACCGGCGACCAGGCGCTGACGGGCGCCGACATGAAGCTCGCCCTCAAGAACTCCATGGACCAGGTGGTACAGACCGAGACGGTTTCGTTGCACGTTCTGGTGGAGAACCGGATGGGCGGTTATCCGGACCTGGTGGACCTGGAACGTTCGCCTATCGGACCGGGCCAGAACAAGACCGTGCGCATGACGCTGGAGCACATCTCCTCTGACTGGAACCAGAGCTATCCCGAAATGCAGTTGGTGAATTTGAAGCTGAAGTGACGAGTGGCTTTGGGTTCGGGATTGTCCGATTCTGAGTGTAACCAACTCGAAAGGCCATCTTCACTGACCCTGCTAAGCTGATCTCATGTCGAGACTCTGGATCGCCATCCTTCTCGTGTCGTCTGTCGTCGGCGCAAGGCCCCTGACGGCCCAGAGCACAAAACCCCAGGCCAAGTCCCCTGGGAACACGCCCGGCGTCGTGACCATTACTTCGTTCGACAAAGGTCACACGGTCATCGGATGGCTGGAGATTGTTCCCTTCGAGAGCAAGATCTTCCACAACACGCGAATGCTGCGCGTGCTAGTGCCTGCGAACTACTTCTCGCCACACAACGCTCACCGCAGCTACCCCGTACTTTACCTGCAGGACGGCGAGAGCCTTTTCGACGAAGCGGCCAGCCCTCAGGGTGAGTGGCACGTCGACGAGACGGTCGAGCACCTGGTGGGCAGCTTCAAAATTCCGCCGATGTTCGTGGTGGGCATCGATAGCGCCGGCGAGAAGCGCAGTTCCGAATACCTGCCGTATACCGACCCGTTGAACAGTGCAGACGGCGTCTCCAACGAGCAGGGCGTTCATGGCAAGGAGTACGCGCGCTTTCTGACAACGGAGGTGATGCCGTTCATCGAGAAGCGCTACCGCATCGCGCGCGGTGCGCTGAACACCGGGCTTGGCGGAGCGTCTTATGGCGGAGTCATCACGCTCTACACTGCGCTCGAGTATCCGGGCGTATTCGGGCACGTGCTGGTGGAGAGTCCGGAGTTGTGGATCGGCAAGAACCAGCTGTTAAAGGATGCGGAGAACGCCAAGCTACTCCCGCGCAAAATATACCTGGGAATCGGCACAAAGGAAGGCGGCGAGCCTACGCGCAGCACCCAGATGGTGAATCAAGTGCGCGACCTGGAAAGCATTCTGGTGAAAAAGGACTTGGGCGCAAGCCGCCTAAGGGTAGCGATTGAAGAGGGCGGGCAGGGCAATGAGGCGGCATGGTCGCGCCGCCTGCCTGACGCGCTGCTATTTCTTTACGGCCAGTGAGCGTGACGATTATTGTTGCCGGTGTGCGCGTGCGCCTCACCCAACTATACGCCGCAAAACCGAGGGTAGAGCCAGCCTTTAGGTTGGCGTCAGCAATGACGAAAAGAAGTCTGGGGACGCCGTGGTCATTGCAAAATGACCGCGACGTCCCCAGGTTTGTGTTCCATGTGCCGCGGCGCTGAAGCGCCGCTCTACCGAGTTCAGGCCGTCACGTACTTGCCGGTTTCGAGCACGCGGCTGGCGATCTTCTCCTGCAGCGCGATCACGTTCACCGGATCGTGTTTGGCCAGACGGCGGACGATTGCCATCTGGGTGCGCAGCATGTCGCCTTCGGCAACGGCAGCAACAACTTTCTTCGCCGCAGCTTCCAGGCGAGCAAACGCGCCTTCCAGATACACCTGCGTCATCGCGATGACGAGAGCAGCTTTCGCCTCGCCCTGCGCTTCAACGTACTTGCGCGCGCGCAGCAGCGCGGAGTCCATGGCAAACGCCTCGATCACCATGTCGGCGATGGCGCCCATGACCTCCTGCTGGTCAGCCAGCTTCTGCATGTACTTTTGCGAAGCCGCACCAGCGATCAGCATTGCCAGCTTCTTGGCGTTCTCGACGAGCTTGCGCTCCGCAGCCAGCGTGCCCTCGAGTTCGTCGCCGGACGGCCCCGCCATCACTTCGTCCATGACTTTCTTGATGGCCGGCAGAAGCGCGAGCTGTCCGCTCATGGCGCGCTTCAGCAGCCATCCGGTGATGATGAGGCGGTTGATTTCGTTGGTGCCTTCGAAGATGCGGTTGACGCGCGAGTCGCGATAGGCGCGCTCGGCGGGATACTCCTCGACGAAGCCGTAGCCGCCGTAAATCTGCACGGTCTCGTCGACCACGTTGTCGAGCATCTCCGAGCCCCATACCTTAATGATGGAACACTCGACCGCATACTCCTCGATCGACTTGCGGATGGTTTCGGGATTCTTCTCGATCTCGCCCAGCGCCGTGTCCATCATGCCGACCGTGCGGTAGACCATCGACTCGCCGGTGTAGATGCCGACTGCCATCTGCGCAATCTTCTCGCGGATCAGGCCGAAGTCGGAAATGCTCTTGCCGAAGGCCTTGCGCTGCTTGGCATAAGCAATCGCATTCTGCAGCGAGGTGCGCGCGCCGCCGACGCAGCCCGCGCCCAGCTTGAAGCGGCCGACGTTGAGGATGTTGAAAGCGATGATGTGACCCTTACCGACGTCGCCGAGCACGTTCTCCACCGGCACTTTGCAGTCGTTGAGAATGAGCGGCGCGGTTGACGAGCCGCGAATGCCCATCTTCTTTTCTTCAGCGCCCACGGAGAAGCCTGGAAAATCTTTTTCGATGAGGAACGCGGTGAACTTTTCGCCATCCACTTTGGCGAAGACGGTGAACAAGTCGGCGAAGTGGGCGTTGGTGATCCACATCTTCTCGCCGTTGAGGATGTAGTGCTTGCCATCGGGTGAGAGCACAGCCTTGGTGCGGCTGTTCAAAGCGTCGGAGCCGCTGGTGCCTTCCGACAGCGCGTAGGCGCCGATCATCTCGGCGGAAGCGAGTTTGGGCAGATACTTTTTCTTCTGCTCCTCCGTGCCGAAGAAGACGATGGGCAATGTGCCGATGCCGGCGTGCCCGCCCATGGAGACGACGAAGCTGCCGCACTTGGCCAGGTGGTCGGCGATGATGGCCGAGGAAACCTTGTCCATGTCGGAGCCGCCGTATTCGGCGGGCACATCGGCGTTGGTCAGTCCCATCTCGCTGGCCTTTTGCAGCAGCCCGCGGGTGACGTCCCACTCCTTGTGCTCAATTTTCTCGACGGCGGGCAGAACTTCGTTGGTCGCGAACTCGTCCGCCAGCTTGGCAATCATCTGCTGATCTTCGTTGAAGTCTTCGGGAGTGAAGACGTTGTCGAGTTGGTGATCTTCGAGCAGAAAGCTTCCGCCCGTGGTTTTCATCTTCGTATTGGGAGGTGCCGTCGTAGTTGCCATAGATCCTTCCTATTCAAAAATCATCTTTACCACGGAAGCACGGAAGTCACGGAAGTCCTTTTCGAAAAAACGGCGAAGCAAGAGCCGAATTTGAAAACAGCGGATATTTGCAGCTGCCGCTATTCTTGATTTCAAAATTCCGGGCCTTCCGTGCTTCCGTGGCGAATATCTACTGCAAATTCTCGAAAATGCCTGCCGCGCCCATGCCGCCGCCGACGCACATGGTCACCAGACCGTAGCGTCCGTTGCGGCGCTTGAGTTCGCGGATGATGCTGGCGGTCAGCTTCGCGCCGGTGCAGCCCAAGGGATGTCCGAGAGCAATGGCGCCGCCGTTGACGTTGATGCGTGACGGATCCAGCTTCGCTTCCTGGATCACTGCGAGCGACTGCGCCGCGAAAGCCTCGTTCAACTCGATCACGTCGATGTCGTCGAGTTTCAGTCCTGCCATCTTCAGAACTTTCGGGATGGCGAAGACCGGGCCGATACCCATTTCTTCCGGCAGGTAACCGGCAGTGGCAAAGGCAACATAGCGCGCCAAGGGCTTCAGTCCGAGCGCCTTTGCACGGTCGGCGGACATGACGATGGCGGCTGCGGCACCGTCCGACATCTGCGACGAATTGCCGGCCGTTACCGTGCCCTTCACATGGAACGCCGCCTTTAGCGCAAGCAGCGCTTCGAGCGATGTGTCAGCGCGCGGACCTTCGTCCATCTTGAAGACGATGTCGGTACGCTTTGGCTTGCTGCCGTTCGGGGTGGTGAAGCTGACCGGCACGGGAACGAGCTCGTCATCGAACTTACCGGCCTGGATTGCCGCGATAGCTTTCTTGTGGCTCGCGACCGAGAACTCGTCCTGCATCTGGCGCGTGATGTTGAAGCGCTTCGCGACGCGCTCGGCGGTGAGACCCATCGAGAGGTAGGCGTCGGGATAGTTGGACACCAGCCAGGGATTGGCCGAGACTTTGTGACCGCCCATGGGAATCATGGTCATCGATTCGACGCCGCCGGCGACGATCGTTTCCGCGCCTCCGGCCATGATGCGCTCGGCAGCCATAGCAATCGACTGCAAGCCCGACGAGCAGAAGCGATTGATGGTCATTGCCGAAACTTCGACTGGCAGGCCCGCGCGTAGCGAGGCGATGCGAGCCACGTTCATGCCCTGCTCGGCCTCGGGCATGGCGCAGCCGAGAATCACGTCCTCGATTTCTTTAGCGTCGAGTTGCGGCACCCGCTCCAGTGCGCCCTTGATGGCCACCGCGCCCAGATCGTCGGGACGAGTCGCCCGCAGAGTTCCTTTATAAGCCTTGCCGACCGGCGTCCGGACGGCGGATACGATTACGACATCACGCATGATTAACCCCAGCAATTAGCAAATTAGCAGTCAGCAATCAGCCAAGATACCGCCGCCATGTGCCGTCCCTACGGGACTCAGGTTCATTTTCCAGCCTACCCAGGACTCCGCCTGCGGCTCCGTCCTGGGCTAAGCTGTTTCGTCCCGCACGCGGGACTCGTGCATAGTTCTGCGAACATTCGGGCGGAGGTGCGGTATGTTCGTGGATCCAATTGTCAAATCGTCTTCTCAACAGCTAGCAGGCTGACTACTGCCTTCTAATTTCTCAGCGTCTTCCCCGACTTCAGCGTGTACTGGATGCGCTCCTGCGTCTTCTTCTCGCCGCAAAGTGATTTGAAGGCCTCGCGCTCCAGGTCGAGCAGATACTGCTCGCTTACCAGCGTGCCCGGATTCACGGCGCCGCCGCACAGCACTTCCGCCACTTTGTTGGCGATCTTCACTTCGTGATCGCTGATGAACTCGCCTTCGTGCATGATATGCACGCCTAGCTTCAGCGTCGCCAGAATGCTCTCGCCGGGCGCAGGAATGTCGGCACGCGGCACTGGCGCGCGGTAGCCTTCGTGCACAAGTTCCAGGACGCGCTCCTTGGCGTCGGTGAGCACGCGCTCCCTGTTCATAGTGATGTCGTCGCCGCTGGAAAGGAATCCGAGATTGCGCGCCTCGAAGGCGGACGTCGAGACTTTCGCCATGGCGACGGTCTCGAATGCCTGCTTCAGCGCTTCCATCAGCTCGACACTTTCGCCGCGGCCGGCAGGACGAACGTGATAGGCCTTGTCGAGCGCGCGCAGGGTCATTTCCTTGCAGCCTCCGCCGCCGGGCAACAAGCCAACGCCCACTTCCACCAAGCCGCAGTAAAACTCGGCATGCGGTTGCCGGGCCGCTCCGTGCAGCGTGATTTCACAACCACCGCCGAGGGTCATGCCGAACGGTGCAACCACCACCGGCTTGGAAGAAAACTTGATGGCCTGGGTCATGCCCTGGAACTGGCGAATGGCGAGATCGACCTCGTCCCACTCTTCTTCCTGCACCGCCATCAGCAGCATCATGATGTTGGCGCCGACGGAGAAGTTCGGCGCATCGTTGGTGATGACAAAGGCGTCGAAGTTGTCGCCCGCGCCGCCCGGCTTCAGGGTCTGGGTGATCATCTGCACGATGTCGCCGCCGAGGGAGTTCATCTTGGAGTGGAACTCGATGCAGCCAACACCGTCGCCGATGTCGACCAGCGACGCGCCTGCATTCTTCTTCACCACCAGGCCAGACTTTTTCGCGACGCCGACCGACCACACGCCCGCGGGAACTTTTTCCGAATGGTAGTTACCGCTGCGCACATCGAAGAAAGCGCGTCCGCTGGCTGCCTTGGGATCGTCGGCGTACCACTTTTCGTGACCCGAGGCCAGCAGCTTTTCAACATTGGGCGAGACTGGCTTGCCATCCACTCGCATCCGCTTAACGGTCTTCTCGACGCCGGCCGCGTCCCACAACTCGAACGGGCCCATCTCCCAATTGAAGCCCAGCTTCATGGCGCGATCGATTTCGACGATTGAATCGGAAATCTCGCCAATGCGATTCGCAGCGTAGGTCCACAGGTCGGACAGTGCAGACCAGAGAAACACGCTGGCCTTGTCTTTCGACGGCGCCAGCAACATGCGGAGCCGCTCCGGTAAATCGTCAACGGTCTTCGCCATCTCCAAGGAAGGGAATTTCGGCCGCTGCGAGGGGCGATATTCCATCGTCTTCCAGTCGAGCGCGAAGATTTCGCTTTTGCCGTCTTTCTTGTTTTTGCGGTAGAAGCCGCCCTTGGTCTTATCGCCAAGCCACTTGCGCTCCAGCATCTGGAGGAAGAAGTCGGGGAGCTTCAGGTCGCCGCGCTCGTCGCGAATGTTGGTAGTAGCGTTGCGGACGACGTGTCCCAAAATGTCGAGGCCGACAAGATCGGTCAGGCGGAAGGTCGCCATCTTCGGCCAGCCGACCGCAGTTCCGGTCAGCGCGTCCACTTCCTCGATGCTGAGGTCCATCTCCTGCATCAGACGCATGACATTGAGTGCCGAGAAAGTGCCGATGCGGTTGGCGATGAAGTTGGGCGTGTCCTTGGCGAAGACCACGCCCTTGCCCAGGTGGAGATCGCAGAAGTGCGCGATGGTTTCCATGGCCCCGGGATCGGCGTCGGGCGTGGGGATCAACTCCAGCAACCGCATGTAGCGCGGCGGATTGAAGAAGTGCGTGCCGAACCAGTAGCGGCGGAAGTCGTCAGGAAATCCTTCCACGATCCTGGCCACGGGCAGCCCGCTGGTGTTGGTAGTGATGATAGCGCCGGGCTTGCGAATGGCTTCGATCTTGCGCAACAGGCTGCGCTTGATCTCCAGGTCTTCGACGACAGCCTCGATGATCCAGTCGACGTCGGCCAGCTTGTGCAGATCGTCGTCAAAATTCCCGATGGTCACCAGGCGCGCAAGCGACGGTTCGAAGAACGCAGCAGGCTTCGACTTGACGGCGGCTTCCAGGCCAGCGGCGGCGAAGCGGTTGCGCGCCGGGCCATCAGCATCGGGAGGAACGATGTCGAGGAGATAGGAAGGAACACCGGCATTGGCCAGGTGCGCGGAGATGCGGGCGCCCATGGTGCCCGCGCCCAGAACGGCGACTTTCTCAATCCGTCTTAGCATGAGATCTAAATGGCTCCGGCGTCAGACCGAACCAGAGGGGCCTGACTCAATTCGCGCTAGCGACTTAATTTGCGGCAAGGATCGCCCGGCTATAAGTCTTGAGTGATTTGAATTCAGGAATCGGTGCGGTGCTTCTTGTGGAAAGACACTCCACACAACAGTCGCCTCCAACCAGCAACAGCAACTAGCGGCCCAAAATACAAGCAGCGCGCGCCGTAAGATGTGGGGTGAGGATGGCAACGACGCGCGCCGTATTATGTTGGTTCGATAGTAATGAATGAATCGTCATTCAGTCAACAAAAATCGTACAAATAAAATCTCGTTCCCGAATTGGGATCAGGAGATCAGTTTGGCGAGAAGGAAAGCGGCTCCAGCCGCAAGTCCACCAATCACAATAGTTTGCGAGGCAGAACGACCAGCCCGTGCGCCGGTGAAGCGGCCCTTGATGTAGCCGAAAACTCCCAAAGCAATCAGCGTCACGGCCACCGACCATAGCAGCGCCGTCCGCGCGCTGTGCGACACCATATAGGGCGAGAGCGGAATTATGCCTCCGGCGATGTAGGATGCGGCGATGGTGGCCGCGCTTTGTAACGCGCGCTTAGGATCGGGCTCTTCCAAACCCAACTCGAAGCGCATCATGAAGTCGACCCATTCCTTTGGCTTGCGAGTCAGCGCCTGCACGACCGGCACGCTTTCTTCGCGCGAGAGCCCGTAGTCGGCGAAGACCTTCTGCACTTCGCGCGCCTCCTCCTCGGGAACGTCCTGTACTTCCTGCATCTCGCGCTGACGTTCGCTGGCGTAGTGCTCAGCATCGCTCTTGGCGGCCAGATAGCCGCCGAGACCCATGGCGATGGATCCGGCGGCGATTTCCGCCAACCCGGCGACGACGACGATGTGGCTGTTGTCGATCGCGCCCGAGAGTCCGGCCGCCAGCGCGAATGGGACTGTCAGGCCGTCGGACATTCCAATGACGACGTCGCGGACCACCTCGCCCGCGGTGAAATGGCGCTCAATGTGAGGGGTTTGCGGCATGCTCTCCTACCTCGGGATGGGCGGTCACGTACTGTAGCGCTCGCTCGGCGACTTCCCTCTCGCCCTTGTAACTGAGAAGCGCGGGCGCCTTGTCGAGCGGGATCCAGAAGGCGCGCTGCACTTCGATTCGCATCTCCGGCTTGATGTTTCCCAGCTTCCCCGCGCGATAAAGCAGCAGGTAGAAGCTGACGATTTTGAAGACACGAGCGCGATCGCCCCAGGTGCGCACGTAAACGTATTTGATGTCGGCGAGCTTGCTGACGACTTGGGCGCGAAGCCCGGTCTCCTCCTCGACTTCGCGCAGCGCGGTCTGGTCGGGCTTTTCGCCTTCGTCGATGGCGCCCTTGGGCAGTGCGATGATCGCAGGGGGAGTTTTCTTGCGCTGGCGACCGGTCTTCACCGCCGTTTTTTTCGGACGCTCCATCTGAGGTTCGATGACGGCCAGAAACCAGCGGCCGCGCATCTTGCGCAGCACCACACCGCCAGCCGAGAACTCGCGCGCCATGGGTGAGTCTCCAAGGAACGGCTAGTTTGGCAGAGTCGGGGGGACGGTGACAACCGGAGGTGACGACAAGCCACGTTTCCCTGACTACCTCGATGATGTAATCTGCTAATTCCTGCGGTTTGCGAATCAGCCGTGCGTAGTCTCCGGAGGAGAACCTCATTGTTCCGTTCGGCCACTGGTATCCTGTGCTTCCTTACGCTCCTGCCATTTGTCCTGATCCAGCCGGGTGCTCCACCTACCGGCCGCCAGCAAACGACCCCTGCGCCATTCACCGCCCCGGACAAGATCTTCGGCTATCGGAACCCAGCGGCGGAACTGCAAGCGGAAAAAATCTTCCTCGCGGTCCCGGATCCGAAGATGGCCAGGCAGCACTTGCAGGTGCTGACGGCTGCGCCGCACGTGGCCGGTTCGCCTGAGGACCGCCGCACCGCCGAGTATGTATTGCAGCTGTACACCGCTGCCGGACTCGATGCCTCCATCCAGCCGTACAAGGTCTGGATGGCTTTGCCGCTGGACATTCGCGTGGACCTGGTTGCGCCCGCGGGAGTGGTGATGCACGGGCCTTCGCCCGAGCACGTGAGCGACGATCTGTTTCAGAAAGATCCCAGAATTCTGCCTGCCTTCAACGAGTATTCTCCGTCGGGCGACGTGACCGCCGACGTGGTCTACGCGAATTATGGAAGGGTCGAAGACTTCAAGAAGCTGAAGGAGATGGGCGTCGATGTAAAAGGCAAAATCGTCATCATTCGCTATGGCGAGATCTTTCGGGGAGTGAAGGTGTTCCTGGCCGCACAATATGGAGCGGCAGCGGTCATCCTGTATTCCGATCCCTACGACGACGGCTATTACAAGGGCGACAAATATCCCAAAGGCCCGTGGCGCCCCGATACCGGCGTACAGCGCGGGTCGGTGCAATACCTGTTCCGCTATCCGGGCGATCCCACAACGCCAGACATCGCCTCCGTGCCCGACCTGCCGGAGAGCAAGCGCATTGCGCCGGAGCAGGCGACGAACCTGCCGAAGATTCCGGTGACTCCGTTGTCGTACGCGGACGCCACGCCGATCATGGCCAACCTCGGCGGCCCGGAATCGCCTCGCGGCTGGCAAGGGGCGCTGCCCTTCACCTATCACGTCGGACCCGGACCGGCGAAAGTGCACATGGCGATCAAACAGAATTACCGCTTCACGACGATCTGGGACGTGATTGGAGTGGTGCGCGGATCGGAACTGCCGAACGAGTGGGTGGTGACGGGCAACCATCGCGATGCCTGGGTGTACGGCGCGGTGGATCCCAGCAGCGGGACGGCAGCGCAACTGGAAGCAGTACGCGGTATCGGAGAGCTGCTGAAAACGGGGTGGCGTCCCAAGCGCACGCTGGTTTTCGCCAGTTGGGATGGCGAGGAAGAAGGCCTGATCGGCTCGACCGAATACGCCGAGGGGCACGTCAAAGAGCTGTCGCGAGCGGTGGCCTACTTCAACATGGACGTCGCCGTGGCTGGACCGGACTTCGGAGCGTCGGCGGTGCCCAGCTTGAAACAGTATCTGCGGGACGTAGCCAAGTCGGTGCCCAGTCCGAAGGGCGGCAGTGTCTACGACCAGTGGAAGGTGACCGCCGAGCATGAAAAGGAAGGCAAGAACCGGACGGAGACGTTGATGACGCCGTCTCCCAGCCGGCCGGCGGCTGCCGGAAGCGGTGATGTCCCGGTAGGCGACCTGGGCGGCGGCTCCGATTACACGCCCTTTCTGCAGCATCTTGGCGTGCCATCGGCGGACATCGGCTCCAAAGGCCCCTATGGCGTTTACCACTCTGCTTTTGACGACTTTGAATGGTTCACCAAATTTGCCGATCCGACGTTCGTCTACGAGCAGCAGATGGCGCGCCTATACGGCCTGGAAGCCATGCGTATGGCGTCGACGGATGTGCTGCCCTTGAACTATGAAGATTACGGCAGGGAAATCGCCGAGTACGTGAAGACTGCCGAGCAACGCGCCAAGACGGCGTTCGGCGATCAGGCGCCGTCGTTTGCTGATGCGACGCAAGCGGCCGAGCGGCTGCAAAAGGCCGGCGCAGATCTGGTAAAGGCGCAGAGTAAGCTGATGGGCGATCCGGGCGTGATGAATCTGGTGCTGCGCAATACCGAACGAGCTTTTCTCATCGATGGCCTGCCCGACCGCCCGTGGTTCAAGCACGCGATCTATGCGCCGGGCGAACACACCGGATACTCGGCGGCCGTGATTCCCGGGGTAAACGAGGCCATCGAGAACAATAATCTGACGCTTACGAAGCAGCAGTTGCAGCTTCTGACGGGAGCGTTGAACCGCGCGGCGGGAGCGCTGGAGATGGCGAGGTAAAGGCAGCAATTAGCAATTAGCAATTAGCCGTCAGTTGAATCGGATTGGATTGATGTTCTTGTCAATTTGAATTGTCACCCGGAATGAGTGTGAGAACCGTGCCGTCCCTACGGGACTCGGTTCTTTCTTTACACGATACCCAGCACTCCGCCTTCGGCTGCGTGCCGGGCTAGACTGACTCCGCGCCTACGGCGCTCGATTTGCGGATTTCCTACTTCACTGCCCAAAACTCAAAGCTAGTCCTCACATGCGCCCTGAAACGCTGCCGTGCCTGCGGTGTCGTAGCCACAATTCGCGCCTAGCGGTGGAGCAAACCATCGCACTTGGGATCCAACCAGCCGCGCAGCGGCGACATTGGTGTTAGCCGCGGGCGTGAGCCCGCGGTGAGTGGGAAAAATAATCGAGCCGCGGAGCGGCGGCACAGCTATGACACAGAAACCTACGGGACTCGGTTACTTCTTGCCACCCTACCCAGGACTCCGCTTCGCTCCGTCCTGGGCTAACCGCACTTCCACCCCTTCGGGGTTCTTTTTCTTGAGTCATGCTGCGCCGCTGAAGACTAAACTCAATTCTGACGCAGACCCTTGATCCCTAGCCCCTTTTTCTCCGATAGCGGTTGAACTGGTGATCGCCAGCCTTGCGGCAACTCATCCACGTCCAGTGTGTCATCTGGTCGCGGGTGAAGCCGGGGCCGCCGAAGACGGTGGGCCGCAGGAGCACTCGAATGCCCTGCTCGCTCGGGAGTCGCTCCTGTTCCGGCGGAACGATTTGTCCCACTTCGACCGGCGAGATCGTCAGGAACTTCTCATCCACCAGATCGGCGCGCGCTAGGCTGCCATACAATGTGGGGCCTCCCTCGCAAAGCAGGTACTGCACACCCAACTCTTCGCGGAGGTTGGAAATCGCCCGCGGCAGGTCGAAGGTCTCTTTGTCTCCGGCGGCAATAATGGCAACCTGCGGATGTCCACCCTGCGCTCGCAGCCGCTCCGCGCCCGCAGGCGAAGTGAGGATTGCCGCATCGACGACATCGCCGTCGAAGACCTTGCACTGCGACAGGTCCAGGTTGGTGGCGCTGGTGACGAAAATATTTCGCTCACGGCCTTTGCCGAGCTTGCGGCGCAACTCCCGCAAAGCCGGGTCGGCAACCTGGAAGACGATGCCGCGACTGTCCGGGCCGCGCTGGCGCTGCTCTTCGCGCAGCGTATTCATTCCCATGAGGATGCCGTCGGCGTGGGCGCGCAGCAGGTCCATCAGCCAGCGGTCCTCGCGCGACTGCGAGATCTCCCCGCCGGAGGAATGCTTCCCCAACAACGTCGTGATGCCATCGAGCGACTGAACAAAATTGGTATAGATCCATGGCCGACCAGCCGGCGGAGGAGGAAAACCGAGGTTGCCGTACGGCGCATAGGCGGCATCGTCGAGCGGGCTGGGCTCAGCGTGATCGAAGAGTACGTCGAAGCGGCGGATTGGGTTGGGCGCTTGCAGAGCGAGCTCCTTTGGCGATTTTACTCGACGCGCGAAGGGCCCCGCCCTAGCCAAATGAAGGCTAGAACGGGGCACCCAGTGGGTGGCCACACTTAGCACTTAGCACGTAGCATCTGGCCAAAGCGAAGCCGCTGCGGCGGCGCTAACTGCCAATTGCTAACTGCTAAGCGCCAACCGAAGTTTTTCCCGTACGAACTCGATCAGCTCGGGCGTAACGTACTGCGGCGGACGGATGCGGAACATTGGTCTGGCAGCCACGGGTTTCAGCGAGATGTTTTTCCAGGCGATCTCATCGGTATCGTCGTGCAGAATCACGGCGTCGGCGCGGTCGAGAAACTGCTGCGCCGATGCTTTGAAATCGGCCGTAGCCGCGTCGAGCACGGTGAGATAAAGATCGGGGCGCAGAAACCGCATCACGCTGTTGGATTCGAGGATGGCGTGGTCAGCAGCAGCCAGTTCTTTGCGGACGCGCGGCATGGCTTCGGCCAGCATGCCCTGGCGCGTGCGCACCCAGAGCGAGCGCGCTGCGCCCGCCACCAGAAAGCGCGAGCTGTCGCTCTCACCGGTGCGGTCGCGTTCTTCGGTGACCGCCCAGGAATGATCGTCGGTTGCGCAATCGCAGAGCTTGCCGTTGGCCGAGCAGATGCCGTGGCCATACTGCGTGATCTTCATCGCGGTCCAGTGAAATTCGGGCAAAGCGGCGATGAGGCCGGCGACCACGCTGGTCTTGCCCACGCTGCGAGAATGTCCACCGACGACGATGAGGGACATAAAGAAGCTACGAGCCGCGAGCTACGAGCGCTCAGGAGTATCCTTCCTGCGGGCGAGGCGTGAGAGCGTGCCCAACTCTTTCAGAAACTCGCGAACCGGACGCGCGGGCGTTCCCCAATACAACATGCCTTTGCCGCGCAGCACTTTGTGCGGCAGGATGCCGGCTTGTCCGCCCAGCATGGTTCCCGCTTCAACCTTGGCGTGATCGCCAATGCCCACCTGCCCGCCGATGACGCAGCCGTCGCCGATCTCGGAGCTGCCGGAGACGCCGGTCTGCGCGGCAATCACGACGTTCGCTCCAACTACATCGTTGTGGCCGATGTGCACCAGGTTGTCCAGCTTCGTTCCCGGACCGATCACGGTCTTGTCGAGCGCGCCACGGTCGATGGTGCAATTGGCGCCGATCTCGACGTAGTCGCCAATCACCAACTCGCCGATCTGGGGAAATTTCTGATAGCGGCCGTAGGTTTCGTCGCGCACAAATCCAAAACCGTCGGAGCCGAGGACCGAGCCGGCGTGCACAACCACGCGGCGTCCCAGAGTCGTACCTGCGTAGATGACCACACAGGGGTAGAGGTCGCAATCATCGCCAATCACCACGCCTTCGCCGACGCTGCAACTGGCGCCGATGTGCGAGCGGTCGCCAATTATGGCGTTGGCCTCGATCACGGCGTGAGCATCGACCGCAGCCGTGGGAGCGATTCTGGCTGACGGATGGACGACAGCCGATGGACGCACGCCGGGCGGATACGTCTTCGGGGGATGCAGCAGCGAGCCCGCACCGCAGAAAGCCAGGCGAGGATTGCTGGAAATCAACAGCGGCTTGGCGCCGGCGGATGCCGTTGCAAACTTGCCGGCGATGACGGCGCTGGCGGGTGAAGCCAGGGCTTCGGCGAGGCCGGTCCCGTCTTCGTTCTGGACGAACACCAGATCGCCGGGCTGGGCTTGCGCGATGCTGGCAACTTTGGTGATTTCGATGTTGCCGTCGCCGATGAGGCGGGAGGCGGTGAACTCCGCCAGGGCTTGCAGGGTTTGTCGCATGAAATTGTTATAGCAGGGGCCAGGGGCCGGAGGTTAGCTAGCGCGTTAAAGCTCCAGCTCCCACTGCTGATTATGGACTTTACACGCGAATGAGTTTACGGGAAACTTCCTGTATGGAGCCTGTCTATTACATGTTGGTAGCGGTAGCGGCCGCGGTTGGTCTGTTTCTCTGGCTGTACAGGGAAGACCGCTAACAAATCCGGTACAGGTAGTTTTAAGCCGCGGCTTCCGAACATTTCAGATCACGCTCCCACGGCATCCAGTCCGATTCGATCCTGGCCACTCCAGGCTCTCCACTTTGCGACGTTCAATCCGACCGTGGCCAACCAGAGGCTGCTCAGGAATTCTCCAGGCAGACAGGCGAAGGAAAGATACCAACCTACTCTCGCATCCAGCGCCGGCGCCAGGAAGCTAAGAAAGCCGTTCGTTAAGTAACAAAGTCCGGAGATTCCCAACAGGACTCCGAGGACACGAGGCAAGAAACCGGAGCGGAAAATCAGAAAGCCGCCCGCAAGTTCATCCAACCCATAAAACACCCACGAGAGCAGCAGACCCGCCTGCTGCAACTGTGTTGAGAAGTGAACCAAGGCATGTAGTTGTTCTGGGCTGAATGCGCTTAGGGCGCTTCCCCCGATCGCAAGTTGCAAGGGCACGTACGCGATGATCAGGGCCACCGCTTCAACGGCTATTCCGACAACCCCAGCGCACAGCGAGACGGCTGCGACGATAACATTCACCCGCCAGAACAGGTAGAAGCCGATGATCTCTTCAAGGATGTTAAGCACCAGTTCGAAGAGGTGGGCGGAGAAGCCCAAACGGAACAGGGTCTGGTGCGCCGAGATATTGTGGAGCGTCGCCGAGGCGTCGGGGACGATCAACGTATTCTGGACGTAGCCGATGTCAAACGCGCCGGTCACGATGCCGAGCAGGCCTATCGCGCCGAAAACCCTCGCCAGGAGAAGCGGGGAAAACCGTTCCGAATCAGGCCTTGACACCATGAAAACGCCTACCCCCTTGCCACTTGTGTGAGGCCAGTATGGCTGAATACCAACCCGGTCACCAACATTGTCCCGCTTTCAGGCATTCTCGCGTTGAAGCCGCTCCCGGAAGTATGCTTTCCAGCCTTCCGGCAAGGCCGCCAAACGGACGACTCGCTGTACTGAAGCCGCGTCGTCAGCGCTGTACCTCTTGGCGAGATAAAGGCGGGTGATTTCAGAAACCGGGACGGCGTTGGGGTCTCGAGCAAGTACCGTGATCTCGTCACCGGCGCCAACCTCTCCCTCACGGGTGACAGCGAGATAGAAACCGGTCCGCCGGCTTGCGAGGAATCGTTTGACCATGTCGTCAGCCTGAAATCGCACGCCTAATTTGTAGCAAGGGAGGCGAGGCTGCGTAACCACGACTTGCGCCGAACCGATGGACAACTGGTCGCCAATATGGACGGAATTTTCCAGCAAGCCATCCGTGGTGAAGTTCTCGCCAAACATGCCGAGCGGCAATTCGCGGTCAGGAAGTTCGGTCTTCCAATAGTCATAGTGAGAGAGCGGGTAGCAATAAACGGCCTTGTATTCTCCTCCGTGGACGCTGAGGTCGGCCTGGCGATCACCCTCCAAGTTCAGCTTTCGCAAAGCCACGCGGCCCTGGACCGGTTGCTTGAAGATCGCCGTGGTCACGGTTGTCCCGTGCCACACCACTTCGCGGGGCAGCCCAACATTGACTGAGATCAGCCTCATCACCGGCCGCTCCGTTTCATTGGATGGGGGAAACTCATGACGCTAGGCAGGGCCGCCCGCCTGGCGGAGAACCCTACCAGCGAACCGCCGCAAGCGTTGAGACCAGACCTCCGGTTTTACCCTCGTTACGTAGCCACGACGCAACGGCCCAGGGAAAGGGATCACCGACCTGGGCGGCGTCGCGGCTCCCAGGCCATACGCCATCTTCGCGAGCGGCAGAATCCAACGTGAGTCGCGAATTGTCGTCTCGTGAGTGCTGCGCATCGAGCCAGAGACCAGGCCCACCACCTGTCCGGTTTTGGAGAATATCGGTGCCCCGCTAGCACCCGGCCATACGCCCACATCAGCTAAGAGGATGCGCTGCTCCAGAAAGCCGGAAGTGACGGCTACAGAATTTGTCACTCGCCCCTCAAGACGGCGGAAGATAAAGCCCCCAGTTTCGGTTGGCTCAAATGCCTCGAGGAATATCCGGTCGCCAAGCATTGCGGGCGATGAGGACAGCATCGTCACACTGTCATCCGGCAAGGGACGCGGCAGCACCTCCGGGTCGTCCAGGCGCAGTATAGCGATATCACACTGCCGATTGTGGCTGGCAACCACTATGGGAACGGTAAAGAGAAATGTCTTGCCGGTAAAGGCCCAGCTGATTGAAACCTGGGACGGTAGCTGTGCGCGGCGGTCGTCAGTCTGGCAGACAACATGGGCGGCGGTGACAACGCAGCCTCGCTCGAAGAGAAAGAAGCCGTTACCTCTTCCACACGGTGACTGGACCAGGCATGCCCGTGTGAAGACCGGCGGAATGTCCCAGTCCGGATCGCCAGTTGCCAGGCATGTTCGCAATACCGTCCTCCCCGCGCCCGCTTATCTCTTCCAGTGCGAATAGGTGATGGTCACATGATTTAATACGGCGACCAAAAGATAACTTATTTTTTCGGCGTCCGGACGCTTGAAGGCGACAGGATAGCCCGGCGCGACTCGGCATCCGGAACGGCAGCGGAGCAACTACGAGCCCAGGGACGAAGCGCTGGATACCGCTTGTTTCCCTTCAGGAACGACACATCCGGAAATTGAAGTACAATCCAAAATCGAATAGCTAAGGGAAGCGATGTCCAGAACCCTCAGTTACGTGCTTCTCTCGTTGACAATGCTTGCGAATGCATTGGCGCAGGAGGCAAGCACGCCCTCGCCTGCCCAGCAAAGTCAATCAGGAACTGACGTAGGAGCTGGCGCAACTGGCGGCGGGATTGGCACCGAGCCCGGAAATGTCTCCAAGCCGGGTTACCGTGTCGGTGGGAACGTGTTACCTCCGAAGGTCTTGTACGATCCCGATCCAGCTTACAGCGATGTCGCGCGCCGCGCAGGGTATCAGGGGACAGTGGTGTTGTGGCTGATCGTTGGCACGGATGGGCGCGCTCACAGGATTCGCGTGCAGCAGGGCATCGGGATGGGACTCGATCAGCAATCGCTTGAGGCAGTGAAGACGTGGCGATTTCAGCCCGCTACAAAAGACGGCCAGCCGGTTCCCGTCATGATCAATGTTGAGGTCAACTTCAGACTGGCTACGTCCAGCACGCAGTCATTCCATACCGTTGCGGAAGCCAACGCAACCCCGCCGCATTTTCCCGGTGTAGATGTGGCCAAGTACCCCATGGTGGTTCATATTGGCAATGCAAACGGACTGCCGGTAGGCGATAGTTATGAAATTGTTGCCCAAGCTACGATCTATGGCGCGGCGGGTAAGCAATCGCTTTCGATCTACTGTAGCGGGAAGAAGAACAACTGTCCGTTCCTGGGATCGGGAAACTATCCCGCGAGGTGGAAATCCGAAGGGCAGCAGCTCGAGATCCTAGGCCAGGAAAAACGTGACGGCCCGTGGAAGAAAGCGGAATATACGGTCAGGCCGGATGCGCCGACGGCCGAGCCTCCAGCAAATCCGTAAGAAAGACATGAAGCTATGCGTGAACCAATGACGAGCAACAAGAAGGAGTTGTCACGGGAACAACGCGAACAACTACTCAGAGCCTTGAAGCTCCGCTTTGAGAAAAACATGGACCGCCACAAAGGCCTGGAATGGGCCGATGCACAAGCAAAGCTGGAAGCGAATGCTGAAAAACTGTGGTCGCTCGGGGAAATGGAACGAACCGGCGGCGAACCGGACGTCGTTGGTCATGACAAGAAGACGGGCGAATACATTTTCTATGATTGCTCGGCGGAGAGTCCTAACGGCCGCAGAAGCCTTTGTTACGACCGTGAGGCGCTGGAGTCAAGGAAAGAGAATAAACCCAAAGGCAACGCTGTTGGCATGGCAAGCGCCATGGGCATTGAGCTTTTGACCGAAGAACAATATCGGGAGTTGCAGCAGCTGGGAGAGTTTGACGCGAAAACGTCGAGCTGGGTGAAAACGCCTTCTGCGATCCGAAAGCTCGGCGGCGCTATCTTTTGCGATCGCCGCTTCAACACGGTTTTTGTGTATCACAACGGCGCGGAATCCTACTATGCCGCCAGGGGTTTCCGAGGCTGGCTAAGGGTCTAGCGATCCGCGGGAGTGATGGTGACGTAAGAGAAAAAAGCCGTGTGATCGCCTGGGTTCAATCCTTTGAACTCCAGGGTGTGGCTGCCGCTGGTGATGACCGTGAAAGGGACGGTCTGCCAGGTGAAGGGAGTAAAGCTGACAAGCGCCCAGGTGCCGATCACGTTGCCGTCGATCAATGCCTCGACCGTTTGGTTACCGTCCCATGGTCCGCTGTAATAACGCGATCCCAGGTAAAAGCCAAGCGTGTAGTTTCCAGCAGTAAAGCCTGGAATCGTTTGCCACACAGTGCCGCCATGATCTTGCAAGAAGGCTGCCTGAGTGAAGGGTAAACCGGTGAAAGGAGGCGGCTCGAATGTAGTGTTGGGTTCAGTGAGGCCGCTTTTTCCCGTGCCCTTGGCACCCGTGCCTAGATTCATGGTCCATCCGAATCCGGGACTGGCATTGAAATTCTGGAAGGGGTCTGGCCATGCACAGCGATATACAGGGCCCTGGTAGCCGATACCGATGCCCGAGCCACACATGATGGGTACAGCCCCGAAGTCGAAGTTAACGATGTTCAGCTGCTGCCCGAATCCGTTGGCCGCAATCGCCAACATTGCACAGAGAAGCGTGACCCTCAGAGCCATGGACATAATTACCTCCAGGTCGGGGGTGCAAGCGGATGCAGGGAACGGCACAGAGGATTTGTCACTGAGCGGGATTACATCTGGAAAAATCGCCGCCCCGCGCTTCTGATTTGGGCGATCACGGCAGGCGGTCGCTTCCGTCCCCGCCGCTCATTTGTCTCCGCTTTGGACCCCAATGGGCCGACACTATATACCGGTTTGGGGATTCCAACGCATAAATATTTTCCTGGGCCAAAGGCGGTGCGCGAAAAAGAGTGCCGCCGGCGTCCCAGGCATTGGAAAAGCGTGAATGTGTTGGGCGGCCGGCTAAGGCGTGATCTCCCAGATAATACCGCCGTTTTTGGTGCCGCCGCCATTGGTGGTTCCGTAAAGATTGCCGGCGGGGTCAATGGCGACACTACTCCAAGGCCCGAAGCCACCATGATTCTGGGTAGAGAAGTCGTGAAGGTCAGTTTGCGTCCACCCACTTCCGGAATCAGAGAGCTTGAAGGCGTAGCCGAAACCGTAGGCTCCGCCGAAGGGGCTTGTACCGTAAAGATTGCCGGCCGGATCGAACGAGAGGTCGGTAACCAGCGATCCGCTGAGGCTGGAAATGACGGAGTAGGTCCAACCGCCGCCCGACGGGGAGAGTTCGAAGGCCACGCCAAGGAGAGAATTTCCATTGGCCTCCGTGGTACCGCCATAGAGATTGCCGGCCGCGTCCATGATTAAGCCGGCCTGGGGATTTCCGCCGTCACTGCCGCCCTGAAAAGCGTAGAGCGTCTTCTCCGACCAGCCTCCGGCGGACTTAACCAATTCAAACACGGTCCCGTAGTCCTGATACGGAGCGCCATACAAAGTGGTGCCGTAAAGGTTTCCAGTACTGTCGATCAACAGGTTGCAGTACGGAATCGAGCCGTCGCCGTGACCGGTAAAGCTGTACAGGACGGAGGCCGTCCAGCCGGCCTTCGTAGGCGTCAGCTTGTACACCGCTCCGCAACCGGAACCAGGGCATCCGCCCGCACCGCCGTTGACAGTCGCACCGTAGATGTTGCCGGCGGTGTCGAAGATTACGCCGCCCCAGGGATTTTGAAGGCCTGCGCTGCTCAGGTAGAAGTCGTAAAGGATGGTCTCCGTCCAGGAACAAACGGTCTGATGACAGGGCTTGGCCGGCGGGGTAAGTTTGTATACCGTTCCGCAGCCGCCGGCGCACTGCGGGGCGCCCTGGCCTCCGCTCCAGGTAGTGCCATACAGACTGCCATCCGGTCCAATTGTCAGCCCGGCATACGGTAGCGCCCCATCGTTGCCTCCCAGGAAGGAATAGATCAGGGTGAATATCCAGCTCCCGTTGTGGTTCGTCAACTTGAAGGCGGCGCCTTGATCAGAGCTGCCGCCGCCATTCGTGGTGCCATAGAAGTTGCCGGCACGGTCTCTGGTCAGGCCATCGTAAGGATAATTGCCGCCTAGCCCTCCCGTGAAGTTATGAATCACGGTGTAAGTCTGCGCTTGTGCCGGAGGGACCAGCATCGCTGTCAGCGCAAACAGCAGGACCGGCGCGAGCTTGGCAATTACGCTTTCCGCGTTCGTCCGCGACATTCGATTACTCCTTCCGCTACGCCGCGATTTCCCGGACGACGCCGCGGCAGCCAAAACAGACATTCGTTCCGTCATGATCGCCCTCTACTGAATGCGACGGTTGCGGTTGCTGTTTGACGATGGCAACTGTACACCCGAATGCGTTGCGACTTCCACCGGAAAGGAGAATCAAGTGCCCATGGTTGAGTGGTATAGGTCTTCAAGCCCGTGGTTCCCACACATTCGAAAACCGCGAATGTGTGGGGCGAGGCACGGAGTCCCAGGTCTCGAACAGCGCGAGACCCGGGACAGCGCCAGAGCGGGCTTACGGGATCAGCAGGAAGCCGTAATGCACGTTGTTCGCGTCAATCCACTGTCCGGTGATCACCCCAAACAGATTGGGGGTTGCCGGAATGGTACCCTGGCCAGCGGCCGTTCCTGCCCCCGGAACGTCGAAGGTGGTGATGCTGCCCCACGGACTCCGCACGAAGCCGTGATTCACGTTGTTCGCGTCGACATAATTTCCGGTAACGAGCCCCACCAGGTTGATGCCTTCAGGTATAGTGCCCTGGTTCGCGCCTGTGCCCGCGCCCTCAACGTCAAAGGTGTCGATGGCGCCCCGCGGACTGCGCACGAAGCCGTGATTCACGCCGTTGGAGTCGATATAGTTTCCCGTGACCTCACCCGCGTCGCTGATGCTTTCGCTTTCGGTGCCCTGGCCAGAGCCCGTGCCTGCACCCGGGACGTCGAACTCGGTGATCTTGCCGTGCACATCGCGCACGTAGCCATGGGCCACGCCGTTCGCGTCAAAGTAGGTTCCCGCGACCGTCCCCTCCAGGCTGAGAGAGGTTGCCACTGCGGTAAACGTGTTCACAGAGCCCGGCGGATCGAATGAAGTGTAGCTGTGGTAAGGCGGATAGCTGACAAAGCCGTGCGACACATTGTTTGCGTCCACGTAGTATCCGGCGATCTCTCCTCCCAGGTTGACGTTGCCCGCGAACGTCCCCTGGTTCGCGCCGGTGCCCGCGCCCGGTACGTTTAGGTTGACGAAGTTCTTGAACGGATACGCCGTAGCGAAGCCGTGAGCCACATTATTTGCGTCAATATAGTACCCTACCGTCTCTCCGAACAGGTTGTTGCTGAAGGTAATCGTGCCCTGGTTCGCGCCGGTGCCCGCGCCCGGAGCATTGTATTCGGTGAAGCTGCCGGGCGCGCAGCCTGAAACGCACTGAAAGCCGTGAAACACATTGTTGTCGTCATGGAGCGATCCCACCACCGTCCCCTGCGGATTAATGTCAAAGCCCCCGGTACCCTGGTCGTAGCCTGTGCCCCCGCCCGGAGCGCTAAATGTGGTGATGGTTTGACCGCTTGCGAAACCATATGCAAGAAATACGACACCTACTACCTTCCAAAGCTGCAGTCGATTCATAACTCCTCCTGTGTTGATTTGTGAGTGGTCATGCTGGAACGCCTTAGAAGCAGGGGCCTGCCTGCTTGGCATAGTCCAACCGTTACTGTGCAATTCAGAGCAGAAGCCTGTGGTGTCAGTGCATGGCGCGTACGGAGGCATTTGAGCTGCCATCAACTTCCGCTACAGGCCGCCTGACCTCAGCGTAGTTACGGCACGAATGCAATCAGGGATGGATTACTCGCGGGTCAGTGCGATTTACACGAAAGCGTTGCTGCAATCCCATTCGTTGGCATTTTTGATTGCGGAAAGACGGCGCACCTCTACAAGAAACGGGAGGTCAGCAAGGGCGATTCTACGAAAAAAGGAATTTTGATTGCGTTATGCAACTGGTTGTAATATACAACTGGTTGTGGAATCATTCGGGCCAGGGAAGGCGCGGAGCCGGAGTGGAGGCGGCGCACGCAAGGGATAGGCAACTAGTCGTACAATCAGTCGGGGCGAGGAATGCCAAACCGGAGCAAAGGCGGAGGGCGCAAGGAGCACAGGTCAGGGTGCGTTATCAACCAGACGGTCGAACTGTTTGGCGATCAATGGAGTCTGCTCGTCATCCGCGACATCCTTTTCGTGAACCGAAGGCATTTTCGCGAGCTCCTGACCAAGTCCATGGAAGGGATCGCGTCGAATATTCTGGCCGATCGTCTGCAAAGGCTTGTCGAGCAAGGGATCATCGTCAAGTCTGATGACCCCAGCCATAAACAGAAAGCCATTTACAGTCTTACGGAAAAAGGTATCGCATTGCTTCCTCTTCTAATGGAGATGGTTGCATGGGGGCACAAGCATTTGCCGAACTCCGGGCTGAAGGGCCTGGCTAAGGTCCTGGACGAAGGGGGACCCAAGCTGAGGGCAGAATTTATGGCTGAGCTTCGCGAAACCCATCTTCGGAAGACCAGTGCCAAGAAAAGCGCCCGGCGACCGGCGAAATCTACGCGAATTTTTGCAGTGCAAATGCAAAAGCTTCAGGCGGTATACGAAGCGGAACTGGCTAAAAGAAAACAGTAGGACGGTGGCCAGCCTGCGGATTTGAGTAGTTGGGCGACCTTCGCCCGTAACGGCATCCCATTCGTTCCCGTTTCCTTCCCGTCCTACTACGACCGTCGCGTAATGACGAAAGGGCGGCTTACTCGCCGCCATTTCAAAGACGTGATTAGCGCCTGCCGCGCGAAGAGTGCCGCCGGCTGAAGCCGGCTCGGGATGGATGGGGGCAGGCTACCCAGGACTTACGTCCTGGGCTACGTTTGTTTCGCCCTGGCGGGCTCGGCCGGCGATGAATCGACGCTGATTCGAAAGCGAAACCCTCGCCGTTGCCCACCCTCTCGCCAAGAGACGGCGAGAAGGGTGGGGCACCCCGAGTTTAGGAACTCATCGCGAAAGGGTGGGCCACCC